>JAANMV010000454.1_pt1 | contig 50705 bp, 45 predicted proteins | sample 7279661 | NCBI WGS metagenome assembly JAANMV01 (sample SAMN14094540, study PRJNA606508) | bioreactor metagenome | isolation source: A lab-scale SPAN reactor treating ammonium-rich wastewater day 121 | place: Ireland: Galway | collected 2017-05-16
AGGCGATTCGATGTTGGATTAAAATCGAAGTTGATTACGAAAACGATGTGATGTAGAAAACGAAAACGATTGAAAAACCACGGAGGCAATAACCCGTAGGGGCGGACCCCCGTGTCCGCCCGAAACGTAGGGGCGAGCCGCCCTTCGCCCGAAAGAAAATAAAACCACAGAGGCACAGGGCCACGGAGAAGAATTTAAAATCCTATGGTGAAATACGCGCATGGAGTGAGCCACGCAAGTGGCTCCTTTCTTCGCGGTACGCAAGTACCGCCCTTTTTTCGCGGTACGCAAGTGCCGCCTTAACTCGTCGAGTCGCAAGTGCCGTATTAAACCTTTGCTGCACCTTCGAAAAATCCTCTTATTGAGGTAGCGGCGGGGTTTACCCCCGCCGAAAACCGAAAACCGGAACGGGGTAAACCCGTTCCCTACCTCCATTTAGGAATTGTGCGAATTAGTTTGCGCAGTTAACATGCCGCAATAAATTTACAAAAGGACTGGCGGCGTCTCGCCGCCTCATTTCCGCGCGCGTTCGTGGTAAAATCGCCATTGCCAGTGAACAGATATTTAGCAAGCTTGTTTGCCGCCTCTTTGTTGGCGGTTTTCGCTTTCGTGCAAGGCATTCGCGCGCAGGAAGCGCTGGAGCCTTACATTACCGAAAATTTCAATACCAAAGGTCTGTTCTATTCCGGCACGGACGGCGGCGCGGTTTATTCCTATACAAGCAAGGGCACCTACCGAATAAGCACGATGGACGCAGGCGGCGTGGGGCTGTCGCTCGTATCGGACAACGTCGCCGATTTCGAAATGACCGTGAAAGTAAGGCTGGTCGAGACTCACGAAGATATGGTGTCAAGCGCGGCGGGCGTGGTTTTTCGCGTCGCGTCCGCGTCCGGCTCGCACAATTACTATACGTTCAACATCGACACGACCGGCAAGTTCAACGGCGGCAAATTCGTGGCCGGCAAATTCACACGCTATTATCCCGGCCAGGAGTCCAAGGAAATTGCGCCCAGCGGATGGAACGTGCTCAAAGTGCGCGCCACGGGCGATTACGTCCAGTTCTTCATAAACGGCGAACTCGTCAGCAAAATAAGCGACCCCGCGTTGAAATCCGGCGGCTACGGGCTGTACACCACGCAGGGCTGCGTCGCCGAATTCGACGATTTCAGACTCGACCTGATTGTGCCGGAGGAATTCGGCGGCGAAGACGACCCCGAAGGCATCGAAGTTCCAAACTTCAGATACAAAGAAGTAATGCGCGACGCCTTCGACGGCAAAAATCCGCTTTTTTACGAAGGCGAAGACGAATACGGCGGATTTCATTACACCGAGCACAAAAGCTACCGCATAGACTTGAGCAAAGCCGGCTGGCCCACTCCCAGCACCGCTCCGGGCCAGCTTCTCGACTGCAGGGTATCGGTATCGGCATACTTCATCGACGCGCCGAAACCGGAACGCGACCACCTCGGGCTGATAATCCGCAGCAGGCCGCGCGACGACGGCTGGAGCGATTATTACGTATTTCAAATTTTCGCCTCCGGAAAGTACGGGTTTATCAAGGTGCTAGGCGACAAAATCAAAACGATAATTCCGCCCACGCAATCCGCCGCGATTAAAGCCGGCGGACTGAACAGATTGCAGGTGGTTTCGGAAAGCCACCGGTTTTACTTGTTAATCAACGAATCCCCCGTCGCCGTGGCCGAGGACGGCGAAATCGGGCGCGGAGGATACGGCTTCTACCTTTCCGGCGGCGCGGTGGCGGAGTTTCAGGACTTTCTCGTCGAGGCCATTCAAGGCCGCACGGACACGACAGGCATGCCGGAACCCAAACCCGACACTTTCATAGACCTCTCGGTCAAACCGAACGACTATTTCAGATGCGATTTCGAAAATCTCGAAAACGTGCCGTTCGCTGTGGGCGAAAAACAGGGATTCACGCTCGAAGTGACCGGCGGCGCCTACGTTATCGACGCGCTCGAAGCCGATGCGGACGCGTTCAGCTTCCTGCCCGGACGGTTCAGTTCGTACAAAGCTTCCGTTAAAGCCAAATGGCTCGAAGGCTCGGAAAAACTCGGATACGGAATCGTTTTGCAGGTTACGCCAAGCCAGACCGGATACGTCGCGTTTCTCATAACCAACGACGGCTGGTATTCCGTCCAGCGGTCGGTCAAGGGCGACGTAAAACCGCTTGTGAATTGGGTGAAAACGGACCTCATTGTCAAAAACGAGCCGAATCAGCTTGGCATAATCCGGCAGGGGGACAATTTGACTTTCACAATCGGCGGAGAAATAGTGGAAATGTTCCCGGTCGACGGGCTCGGCGGCGGCGGCGGGCTTGCGCTGGTTGCCGGAAAAGGCGTAAAGGCCTCGTTCGACGACTTTGTGATTGCTTCGCCTTAAGCTTCACAAGCCCGTCTCGTTTCGAGAATAAGCGGGAAATCCGATAAAATCTAGCTGTCTTTCACTTTAGGAGTTCGATATGGCACAGGAAATTTCAAGCGAGCAGTTTGAGCACGAAGTCATAAAGTCGGAGGTTCCCGTTCTGGTGGATTTCAGCGCGACGTGGTGTCCGCCCTGCCAGATGCTGGAGCCCGTCATCGAGCGCATCAGCAAAGAATACGAAGGCCGGATGAAGGTCATCAAAATCAACACGGATAATTCCCCCGACCTTGCGCAGCGCTATCAAATTCGCGGCGTTCCCACGCTTATGGTGTTCGTAAAAGGCGCGAACGCCAAAACTATGGTCGGCTATCGCGATTTCGAAAAACTGAAGGAAGAAGTCGAACTCGTTCTATAATCCCGGCGTGGATTTACTTCCGCAAATCGAATTCGGTTCGGACGGGTGGCGCGGCGTTTTCGCGCGCGAAGTAACGTTCGGCAATTACGGGCGCATTGTGCGCGCGCTGTTCGATTTTCTAAGCCGCAAGTCCGCCCGCCCGAAAGCGCTTATCGGCTTCGACCGGCGGCTGATGGCGGACGTCTTTGCGCAAAACCTGGCGCGCGGTTTCGAATCGCTCGGCGGCGAGGCGCATGTATCTTCCGGGCCGCTCCCTTCGCCCGTCCTCGCCTGGCACACGCGCAAGAGCGGCGCGGATATCGGCGTGATTATCACCGCCAGCCACAATCCGCCGGAATATCTGGGCCTGAAACTCAAAGAAAACTACGGCGGAAGCGCGCGGCCGGAAGTGCAAAAGGAAATCGGCTTTCTCGCCACGAACGCGCCCGAGCAAGATTTCCCGTTCGACCCGCGCTATCGCCACACCCGTGCATTTCGGCCGTTTCCGGCCTATCTCGACGCCGTGGAGGCGGCATTCGCGGACGTTTTGGCGGCGTCCCGGAATGGCGCGCGCCCGCCGAAATGCGTTGCCGATTACATGCACGGCGCATCGGCGGAAGTTTTTCCGGCGGCGCTCGAGCGGCTGAACGTTCGCGCCGAATCGCTGCGCGAAAATCGCGACCCGCTGTTCGGCGGAGCCGGCCCGGAGCCGCTTCCCGAAAGGCTCGGCGCGCTTACGGAGCGCGTGCGCGCATATGGCGGCGGCGCCATCGGCCTCGCGTTCGACGGCGACGGAGACAGGCTGACCGTGGTGGACGAAACCGGCGATTTCGTGCAGAGCCGCGAGCTTTTCGCGATATACCTCTGCCACCTCGCGCGCGTGCGCGGCGAGACCGGCAGGGCGGTTGGCTCGTCCAGTTTTTCCCGGCTCGTTGACCGGGCGGCGGCGGCGCACGGCGTCGAGCTTCTACGCGTGCCGGTGGGGTTCAAGGCCGTGTCGGGCGAATTCGTCAAAGGCGGCGTGATGCTCGGCGGCGAAGAGAGCGGCGGCACCGGCTTCGGCTTCTGGCTGCCGGAGCGCGACGCAATCGTGATGGCGCTACTCCTGCTCGAAGCGATTTCGGCGGCGGGGACGAGCCTTGCGGAAATGCGGGCGGCGCTCGTGCGGGACTACGGCAGGCTGTTTTTTATGCGGAAGGACATTCCGCTATCCTCCGGAATAGAAGCGCCCTCTTTCGCGCCGGGGATGGACAAAGACGCGCTCGCCGCGGCGCTGCCGGATGCGGGCGGCGAGTTTGCCGGGCAAAAGGTAGCGGCGAAGGACGGGTTCGACGGCGTGCGGCTCGATTTTGCGGACGGCTCGTGGGCGCTTTTCCGGCTGTCGGGCACCGAGCCGCTCATAAGAGTGTACGCCGAAAGCGAATCCGAAACCGCCGCGCACGCGCTGATCGCCGCCGCGGAGAGGTTGTTTTAGGCGTAGGGGCGAGCCGCTGCTCGCCCTAAGAAATTCATCACAGTGCCGCAGAGGACACAGAGAAGATTTTTATCCACGTAGGTCACGAAGGGGAATTGAGCGGAGTGCGTAAATGCATATTGGATTCTAAACCACTAATCAAGCGAAGCCCAATCGAATGCGTTTTCCTTTACCGCTCTGTAATTCTGGTCGAGCTTAGGCTCCTTTAGACGCAAAAATGCCAGCTTGCGTGCCACATCCCGTATATACTCGGCTTCATTGACGAAAAGCGACCTTCCAAGTACGCTCATTTCTCTGTATGAAAGCCATTTTTTGATTACCTGATACCCGCCGATGTAAAACTCCCAAACTCGCGCTGGTATGTTTTTCCAATAAACATCGTCATTTAAGAACACGTCGCAAGTTTGCTCGCCCAAAAGCGTGATGATTTCCTTTCGCCTGCTTTCTTTTTTCAAAGAAGCTTCTTCAATTGCGGCAAGCTCGCGTTCGTCGTAGTCGCGCTTGACTATTCGTCCGATTCCCGGCATAACTATTTCTATATCGTCTCGGCCCTTCGATTTGTATCCCCAGCCTGCAGTTAGTTCGAAATGACCGTCAGCCTCACGCAAATTTTTAATTCCGGCGCGAACATGTGTCAAAACGCCGATAGTATCAAACATCCAATCCGCTGCTGCAAGATCCCCTAAGGAAAGTTCTTTTTCGGTGTCAAGAGCGGCAGCGATAGTCTCGCCGATCGATGTCGAATTATCCAAAAGCTGCGCGCTATCTGGAAGCGGTATCCGCGGCCAATCTTGTCGGATGCCGTCCGCATTTTCGGACAGATACTCCGGCGAATAACCGATTGCGAGCGCGTGAAGCCATATTTTCCGTGCGTCTTCGAGGTTGCTTTGCGTTATGCCGATGCCGAGTTTCTTCAAGTAATTTACGGAACTATCCGAAAGATTCGGCACGGCTTCGCTTCCGTTCGCTTTAAGAAACATTGGGACAAGCCGCGCCGGACCCGCAAGTGTACTGTAATCGCAAATCAATCTGGAAAACATTACTGGCGCACCTTCTGGATCCTTATCTGCCGAATCCCGTGTTACAAAATACGCGTTGTTTGTTATTTTGGATTGGGCAAGTAGTTCTGGGCTAGGCTCGCTAAATAAAGGACGAATATTTGCCAAATAACACCATCTAACATCGAATGGTTTTACTGGATATTGAACAATATTGTTTGCATCGAAAATTGCATCATTCAATAGCTTTTGACGAGCTTTGTCTCCATTAATTCGATTTCCAGTCATCATTAGTTTTGGATGTAAACTCGCAACTTGCTCATTTGAAATTTTCGGATTGAAATATAATTTTATTCTATGGACCAATGTGGGTGCGTCGAAACTCATCAGCGCCATTCCGCGGCGTTCGACAGGACCGTTATAAACAGCAATACAAATATCGGTAACCTTCGGCCATGACTTGTACTTTTCCGATATATTCAATGGTCTGAAAGAGTACTTGTTATCCTTCGAGGGTAGTGCAGGTTCATATTCAGCATCGAACTTTTGCGGGTCTTTAACCTTCAGACTTTTCAATAAATTGGTTCGTCTAACATCGGCATTTGCGTCGTCAATGTTATTACGGTAAAGCACATTTGAGCCACCGTAGTCTTTGCCGCTTTTTAGAGATAAAGAAATCACGACTCCTTGCCGAATGCCGGGCGAGTGTCCCCGAATCGCGAAAATGGTTTGGCTTGTCCGGCCGTCTGGTGCATACTCTGTTATCTTGCGGTTGCCATGCATGTTCTCAATCCAAATGCGGTCGAACGATTTTAGAAAATGCTCGCGCATTATCACAAAGGACGGCTCCTCCGTCCAAGAATAATTGGAGATAAAGCATACGATTCCCTTTTCGGTCATTTCCGCGACTCGGCGTTCCGCAATACGGAAAAACCTGACATACAACTCGTCAAGGTTGAATTTTTTTATTCCCCAGCCGCCTTCTGATTCCGGTGTATTCAACCAATATTTTCTTTGCTTGTGGCTTTTTGGAATCGAATTGCCGAACATGTCCTTGCTTCCTTCGATGTACGGCCCCTTGTAAATTTCGACCAGTCCTTCTTCTTCTTTCGGCGAAACTCCGGCGAAGGCGTTGTACGGCGGATTGCCGATGACCACCAAAATCGGCTTTTCACGTTTTACTTCGCTGGCGGCTTTGCGCTCCTCGTCGAATTCGTGAATAAGCGTTTGATGTTCTTTGTCTTTTCCGATATCCGGCGGCGGTCCCCAATCAGTAAGCGCATTCGTTAGATAAACGGCCGGTTTTATTCGGGATTCCTGAAAAAGCTTCGAGCCTTGAGCCTCCAATTCCAAGTTGATTTGCATATGGGAAATCACGAGCGGCGCGAGCAGTATTTCAAATCCGAAAATGCGTTCCGTTGCAGCTTTCTTAATTTTTTCCGCCGCCAGCGCGCTTGCGGAGCCTTCCTTCAGCGTTTTTCCGATTCGCCTAATAACCTCCACCAAAAATGCGCCTGTTCCGCAGCATGGATCGAGAACATATACGCTTTCGTCCGCGAGGCCCTTCGCAATGCCAAGCTCCGTGCGCAAAACCCGGTCGACGCGCTCCACCATGTACTGGACTATTTCGGGCGGTGTGTACCAAACGCCGTATTCCTTGCGAAGTTCCGGATCGTATGCTTCCAAAAATGGCTCGTAAAAATATTGCACCGCTTCTTCGCTACTGAACTTTTGGAAAAAATCCCGCCGGCTTACTCTGTTTAGGATTTCGCCTACCCTGTCCAATGTGTCCAGTAAATTAAGCCCCTCAAGTTTTCCCTTTTGCGCAACGGCTGCATAAAGCTTTTCCAGTATCGGAATGTTCAAGTAATAATTTGCAGATTTCCATTCGAATTTTTCATCCGTTTCTTGCGTACGGGCTGAACGGCTCCATAGTACAAATGCGCTGAATACGCCATAAAAAAGAGTTTGGATTATTGAAGAGCGAAAGAAGTGGTCGCCTTTGGGACCGAAAAAGTTCATGCTCAGAACACTTTCCATCGCCTGCCTAATAGATGCGACCTCTTTTTCAGGCGATTCAAGCAAACCGCTTAAGGCGTCGCGCGCGTACGAAGCGAGGTAAAGCGCAAGGTCGCGCGGCTCGACGATTTTGGCCTCGTGAAGAATCGTCCGCATCAAAAACTCGATTAGCAGCCTACCCTTTTCTTTGGCCGTTTTGCGGCTGTGTTTGCAGGCTTCCCAAAATCCGGCTTCCGAATTGGACAAAGCGAACGTATCCACGATTTGCATTTTGCCTTCAAAGTCGTCAACAAGCACAAACTCGCGCAAGTTTGTTACAAGCACTTTCCGGTAATTGACCCAATATCGAGTTACCTGTCCCGACTTGGCGGTTTTAATGATGTCATGACTTACAGGCTTGACTTCGATTGCTCCGTATTCCGGCTTGATCCCGCCTAACGGAATCTCTAAAGTGAATTCTTTTTTCGGCTGTTTTTTAAAAATCCCGCCGTCCGGCCGTCCGTGCCCGCTGTCCGCCAACTCTATAATGCACCTCGAAGGATGCTTGTTGGCTGACGCTACGTTGTTGATGAGGGCTTCAAGCGCGCCGTAATAGGAGGTTTCCGGCGTTGCAGCCCTCGTGGCGCGAATTTCCCAAAGCGATTTTAGGTAAGTTTCGACAATAACCGTGTCAAGCTTCATATCGGCTTGATTTTATCACTTTGGAAAGCCAAATTTCCATTTGCATTTATTTCAATAAAAGAAGATGGGTCTGGCAGAACGAAATAGATTACGCACCCCCTCCCCCCCCCCGTCGTCTGCTAAACTCCCCCTATGGGCGTATATATTTGGACAGGGGCGGCGGCGGTCGCCATTATGATCGCGCTCGACGTGGCCGGGGCGCGGCGCTTCCGGCTTTCGCTCGTGTGGCGCATCGTCATCGGGTTCGCCACCGGCGCGCTGGCGGGGCTCGCCGCGCAGGCGCTGCTCGGCCCGTCCGGCATTCTCGTTTCCGCGTCGGGCGCGGCGAACGTGCCGCCGGGCGCGGGGGCGGGAGACGCTTTGGCGGGGTTCATCGCCGCGCTCGCGTGGGCGAAGGACGTGTTTCTCTCGCTCCTCAAAAGCATCGTGATGCCGCTCGTGGTCGTGTGCATGATTGCGGGCGTCTCGGCGGCGGGCAGCGCGGGGCGGCTCGGCCGGCTCGGCGCGTATTCCGTGGGCTACTATCTTTCGACGACGGCGATAAGCGTGCTCATCGGACTGTCGCTCGTCTCGCTTATACGGCCGGGCGACGGATTTCCGCTGCCGGAAAGCGTTGCGGTGCCGGACGCCGTCGCCGGTGCGAAGGGCCTGGCCGAAATTTTCGCGTCCATGATTCCCGCCAACTTTTTCGGCGCGCTCGCGGGCGGCGACACGCTTCCGGTCATTTTCTTTTCGATTCTCGCGGGGGTCGCGATGGTGCTGACGGGCGAGAAGGCCGCGCCGGTATCCAAGTTTTTCGAAAGCGCATATCACGTCGTGATGCGCCTCGCCGAAATCGTGCTCGAAACCGTGCCAGTCGGGGTGGCGGTGTTGATGGCGCTTATGCTGGCCGAGGGCGGGCTGGCGGTTCTCGCGTCGCTTCCGAAATACATCGGCGCGGTGGTGGGAGGGCTGGCGATTCACGCGGCCGTGCTTTCGCTAATCCTCGCGTTTATCGCCAGGCGGAAAGTGGCGGCGTATTTCGCCGCGGTTTCGCCCGCGCTTGCGACGGCGTTTTCCACTTCGTCGAGCGGCGCTACATTGCCGCTCACGGTCGAGTGCGTGCGCGACAACGCGAAGGTTTCGCCGCGCGCGGTCAACTTCGTTTTGCCGCTGGGCGCGACGATAAATATGGACGGCACCGCGCTTTACGAGGCCGTCGCGGTCGTGTTCATCGCGCAGGCGTACGGCATCGAGCTTACGCTCGGAGGGCTGGTCGTGGTTTTCATTACGGCCACGATTGCCGCGATAGGCGCCGCGGCGATTCCTTCGGCGGGGCTTTTCACGATGGTCATCGTGCTTACCGCTGCCGGGATTCCGGTGGAAGGCATCGGGCTTATTCTGGGCGTGGACAGGTTCCTCGATATGTGCCGCACGACTGTGAACGTGTACGGCGATACCGTCGGCGCGGCGGTCGTGGCGCGTCTCGTCCCGGAGGACGGGGCGGCATAAGCTGCCCAAGCGATTTTTGGCGGTTTATTTCTCGCTATTTTTCGTAAGGTTCTTTTTCTTCAAATACGCACCAAGGCGGCGCGGGCGAGGGCCGACCCGACGCCTTGCAGAAAATATAGACAATCGGCCAAACCGGCAGGTAAAGGATAAACAAAAACAGGCGCGCGATTAGCGAGATAATAAGCACGTCGCCGATGCAACCGCAACCGGCGGCAAAAAATTCCAACAACTCAAGCATCGCCCGCTCCATAACGAAAATTCGGGAATTACCCTTCGCTGTTTGGATTTGAGCCGGCGCGTATAAGTTCCGCAGTTTTTCGAAAAAGCACATCGGGGGCGAGCTTTTCGGATTAGCTATCCGGAAAAAAAACGTCCCAGGGCGGGCTGGGCGGGTCGTCTTTCGTAACGAGCCTAAAGACGTATTCGAACGGCCAAACAATCAGGTAAAATACAAACAAAATAAGCCGCCATATAAAAAGAAGCAGCGCCTGAAGACAACTGCCTGCGATTTCCATTAACAGCATTTCGAGTAGGCAGCCCATTTTCTATTTCTTTTTGATAGTTATCCCGCGTTTTCTATTTCCGCCAATATCGCGCAAAGCGTGAACGCGCCGCCCGGCGATTCCGTTTGCGCATAGCCATCGGGCGCGCCTGCGCCGGTTTCCGCGAATTCGATTTCGACGATATTCCCCGCGTTTTTAATATCGAAATGGACGCCCAGCCGGTTTTCGGCAAGCGCGGCCCAGCCGTCGGCATCCGGCGGTTTCGTTTCGGAAGGCGAAACAATCAGGTGAGCCACCGGCCGTTTGATGGACACGTTCAATTCGCTTTTGAGTTTGCGCACGCCGGCGAGCAATTCGCACGCAAGGTCGCCCAGTTTTTCCGCCTCTTCGTCGCGTGGAAAATCCGCCGCGTCCGGCCATCCGCCCGCGTTCACGCTGACCGCGCCGTCGCGCTCGCGATACATCCACGAATACACTTCCTCGGCGATGTGCGGCAACGTTGGCGCGAACATTTTTAGAATCGCACGCAGCGTTTTATTAAGCGCTGCCTGCGCGCTAAGCCGCATTTCCGCGTCCGCGCCGCCTTCGCCGTATAGCCTGCCCTTCGCGAGTTCGAGATAATCGTCGCAAAACTGCGCCCAGAAAAAGTCTTCGACCGCCGAGCGTGCATCGCAAAATTCGTATTCGTCGTACGATTTCGTTACCGCTTCGATTACGCCGCGCATTTTCGACAGAAGCCAGCGGTCGGTGACGCGATATTCCGGCGGTTCGCCGCCGCCGTAGTCCGCAAGGTGCATATGCGCGAATTTGCTGGCGTTGAACAGCTTCGTGACGAGCCGTTTTCCGAGCGAAATCGCCTTGTCGCTGAAACTCGTGTCGAGTCCGAGTTTGGCGGTGCTCGTCCAATACCTGAGCACGTCCGCGCCGTACTGGTCGATGTACTTTTGCGGCTCCACGACGTTGCCCTTCGATTTGCTCTGCTTTTTGCGCTGCTCGTCGAGAGCGTGGCCGCTGATGAAAATGTTTTCCCACGGCATTTTGCCTTCGTGAAGCAGGCCTTTGACGATGGTGTAAAACGCCCACGTGCGGATAATGTCGTGCGCCTGCGGGCGAAGACTGAACGGAAACAGCTTTCCGAACCGCTCCGGATTGTCCAGCCAGCCGGCTGCAAGCTGGGGCGTGCAGGAACTCGTCATCCACGTGTCCATCACGTCGGTTTCTGGAACGACTTCGGGATTCGAACAGCCGCAAGATTTCGGCGGCCCGGAAGCCGTCGGGTCTATGGGCAGCGCATCGTCGTCCGCAAGAAAGATTTCGCCGCACGATTTGCAGAACCAGACCGGGAACGGCACGCCGTAAAACCTCTGACGGCTAATGCACCAGTCCCAGCCGAGATTCTGCACCCAGTGTTCGAATCTGACCCACATGAATTCCGGCCACCATTTTATTTCGCGGCCGCGCCGGATGAGTTCTTCCTTTTTGTCCAGCACTTTCACGAACCACTGCATCGCGACGATATATTCCACCGGCGCGTGGCTTTTCTCGCCGCACTTCACCATGTGGCGGATAGGTTCTTGCTTCGTAAGCAGGTTTTCGTCTTTGAGCGTTTGAATAATCGCTTCGCGCGCCGCCTTGATGCTCATTCCCGCGAATTTTCCTGCAAGCTCGTTCAATCTGCCGTCCGGCGTAATCGCGACGCGGGTTTCGAGTCCGAACCTGCGCCACCAGTCGATGTCCGTCGTGTCGCCGAAAGTGCAGCACATTACTATGCCAGTACCTTTCTCCGGGTCAACGAGCGAGTCTGTCAACACTGGAACTTCGATATTGAAGTGCGGCGTTTTAATCCTGCCGCCCACGTAACGGCGATACCTATCGTCGTCGGGATGACAGAAAACGGCGACGCAGGCGGGTAGTAGCTCCGGCCGCGTAGTGGCGATCGCCACTTTCGTGCCGTCCTGAAACTCGAAGAGAATGTCGTTAAATGTGCTGTCGAATTCGCGGTCTTCGATTTCGGCCTGGGCGAGCGCGGTTTTGTTGTCCACGTCCCAAATCGTCGGTTCTTCTTTGCGGTAAATCTGGCCGCTCCGGTACAGGTCGAGAAAACTTTTTTGCGCAACCTTCCGGCTAACTTCGTTTATAGTCGAATATTCGAGCGTCCAATCCACGGACAGCCCGATTCGTTGCCACATATCTTTGAATTCGGCTTCGGTTTTCGCCGTTTCTTCGAGACATAGCTTGATGAACTCGTCTCGAGGCATGTCCGAGGCGCGTTTGCCGATGCGCCTTTCCACCATTCGCTCGGTCGGCAGGCCGTTGTCGTCGAATCCGAACGGGTAGAAAATGTTCTTGCCGCGAATTCTTTGATACCGGGCGATTATGTCCATCTGCGTATAGCTGAACATATGCCCCATATGGAGCAGGCCGGAGACGGTCGGCGGCGGAGTGTCGATTGAATATGTTTTTTCGCGCGGCCGCGACGGGTCGAAGGCATAGACGCCGGTTTCTTCCCAGTATTTCTGCCATTTCTTTTCCGCTTCGAGCGGGACGTATTTTTCCGGAATGACTGCCATGTTCAGCTTCTTGATACACAACGGTATTCGAGCCTGCCCTTACGGCGAAATTTCTTGCGCCGCATAGAGCGCTGTGATATAAGTCGAGGCGCCGTGCGGGCGGCAGGCGGCTATGGTAGCACAAGAGACGAAACTTCGATGGACGTTCGACTTCAAACGGCAAGAGCCGGCGCGGTTTTACGCGCTGGCCGCAACCGTGGCGATAATCGCGGCTATGGTATACTTCACTTCCGACGAGGCCGGAGTTTGGTGGACGCTAGTCAGCGTTTTTCTGCTGGCGTTCTGGCTTCTTCCGTTTTTCCTGCCCGTCACGTACGAGCTGTCGGACGAAGGCGCCGCGGTTTACTATTCGAGCCTTAAGATTTCGTTTAAACCATGGAGTCACTACACGCGTTGCGTGTACGACGAATACGGCATGCAGCTTAAAACCATGGTCAACGACAGTTGGCTCGACAAGTATCGCGGCTGTTTCATGCGGTTTCCGGCCGGAACGGATGTTATGAAACCCGCAATCGAATTGGCGGGAAAACATCTATCCGTTTCGAGGAACACCGCGTACGGCGGCAAACCGAAGAAAGGAAGGGCAAATCGGAAGTGACCGGCGCAGGAACAAACGGCAGGGCGGGCTTCATGGAGAAGCTGCGATACGCCTTCGGCATCGGCTACGAAGAGCCGGGGCTAAGCGAGATTGATAAATCCGCCATTTGCCGTTTCGGCGACCTGATTGTTTCCCGAAGAATGGAAATCCCTGCTATTATGGCCCTCGAGTCGCTTAGACCGATGAACTTTCTCGCAAGCCAGGTCATGGTTATGATGAAACCGTTCGTCGGCTTCGTGACGGACGACACCTTTTACGGCGAATGCCAGCAGGCGTTCGAGAAGCGTGAAAGCGTCGGTTTTATGATCGAATATTTGGAAGACCGGCTGAACGAGCGTCAGCTTGCGGAGAAAGCCGGTCTTTCTGCAATTGGTGCATCCAAAGAATCCGGTGAGAGTGGAGTTGATGAACAAACCGAAAAGTGACGAGAACATCAAGGTAATCGTGGCGACCGACTGCGGCTCGACCACGACCAAGGCGATTCTCATCGAATACGTCGAAGAAGAGAACTGCTATCGCCAGACCTTTCGCGGCGAGGCGCCGACGACAGTCGAAGCGCCGTTCGAAGATGTGACGAAGGGCGTGCTTAACAGCATTCAGGAACTCGAAGAGCTGTCCGGAAGGACGATTATCGACACGTCGAAAGACGCGGAAAGCACGGAGGCGCCGTTCGTTTTTCCGTCGGAGAACGGAAAGGGCGTGGACGCGTACATTTCGACGTCGTCGGCGGGCGGCGGGCTTCAAATGATGGTTGCCGGCGTCGTTCTTTCCATGACCGGCGAGAGCGCGCAGCGTGCGGCTCTCGGAGCGGGAGCGATTGTCATGGACGTGCTCGCCTCGAACGACAAGCGGCTGCCGCACGAGCGCATAGACCGCATCCGCAAACTTCGCCCGGACATGATTTTGATGAGCGGCGGCATTGACGGCGGCACGATAAGCCACGTCGTCGAAATGGCGGAACTAATCGCCAGCGCAGACCCGAAACCGCGCCTCGGCCACAGCTATCAACTGCCTGTTATTTATGCGGGCAACATCGACGCAAGGGAAAAAGTGAACGACGTGCTGGGCGAAAAGACCGCGCTTACGCTTGCGGACAATATCCGCCCGACGCTCGAACGCGAAAACCTGTTTCCCGCAAGGCAGAAGATTCAAGACCTGTTCGAAGAGCACGTGATGGCGCAGGCGCCGGGTTACGACAAGCTTTTGAAATGGGTCAGCGCGCCGGTAATGCCGACGCCCGGCGCGATGGGAGTGATAATTCAAACCATCGCCAGGGTGGAAAACAAAAACGTAATCGGCGTGGACATCGGCGGCGCGACGACCGACGTTTTCAGCGATTTCAAGGTTGAAGGCCAGAGGGTTTTCAACCGCAGCGTGTCCGCAAATCTGGGAATGAGCTATTCGGTTAGCAACGTAATGGCGGAAGCCGAATTCGCGAACGTGATGCGCTGGGTGCCGTTCGACATCGCCGAAGAAGACCTGCGAAACAGAATCAAGAACAAAATGATTCGCCCGACGACTATTCCGCAAATGCTCGAAGAGCTGATTATCGAACATGCCCTCGCCCGCGAAGCGTTGCGCCTCAGCTTCGACCAGCACAAATCGCTGGCGGTAGGGCTTAAAGGCGTGCAGCAATCGAGAAGCATTTCGGACGCGTTCAGTCAGGAAGCGAGCGGCGACACGCTAATCAAAATGATGGACCTGCACCTGCTGGTCGGCTCCGGCGGCGTATTGAGCCACGCGCCGAGGCGCAACCAGAGCATGTTGCTTTTGATGGACTCCTTCCAGCCTCAGGGCTACACCGTCCTCGCGGTGGACAGCATTTTCATGATGCCGCATCTCGGCGTCCTTTCGACTGTGCACGAACGGGCGGCGCAGGAAGTTTTCAATCGCGACTGCATGATTTATTTGGGAAGTTCGATCGCCGCGGTAGGCGAAGGGAAACCCGGCGAAAAGTGTATGCAGTACAAAATCGTCTTCAAGGACGGGCGCACCGAGCAGGGCGATTTGCCGTTCGGCGAACTTATGCTTTTTCCGCTCGCGCTGGGCGAGACCGCGGAAGTTGAAGCGGTTCCATCCCGCAATTTCGACGCGGGCGGCGGCAAGGGCAAGCCGGTCAAAGTGACGGCGGAAGGCGGCGTCGTGGGCTTCGTGCTGGACGCACGGGGCAGGCCGCTGGCGATTCCTTCCGATCGCTCGAAGCAAGTCGAAACCATCGTCAAGTGGACGAAGGCGATGGGCGCATACCCCGACCTCAGCAACATCCAGCACGGTCACATTACGAGGTCGAAAGGGGCTTAATCAGGGACTATCGGCATTCTGCCGAAGTTACATATTCTTGGGGAGGTTTGAATATGGACAACATGAACGAGCAGAGCGGACATCAGGAAGGCGGTTCGCCCGCCCCGCCGCCGGCGCAGCCCTTCGCGCAAGCATCCGAGGCGAAGGCTGAAGATTTCGGCGCGATTTTCGGACGGGCAACCTCCTTATGGACGGGCAACATCGGAAGTCTGATCGTCGTATCCCTTGTTTTTCTTCTCGTATGCTGGATCCCGATAGCCAACTTCGCGTTTATAGCGGGGTACATTCGGGCGATTCTGAAGGTTGCACGCGGCGGCACGGCCGAGGTGGGCGATATATTCGGAGCATGGGACTGCTTTGTCCAGATTCTGATTTACATTCTTATCATCGCCGTCGTGGCCTTGATCAATCTCATACCGATTCTCGGCACGCTTGTATATTTAGTGTTCGCTTTTCTGGTATATCCCGGCATGTTTAAAGTCATAGATCAGAACGCTCCAGCAATCGAGTCCATGAAATGGAGCATCGGCGCTTTCAAGGCGGCGATCGGCAATTGGCTTCTAGCCATTATCGTCGGATCGATTCTTATGTCCCTCGGCGGCATCGTTATCGGAATCGGAATGATCGTTACTATGGCTTGGGGCTATCTTTTGATGGCTCTTCAGTACGAAAGTCAGAAGGATATGACCTTCTAGTCCAGTTTTTACGGAGTTTATGTTTTGGCTCATGCATATACGCCCGGTTTGCGGGTGACAAGAAGGACGCGCCTTCGCCGCGAGCGGATTTTGCCGCTCAAGGGCGAGGTGCTTGTTAACAAGGGCGACCGGCTCTCCGCGGAAGACGTCGTCGCGAAAACCGATTTGCCCGGCGGAGTGCAAACGATAAACGTCGTCAACATTCTCGGCATTACTCCGAGCGAAATCATGGAGTTCATGCTGAAAAAAGAAGGCGACCCGATAGAGGAAAACGAGCCTTTCGCCGAGAACAAGCCTTTGTTCGGGCTGGCGTTTTTGAAGACGCAGGTGAAATCGCCCATCAAGGGCTTCATCGAGCGAATCAGCGACACGACCGGCCAGGTGATTTTGCGTGAGCCGCCCGTCCCCGTCCAAATTCACGCATACGTTGACGGCGACGTCGTCGAAATCCTGCCCGGCGAAGGCGTGGTAATGGAAACCGAAGCCACGTTCATACAAGGCATTTTCGGAATATGCGGCGAAGTCAACGGCGTTTTGGAAGTGGTCGTGGACGGACCCGCGGAAGTGCTTACCGAAGACAAAATCAAGCCGGAACACAAGGGCAAAATTCTCGCGGGCGGCTCGCTCATCACCGCCGGTGCGTTCAAAAAGGCGCGCCAGTTGGGCGTAAGCGGCGTCATCGCGGGCGGCTTCAACGACCAGGATTTGAAAGGAGTGCTCGGTTACGACCTCGGCGTCGCGATTACTGGCACGGAAAAGCTCGGCACCACGCTCGTCGTCACCGAAGGTTTCGGCAACATTCCGATGGCGCCGAAGAGCTTCGAGCTGTTGAAATCGCGAGGCGGCAGCCGGGCGTCAATCAGCGGTGCGACCCAAATTCGCGCGGGAGTCATCCGGCCCGAAATTATCATTCCCCATGCTGGCGCCGCTACAGGCGAAGAAGACGCGGCCGGCGAGCGCAGGGGAATGGACATCGGCGACCACGTACGCGTGATTCGCGAGCCCTATTTCGGCGAAATCGGGCGCGTAAAATCGCTTCCCCACGAGCTCACCCGCGTGGAAAGCGAAACGAAAGTAAGAATTTTGGAAGTCGATTTCGGCGACGGCGTGGGAGTGGTCATTCCGCGCGCCAACGTCGAAATGATCGAGGACTGACGGCGCGGCGATCGCCGCGCGAGGTTTATCTCGCCAGGGGCATTGCTCCGGAGGGGAGTGCGCTTTGAAGCGAAAACTGTTATTGATTTTGACTGCGGTTGCGGTTTTTGTGCTTTTATGCATGTTCGCCGCCGCTCAGGAATCCGAGCCGCCCGCGGAGCCGGAAGAGACCGCGGAAGAAACCGCGGCGGCGGATGAGGCCATGGAAACCGCCGCGGAAGCCGAATCCGAAGCCGAATCTGCCGAATTGGAAGCCGCGCCGGGCGAAGACGCCGTTGTCTCGGCGGAACGTTTGGCATTCGATCCAACTACGGTTCTCCTTCCTTCGAACATCGAGTTCGTGGACCTGCCGCGGGACGACGGCAACGCTGTCGCGCTTTTGTGGGATATCGCGCCGGTAGATTTCAAATCGCGTGAAGCCGCAATCGAGGCGGGCGAAGAGCCGGTACATTACATTTTCCAAGTAAACGGCTCGAAGGTAATCGAATTCGACGACGTCGCCAAAACTGTCAAATCCATGGCTGCATCGCCGCAATTCTGGGGATTTTCCAAAAGCCTTGCGGACCGCAAGTGGCTAATGGTCGAGGACGAAGCGTTCACGCCGGGCAAGGAAGTTACCCTGCAAATCGGCATCGTCCCGCCGTTTCTCGAACAGGAGTACGGCGCGGCGAAAGCGAAAATCGGCGCAATAAAGAAGTTAAATTCCGACAGAAACATTGCGATACATTCGAAGTCGGTCGAGCAGCTTCGCAGGAAGCGCCCGGCGAAAATCGAAGAATTCGAAAACGAAATTGCGGATCTCGAAGCCGCTATCGCTTCGCTGGGTTATACCGAAGCCGAAGCGCAGGCGGAATGGGACGCCGTAAGAGCGCAAGTTTATTATCATCCCGAACGGTATGCCGCTGTAACTCAAACCGGCCTATACAATCCCGCAAAAACGAACAATTTGATTTTCGGCTTTATTTTCGGCGCAGTCGTTTTGTGGTTCATCTCCCGCGCCCGCCGCGACCGGACGCTTTTCATCCGGCGCATCAACGGTCTCGAAGCGGTTGACGAGGCTATCGGGCGTGCGACGGAAATGGGCAAGCCGATACTTTACTTAACCGGAATGACGACGCTCGCCGACCTCGCCACGCTTGCCGCGATAAACATTCTCGGCGAAGTAGCGAAGAAAATCGCGGAGTACGAAAGCGACCTCATCGTTCCCTGCCGCGACCCCGTCGTTATGACCGTCAATCAGGAAACGGTCAAGGAAGCATATACGCACGCCGGACGGCCCGACAGATTCAACGAGGACAAGGTGTTTTTCCTTACGGAAGACCAGTTCAGTTATACGGCCAGCGTCAACGGAATAATGCTGCGCGACAAGCCGGCGGCGAACTTTTTCATGGGCTATTACTATGCCGAATCGCTTCTTCTCGCCGAAACCGGCGCGATGACCGGCGCAATTCAGATTGCCGGAACGGATTCGCTGGCGCAACTTCCGTTTTTCATAACGGCTTGCGACTATACGCTTATCGGCGAGGAACTATACGCCGCAAGCGCATATCTGTCCCGCGAGCCGCTTCTTCTCGGAAGTCTCAAAGGTCAGGATATCGGCAAGCTTTTCCTGATGATCGTTATTCTGTTCGGCACCATTCTAGTTAGCATCGGCGCATGGACGAATACTGACGTCTTCGACATAATTCAGCATATCTTTACGGCGCTGTAGGAGGAAGGGATGGCTATCTTTTTCAGAAGGCAATTACCGATTGTCCTTGCGTTCGTAGCCGGGATGACGATGCTCATCAGGTATTACGTTCCGCATCCCGTATCGGAAGAAATCTACAACAAGTTCATCCAGTGGGTAATCATCATCGCCGGTTTCGCCGCGATTCTCGGAATTCTTTCGCTTCTTCATTATCACTGGAACAAAATCAAGCGCCGCCAACCCGGCTTCGCGTTCAGCTTCGTAACTTACGCCGGATTCTTCGTAATGCTGCTCGTCGGTCTTTATTCGGGAGCCACTTCCGACACCGGTTCGCCGCTCGATGCGGGCACCGCGTTTCACTGGATGTACGTGAACTTGCTCGTACCGATGCAGAGTACGATGTTCGCAATCCTCGGTTTCTTCGTCGCGAGCGCCGCGTTCCGGGCTTTCAGGGCTCGCAATCCCGAAGCGACGATGCTTCTGATTGCGGCGATTCTGGTAATGCTGGGACGTGTTCCAATCGGCGAAGCGATGTGGGGGCAATTCCCCGTGATATCCGACTGGATACTTCAAGTTTGGAATACGGCCGGCCAGCGCGGAATCATGCTCGGCGTCGGATTATCACAGGTGGCTATTGCGCTGAGAATTCTGTTCGGAATCGAGCGCACCTACATGGGAGGTGGTGATTGATGAAATTCTGGGAGGCGTTTCTTAAGCTCGACAGGCGAATAATCTACGTCGTGGTTGCCCTCGGAATCATCATTCCGCTGTTGCTGCCGATGGGCATGCCGATGCGCACTTCTTCGGAAGTGCAGTCGGTTTTCGACGACATCGACGCTTTGGAGCCCGGTTCGAGAGTGTGGCTCGCTATGGATTACGACCCGGCAAGCCAGCCGGAACTGCAGCCGATGTCCAAGGCGCTGATGCGCCACTGTTTCCAGAAAGACCTGCGGGTAATCGCGATGACGCTTTGGCCGGGCGGACCTAACCTTATCGTAGACGCGTTCAAAGATATGGAAATCGAGTTTTCCGCGGTAGGCAAGGAATTGAAAAACGGAGTCGATTACGTCAATCTCGGGTATAAGCCCGGCGGAACTGCGGTTATTCTCGGCTCCGGGCAAGATTTGAAAGCGACATTTCCGACTGATATGTTCAACAAGTCAACGGGAACGATGCCGATTCTCGAAGAACTCAACAGCATAAAGGACATCGACTACGTGGTCGAAATCGGCGCGGGCAACTCGGTGGACTGGTGGATAGTTTACGGTCAGAAAAACTACGGCTTCCCGCTTGCCGTCGGTTGCACGGCGGTTTCCGCGAGCCAGTATTATCCGTACCTCAACAGCGGCCAAATCACCGGACTACTCGGCGGGCTTCGAGGCGCCGCCGAATACGAAGTGCTGCAGGGCAAGAAGGACCTCGCCACGGCCGGAATGGACGCTCAAAGCATCGTACATCTCATAATCGTTCTCGCGATTATTCTTGCAAACATCGGATACTTGGTAACGCTTCGTGCGGGAGGTGGCCGTTAATGGAAGAGGTAGGCGTACTTCAAACGGCGGGCGTAATCATCGCGGGCTTTCTTTCGCTGATGATGTTCTCGTTCATTTTCAAGGACAATCCGTTCTTCAAATTCGGCGAGCATCTATATCTCGGAATCGCGATAGGCTATTACGTCAACATCCAGTGGTTTAACTATATGCGGCCCAATCTTGTCGAAAAGCTTGTGCCGAACATCGGGCCGCCAAACCCGGTCGATCCGGCAAATCCCGAATCCGTCTCGTTCCCGCCCGGCGACTATTTGGTAATCGTTCCGGCGCTCCTCGGCATATTTATTTTGATGCGAATGATTCCGAAGTTCTCGTGGCTTTCCCGAATCAGCTTCGCTTTTTACATAGGCGGGTATGCAGGAATCAACCTGCCAATGGTGGTTGCGGGAATAATCCTTCCACAGCTTGTCGCCGCGACAGCCGCTATCGCTTTTCTCGACGCTAATGGCGTGTTGGCAATCGGGCCGGGAATCAACACGATTCTTTTAATGGTCAGTACGTTTTGCGTGCTCGTATATTTCTTCTTCAGCATCGAACATAGGGGGCCGGTTTTCGCGCTTTCAAAGGTCGGAATTTACGTATTGATGGTGACCTTCGGCGCGGCATTCGGCTATACCGTGATGGCGCGCATGTCGCTCCTCATCGGCAGAATTCAATTCCTTCTTTTCGAATGGCTGAAGGCGTTCGGCGTGAGGCTTGGCGCGTAAATATTGCTTCTGACATTTTCGGGCGTCCAATCGGGCGCCCGTTTTTTTTGCTCATATTACGGCCGTTCCGGCTTCGCGCCTTCCCGCCGCGTATGTCATAATCCGGCGTCATGAAAACAGCCGTTTGCGCATTTACATTCGCGTTTGCCGCCGCATTTTTATTTCCGCTTTTTGCGGCCGCGGAAACGCTGCAACTGCCTAGAGGTTGTCCGCATCCCGATTTGCGAATCGAACTCGACGGCTACGAAGTCCCCACCATTTATGCGGATTCGATTAATGCCGCGTTTTTCGGCGCGGGATATATGCAGGCGCATCACAGGCTCGTCCAGCTCGACGTGACGCGCCGGATGGGCAGGGGCGAGCTTGCTGGATTCGCTGGCGACGCGGTCCTCGGAAGCGACAAAACGTTTCGCAGGCTCGGCCTGGCGAAAGTCGCCGGTGAATCGCTGAAGCTTTATTCCGACGGGGAAAGGGCGCTCGTAGAGGAGTTTGCAAACGGCGTCAACTTTTGCATCCGCAACTGCGCCGAGCTTCCCGCGGAATTCCTGATGAGCGGCGCGCCGCGCGAATGGACGGCGGAAGACACGCTCGTTTGCGCGCGCGTAATGAGCTGGATGCTGATGGACGATTTTTTCCAGACCGTCAGCGGCGAAAGAATTCGGCGCACCGCAGCCCCGGAGCTGTATTCGCTCGTTGAAGTTCCGCCGTACGAAAGTTACATTTCGCAAATCAATCCCGAAGACATACAGGCATTGACGGGCGGCGCGCCGGAATCCGGCATTACGGTCGCGAGCGGTATAGCGGAAAGAAACGCTCATCGTCCCGGCAGCAACTGCTTCGTTGTTTCGGGAAGACTGACCGATAGCGGCAACCCGATTCTGGCGAGCGACCCGCACCTCGAAGTCACTTTTCCGCCCGTGTGGTACGAACTCAGGTTCGAAACGCCGGACTTTCGGGCGCGCGGAATGACGGTCGTCGGCACGCCCATTATCGCGATAGGCGCGAACGAACATTGCGTGTGGGGCGTGACCGCGCTCGGCGGCGACGTCGCGGACGCGATTCGCTTCAAGACGCGCGGAATGGACGAAGGGGCGGGGGAGTATTTGACGCGGGAAGGCTGGCGGAAGTTTCGCGCCGAAGAGGCGAGATATACGATTGCCGGAATAAAGGGGAAATCCGAGGTTTCCGAAACGATTTTGCATACCGATTTCGGCCCGGTGTATTACACGGAAAGAGATAGCGTAATCGTACTAAACTGGGTTGGTTTTCTGCCGGATGCGGAAGGCGCGGCGTACGTGAAGGTCAATACCGCGAAAAACATTCACGATATACGCGATGCGGTCGCGGCGATGAGCACGAGCCAAAACTTTCTCTGCGCGGACGCAGGCGGAAACATCGCGTATTTTCCTGTGGGCAAATATCCGGTGCGCGCCTACGACGGCGCGGCGGTGGCGGACGGCGGCGCGGCGGACTTGCGGTGGGAAAAGTTCGTGACGGCGGCGGATTTGCCGGGCATGGTCAATCCGGCATCGGGATACATCGTCAGCGCTAACAACGCGGTTTATCCGGCCGGTTTCGCTCTCGACTTGCCCGGAATAGGCGATATCGAGGCGGAGAAATTCATCGGCGGCTATCGCAGCTACGGCCATCGGGCGGAGCGGATAGACGAGCTGATTCGCGAAAAAACCGCCGGCGCGAAAAAGCTGACATTACTAAGTGCGGGCGAAATACAAACCGACACGTATTCGCGGCTCGGCGCGGGATTTCGAGACTTCGCAATCGATACTTTGGATTCGGCGGCGTTTGCCTACGGCGCGCCGGACAGTCCGGTGCGGGCGGCGTATGTCTCGCTCGAAAACTGGGACGGGCGCTGCGATGCGGACAGCGCGGGCGCGTGCGTGGCGTTTTTGATGCTCGAAAAAACCGCGGACAGGATTTTGGGTCAGCGCGGATGGCGCTCGACCGGCGAGCGGGCGTGGAACAGGTGCTTCGATTACGGGCGAAGGCTTGGCGACTTGTGGGACGACCCGAAAACCGAAGAGCGCGAAACCGAGGCGGAAATAATCGCGTGGGCGCTCGAAGAAACCGCGGCGCACCTCGAAAACACGCTTGGCGCGCCTAACGGGTGGCGGTGGGCATCGCTTCACCCGATGGATTTGTCCTATCCCGTGCCTTTTATCGGCAGGCACGCGCCGGGGCTGACGGGCTCGCCTGGCGGGTACGACACGCCGTGGCAGGGCGGAGCCGCTATGAACGACGCGGGGCTGCTCGTGATGAACTTCGCGCCGAGCATGCGGCTTATAGCGACGCCGGGCGGTTTTGGGATGCGCGGCAAAGGCGCGGCGGGCGATGGTGCAAGTGCTGACGGACCTGAGAGCGAATCGGGCGCGGGCGGCGGAGATGGGGACGAAGCGGGGGGCGAGTACCTTTCGATTCTCCCCGGCGGCCAAAGCGGCAAAGTAACCGACCCGCATTCGAAAGACCAGCTGGGACTGTATTTAAGCGGGGGGTATAAGTAGGGCTTAATTTTGTCGGATTCAGGAGGTGCTTAATGAATCGCGAAAAAGTAGTAGAAATATACAACTTGTTGGAGCGAATTCCCGAAATTGGATTCAAGTCAAATAAAGCCGACCTACCGCTGAATGGCGTTTATTTCGCGTATGAAGCTAGTGAAAGCGTAAACATTGGCGGCAATATGTTTCGGCGGGTTGTCAGAATTGGAAGTCATCTTGGACAAGGAAATTTATTCAATCGAATTCGCAGTCATTATGGCCAAGTTAATTCGCTTAAGGGTAATAGCGGCCGCAGCGTATTCAGAAAACTAATCGGGGCTGCGATAATAAAGCGCGAAAATATAGGAGAAGTTAAATTACATGATTGGCTTGAAGAAACAACGCCTGAAGAGATTGAACATAAAGTTAGCAAATATCTTCGGGATAATGTAACGTTTCGCTGCATTGCCATTGAAAAAAAGGATGAAAGACTCGAAGTCGAATCGTATTTGATTTCCTTATTCGCACGGATTGAACCCGGCAAACAGTCACCCGGTTGGCTAGGAAATGATTCGCATTGCCCAAAAGTGCGAGCATACGGAATATGGAATAGAAAAGATACTGACGGTTCTGCCCTAAAAAATGAAAGGTGGAGCAATGTCATCTCCGCATTTTTAAGAACTTATCGGTATTATGGAATGCTGTCATGACTTCTATAGCAATCATACCTTGCGGGAAATCGAAAATCTGGGATAAACACACCCTCGCAGGAGCGGTTCCTGCGGAGCGCGCATACACGGGCACGCTGTTCAGGCTAAGCCGGGAGTATGCCGTGAAATATTGTGATTCTTGGCTGATACTGAGCGCGAAGTATGGGATAATTCGTCCCGATTTCATTATCCCAGAGCCATACGAAGTAACTTTCAACAGGCCGTCGCGCGATGTCGTGACGGCCGATATTCTGCGCATTCAGGCGGCGGATCTTGGATTAACCGGCGCTTCGCGAATCGTAGTATTGGGCGGGAAGGCGTATTGCTCGGCAGTAAAAAGCGCGCTGGCCGGCTCGGCATTTTCCGGCGAAATGGAATTCCCCGTGCTCGGCTTGCCCATAGGGAAAATGCTCGGCCATTTAAAACGCGCGGTGTCTTAACCTCCCCCCTGTATAATATCCGCTTGCGCCGGTTTCTGCGGCGCGGCGAGGTATGGATGGTGAATTCGGAAAAAATGCGCGGGACGACGATTCTCGCAGTCAGGCTCGGCGGCCGCACGGCAATCGGCGGCGACGGCCAGGTGACGCTCGGCTCGTCTGTGCTCAAGGCCGGCGCGAACAAAATCCGGTCGCTGAACAAAGGCAAAGTGCTTGCCGGCTTCGCTGGCGCAATCGCCGATGCGGTGACGCTTTTCGAGCGGTTCGAAGGTATGCTCGAAAAACACCCGTCCAGCCTTAAGCGTGCGGCGGTCGAGCTTGCGAAAGAATGGCGCACGGACAAATATTTGCGGCGGCTCGAAGCGCTGTTAATCGCGGCGTCGGCGGACGAACTGCTCATTATCAGCGGCAACGGCGACGTCATCGAACCCGACGACGACGTGGCGGCGATCGGCAGCGGCGCGGACATCGCGCGCTCGGCGGCGGCGGCGTTCAAACTGGCGGGATGGGGCGAGGCTCGCAAAGTGGTCGAGGAATCGCTTAAAATAGCCTCTCAAATATGCATTTACACCAACGGGCATTTGACGATAGAGGAGATCGGCGGAAATTCCGCCGGATAAACGGATGACGAATTTGAACCTTAAGGAAAACGGCGGGCTATTCGAAAACCTTACGCCGAAAGAAATCGTCCGGCGGCTCGACGAATATATCGTCGGCCAGGACAAGGCGAAGCGCGCTGTGGCAGTGGCCATACGCAACCGCTGGCGCAGGGCGAAAGTGGCCGAGGATTTCCGCGACGAAATTATTCCCAAAAACATTTTGATGATGGGGCCGACCGGCGTCGGGAAAACCGAAATCGCGCGCCGTCTGGCGATGATTATCACCGCGCCGTTCATCAAAGTGGAAGCGTCGAAGTTTACCGAAGTCGGCTACGTCGGTCGCGACGTAGAAAGCATCGTGCGGGATTTGACCGAGATCGGGGTCCGGCTCGTGCGAAACGAGCGGATGCACTTGATGGCGGACTCGCTCAAGGACCGCGTGAACGGGCGGCTTCTCGACAAGCTTGCGCCGCGGCCGAAATACCGCCGGGCGCCGACGCCGGAAGAGCAGGAGCGCGTGGACGGCGAGGTGGAGCAGGCCGAACGGCTTAGAACCCGGATGAAAGAACAGCTGGAAGCCGGAAAACTGGACGATAAAACCGTGGAAATCGAAATGTCCGACCGAAGCCCGAAGGTGATGCAGGTTTTTTCGAGCGCCGGTCTTGAGGAAATGGGAATGAACCTGCAGGAACTGATGGGCGAAATGGGCGGCGGCAGCCCGAAGAAAAAGAAAAAGGTGAAAGTCGGCGACGCACGCAGGGTGCTTTTCGGCGAGGAAGTGGACCGTGCGATAGATATGGACAGCGTAATCCGCGAGGCGATCGAACGCGTCGAGCAAGCCGGAATCGTGTTCATAGACGAAATCGACAAAATCGCGTCGAGCCATTCCAAGCACGGTCCGGACGTTTCGCGCGAGGGCGTCCAGCGCGACATCCTGCCGCTCGTCGAAGGCACGACGGTTATTACGAAATACGGGCCGGTGCGCACGAACCACGTGCTGTTTATCGCGGCCGGCGCGTTTCACATGTCGAAACCGAGCGAGCTAATTCCGGAGTTTCAAGGCAGGTTTCCGATTCGCGTAGAGCTCTCCAGCCTCAGCGGAGAGGACTTCAAGCGGATTCTTACCGAGCCGAGCAACGCGCTGACGAGGCAATATCGCGAGCTTCTCGCGGCGGACGGCGTCGAGTTGACGTTTACCAAGGACGGAATCGAAACTCTCGCCGGACACGCGGAAAGAATCAACATGGAAACAGAAGACATCGGAGCGCGGCGGCTGCATACGATTCTCGAATACGTTCTCGAAGATATCAGCTTCGACGCGCCGATGGAAACCGGAAACGGAAAGCCGTTCGAGCTATTGATAAATTCCGGTTTCGTCGAAAACAAGCTCAAAGACATCATTGCGGACAAAGACCTTGCCGCTTATATTCTCTAACTGGCGGATGCGCCGGGGAAGAAATGACCGGTAACAGCCAAAATTCGGACGGCGCGAACTGCCGGTTTTCCGCGCTCAACACGGATTTGTACGAAATTACGATGGCCGCCGGCTATTACGCCGCGGGCAGAGCCGGTGAAATCGCGCACTTCGAGCTTTTCGTTCGCGGGGGCAGGGCGAGAAACTACTACGTTTTTTGCGGGCTCGAAACCGTTCTCGAATTCGTAAGCGGTTGGGGATTTTCCGCGAGGGACGCGGAATATTTGAAATCGGTTCCGGCGCTATCGCATTTGCCGGATAACTTATTCGATTATCTTTCGGGCTTGAAATTCACGGGCGACTTGTTCGCGTTTCGCGAAGGCTCGATTGTTTTTCCCGGCGAGCCGCTCGTCCGGGTTCGTGCGCCGATTATTCAAGCGCAGCTTCTCGAAACCGCGATTCTCGCGATAATCAACCATCAAACGACGGTGGCGACGAAGGCGTCTCGGGTCGCGTGCGCGGCGCAGGGAAAACCCGTTATCGAGTTCGGCGCACGGCGGGCGCACGGCCTCGGCGCAGCGGCGTACGGGGCGCGTGCAGCTGTCATCGGCGGATGCGCGGCGACGAGCAACTGCTTCGCGGGCGAGCGGTTCGGGCTGCAGGTTGCGGGCACGCTTGCACATTCGTGGATAATGAGCTTCGATAGCGAGGAAGAAGCTTTCGACAAATACGCCGAGACGTTTCCGGACGGTTTGATTCTGTTAATCGACACATACGACACGCTTGCGGCGGCGCGGCTCGCCGTAAAATTTGGGCCGAAACTTCGCGGAGTGCGGCTGGACAGCGGCGACATCGTGGAGCTATCGAAAGAAGTGCGAAGGATATTGGACGAAGGCGGATGCAAGCACGCCATGATATTCGCGAGCGGCGACTTGAACGAGCGGAAAATCGCGGAATTCCTTGCCGCAGGCGCACCGCTGGATGCGTTCGGGGTGGGGAGCGAGCTTATTACTAGCCGGGACGAGCCTGCGCTCGGCGGGGTGTATAAGCTCGTAGCGCTCGAAAATCCGGAGGCGGGCGAAATAACGCTTACGCGCAAGCTGTCGAAAGACAAGGCGACGATTCCCGGCCCGAAACAGGTTTATCGAATCGAGGGCGAAAACGGCAAGTATTCAAAAGACGTAATAGCGCTTTTCGGCGGCGAAAACTTATACGATGGCGAGCATCAGGTTTTCAAATTCGTCGAATCGGGAAAGGCATGCCGAAGCGTGCCGCCGCCGTACGAAGCTCAAAAATTCGCGGCGCATGAGCTTTTGAAAATGCCGCCGGAAATTCTGCCGCCGGACGCGTACGCGGAATATCCCGTAGAACTTGGCCCCGAATTGAAAAAACTTACGGAATGCGATCAAACGGCAATCAGGCTTCCGCTGGGGTAAAATCTAAACGGACGTTCGTCCGGGAGTGATTTATATGGGCTTTATTTTCGTTGATATCGACACGCAGCACGACTTCGTGATGCCGGAGGGCGCGCTATACGTGCCGGGCGCGGAAGAGCTTATCCCGAATTTCGGGCGGCTGTATGCGCTCGCCGAAGAGCGGGGGATTCCGGTAGTGGCGACGATGGACGCGCATACGCCCGACGATCCGGAGTTCGACGAATACGGCTTTCCGCCGCACTGCGTGAAAGGCACGCCGGGCCAGCTTAAAATACCGGCGACCATGCGCGAGGGCGCGGTTATCGTTCCGCGTGAAGGCGGCGCGGCGCCGGACTCGCTTCCGCCGCAGCTCGTCATCGAAAAAGTGGCGTTCAGCGTTTTCACGAACCCGCTCGCCGCTGAAATTTTGGTAAAAGCAGTGCCGGAACTTGCAGGAATGAGAATCGGCCAGCCGGAGTACGTCGTTTTCGGCGTCGCTACGGACTACTGCGTCAAGGCGGCGGCGCTGGGGCTTGCCGGGCTGGGCGCGAAGGTATGGGTGGTCGAAGACGCGATTGCGCCGGTGGAGCGCGAAACCGGCGAAAAGGCGCTCGCAGAGATGGAAGCCGCTGGCGTGCGGTTCATCACGGCGGACGGCGTAGCGCGAATGGTCGAAGGCGCCGGCGTGGACGGCATTTAATCATGTGGAGTAAGTCGTTATGAGTTATCGGTTGCCCAAACGCTTTAGACCACTACGTGTCTATGCCGACACATCGGTCTTTGGAGGAGTTTTCGATGAGGAGTTCGCCAAATTCAGCAGAAAGTTCTTTAAGCAGGTTGCTGCTGGGCAATTCACTCTTGTAATTTCTGCGCTGATCGAGGATGAAATTGAAAGTGCTCCAATCGCAGTTAAGGAACTTTTCAAAGAAAACAGGCAAATTGCCGAGATTGCTGAAATTACACCTGAGGCGATTTCTCTGCAGGAATCATATATTTCAGCGGGAGTAGTGTCGCCAAAATGGGAGGCAGACGCGCTGCATGTCGCTTTGGCAAGCGTTAGCCGCTGCAATCTGATCGTAAGCTTGAATTTTAGCCACATTGTACATTTCGACAAGAAGATACTTTACAATACAGTAAACAAGATTAGCGGGTACAATGATATTGTTATTTGCTCGCCTCCTGAGGTGATTAGCTATGCCGACTAAGGAATTTGATTGCATCGAAATGAAGCGCAAAGGCGCGGCGGCTGTTCACGAGAGGTTGAAATTGCTGAGCTTAAACGAAAAAGTCGAATATTGGCGAAAGCGTACAGCTCAGCTTAAGGCCAAGGTCAAAAAAGACAAGCCGAAAGGCTGATAACTCGCGATCTACTACCGAAATAGCTCCACAACATTCCCCTTTCACAAGCCGCGTTTTGCGCGCATTTCGGATTTTTCGGGTATAATTCTCCGGCAGTATCTGATAGCAATGCTATTAGAAAATCTGCTAGTGGTGCTGTAAGTAAAGTGTTCATCCGGCTTGTTGGAGAAAAAAATGCCGAAAATCAGATTTGAAATTTTCACCGAAAAGGCGCGCGCCGCCGTCGAGGCCGCGCAGGACGTGCTTGCGCGGCTTAAGCAATCTCAGCTCGACACCGAACACCTGCTTTATGGAATCACTTTTGTTGACGGCTCGATAATGGACGCCGTACTTGGCGCGGCCTGCATCGACGCGCCCGCGGCGCGCGAAAAAATCCGCAATCTCGTGCAGCGCAGTCAGGTTCTGGACGACGCGTCGGACGGCGGCGCACAGCAGATTTACTTGACGCCGGATGCCGCGGCGGTTCTAAAACAGGCGGAGGACGAAATGGACGCGCTGGGCGACAAGTTCGTCGGCACCGAACACATTCTGCTCGCCATAATCGCCCGCCGCGATTCCGCCGCCGCGCGCCTGCTTTCTGCGCTCGGCCTCGACCGCGAAAAAGTGCTGCTCGCTCTAAAGGACTTGCGCGGCACGCACACGCTGGATTCCGAAAGCGGCGAGGAAAAATATCAGGCGCTTTCGAGGTACGCCGTGGATTTGACCGAGCGGGCGCGGCAGGGGCGAATCGACCCGATAATCGGACGCGACGCGGAAATCGACAGGGCGGTGCAGATTCTCGCCCGGCGCGGCAAAAACAACCCGGTGCTAATCGGCGAACCCGGCGTAGGCAAAACCGCCATCGCCGAGGGGCTTGCGCTCCGGATTTCGCAGGGGCTCGTGCCCGACGTCATGCGCGACAAGCGCGTCCTGGCGCTCGACCTTGCGGCGATGGTGGCGGGAAGCAAGTTTCGCGGCGAATTCGAAGACAGGCTGAAAGCGGTGATGGACGAAGTGAAATCGGCGAGCCGCGGCGTGATAATTTTCATAGACGAACTTCACACGGTCGTCGGCGCGGGCGCGGCGGAAGGAGCGATGGACGCGTCGAACATCCTCAAGCCCGCGCTGGCGCGCGGCGATTTGCAGTGCATAGGCGCGACGACGCTTAAGGAATATCGCAAGCACATCGAAAAAGACGCGGCGCTGGAGCGCAGATTCCAGCCGGTTTTCGTTGACGAGCCGAGTCCCGCGGACGCCAAGGCGATTTTGCGCGGCCTGCGCGAGCGCTATCAGGAGCATCATAAAATCGCGATTTCGGACGAAGCGATAGACGCGGCCGTGGACTTGTCCGTGCGGTACATCAGCGGCAGATTTCTGCCCGACAAGGCGATAGACCTAATCGACGAGGCCGCGGCGCGCGTGCGCATAGACAGCATGGGGGCGGGCAGCAAACTAAAGCAAGTCGAAGCCGAAATCGAGCGGGTGAATCAAGAGTCGCGCGAAGCCTCGCTCGCCGGCGAATACGAAAGGGCGGCGACGCTTAAACAGCGTGCGCTCGAACTGGAAGGCGAACTTGCGCGCGAAAAGGAGAATCTTGCCGGCGCGGAACTCGACACGACGGTGGACGCGGACGACATAGCGCGCGTCGTGGCGCAGTGGAGCGGCGTACCGGTAGAAAAAATGACGGCGGACGAATCGGAACGTTATCTCAATATGGAGAGCGAACTTCACGCGAAACTAATCGGCCAGGAACAGGCCGTGCGGGCGGTGAGCGAAACGATCAGGCGCGCGAAAGCCGGATTGTCGGACGCGAAACGGCCAATCGGCAGTTTTCTTTTCTGCGGGCCGACCGGCGTCGGAAAAACCGAGCTTGTAAAGGTGCTGGCCGAATTTCTTTTCCAAAGCCGGGACGCCGTCGTGCGTATCGATATGAGCGAATACGGCGAAAAGTTTTCGGTGACGCGGCTCGTCGGCGCGCCTCCGGGCTATGTCGGATACGAAGAGGGCGGCCAACTGACGGAGGCCGTGCGGCGGCGGCCTTACAGCATCGTATTGCTCGACGAAATCGAAAAGGCGCATCCCGACGTGTGGAACGTGCTTCTGCAGGTGCTGGACGACGGGCGGCTGACCGATTCGAAAGGCGTGACGGTCGATTTTAAAAATACGGTAATCGTTATGACGAGCAATATCGCGAGCTTGGAAATAGCGGAATTCACGGAAGGCAAAACCGGGGAACAGCTTGACGCGAGTTATTCGATTCTCGCTGGCAGGGTGATGGATGCGCTGAAGGACTATTTCAAGCCGGAGCTGTTGAACCGCATAGACGAAATCGTGGTGTTCCACGCGCTGACGCGTGCGCAGGCGGCGGAAATCGCAAGGCTGCAAATGAGGGAAGTCACGAATATGCTTGCGGAAAAGGGCATTGCGCTCGACGTCACCGAAAGGGCGTACGAACTGCTGGCGGAAATCGGATACGACGCGGCGTTCGGCGCGCGCCCGATGCGCCGCGCGATACAGCGCGAAGTGGCGAATAAAATAGCGATGAAAATAATCGGCGGCGAGCTGACAAAAGGCGAAACAGCGCGCGTGGACGCAAATGACGGGGAGATTTCGATCGAGATTGCTTAATAGGGCAAACCAACTTTGGCGGCTCTTAATCGGCTAGCGGCGTTATTGCCGCAGGTTTTTTGCCTTTTTCATACGCTCACATTTCCCCTATCGCTTTCTTGAACTCCGGGCGGTGGCGGAGAATATTGAAATCGTAAAGCGCCGGCGCCTTCGTTTTGATTTCGGCGTCCAAACCTGCGGCCATCTCCAGCCACTTCACCGCCTCCTCGAAATTTCGCTCGACGGCGTAAACGCGAGCGAGGCCGAGGTGCGCGTCGGCGCACTCCGGTTGCAGCCGGATGGCTTCTTGAAACGCTTCAAGCGCGCCTTCGATGTCGCCCGTTTCTTTAAGCGCGATCCCCAAATTGCAGTGCGCCAAAACGTCTTCCTCGTCCTTGAAAACCGCTTCCCAAAACGCCTCGGCCGCGCCGGTCATGTCGCCGAGTTCCGCGAGCGCCACGCCGAGGTTGTTATACGCCTTCGGGAAAAACGAATCGATGCGGTCGGTTTCGCGGAACGCATCCGCGGCGGCTTTAAGGTCGCCGTTTTTCGCAAGCGCGACGCCGAGGTTGTAATGCGCCTCCGGCAAATCGGGACAAAGCCGCACGGCCTCGCGGAACGCGGCCAGCGCGCCGCCGAGGTCGCCGGCTTTCAAAAGCGAATCGCCGAGCAAAATTTGCGCCGCCGCGCTCTCAAGGATCGCCATACCGTTAATCTCGTTCATATTTGCGCTCCTTCGTGTATGTCAGCCCTCGCTCTCCCTTGCCGTTCTCTATACTACCCCATCGCCCGCCCCAATCCGCTCCGTCGGGATGATTGCGCAGGCATTGCGAGCGGGCAGTACACCATTTTCAACAAAGCCTTTGCCAAATTTGACTTTTCTCCATTGAAGGATAGGCTATCTTATCATAAAGGCGGCTTACATAAAGCTGGAAGGGCTTCTGAAGGAGATTTTGAGTAGCAAGAAGAAAGGCGAACTCCTCTTTTTGCACACTAAAGTTTTCAGATTTTCAAGCGCCAAAGACAAATGGATAGATTTGCTTGACATTTGCCTTATGACGTGTTACATTTCACTAGTTGCCAAATCGGTATTCTCTATGTGGCATCGTCTGTAAGGAGTCAACCATGACGAACAGGAATATGAACCAATTAAATTCCGATGGCCTTATTCAGCGACTATCGACTGAATTCATTAAAGTCTTGCCTTTAGTAAGAGATTTAACGAAAGATGCGGAAGAAGGACAGCGAGTAGAAGAACTCGTACGCACATCGACAAATCAAGAGGAATATATCAAATGGCTCGAACCACTTATGACATACCGGCCATATATACAACTAAAGGAGACCAAATTTAATAAAGGGGAATGTTCGCCTATTTTGGAACCAGAAAAGATATCGCGCAAAGTTCTATTGGATTATTATTCGCTTTGTGGCTCATATGAAGATGATTCCTATGTTAATAGTTTAATCGAGAACCTAGTAACATCTGTTGACCAACGCGCTTTGGAGTATCAATTCCATATTCCGTTATCCATAATTGCAGTATTATCATTGTTGCGACTCGACGATAATGTAAGTATTAATGCCTACGATTCCACAATACATGGCAAGTATGAAAGTCACATATTGGAAATTCCAGAAATTGCAAGTATTCGCGATAATTTCAAGTCTGTCGTCGTTATCTTAAAGAAAATTAGATTTGGTGAGCTATCGAAAGCCTTAGATGAGGTGCAGGAAATATTGGATATGCTTTTAGGTATATTCCTCGTTCTAGAAGATATTTATGAAAACCCTTTAGTATGCTTACTTGTTTCATCAAAGCCTGGCCAATTAGGTTATCTTGGACCTGTTGCATTTTACCCTATGCATAGGCCTTTTTATTTAACAGGCGGACACTTGTCGGTCAATAATGGCATGCGGAATAATATTGATAATTTCTGGAAAATGTTGACCTGTAGTCAATGCAAAAAGGTAAAGGTTGCCGCAATAAGATATCTTTACGCCAAGCAACGAGGGAGAGATGATGATAGGTTTTTGGATTACATGATTGCTTGCGAATCACTTATTGGCGATGATGGTGGAGAAATAAAATATAAAATGAAAATGCGTGCAGCGTGGTACTTTGGCCAATCCGAAAATGAGAGGCGAGAAATTGCTGAGGATGTAAATAAATCCTATGATATTCGAAGCCAAATAGTACATGGTCGTGAATATGATATGCAAGAACTGGCGCAAAAGGCAAAATTTCTGATGAACTTAGTGCGGAATGCTCTTATAAAACTAGCTAAAGAACATAACGGCGAGAGTCATGCAAATATCTCAAAGGTTGCTGACGCTAAGCTGTTATCCGGCCTTTAGGCACAAAATAGAAAATAGTTTGCGCAATAATGCAGAGTAAAAATGTTCTCGCGCTCACTGCCCAATTCGCGTTTAGGCGATATAGTAAGCTTGTGCGTTTGGTCCGCCAAGACGATTGTTTCAGGCAAATACTAGTAGCGAACCGGAAGAAGCAAGGGTAGAATGATACAAACTTTAAAAGCTCCCCCCTCCTACTCCCCCTCTTCGTTAACGGGCTGGTCCCAGCGGTCGGCCCAATCGAGGCCGTCGGGATAGATGAGAAGGCATTGCGTGCGGCCGCCCACGGTCTTGGGGCGCAGCTGAAACCGGTGCATTCCTCGCGTCGCCGCCACCGCGAACCTGGCGAAGTCGCGCGCGTCCTGCGGCGTCATTCCTTCGAACCTGATTTGCGGCACCTGAATTTTGTGCATGTTGCCTATGTGGTCGCGCACTTCGGTGGCGTTTAAAAGCGTGGTGAGAACGTCGCCTTCGCCCATCCAAAGGCAGCCGTAGCGTATGCGCCCCTCGTGAAAGTTCACCTGCACCACTTTCGGCTGGTGGATGTTTACGCTGTACACTTCCGGGAACGGCGTGCCGCCGCCCTCTTCGAACCCGCTCACGAGAAACTGGGCGTGCGAGGCCGGATGGATGTCTTTGAAATACTTGTGCAGCGCTTCCGCTACGGATTGGACGCTGGCGTCCTCCTTGCATTCGTTGTAAATGCAGTTGCGGATTTCGAAACTGAGCGGCTGGCCGTCCACGACGTGTTCGCCGACGGCGGCGACGCCCATTCTGTCGAAAAAGCTGAACACTTTTTCCGCGGTGTCGGTTGCGGTCGTGACGATGCGTATCGTCTGGTCCGCGCCGGCGGATGATGCTTCGGCGCTTCCGATTACGGGCTTGCGCTCGAGCTGCGCCATCTGGCGCGAGTCGCTGGCAAGCACGATGGCTTCGGGAACGTAAACGCATATCGCGATGCTCATCGAATCTCCCGGCGCCGGAAGGTTTCCGGCAAAGCTGAATTATAACCGCGATATTTTAACGCGGACGATGCGGTTGCCTTTCATGTGAACGACTTCGACGTGTGCGGTCTCGAGTTCGATTGTCTCGCCGCCCTTCGGAATGAAACCCAGCCTGTCCATAATGAGCCCCGCGACGGTTTCGTAATGGTCGCCTTCGGGGAGGCCGAGTTCGAGTTCGAGGTTCAAGTGGCGCACCGCGGTCATCCCGTCGCAGAGGACATTTCCGTTCGGCTCGACTTCCCACATCGGCGAAAGCCCGTCGTGTTCGTCCTCGATTTCGCCGAAAACTTCCTCCACGATGTCTTCGACGGTGACGATGCCGGCCGTGCCGCCGTGCTCGTCTATTACGACGGCGATTTGCTTTTGCGAAAGGTTCATTTCGCGATAGAGCTTGAGAATCGGCAGCGTTTCGGGCACGAACGACACGTCTTCGCGAAGCCAGTTCGTTATCGGGGCGTCTTCGCCGCTGGCGCCGTCGAAAAACGCGTCTTTGAGCATTACGATGCCCTTTATATGGTCGAAATCGCCGTCGTACACGGGAAATCTGCTGTGGCCGGTGTCTTTCGCCACGCGCTTAAGGTCGCCGAGCGTCGCATTGAGCGGAAGCGCCGCCATGTCGGTACGCGGCGTCATAATCTCGTGGGCAAGCGTATCGCCGAACATGAAAATGCGCGAGGCGAGCTGCTTTTCGAAAGTGGGGATTTCGTTGTGAAGCATAATCATATGCTCGATTTCCTGCTCGGTCACTTCGCTCTGGTGGACTTTGCCTTTTGTGAACGGGCGGCTGAAAAACAGCGTAGAGACGGAAATCAGCCAAATGAAGGGATAGGTCACCCAAATGAAAAACACCAATAGCGGGGCGCAATAGCGGGAAATCCGCTCCGGATATACGATTGCGAGCATTTTCGGCACGAGTTCGCCGAAAATAAGTATCAGGTAGGTGAGCGCCGCGGTCGTAAGGAAATAGGCAATCGCAAGCCCGTAGCCTTTGACAATACTTTCGAAAAACGGCGCGATTATCGGGGCTATAACGGCGATGACCGCCGCGCCGCCGATGAAATTAATGACGGTTATTCCGAGCTGGACGGCGCCGAGCCATTCGCTGGGATTGCGCGCCAGCCTCAAAAGCCACCGGTCGCGCGGATGCCCCTGCGCTTCGAGCTGTTTCACCCTGCTGCCGCGAAGCGCGACGAGCGCGGTCTCTGCGCCGACAAAATATGCCGACAGGAGAATGATGACAAGCGCCAGAAAAAGTTGGGAGCCAACGCCGCCCGAAGCGGCAACTTCGCCTATTCCTCCATGCACGAAATCAGTATATCAGTTTATAATGACGGCGTGCCGAACATTTATGGCTCAAATTTAGTCAAATCCGGTGCGGAATGGTCGAAAGAGCGCATTATCTGGAAGTAGGCGGCGACGAGATTCCCGCAAGGGACGCATCGGCGGGCGCGCCGGAGCCGCAGGCAGCGGACGAATTCTCCCAGCCGTTTTCCGGAATGGATACGGAAAGCGAAATGCGCGCATCGTTCGTCGGCGTCGATTTTCGCGGCGACAGGCCGGATTCCGGCTGGGAGTCTATCGGCGAAAGGCTGGCGCGTATGTTTTGGTACACCGTTGCCATCATTGCTATAATCGTCGTTTACGCGATTCGCGTAATCAGGCAGATTTGACCGCATCCTGAAACGAGGGGCGACATGAAGTTTAGCGTTTTGTACGTATTATTGATTATGGCGGCGTTCGCCGCGACATACTGCGCGCAGATTTCCGGCGCCGCGAATTCGCCGGCCGGCGCCGCGTATGCACAAGGCGAGGAGTCCGAAAACGGCGAGGCCGAAGGCGCGGGCGAGGGCGAAGAACCCGGCGAAGAGGAAGCGCCGCCAGTAAAAGGCGAGCCGAAAGAGGCGCCGATCGACCTCAGCATCGCGCCACAGCCCCGTCAGGACATGGCTGGCGGAGACAAGGAAGCCGACGCGGCGTACGCGCGGGTGGAGCTTCTGAAGCGCAGAAGTCTGCCGAATTGGACGTACGTCTATAAGGTGTTCGACGCGGAGCGCGAGTTTCGCGGCAGGCTAATCGTGCGCAAATTCGAGGCGGACGATTTGCGGTTCGGGCGGCTCGTGGTGCTCGAAAAGGAATACATGTTTTCGCCGCAGCGGGTTATCAGAATGGCGTACCGGAAAGAAAATCTCGAACCGGTTTTCATGTGGATGACCTATCAATTCGGCGACCAGGAAAAGAAATACACCGCGGATTATTATTACGATTCCTATTTCGTGCGCGACGAAGGCGACAAGGTGTTCTATCACAACGCGCTGCCCAATCCGCCGAAAAGTTTCGACAACGAACAGCTTATTTGGATAGCGCGCCAACTAGATTTGAGCCAGCTTGGCGGATGGCGGCTTATTACGATAAACGTCCCGACGCTCGAAGAAAGCTTTCAGGTGCGCGTGACGCGGGAAGAGGACGTCGAGGTCAAAGGCGCGGACTTCAAGAAATACAAGTGCGCGCATCTCGTTTTCGACTTCGGCTTCGTCGGAGACGGCGGGCGGATACGCGAGCATTACTTCGTAGAACTCGACGAGCCGAACAGGCTGATTCAATACGCGGCGGCGAATATGGTCGTTCTATACGAAAGCGAGCGCCAAGGCTCGGAAACCGACGACTTCAAGCCGGGGCAGGAAGTGCGGGAACTGCCGAAAATTACTCCCGCGGGCGAAACGGAAACAGGCGCGGGCGGAAACGGAAGCGGAAGCGAGGGCGAAGGCGAAGCGCCGCCGCCTGCCGAGCCGCAGCGGGTATCAGGGCTTGATAACCACTTTTCCGATTAGAACGCCTTCTTCCATCAGACGGTGAGCTTCGGCGGCTTCGGCCAGCGGCAGCGACGTGAAAATGTGCGGCTTTATCGCGCCGGCGCCGGCCATATCGAGAACGGCTTTGAAGTCGTCCCGCGTTCCGAGATATAGGCCGCGTACGCTCAAATGGTTGAGATAGGCGTAGTGCATGTGGAAGTTCGTTTCCCTTCCCGTAAGTATTCCGCAAATAAGCATCGTCCCGCCGCGCTTCAACAGCTTAAGCGTGGTGTCGAACGTGGCCGGCCCGACGAAATCGATGGCAAGGTCGACTCCCGCCGGCGCGAATTTCCGGACTTCTTCCGCAACGTCCGATTCGGTGCGCAAAATCACTTTGTCAGCGCCGATTAGCCCTAGCGTGCGGGCTTTTTCGCCCGTGCTGCAAACCGCGATTACTTTCGCGCCTTTGGTTTTCGCGATTTGCACCGCGAACGTGCCGAGTCCGCCCGACGCGCCCCAGACAAGCGCGGTCATTCCCGGTTCGATTCCGCCCACGGTTTCGAGCGCGTGATACGCGGTCATTCCCGCTACGGGAAGGCACGCGGCTTCCTCGAACGAAACGCCGTCGGGTATTTCGAAGAGGTTTCCCGCAGGAACGGCCGCGTATTCGGCATAGCCGCCCTGAGTATGCATCCCGATAAACTGCCAGTTCAGGCACAGATTGGACTTGCCTTCGGCGCAGAGCGCGCACTGTCCGCAGGCGACGAGCGGATATGCCACGACGCGTTTTCCCGCGAGCGACGCGTCCGCGCCATCGCCGAGAGATTCCACGACGCCCGCGACGTCCCCGCCGGGAATATGCGGCAGCGGGAGCGACAGCCCCGGATATCCCGCCCTGATTACGGTGTCGACGCGGTTGAGGCTGGTCGCTTCGACCTTGACGAGCGCTTCGCCGGGACCTGGAGACGGTACTGCGGCGTCCGTACGGAATTCGAGGGCGTCGCGTCCGCCGTGTTTTTCGAACAATACTGCTTTCATATTTCACCCCGTATATGGAATCAGCCTGCCCCGACCGGCCAAATTACGAAAATCGCCACGTCCCAGACGGCATGGCTGATAAGGCCGGGCCAGACGTTCTTGTAGTAAAAATACATCGCCCCCCAAAACAATCCGCAAACGAGAGAAGCGCCGAAAAGCATCAGGTTGAAGCCCCAAATATGTACTACGGCGTAAATCATCGCGGTCGCGAGAAACGCCGCGAACTGCGGCGCAACCGGGAACGTTTTCGGAAAGTGAGCGGCAAGCCTGTGTTGGATGAAGCCGCGCCAAAAGATTTCTTCCGCCGGCGCGACCCAGAAAAACAGCAGCAGGCCGATGGTAAGCGGCGATGCCTGTGCGCGTGTCGAGTATATGTTTTCGATTTGGCTGCCGGAAAAGTCGAGTATCGCTCTCGCCGCCACGTTTCCGGCAAAGAAAACCGCGTATAGCGCCGCAGCGGAAACTGCGCCGATTAAGATGTACGACGGCCTGAACTTGTACCTGTCGCCATGTTTACCTTTGCCCAAAATAAGCGCGCTGGATGCCAGCGTTCCGGTTGCGGCAAACATCACCGCCCAGAAATTGACGTGAGGCGCCGTCCACGGCGAAAACATCACGAACCAGAACGCAAGCGCGAGCATTATCAGCGTTACCATCGATTGGATTCTACTATACGGAACATGCGGAATCCAGTTTGCAAATGAAAACTCGAGTAATGCTATAATTCAACATGGTGGTCGAAGGCTTCAAAACTGGTTTTTGGGAATTTGTGGATAGAAACTTCTTTAGTCCGCACCGTGAAGGCAGGGCAGGCTGCTTGGCGCCATTTCTGATCGTTCTTGGTTGCTTTTCGCTTCTTGGCTTTATAATTTTCTTAGTACTTTTCATTTTCGATATTAGTTATCTGCTGAGAAGTGAGGTTTCGCCTATCGAGCCTTATGTTGAGAACCTTAGAGATAGTTGGCATGTAGTCCGCATCTTGGTTTGCGGATTTGTCGGTTGTGTTTCATTCGTTTATGGGATTAAGGCCGGAAAGAGTCCTGAAATTGACCGGGTCGCGGCAGAGCGGGATTTGCTTCAACAGCAGCTGGCATTGAACTTTGGAGATAAACCATCGTCTATAAAGGGGCAGAGTAGGCCCCCTGCTCGAAATGCCAAGGAGGATGAGCGATGATTGCAATGGCATTTATTGCTTTTATTATTGCAGTAACTATTTTGATAATGGTTACTGATAACTTAATTCGAATAAGGGACTTTCGCTATGAGCTTTTTAGGCTTCGCGATGAAGCACGTTTCGCGTTTATTCGAGAGATTGGGCAATGCGATGAGGAAAGCGCCAAATCCGCAATTCGCAGTCAGTTTTTGGAGATTCAAAATCTTATTAACTGGATTTTAAAATTCCCAATAACGAACCAACTCGTATTACTAGCTCTAATGGCAGATAGACATAAGTTGCCCAAATCTACTAGTGGGGAAGAGCGTTTTCGGCAGCTGCCGATGTCTTTTCAGCGAATCGTCATTTTGGCCGCAATGATAATGGTTAGGCATATGGCAATTGCAAATTGGCCGGGATTCCTTTACTTTCTTTTCCGTGCAAGCATATCAATTAGGATCGAGCAATTTGCCTTAAAGGAACTGGATCAAAAAGTCACTAAGCCGCGCACGGCAAAACTCATTCCGGACCATGGACGTTTGGCAAAAAGTGACAGTTATGTTCCTTGGGCGGAAAGCTTGCTTCGCTTAAGATATGTGTAGTCAAAAAACTACTTTGGAAGCAATCGAAATCGTAAAAAGCGCGCCGAAAGCGGTGTGTAGCTGCGCGGTCATCACGTCCGCCATCGCGATTTTCTCCGGCGCGTTCACGTCGCTTTGCGCCACCGTTTTAAGGCTTTTTATCGCAAGCGGAAGAGACAGGAACACGATGAGCGACCAGACCGGAACGATCTGCAAAAGCGCCATCGCGACCACGCTTAAATACGCGCCGATAATGTAAAACGCGTAAATTCCGACGCCGGCTTTAAGGCCGACCGAGCTTTCGAGGGTTTTCACGCCCGCTTCGGTGTCGTGCTTGATATCGCGAATGTTGTTCGCCGAAAGAATGCCTGCGATTAGAAGCCCCGCCGGTATCGAAACGATGTACGCGGGCAGATAAAAAAGATTGCCCGTTAGCGCGAAGAACGCGCCGACGACCATAAGCGTGCCGAAAAACAAAAACACGGCAAGGTCGCCCAATGCGTAATATTTGTAGCCGACCGGCGAAGCGCAGTAAAAATAGCCGCCGAGAAGTCCGAACGCGCCTAGCGCCAGCATCGGCCAGCCGTGAAAATACACGAGGACAAGCCCAAGCGCCGACGCGATTCCGAGGACGATCCAAGCGCCGATATATAGCTCGCGCGGCGTCAGCATTCCGCGCGTCAGAACGCCGCTGCTGCCGAATGTGTAATCTTTGTCCACTTCGCGTTTGAAATCGAAGTAGTCCGAGTGCATGTTCGCTCCGGCGTGATATAGGAAGGCGCATAGGATGACTATCGGAAACAGCCACCAGTTTTTATCGCCTTCGTAAGAGAGCGCGAGCGCGCCGGCGAGAAACACCGACACCATCGATGCGGGAAACGACCATGCGCGTCCGGCTTGCAGCCAAACCGCAAGGCTTTTTTTTCCGCTGCCAACAGACTTTTCACTCATATCCGGCTCCTAATTCATACGGAATTGGTGTTGAAAATGCCGATTATACTAGACCGCCGCCGGGAAATTGCTTGCCGGGGTTCAAAATGCCCTTCGGGTCGAACAGCTTTTTAATTTCCCGCATAAGTTCCATTTCGGTTTCTCCGATTTCCCAGCCTAGATATTTCCTTTTCGTAATCCCGATTCCGTGCTCGCCGGATATGGTTCCGCCCAGTTCCAATGCGAGTTTGAAAATGAACTCCACCAGTTCTTCCGCTGGCGCGATCGAATCGGGATTCGAGTCCTTCAGCATAATCGTCGCGTGCAGGTTGCCGTCGCCCACGTGGCCGTAATTGCAAAGGAATAGCGAGCGCCTAGAGGCTTCCGCGCGGGATTTTTCCACGAATACGGGCAGCGCGGCGCGCGGCACGCAAATATCCTCGTTCAGCTTTACCGGTGCGACGTTAAAGAGCGCGCTCGCCAGCGTTTTGCGCGCTCCCCAAATCGCAGCTCTATCTTCGGGATTTTTCGCCTTCACGATGTAATCCGCTCCGTGCTTTTCCAGCGCGGCGCAGACCAGCGCCATTTCGGCGGCCGCGGCTTCCGCCGAAAACCCGTCGGTTTCCGCCAATATCACCGCGCCCGCGTCTTTGCCGAGCGGAGCGGCGGTGTTTTGCGACGTCAATACCTGGATGCACTTTCGGTCGATGAATTCCAGCGCGCGCGGAAGCACGCCTTCGCTCGCCGCTTTGGCGGCAGCTTCGAGCGCGCCCTCCTCGGTTTTGAAATGAGCGAGCACCGTGGAGTGATGCGGCGGAAGCGGGAGAATTTTTACTGCGGCCTCGACGATTAGCGCGAGCACACCTTCGCTTCCGCACAACAGCCGCGTAAGGTCGAAACCCGCGACGCATTTGTGCGCACGGCTGCCGGTATCTATAATGTTGCCGTCCGCCAGCACGCATTTGAGCGCAAGCACATGGTCGCGCGTCACTCCGTACTTTACAGCGCGCATTCCGCCCGCGTTTTCCGCGATGTTGCCGCCTATCGTGGCGTACGCGCTGGAGCCGGGGTCGGGCGCGTAAAACATTTTTTTTGCCGCGAGCGCAGCCTGAAAATCGTCCACGAGCACTCCGGGCTGAACAGTGGCGCAACCGGAAATTTCGTCTATATCCAGAACGCGGTTCATTCTCAGAAAATCCACGACGATGCCGCCGATTTCCGGAACGGCGCCGCCAGTAAGCCCGCTGGCCGCGCCGCGTGCGATTACCGGCGCGCCATGGAACGAAGCGATTTTCAGGATTTCCGAGACGTCTTCGGGAGATTCCGGGCGGCAAACGAGGTCGGGTTTTCCGCGCAGGCGGCTGGCGTCGTACGAATGGGTGATTTTGTCCTCTGGCGAGTTTGAAACGCGGGCTTTGCCGAGCTTGCGGACAAGTTCGGCTTCCACCGTGCGGTAATCGGGCTTTTCCATACGCATCGATTATAGCGCGGTGGCATGGACGAATGCGGCGAAACGCGCCGTTGTTACGCGACTATCAGCGTTTGCCGAATGGCCAAAAACCCTTTTTGCCGCCTTTCGCTTCTTCGATTTGGGCGACGATTTCTTCTATGTTCTGGTTTTTCCAATGCGGCTCTTTGAGGCACGAGAGAACCTGAGCCTTTAAGTCGGGCTTCGGCCTGCCGGAAAGGTCGGTGAAAGACACGCCCTTTGCTGTTGCGCCTTTGAAGTTGCAGCCGCGAATCATAACTATTTGTCCGCGGAAAGTTACCCGGTCGAAATGGGCGCTCATGAAATTGCAATTCTGTATTTTGCGAGAATTTTGAAAAAAAGCGCCGGAAAAGTTCGCGCCGGTAAAATCGCACTGCGTGAACTCGCATTCGGTTATGAAAGCGTCCTGAAAATTCGCGCCTTTTAGGTTGCACTGCCTTAGGGCGATTCTTTCGGCCACGACGCCGCTCCAATCGCTTCCGCTTAGCTCGACTTCGTACAGCTCGAGTGTGTCGATATCCACGCCGACTTTGGAATCCGCTCCTTGCGCTTTGCGTCCCAAATGATTTTTCACGGGCGCATTTGCCCAGTTCAGCCGGATGCGCGTGTTGTGAACGGCATAATACTTGTCGATCAGCCGCTTGAATTCTCCCCGGTCTTTCAGCTTCGACATAAACTCCTCGTCGCCGAAACTCGTGTCCGAAGTTCTTTTGCGTACGCCCTCTTCGGACGCCCATGGAGCTGGCGACTGCGGGCCGCCGGGGTCTTTTCCGATTTTGGGTTCGCCGGGCTGCGGGTCTGTTTTGAAGGTTTCGAATTTGTCTCCGCGAAGCTTCAATAGGTTGTCGTAGTCCTGCCGCTTTTTCGAATCCGAAAGCGTCCGGTAAGCCTGGTTGATTTCGGAAGATTTTTGGGTGGCTTCTTCCCTCGGTAAATCGCTCGTGTCGGGATGATACTTGCGCATTAGCTTGTGGTACGCGCGTTTGATTTCGTCCGGCGACGCGTTCGGTTTTACTCCGAGCAGCTGATAGTAATTGAGCATTTAAACCCTGCTTGCCTGTAGAAAATCGGTCTCATTATATCCGCGCCAATCCGCTGTGTCAATGAATCGCACGGCCGCGAATGTGCGCGCGTGCGAAGCGAGCGCGCAAAGCGGGGGATGCGAAGTGCAAAATAAAATAAACGGCCCGGCGGAGTGGCCGGGCCGTCTGTTCAGCGCGAAAGTTGTGCAGAACCGACTGCTACTTTGCGGGATGGATGGCGTCTTTGAGAGCCTTGCCGGGGGTGAACTTGGGAACCTTGCGAGCCGCGATGGTGATTTTCTCGCCGGTCTTGGGGTTGACGCCCGAACGCTTGTTGCGCTTCGCAACCGAGAAGTTGCCGAAGCCGGTAAGCTGGACCTTGTTGCCCTTCTTCAGGGTCTTTTCGATAGCGTCGAGGGTCGCGTCGAGGACCGACTTGACCTTCGTCTTCTCGAGGCCCGTAGACTTGGCGACCGCTTCGATAAGCTCGGTCTTGCCCACAGACGTTTCCTTAGCTGCTGCCATACTTTCCTCCGAAAGCAATAAAGGTAAAGCACATTCTATCTAACCCTGAGCGCCTTGTCAAGCGGCGAGCGTGCATGAATACTGAAATTTTCAAAATCCGCCGCGCAAAATTCAAGTCCGGTGCGGGTTTTCCTTCCTGCGCAGGCGGCGAAAGCTGCCCAATCTCGGTTATATCTCGGCTATAATGCCGGCGGTTGCGCGGGCGCGCACCGTGAAATCTATGAACAGAAAACGCAAAACATTGGCTGCGGCCAGTGAAGTATCCGGGCAAAGCGCTCACGCGGAAGCGCGCGACCCGGACGACCGGATGAACATCAAAAGGTTTCTTTTCCTGCTTTCGATTTTCATTCTTGCCTGCGCAGCGTTCTATTACTACGCTTCGCGCCAAACCGCGCAGTTCAACGAAGAGTTTCAAATCTCGAAACTTCCGCCGGGAATGCCGCGCTTCGTGAAGTATCCCCGAAACATATTCACTATCGAGTCGCAGAAAACCGAAGACTATACTTACACGATCGAAGGAAGCGACGACCCATCGAAAGAGCACAAGGGAAAGATGTATACCATCGAAGGCGTTAGCGATTTGACCCCGACGGAAATCAAAGATTTTTACAACGCATTCCTGCTCGACAAAGGATTCCGGCAAAGAATAAACATCAGCCTGCCGAGCGGCCACCGCGTGGACCTCGAAAACGACCGGAACATTTTCTCTCTGGAAGTCGAAAAGAAAAAAGCCGACCCGAAGACGAGAGTAAAAATCATCGTCTATGATTAACGGCATTCTGCCGTCCGCCCATTGCACCGATTTCCGGATAAAAGGGTATAACTTGCTCTCGATTCCGCCGCGCGTTATTCTTTGCCGCTTCGCTGTTGTAAAATCTTCCGGATGCGCCCGTAGCTCAGGGGATAGAGCATCTGCCTTCTAAGCAGAGGGTCGCAGGTTCGAATCCTGCCGGGCGTACTTTTCCGATTACCGTCTAGTAGTGTTCGTCCGGCTCCGCCATTTCCATGTCCGGGCCGCCGCCGGTGAATTCGACGGCATCGCCCGGTGAATCCGCGCCGCCGGTTTCCGGCTCGCCGTTCATCGATTTAAGCGCTTCTTCCAAAATCGCCGGTCCGCTCGACGTTCCGATGACGAACGCGCCTGTCTCAAACGCCATCATCGCTTCGCCGTAGGTTTTTATTCCGCCGCTTGCTTTGATATGCACTTCCTTTGGCGCGATTTCCCTCAATAGCCTTACGGCGCTTAGCGCAACCGGCCTGCGCCCGTAGCCCGTGGAGGTTTTCCAGAAGTCCGCGCCTGCCGGTGCAAGAGCGCGCGCGGCGGCGCGAATGAATTCTTCGTCCAATATCGGCGTTTCCATAATGAGCTTGACGATGATTTTTCTTCCGTGCGCGGCCTTGACCAATTCCTTCGCTTCGACGGCGATTTTCCTGAAGTTCGCCGCGCGCATAGCGAAAAGGTCGAGCACGGCGTCCACTTCGGCCGCGCCGTCGTCCGCGGCGCGATGAACCGCCGCGATTTTTACATCCAGCGAGTCGCAACCGAGCGGATACGAAACGACGGAAACCACGCGCACATGCGGAAAATTTCTGGCCACGGTGGACACGAGATTGGGGTGAACCACGAGCGCGCGAAAACCGAAATCGGCGGTTTCGCGCACCGCAAGAAGCAAATCGTCCTTCGCCGTCCTTTCGTCTATTTTAAGAAGCGTATGTTCGATTCGTTTGGCGAGGGCGTCCGGAGATCCGGGAGTTTTAATTTCCAACGCCGCTCTCCCTGTGCCTCGCCGCGTTTTCCTCGACGGCCGCGACAGCGCGCGTGCCGTTCGTTTCGGCGCGTTCCAAATTCGCGCCGTGCGTCTCGCTCCTCTCGACGCGTATCATTCCTATTCTGTTGCCTTGAACGTTCATAACGGTGAACTTCCATCCGTCGTCTTCGAACGAGTCGCCCTTGAGCGGCACCTTTCCGAGGTTCGACAAAACGAGCCCGCCCACCGTGTCGAAATCTTCGAATTCGAATTCGGTGTCGAGCGCTTCGTTCATCTCTTCGATTGCGAGCCGGGCACTCATTATAAATACCGAATCGGAAATTTCGATTATCGGTTTGACTTCGTTGTCGTATTCGTCCTGAATTTCGCCGACGATTTCTTCGAGAATGTCTTCGAGCGTGACCACTCCCGCCATTCCGCCGTATTCGTCGACGACTACGACCATCTGTTTTCTGTTTTGCTTGATTTCCTGCAAAAGCTCGTCCAGCTTTTTCGTTTCCGGAACGAAATAAGGCGAAGTCGCGACTGTCTTAAGGTTGAGCGCGCCCTGACCGCCGCGTACGACCGAACTTAGAACGTTTTTCACGTGAACGACCCCGATAATCTGGTCGAGGCTTTCTTCGTACACGGGGAATCTCGAATAGTTGCTTCCCGCGATGAATTCGAGCACTTCTTTCGCCGGCGAACGCGCGTCGATCGCCTGCACGTCCGTTCTCGGAGTCATGATTTCGCGAGCGGTCGTGTCGCCGAATTCGTAAATCGAACGAATCATTTCGCGCTCTTCGTCCTCCAGCTCGCCCGCGTCGAGCGGCCGCGCGTTCCAAATATCCAGTTCGGTTGCTCCCATCCGTTCAAGATATTCCTCCGGTTTCTCCAAGAGGAAAACGAGCTTTTCGACAATTGCCGAAACCGGCGATTGCAGCGCCAGCAAAAGCGCGAGCGTGGGCGACCAGTCTTCGATGAATTTCGGCGTGCCGAGATAGTGCATAAGGTGGACTTTGCCGATTAGCAGAATCGCGAGAGAAAGCACTGCGAAAAATCCCGCGGCGACGAGCACGTCCGCGGTGGAAAGCGGGGTGAGAGCGATTACGAGCGCCGCTGTGCCGAAAGCCGCTGTGCCGAAAAAGTTTCCGCTTTCGCCCACCGTGATTCCGATTAAAAGCCGCGCCGGGCGCCTGAGCAGGTTATATAAAACGCGTTTCCGGCGGGAAAGCGAGGGATCGTCCACAATCGGCAAATCCTGTCTGTCCACCACGAACAGGCTGGACTTGCACGCAGCATAAAAACTGCCCGCGAAAAACTGAAGGAGGGCGATTATGAAAAAAACGAGAGCCAAGCTATGACTCGGAGGTTCGTCAAGCACCTTTTACATCAACTCCGCACTGCATTAGCAAATCGTAGGTTTTTTGCTGCATTTTTTCGAGTTCGATATCGTTCGGATGGTCCCAGCCGAGCATGTGCAAAAGCCCGTGGGTTATCGCCCAGCAACATTCGGCCTCGGCCTCGCGTCCTGCGTCTTTCGCGTTTTCCGAAACGACCGGCCAGCAAATCACGATGTCGCCGAGCACCGGTACTGGCTGAGGGAATCCTTCCGCCGCCGCGCTGAACGACAGAACGTCCGTCGGCGCGTCGATGCCGCGAAATTCGCGGTTCAGCGAGCGCATCTCGTCAAAGCCGACTATGCGGACGCAAAGTTCGGCGTTTTCAGCAATCCCGCAAGACTCGACAAGCCGGGTTGCGAACGCCTCTATCCTAGACCTTTGTTGCTCCCCAAGGTCTACTTCGTCTATTAAATCGCACATAAAATGGGGCGGCGCGCCGCAAGCGGACGCCGCGGTTATTATACCACCGCACGCGCAAAACTTGCGCAAATGCGCATCCATCGCCGTAAATTATGTGCCTTTAGCGCGGGATAACCTCGAAATACACGCCCTCGGTAATCGCGTAGCAAAGGTCGTTGTCCGCGGGGAAAATGCGAATCACATAGCTTCCCGGCGTTGACGGCGCGTGAAACGTCCAGTACCAGCTGACCCCCGAGTCGGCGTAAATCCACGCCACGTCTTTTGCGTCGTTGTCGCTTTCCTTAAGCGACGTTACGCTCGCGGGGATAAGCCCGACCCACGGCCGCTCCAGTCCTTCGGGAATCGCGTAAGCGACGGTCAGTTCGTCGCCCACACGCACTTTGAACGCGCTCAGCGCAATCGGCTGGTTTTCGTGCGCCACCGGCAGCGCCCTCACGCCGTCGAGGGTGACCTGCATCCTAACTTTGCAATACGGGGTCCATTCGTTCGAGTCGCCGCTGATTATCGCCGCAACGTAATAGCCCGGCTCTTTCGGCGCGTCGAACGCCCACACGCCCGAAGTGCGATTGTTGACGTAGTCGTAACCGATGTCGTAATTGTCGGGATTTTCGCTGCCGTCGAGCGGCGAGGTGTTTTTGAATAGCCCGATCCATGCGCCGGAGGGCAGGGCGGGGTTGAACGTGAAACTCAGCTTGACGCGCTCGCCGCGCTTATACACCGGCTTTTCGAATGCGAGCGACGGCTCGCCTATTCGCCCGCCTTCGCTGGACACCTCGAACGTGGGGCTGGACGCGACCGGCACGTCCACCGCGGCGTCCTCGGCGAAAAACCTGACCTGAAAAAAGCCGGTATGCCGCGCCTCGAACGAAACCATGCCGCTCGCCTTGCCGTTCGTGTACTTGTACGCAAGGTCGAAATCGTCGGCGTTCGTCCACTGGTCGGTGGGCGTATCGGCATAGAACAGCCCGATCCACGCGCCTAAGCTTCCGGCGGGGTCGCTGAACTCCACGCGTATTTCCTCACCCACCTTGTAAAGACTTTTGTCGGTGGAAAGCGTGGCGGCAAACGCCTGCCCCGCAATGAGAACGGCAAATGCAAACGAAAGAACGATGGTCTTCATGGCCCGCTCCGAACTTAAATTAAAACCCGGCGATTATATTGCCTTTTGAGCGAAATGAAACGGCTGCGCCGGACGCGCGGGAAAATCTGCGGCATTGCGCGGCGAGCATCGCTTGCAGCACGATTCACGCTATATCCCGGCGCGCTTCACATTCGGACGCATTCCACACGGCGGCGCGGGAAAATCGGGCGCTCCCGTTCCCCCCGCGAACATAAAATCGCGGCGCCGCGCCCCTACGGCATCGGGAACCAAACGAGCGCCTGCTGGGAAGGGAGCGAACGGTAAAGGCGGCGGAGGAGGGATTTCGTCAATGCCATTGATAGTCCTCCCACCACCATTTGTCCACGGGATTCAACAGCGCCGGGGCGACGAAGTTCTCCTCGATGTAATCCACCACTTCCCAAAACGGCTCGGACTCCGGCGTGCGCGTGTTGTATCCGATGTAGGCATATGATCCAGGAGTAGAAATACGTATTCTGCTGTTGGTACTCTGCTTATTGAATGCAGGGTCTTCCACGGGCTGCATCTCGCAAATTTCATTATCGATTAAAAGCTGAATCAATTCTTTAAAGTCGCTTTCGGCAGGTAACGCGTACTCGTAGCGCTGGTTTTTTAAATCGACACAAAACAACCATCTTCTATTGAATCCATCGAAAGGCATTTTGGTCATTCCTCCGTAAATTAGCATGATTGGATTTGCTTCTTTTTTATAATATTGCACCTTAAGCGATGAAATGGCTCGATTTATTGGATCATCCAGTATTTTTACCAATTCGGAGGTTGTAAACGGAAAGGTCTCATACGGGTCGATAGCATCGGCTTTGCCTTCACATATTACCAATGCAACAATCGCCATACCTATAAGCATTTTTGCGCAGATTTTCATGGCTCACCCGCATTTCCAAAAT
>JAANMV010000457.1_pt1 | contig 50608 bp, 40 predicted proteins | sample 7279661 | NCBI WGS metagenome assembly JAANMV01 (sample SAMN14094540, study PRJNA606508) | bioreactor metagenome | isolation source: A lab-scale SPAN reactor treating ammonium-rich wastewater day 121 | place: Ireland: Galway | collected 2017-05-16
GGGATCAAATATATTTACCTCATTTCTTGATGCTGTAAACATTTCATCGCTTGCGCTGATATTTTCTGTATGTATAACTTTTGGAAAAGAAATTACAGGCGACTGGCGTTCAGTATTTATTGCTGTTTTAAGCCTTGCAGTATGTATAAAATACCAAAAACTTAATACTGCGTTGATAGTGCTTGGCGGTTCGCTTGCGGGATATTTGCTTCTTTTGTTTTAAACTTTCTTTTTGCCAGCCTGGCAAGTATAATCATATTTGCAAAAAAACCCAGGATAGCGATACCGTTCAGCATCCCTGCCCATTGTTTATACGCTGCTATAGCCGGAATAAAAGTTAATACCCTGAATATTAATGTCAAATTTAAAAAAGCATACCATATATACAGAGTTCTTCCGAAAGGGCTTATGTTAAGCTTTAATACTGCAGGCAGTATAACCGGCGCATGCGCAAATATCATCATAAATACAAATCCAAGGAAGAATGCATGAAGCGATGCATCATAAAACGAACCAAGGTATGCGCCGAACGCAAAAAATAACCCTGTTAATACAAGCCATACATAACCTGTTAAAAGAAGGAGTCCTGAATAAAAACTCTGTCCGGGTTTTTTAAGCGAGTGTTTTGCCATATCATATTTGAACAGCCACAGGGCAGAACCGATCATTGATGCTGCGGAAAGAAAACTGCCAAGAATAGAGTGGAAGGGCAGAAATATACTGATAATAAATAATGAGATTAATATTATTAACATGGCCTGTTTTTTTACAGTGTTCTTAAGCAGGATAAAACGGGAAAGTTCCAGCCGTTCGCCGGTTATGGTTAAAAATAAAAATGCTACCCACCACATCACAACCGACGGATAAAATGAAGTGTTATATAAAACGGCATTTCCCAAAAGGTAACACAACGCACCTGCCATCATAATTAGTATATGAATGCCTCTATGCTTAACGTAAACCATATAATAAATGGCAGTCAGTCCGGCACTTCCTAAGATCAGAAAAACATAGGCAGTTTTAGGCATTGAAAGAAGAAAGAAAACTATACTTAATGAATTTAATACCGGTACAAGTAATGCAATTTTATTTGGATAACTTACGCTTCGCTCTATGCAGATCAGCGTTCCTAAAAATGAACCAACCATCAATGCGCCATGCTCTCCCGAAGGAAGAGATACCGGGAGGTTCCATCCTATCCTGAACCAACCGGAAAAAATTCCTGTTAGCAGGCTTATCAGCACAAGGGGCAATATTATAACATGTTTATTCTTCATAGAGAACTGTTTGTTTTCATCCGTACTAAATTAGCAGTTTAAAATTTCATTTCAATTGACTTATATCAATTTAAAAATAACCGTAAAAACACAAAGTTGGTGGATATAAATCATAATATTAACAATTATTTGTCATTTTTCTGAAACCGCAGGAGTTTTATTTTTGAAAAGAAAGGAGGGCTTAAAAATGTACCTTCTTCATAAAATTGATAACTGGTCAGAAAAACACCATCCGCTCTGGCTGGACTTTTTCCGAATACTTCTGGGGGTTGTACTTATTTGGCAGGCGCTGTATTTTATAGTGAACAAGTATGCTATTGTTCAGATTGTTGAACAATACGGCTTTGGTTTTTATACTATGACGGCAGCTCATGCAATTATAGGCATTCACCTTGTTGGCGGAGTACTGATACTTACCGGACTGCTTACAAGGTTTGCAGCGGCAATTCAATTACCGGTACTGTTATGCAATATAATTTTTATCATTGTACCAAATGGATTTATGTCAATTAAATCTGAAGCAGAACTGACAATTATAGTACTGGCTTTAAGTCTGCTGTTTTTGTTCGAAGGTTCAGGACATTACTCGCTTGACTATTACCTGAAAACGCACGAACAGTAAGAGTATTTTTTAATAAAAAAATTATCTGTATTATTATAATGCTCTGAAAACGAGCACGTTAAAATAAATTATATTTGCCCCGGGTTCTATCGCTGTCCGTAAGGGACCCCATTTGCAGAAAGCAAATTTGCGAAGTGCCACGGGGCATTATTTATATAAAAATTATAAAAGGTGAAATTTTTAAACTTGTATAAATGTTAATATTTAAAACAAATTCTTTAACAACTTTCCGTTGAATAATGAAAAAAATTATTTATCTTTCGCTGTTTTTAGTTTTATTAACTGCTCAGTCTGTATATTCACAATGCAGTGATGCCGGTGTATGTACAATTGGCAGGCATCAGCCGGGTGAAAGCGGTAATAAAACAAATCACATTTATTTTGGCTTCAGCCTGGGCTCCAGCGGAAAAGATGCTGATATTAACGGTAATCTTAATGATCTTTCTTATTCACAATTCAGGCTTGAAGGAGAATTTGACCTGAAAAATAATTTCAGGGTTAATTTATCAATTCCGTTTTTATTTATAAGCGGTCCGCTTGGCACAAGCAGCGGACAAGGAGATGCTGAAATAATATTTTCCAAAATGTTCACCGTAAAGAAAAAGCACAAGCTTACATTTTTTGCAGGCGGTAAGCTTGCCACAGGTAAAATTAATACAAAGGACTCTCTGCCGCAAAGGTATATGCCCGGGCTTGGAACCCATGATATCATAGCCGGCGCTCAGTATTCAGTTACAAATTATTTTTTTGGTATCGGATACCAAAAACCGTTTGGAAGAAGCGAGAATTACCTGACAAGGCTTAAACGGGGAGATGATGTATTTATTCGCGCCGGATTTTTTGAAACATTCAATAAAGTAAATGTGAAAGCTGAAATACTAACTATAATCAGAATTCAGCCTTCAAGCGTGCTGGCAAGCTATACCCCGGAAACTTTCACGGAAATAAGCAATAGTAATGAACCGCAGGTTAATCTTGCAGCAACAGCGGGATATATGCTTTCAGATGAGCTTACCCTGTCAGTACAGGCCGCAATACCCTTCCTTAAACGGGATTATAATTATGACGGGCTGAAACGAACATTTTCAATCGGAGTTAACCTGGGTTACGGATTTTAAATGTTAAGTAAATACAATTATATTATGAAAACAATTTTATTGATTATTTTTATATTATTTTTTATTTCCTGCTCAAAGCAGGATGTAAAATCAGATAATACAAACAGAACAGTAAATAAAACTGATTCCGTCACTTCAAATAAGGTTAATTTAACTGATAACCAGAAAAAAGTTCTGGATGGCGCTAAAAAATGCCTCGAAGCAAAGTTCAGCTATGATATGACGATGGGTTATTACGTTTGTACATATAAAGACGGTGAAAATACCGGCTCGAAAGTTTTTCCCGGGGGAGATGTTGCGCCGGATATGGGTGTATGTACAGATGTAATTGTCCGCGCCTTGCGCTGGGGCGGGGTTTGCGACCTGCAGGAAGAAATATATAATGACCTTAAAAAAAGCTGGAGCGATTATCCAATGAGCAGATGGTCTGCAAGAAAACCCGATCCTAATATTGATCAAAGACGAGTACCTGTACAAATGGTGTGGTTTGGCAAATACTGGCAGGAGCTTGATGTGCCAAAAGACAGCGAACTTCAGCCCGGTGATATAGTTGCATGGGACATGAACGGCGACGGATGGGGAGACCATATAGGGATAGTATCCGATAAAACAGTAAACGGGGTACCGTATCTGATACATAACTTCCCCGACCCGGGCTATGTTGCAGAAGAAGACGTGCTTCATGAGTGGGAAATATTGGCGGTTTACAGGGTAAAATAATTATGAAAAAATAAAAAATAATTCGGTTTCATCTTTCTTAACTGTAAGTATCAATTATTCGTAACATAATGAATTTTTCATGAAATTAAAAACAGAACTTTTTATTATGGTTTAAATAATTATAATACTTTGAGATTTACAGAACAAATTTAATTCTGTAGGTTTTCTAATATCCAGCCATTAATGTATTCAAGTTGTTTTAGGGTAATTATATGACCCAATCCTTCGAAGATCATGAGTTCGATATTTTTTTTCTTAAATTTTTTACAAATTTCTTTAATAATTTTTTCACATTTTAATGAAGGTACATTGGTATCATCTTCTCCGTAAATTACCAGCGAAGGCACAGTAACAAATTTCCAAGCTTCAGCTCCGTCGCTGTTCACATTAGCCTTCCAGAATTTAATGCGCCAATCAGCGCTATCGAGAGGGGGAAATCCTGCGCAAATATACCATTGTTTTGATGCTGCAGACAATGCAAGGTTTTGATATTCATCCCAGCCCTGCGAAGTTCTTGCATAATCAAATAATTTACTGTAAAGCTGTTCTACTTTACCATCTTTTTCCATATCATAACCAGTATTTGAGCATTCATTTTCGATATCGAATAATTCCTGTTCAGCAGCTGTAGTTACTGTTCCCATGCAGTTAATGACCATTGAAATGTTACGGTTAATCACAGAAACCATAGGCGCTAAAACCCCGCCTTGGCTGAATCCGAAAACAATAATGTTCTTTTTATCAATAACAGGAATTCTAATAAGTTCATCTACTGCAGCTGATATATCATACGCAAGTTCACTATATGATGCATTATGCCATGAACCGCCCGAAGTTCCCGACCCGCGCTTATCACTTAGAAAAACAGCAAACCCTTTATTTATGAAAAACCCAGCCAGCTGAAGGTAGTAATAATCATCTTTAACAGCGCTGCCTGAACCCTGAATAAGTATTATCAAGGGCTGTTTTTTATTTACATCCTGAAAATGCAGAGTGCCGGAGATAAACGTTTCTCCGCTTGTAAAATCTATTTGTTTCTGTCGGTATGATAACTTAACTTTCTTTATAACTGAAGATTCGTTGCCGTCATTCCAATAAATACCGGCATTTGAAAATTGATCAGGGATAGAAAGAGAAACGGTTGAATTTAAAGTATTAGATAATTCGAAATATTTCGATTCGGTTTCAGGCAACAACCAATATTGCTTATCATTTTCTAAATCCACCAGGCTTAAATCCGAATTTCCGCCTGAAGTTATAAGCACATCATTACCCTTTGACAATTTATACCATCCCAGGATAGTATCAATATGATTTGAAGGTAACTTTATATATTTCTTCAAATAGAAATTTCCGTTTAAAAGATTTCCCTTCACTGTTCCGGAAATGACATTTTTATTTATTACAACACTGAATTGAGGCTTATCCAATTCAAAAACATTAATAGAAAACAAAATACGGTTATCATTCGACAATTTTCCATTAATAGAGAAAACGAGGTCATATTTCAGGAGTTTAATCTCTCCGCTTAAAGATCCATCAGCAAGTTTAAGCTTTGCTTTTAGGTAATAATTTACGTTGGAGTTTATACAGCCTGCCCAATAAGTTTCTTCTGCAGAAGTATTACTCTGAAAAAATAGAAAACTAATAGCTAAAACAAAATGCGGGATGAGTTTTATGTTAAAAACAGAATGTTTAAATTCTTTCATTTTTATTAGATTTTTTTAAATATAACTCTTCGGTTTTGTTTAAAATAGAATTATATTAACATGAAAATCATCGGGTGCAGCATATCATTTTACGGAATTTTAACGGAGAAATTCCCGTAAAAAGTTTAAAGGTTCGGGTATAGTGACTGTGATCTGCAAAACCGCAGCAATAGGCTATTTGAGTAATAGGAAATTCCTTTTGTTTAAGGTATTCAATGGACTTATTAATCTTAATTTTCCTTATATAATCTCCAAAAGATAAGTGAAAGAATTTTCTGAAATAACGCGATAAATGTACTGGGTGAATACCTGCATTTTCTGCCAGATCAGAAAGCGATATGTTCTCTGAATCATTTTCATGAATATATTCACGAACTATCTTTACCCAGTGTGGTATATTATTGCTATACGAGTAATTTACATCAAGAAGTTCTGACAAAATGTTTGCTGCCAATAACTCTATTGATATTGAGCTATATTTATCTGCATAAATGAGTTCAAATAATAAATCGGAAAGTATAGAATCAAACGAACTTCTGTTTAAAAAAGCAGTTGCTTCAATTGATCCTCCGGTATTCACGTTTGTTTTAAGCCATGTTTCTGACAACTCAAGGTTTATTATTCTGCAGTATTCAGAAAAGTTATCATTTGAGTGCTTTTCATATTTGTTATGGAAAATCACATTTCCCTTAGAACAGGTTATTCTGCCATTTTTTAAGACTTCATTATAGTGACCTTTTAATATGAAAGCAAAATACGGGTTTTCATGATAATGATTTGGAAACTTCGAAATGTTTTTATATTCATTATCCGAAATTACAAGCCCGTTAAAATTAAGGACCTTTTTCATTGTCCCATAATATGTTCCGGTTTTTAGATATTTCATTTGATAAACTTGTTTTTTTAAGCTGAAATTTCATTTACCTGTACATAATAAATAAAAAATGCATTAAATTAACTTCACATCACCAAAAGATTAGAACAATTTTTTGATAAAGTGTGACTGAGCTAAAAGAATTGAAAACAAATACTCATTAAGAAAATCATATTTCTTATAATAAGTGGCAATTTTGAAAAATTTTTTAGCTTTAATTATTAGTATAATGATTACTGAATATTGCTTACTCTGCAGAACTTATTCTTTCCAAAAGCCAGTTCTTATGCACAATATTATGTATACTCTGTAAATTAACCTTAATATCACGTAGAGCTTTGGAATTTTTTCCGGATTTTAAGGCAAGCAGCTTGGTATAGAATGAATAGAAATTCCTGTATTGTTCGTTAAACACGGGGTTCATCAGGCTTTCTTTCTGCAGAAAATGCCTGAACGAATCCGCTGCAGAAGCAGCCTGTTCCCATAAACCGGCATCATAATATATCCGGAGCTGCAGTGCCTTCAGGCTGAATTTATAGCTTACCGCCGATACATTTCTTATTCTTGCAAGAAACGATAAAGCTTCATCGTGCTTGCCCTGCCTGGTCTTCAGCTCTGCAAATGAAAAATTTTCCCAGAAATTCCTGTCATCCGGATCCAGTTTTTTGTGATATTCGTATATGAATTTTTCTGCTTCATCAATCCTGTTAAGCTCAAACAGTGTGCTAACCATATTATTATACCGGTTCGGGTCAAAGTAATCATTTTCTATAAATGAGTTTATCCCTTTGTTAAGCCCAAACTGAAGTATCTCCAGCTTTTCATATAGAAAAGTTTTATCACCGCTTAGATAAAAATTCTTATGGCAGAAATTAATGATTATAGATATCGTATTAAAACAATCCTTTTGCCCAAGATTTTCAGATGAACCGTATAGTGCGCTTTTCAGCCTGTAAAGGTCTTCTTTCCTGTTATTCTTTAAAAGAAGCACTCTAAGGTAAGCCATGTTAAGTGTGGGCAGCTCCAGGTATTCTGGATTGTTCTCAAGAAATATTATTATTTCATCAAGAAAGATGAATTTGGGAGTATAGTTCATTATCTGGCTCTGGTTAAGATGATAAAAATGGTCAGCCAGCATTCTCATCAGGAAAAAATATGTAAGGTACTTTTGTTCATCAAAAAGTTCATCAGTTGGTTTATTGCTTTTAGTTGCGGTAAAACCCGTGCTGTAAAGAAATTTCCTGTAAAATGACATAAAATATTTGCCCAGAAAATCATCCGGGTTTTCGGCTTTCAGCGCCCCTGCTTCTTTAAGTCCTTCGTTAAGTACTTTTTCTGAGAGTTTTTTAAGCGGCGGATTTCCGGCAATTTTATCAAGCAGGAATTTTTTCTTTAAGATAGTATCTTTCTGAAAAGCACTTACGGTTAAATATTCTTCTGCTAGATGCTGAAGATTGCTCATAAGTACCCTTAAAAAACCGTCATTATATTCCGTTTTGCCGAACAGCTTTTTATAAACATATTTTTTCTCAAGCTTTTCAGCAGCATATTCAGGATGCTGCTTTCTGATATATTCAAACAGCGAAGTAAGTGCTTTGTTTGTATTAAAGTAGGGTGAACGCACAAAGCTGTTAAGCTCTTTAAGCTGTGATTTATCCATACTTTTCACTAATAAAATCAGGCTGCTGTTGTTCATAACTGCATTAAATTAAATGTATTTACCGGATAATTACTTTTTTTCGTTATTTTATTTCTGTAAACAATTTCAATTTTTATTCCATAAACAGAAAGAATAAAACAAATAAAAAAAAATTTTGCTGTAAATATAATCAAAAATTAAATTTTCTGAACCTTTTTAATTTTCTGGAGCAAAGTTTTCGATAACAAATTTCAAAAACATTCTTTGAAACAATTACAGTTTATGAATTAATTTTGTTAAAAATTAATTATTACAAATGAGCAGACTTTTCATACAAAGCTTTAATGTAACCCGCGGAGATGATAAGGGAGAAGTTAATATCAGCTGGGATTCAATCAGCAATGCAAAGTTATATATAATTCAATTTTCAGGAACAGCGGGCAGCAAAAATAACAATGAATGGAAAGTAGCAGATATTGTAAATGAATCGTTTTATACGCTTAAAGGCTTAAAAAAGAACAGAACATATTTTTTCAGAGTTGCGGCAGTTAACAGCAGCAAACAGGGACCTTGGAGCAGAAAAATTAAAAAATTAATATAATCAACCAATAAATATCATGAAAAGTCCAAGAGATGCAATGAATTAAAAGTTTTAAAAAGTTCATTTTTCAAAAAATTAATTAGAGGGATCGAAAATTAATAAAATGAAATCATTTATAATTATCTTAGAATTTGTGATTATTTCTTCTGCAATTTCCCAGTGGCAGCAAATAAACAGCGGAATATCAGGAACTATAGTCAGAGGGATAACCTCTAATAGCCAATATTTATTTGCTGCTTCCGATGGTCATGGAGTTTATCGTTCAACAAACCAGGGAAATAACTGGGTTTTGGTAAATTCAGGAATTACCAATAACAGCCTCTGGGCGCTGCGGGAAATATCAGGATATTTATTTGCAGGCTCATTTTCACCAAATTCGGTATCCCGTACATCAAATAACGGAGATAACTGGAATAATATGGGTTTAAACAACATTAGAAATTTCATTTTCCAAAATAATTATATTTTTGCGGTTGACTGGAGCAGCGGTGTTTACAGATCTACAAATTCAGGAAACTCATGGATTCCAGTTAATTCGGGCATATCCGGCGGAGCGTTTTGGCCTATTATATCTGCCGGCGGTAATTTATATGTGGGATATGCATCCGGCGTTTTTAAAACTACCAGTGACGGAAACAATTGGGTAAACTCAAGCTCAGGATTAATTGCAGGGAATGTTTATTCTCTTGCAGAATTATCCGGGGTAATTTTTGCAGGCACACTGTACGGGGGAGTGTATAAATCAACAAACTCAGGAAACAACTGGATTGTATCCAACACAGGCATGGGTAATCTGACTGTGTATGCTCTTTATAAAATTGGAAACATTCTTGCTGCCGGTACATCAACTAATGGAGTTTATTTTTCTTATGATAACGGTAATACATGGTCATTCAGCAACCAGGGTCTTACCTCTACAAATGTAACAGAACTGTACAGCGATAATAATTACATTTATGCAGGAACGCTGGGTGGTGGTATCTGCAGAAGACCTTTAACCGAAATTATGTCAATTGTTCCTGTTTCCAATGAGGCACCGGATAAGTTTTCGCTATCGCAAAATTATCCAAACCCATTTAATCCGGTTACAAATATCACATTACAAATTGCAGTTAGCGGATTGGTATCTTTAAAGGTATTTGATCTGACCGGACGCGAAGTTTTATCACTTGTTAACGAAGTATTAAACACAGGTATTTATAAAGTTGATATGAACGCAGCAGATTTGCCTTCTGGTGTTTATTTATACAGACTTGAAACAGGGAAATTTTCGGAAACAAAAAAAATGATCTTAATAAAATAAATTTTATAATAAAAATGGGATACTTCAATAAACTTTCTGAATATTATAAGTCAGAACAATTTGAAAAAGACGGAAAAAGATTTGAAAAGCAGTTAAAAGGATCATTTATTTCTACTGCTGTAATAATTGGAATAGTTTTCCTGTTAATAATAGTATTGGTAATTTTAGCAGGAATACAATCGATATTTAACTGATATGAAACAATATATGTATGAGCCCTGATTTGAACAGAAAGCCTATCTAAATTTAAATATTACATATATTTACAAAAAGCATTTTGTAAATGTAAATTTTATATATCTGTACAATACCTTACCTTGCTTCCCATCTTTAAAAAGGCTATATTTGTGAGATATTTAATGATTATGATTTGAAATTGACGCTCCTAAAAGCGTCTTTTTTGTTCTATAGACCCCCTGTTTCTTTAAAAATTCCGAGGGGTTTTAAAATTCACTGTTTTAATTAGAAAATATAAAATAATAATACATATATGAGGCTTAACAAATGAAATCTGAGATAGTTGACTCCTTTTCACAAATGGTGAAGGATAAAAAAATTGACCGCGATCTTCTGGAAAGTATTATAAAAGAAGTGTTCGGTATGATGATAAAGAAAAAGTACGGACAGAATGCCAATTATGATGTGATTGTGAATATGGATAAAGGCGATATCGAAATGTATCTTTCAAAAGCGGTTGTCGAAACAGTGGCTGATCCTGAAACAGAAATTACAGTAGAAGAAGCAAATGAACGCTCCGGTGAAGAGCTTGAAGCTGGCGATGATTACACAGAGGTGCTTGATTATGTTACTTTCGGAAGAAGACACATTGTGAACCTGAAGCAGAACCTGAACCAGAAGATACGTGAAGTTGAAAAGGAAATTATCTATAATGATTATAAGGATCTTGTAGGCGAAATTATAGTTGGTGAAATTTACCAGATAAAGCCTCACAGTATACTGCTAATACACAACGGCCATGAGATACAGTTCCCCAAAGGCGAGCAGATTGCAAGAGAAAGATATAAAAAGGGCGAATCAATAAGGGTTTATGTAAAGGAAGTATCCAAAAAACAGGCAGGTCCGCCATCAATTATTGTATCAAGAGCGGCAGATGATTTCTTAAGGAAGCTGTTTGAGCTCGAAATTCCTGAAATTTATGACGGAGTTATTGAAATTAAAGGCGTTGCACGCGAACCGGGCGAAAGAGCTAAGGTTGCTGTTTATTCTTATGATGACAGGATTGATGCTGTTGGAGCATGCGTAGGAATGAAGGGCATCAGAATACACTCAATTGTACGCGAGCTGGCTAATGAAAACATTGATGTTATCAACTACAGCGATGATATAGGGTTATATATTGCAAGAGCTCTGGCTCCGGCAAAATTAAAGGATATTTATCTTGATAAGGCAAACAAAGTAGCAAAAATTGTTGCAGATGAAGACCAGATATCTTTAATTATCGGCAAGAACGGACAGAACATTAAACTTGCAAGCAAGCTGACTGATTATGAAATTGATGTTGAGCGCAACAGCGGCAGACCAAGGGATATAGAAGAAGCACTGGAACGCGAGCTTGAAGCGCAGGCAGAAGAAGCAGATGATGAAGAGCTTGATGAATCGGAAGTAACCGCTGAGGATGATGATGAAAACATCCCGGAACTTCCGAAGGATATGTCTGATAAAGATAATAATGACGGCGATGAAGATGAAATTGAAGAAGCAGCTGAGGAAGAAAAAGATGACGTGGATGAAGATGATGAGGAAGATGAAGTTGTAGAGGAAGAGGAAGAAGATAGCACAGAAGAAGCAGAAAAAGAAAAAAAGAAATAGAAATTTTCACCGGAAGATAAAATAATTCCGGCAGTTGAAACAAAAAAATCCGAATTTTAGATAAGGTAAAATTATTTTAATGCCCGAAACAGGAAATAAAGGTTCAAAAGGAATACAGATATCAAAGATTGCCAAAGAAGTTAACAGGCAGTCCAGCGAAATACTTGAATACCTGAAACGTATAGGTGTTGAAGTCAGCGGCATTATGTCCAAAGTTGATGAAAGCGCATACCATAAGGTTTTGGGGCATTTTAAAAGTGATCTTGAAGAAGCCGAAAAGCATAAACAGAAGCTGGTTGAATTCAAAAAGAAACATAAAGGCATTGAAATAGCCGAAATAGAAGAAGAAGTAAAGAAAGACAAAGAAAAGAAGATAAAGGAAGAAGAAGAACGGCAAAAGAAAAGAGATGAAGAAGAAAGACTTAAAAACGAAAGAGAATCACAGCTTCAGAAAGATCTTGAAGAAAAACGCAGGCTTATAAAGGAAAAAGAGCAGGAAATTGAACGCCAGAAAAAGGCGGCAGAAAAAGAAAAGGAAAAAGCTGAACAGAAACCGGTAAAAAAAGAAGTTAAAGATAAACCTGCAGAAAAATCTGCTGAACCGGTTAAAACCGAAATTATTAAAGAAGAAGTTAAAAAATCTGAAGCCAAAAAGCCCGAAGATAAAAAACCGGAAGTTAAAAAACCTGAAGCAAAAAAACCGGCAGAGCGAATAGAGATTCCAAAGCCCATCACAACTAAAACGGGGATTTTTGAAAAGAAAGGCGATCCGAAAGCAAAAGTTCATGTTGAACGGTTTGTTAAAAAAGAACCGGGTAATAAAGGCAAGGGCGGGGATAAACATACCCACCAGGGGGGTAAAAAACATGGCGGTTACCAGGGAAGAAAAACCGGCGGTACATTTGAACGCGTTACCATAAAAGATGATTTTCATAAAAATAAAAAACCTGCGCCCGGACACAAAGGCCCGTTCAAAAAACCGTTTGTTTCCAGGATAGATGAAAAGAAAAAAGATGAAAAAGCAAAAGAAACCAAACCGGTAACAGAAAGCGCTGATGCGCTGGCAAAGAAACGTGATTTTGACAAAAACTTAAAATCAAAGAAACAGAAATACCAGGACGGCGCGGATTCTAAGAAAAAGAAAAAACAGGCTGACGAGGAAATCACAGCGGAAATTGAAGAAGCTATCCGCGAAACTATGGCCAAGATGGATGAGTCCGGTTCGGCTACAGCAAGGCAGCAGCTAAGGAAAAAGAAAAAGAAAGAAAGACTTGAACAGGAGCTGAAAGAAGCCGAAGAAGTACTGGCGCGAGCCAATATTATCCAGGTGACTGAGTTTGTTTCTACCAGCGAGCTTGCAACACTTATGGGCATCGAAGTCAGCCAGCTTATCCAGAAATGTTTTGAGCTAGGTATGATGATTACAATAAATCAAAGGCTTGATAAGGACCTGATTACCCTGCTTGCTGATGAATTTGGATTTAAAATTGAATTCCAGAAAGAATACGAAGTGGATGCCCTTGCAGATACTGAAGATGATGACGGGAAGCTTAAATCAAGACCCCCGGTTGTTACTATTATGGGTCATGTTGACCACGGTAAAACATCACTTCTTGATTATTTGCGCAAATCAAGCGTAGTAGCCGGCGAAGCGGGCGGTATTACACAGCATATTGGTGCTTACCAGGTTAAGCTTGATGACGGAAGGCTCATTTCATTCCTTGATACACCGGGTCATGAAGCATTTACAGCTATGAGAGCCCGCGGAGCGCAGATCACAGATATTGTTGTTCTTGTTGTAGCTGCTGATGACAGCGTTATGCCGCAGACAGTTGAGGCTATTAACCATGCACTTGCTGCTAATGTACCCATAGTTGTTGCAATTAATAAAATTGATAAGCCTGGCGCTGACCCCGTGAAGATAAAAACACAGCTTTCGGAAAAAGGAGTGCTGGTTGAAGAATACGGCGGCAAATACCAGTCAGTTGAAATTTCAGCAAAAGCAGGTACTAATATTGACTCATTGCTTGAAAAAATTCTTGTTGAAGCTGAACTGCTTGACCTGAAAGCAAATCCCGACAGGAATGCAAGGGGAGCAATTGTTGAAGCAAAGCTGGATAAAGGCAAAGGTATTACTGCAACGGTACTTGTCCAGAAAGGAACATTAAGGCTTGGCGATTCTTTTGTTGCAGGTAACTTCAACGGAAGAGTTAAGGCAATGTTTGATGAACGCGGCCATAAAGTAAACGATGTAAAACCGGCGACACCCGTACAGGTGCTTGGTTTTGACGGCATGCCGCAGGCCGGTGATGTTATGGTTGTTATGGATAGCGAACGCGAAGCAAGGGATATTGCATTAAAACGCCAGCAGTTAAAACGCGAACAGGATTTCCGCCAGGTAAGGTTTATTACACTCGATGATATCAGCAAACAGATCAAAGAAGGAAAACAGGTAGATCTTAATGTAATTATCAAGGGAGATGTTGACGGCTCTGTTGAAGCGCTTTCAGATTCACTGCTTAAGCTTGGAACAAATGAAGTTAAGGTAAATATTATTCATAAGGCAATCGGAGAAATTTCCGAACAGGATGTGCTGCTTGCAGCAGCATCAAGCGCAATTATTGTCGGGTTTAATGTAAGGCCGAATCTAAAAGCTAGAAAGCTTGCCGAAGCAGAAAAAGTTGATATAAGGCTCCATAATATTATTTATGATGTGATCAACGAAATGAAGCTGGCGCTTGAAGGTCTGCTGGAACCCGAAAAATCAGAAGAAATTCTTGCAACAGTTGAGGTACGCGAAACATTTAAAGTGCCGAAGATCGGCACAGTAGCTGGATGTTACGTGCTTGACGGTAAAGTTGTGAGGAACAATAAAGTAAGGCTGCTACGCGACGGCTTTGTGATTTTTGACGGCCACATAAATGCACTTAAACGTTTTAAGGATGATGTACGCGAGGTTGAACAGGGATTTGAATGCGGTATCAGCCTTGAAAACTTTAATGATATTAAAGTAAAGGATATCATTGAATCATATACAATTGTAGAAACCAAGAGGAAGCTGGAGCAGAAGTAGATTTAATATTTCAGGAAACAGGCTGCAGATAATAATATGTCAATAAGAACAGAAAAAGTTGCCGAAGAGATCAAGCACCAGCTTGCAAATATTTTAACCAGGGATCTGGCAGAGCTGCACCTCGGGCTGGTAACAGTCACACGTGTTAGAATCAGCAAAGACCTGAAGAATGCCAAGATATATTTAAGCTTTATCGGCAACAAAGAACCGGTTAAAGCCTGCATCGAAAAAGTTAATAACAGGAAAAAGCAGATAAGAATGCACCTTGGACACAATATGCATTTAAGGTTTGTACCTGAGCTTGATTTTTATTTTGATGATACAATTGAATACGCTAGCAGGATAGATGAAATTATTAAAGAGATCCATAAGGATGAAACCGGAAGCAGCAGCGAACCGGGTTTAGCTGATGAATAATGCTGAACATGAAGTAAATGCAGTAATTCCCGCAGGTGAAGAATTCTGGCAGCTAAGCCGGGATGAAAGGCACCTGCTGGCAAACAAAGAAGGAATTACGCTGCTCTTTGATAAACCAAAGGAATACACAAGCGCAAGGGTTGTAAACATTGTTAAAAAATTCCTTAATGTAAAAAAAGCCGGGCACTCAGGTACGCTTGACCCGAAAGCTACCGGATTAATGATTGTTTGTACCGGCAAAAAAACAAAGCAGCTGCACTTACTGCTTGGGTGTGATAAAGAATACGAAGGCATTATGGTGCTGGGCAAACGGACAAAAAGCTTTGATACCGAAACCGAAGTATATGAAACAAATAATATATCCTTAATTACATTTGATATGATACAGCATGCGGTAAAGGAGCTGACGGGCGAAATAAGCCAGGTACCGCCCATGTTTTCGGCTGTAAAACATAAAGGAAAGCCTCTGTATAAACTTGCCAGAAAAGGGCACGAGCTGGAAAGAAAACCGAAACAGGTTAATGTAAAAATTTTTGAAGTGATGCCTGTAACTGCCAGCGAGCTGAGCTTCAGGGTTTTGTGCACCAAAGGAACATATATAAGATCGCTTATAAGCGATCTTGGCGATAAACTTGGCATTGGGGCATATTTAAAAGAGTTAAGGCGCACTGCAATAGGTGAATTCAAAATAAGTGATGCTATGCTGCCGGATGACTTCATTAAAAGAACAGAGATTTGACAGAATAAAAATTATTGATGAATATATTCAGAGATATAAAAGATGTTGTAAAAGATAATAAAACAGCAGTAACTATCGGAACATATGACGGTCTTCATCTTGCGCACAGGCAGGTTCTGAATACTGTTACCGGGCTGGCTGAACAAAAAGGTCTCCGTTCTTTTGTTGTAACATTTGAACCGCATCCGCAGGAAGTTTTAAAAAATAAAACCCCTGATATTAAGCTGCTTACGGCAATTGATGAAAAACTGAGATTGCTTGAAGATGCCGGAATAGAAAACGTGCTGGTTTTTGAATTTACAGAAGAATTTTCAAAAACAGAAGCACGTGAATTTTACGAAAAGTATATTGTTGGCTCAATCGGCATAAGCGATCTTGTTGTGGGATTCGATCATCTTTTCGGCAGGAACCGCGAAGGCAGCATAGAGACCGTGAAAGCGCTTGGCAGAGAGTTTGGATTTGAAGTGCACAGGGTTGAAGAAATTGATATAGACGGCAGCAAGGTAAGCTCTACCAGGATACGACATGCTCTTGCCGAAGGAAATATCGAAGAAGCCAACAGGCTGCTGGGATATGAATTCGGGTTTGACGGGATCGTGGTAGAAGGTGATAAGGTAGGCAGAACCATTGGTTATCCCACCGTTAATCTGAGGCCGGTGAAGGAAAACAAGGTGATGCCCCGTGAAGGGATTTACTGTGTAAAAGTAAAGCACGAAGATGATGAATATTACGGAATGATGTACCATGGTTTCCGCCCTACTTTAAGCGAAGGAATACAGCGGGCGCTTGAAGTGCATATTTTTGATTTTAACAAATCGGTTTACGGCGAAAAAATTACTGTAGGTTTTTTAAAACGGCTGAGAGATGATAAAAAATTCAGCGGTAAAGAAGAGCTTATAGCACAGATCGATAAAGATAAAGAAGATTCACTTAAGTATATAGAAGAATTTAAAAAAAGAAATATAAACAATTAAATATTTTTAAGGAGATAAATTTACAAGATGTTAACCAAAGAAGCAAAACAGGAGTTAGTCACAAAGTACGGAGCCAGCGCAAAAGATTCAGGCAAAGCTGAAGTACAGATAGCAATTTTAACCGAAAGGATAAATACGCTTACCGAAAGCCACTTTAACACAAAGAAAAAAGACAATCATTCACGTCTTGGACTTTTAAAGATGGTAGGCAAAAGAAGAAGACTGCTTAAATATCTTGAAAACAAGGATATTAACAGGTACAGGGCAATTATTAAAGAATTAAACATAAGAAAATAATTTCACAGGGGCTGTTTTAATTATAACAGGTTATTCTGTTAAGCCAGGGCGACGAAATCACTTTCAATAAACGGGGTGTGATTTCGCCATCCTGCTTGAAGCATAATCATAATAATGGTAATGCTAAAACAGAGTAACTTCTTAAATTCAGCAGCCCTTAAATAATTTAAGGAGATAAAAAAACAAGATGGTAACAGTAAAAGAAATGGAACTTGGCGGAAGAACGCTGAGGCTGGAAACAGGCAAGCTTGCCAAACAGGCAAGCGGTTCGGTTCTGGCAACTTACGGCGATACAATTGTACTCTGCACGGTTGTAGGCGCTGATGAACCTAAAGAGGGGATGGATTACTTTCCGCTGCAGGTTGAGTTCCGCGAAAAAACAGCAGCTGTGGGTAAAATTCCCGGCGGCTTTTTTAAACGCGAAGCAAGACCCAGCGAAAAGGAAATTTTAACAGCAAGGCTTATCGATAGACCCATAAGACCTCTTTTCCCTGAAGAATTTATGTGCGAAGTACAGGTTATCTGTACTGTATATTCAAGCGACCAGGAAAATGATGCTGATGTTGTTGCTGCCGTTGGCGCATCAGCTGCGCTGATGGTTTCTAACCTGCCTTTCGAAGGTCCGATGGGCGAAGTAAGAGTTGGCAGGGTGAATGGGGAGTATATTGTTAATCCTACACACTCTCAGCTTAAAGAAAGCGATATGGATATGGTTATCGGCGGAACGGCTGATTCCATAGTAATGGTTGAAGGCGACGCAAAAGAATTAAGCGAAGCAGATATACTTGGCGCTATTAAATTTGCGCACGAAAACATTAAAAAGCTCTGCCAGTTACAAACAGAGTTTGCCGCAGAGCGTAATATAGTAAAGCGCGAAGTTAAGCCTGTTGAGTATGACCAGGAACTTAAAAACACCGTTAAAGAGCTTGCCGAAAAAGTAATTTCTGAAATTCACAGAAGCGATGTATCGAAGGATGAAAGAAGCCAGAAGTATAAAGAGCTTTATGAATCAATTACCGGAAGCCTTGCGGAAAAATATCCTGAGCAGGAAAAAGTAATTGCAAAACATTTTGATGATATCCAGTATTACGATATGAGAGAAATGATACTTTCAGAAGGCAGAAGGCTTGACGGAAGAAAAACCACAGAGATAAGACCAATTTCCTGCGAAGTGGGTTACCTTCCAAGGAACCACGGCTCAGCTTTATTTACCCGCGGCGAAACGCAGAGCTTAACCAGCATGACACTTGGCACTGCAAGCGACCAGCAGATAATTGACGGTTTAATGCCGGAGGATAAAAAACGGTTTATGCTGCATTATAACTTCCCTCCGTTCTCAACAGGTGAAACCGGCAGATACGGTTCAACCGGAAGGCGCGAAATTGGACATGGTCACCTGGCAGAAAGATCACTCGAAGGAATGCTTCCAGCAGAAGAAGATTTTCCGTATACTATCCGTATTGTAAGCGATATACTTGAATCCAACGGTTCATCATCTATGGCAACAGTGTGCGCAGGAACGCTTGCGCTTATGGATGGCGGCGTTCAGATAAAACGTCCTGTTGCAGGTATTGCAATGGGTCTGATAAAAGAAGGCGACAGGGTTGCTGTGCTGAGCGATATACTTGGAAACGAAGATTTCCTTGGTGATATGGATTTCAAGGTTTGCGGAACATCGGAAGGTATCACCGGTCTGCAGATGGATATAAAGATTAAAGGCGTATCATTTGAAATTATGGAAACAGCTCTTGCACAGGCTAAAGAAGGCAGAATGCATATTCTCGGGATTATGAAAGAAGCTATTGCTGAACCAAGACCTAATATTTCACAATACGCTCCGCATCTTTATACAATGACAGTGCCGGTTGATATGATTGGCGCAGTTATAGGACCGGGCGGAAAAAATATCAGGCATATAATTGAAATGTCAGGCGCAGAAATTAATATTGATGATGACGGAACAGTTGTAATTGCCGCTGTATCGGGTGAATCAGCCAGAATAGCTCAGTCAATGATAGCTAAGATCACAGAAGTTCCCGAAAAAGGGAAAACTTACGAAGGCAAGGTTGTAAAGACCACAGAGTTCGGCGCATTTGTTGAGATACTGCCGGGCAAAGAAGGGCTGCTGCATATTTCGCAGATAGATAAGAAGCGTGTTGCTAAGGTTGAAGATGTGCTTAAGCGCGGTGATAAGGTTACGGTTAAAGTTCTTGAAATAGATAAGCAGACCGGAAAAATATCTCTGAGCCGCAAAGCAGTAATGGAAGATGAAGAGAAAGCCGCAAAGGGAATCACCGAAGAAACAAAGACGGAAGAAAAACCGGCTTAATTCAAATAGCAAATATGAAATTACAAAAGCCTGTTCAGAAATGAACAGGCTTTTTTGTTTACATTTTTATGTACTTCCGCAGGAATTCTTAAATTATTGATTAAACATATGTATATACGTTAAAATTTAATGGAATTATTAAACAGACTGGAAAAATTTCTGAAATTAGTTATATTTGTTTATTATTTAAACTAAAAAACATATGAAACTCTTAAAATCAATTTCAATATTTGTTCTGGTGTTCAGTACTCAGGTTATTTATCAGCAATGGATCCAAACCTCAGGACCCGAAGGAGGAAACGTTTATGCTGTAGCTCTATCCGGCGGAATACTATTTGCAGGGTTATCACCCGGCGGTGTTTACCGTTCAACCGATTTGGGAGGTAACTGGGTTCAGTGCTCATCCGGTTTTTTAAGCGGAGATGATAATGTTCAGGCGCTATATTCTTATAATAATATTATTTATGCTGGTACAAGAAGCTGGCTTTATAGTTCTGCCGATAATGGTAACAACTGGAGCAGGGTTCCCGGTTTTATGGGCTCTGAGGTAACAGATATTAAATCTTCCGGCAGTTATTTATATGCTGCAACTTACGGCGGGGTAACAGTATCATCAGATAACGGAATAAGCTGGGTAATGAATAATAACGGACTAACCAACCTGTACACTAATGCACTGGTACTTAAGGATAATAAATTGATCCTTGCAACTGAAGGCGGAGCATTTATTTCTTCAGATAATGGAATAAACTGGGTTAATATCAGCAGCGGTTTAACACAGCTTAATATTAACGATATGACCCGAAAAGGTAATGATATATATGCCGCTACAGCGGGTGGTGGTGTATTTAAATCCACCAATAATGGATCAAATTGGTTTTATTCAGGCAGCGGGATTCAATACCCCAATGTTTTATCGATGGAAGTTCATGACAGCGTCTTATTTGCAGCAGATTTCAGCAGCGGTATATACTATTCCACCAATAACGGTGCATTCTGGGAACTAGCTACATTTCTTAACGGAATGCCGAATAACCCAATAACTTTTTGTCTGCAAACTACGGGCGGGGTGTTATTTGCCGGTTTATTAGGTGACGGAATTTATGGAACTACAAATTCAGGCGCAACATGGATGGACTTAAATAGAGGTATTATTTCCACCGCGGTGTTATCTATGTTGCCGGTAAACGGAACTGTTTTTGCAGGCACTACAAGAAGAATATTTTCGAGTACTGATAACGGACATTCATGGCTGTTTGCAAGCGGAGGGTTGAATTGTACTTATTTTACATGCCTGCATGCTTCTGGTGGTGAAATTTATGCAGGGACTGCCGGCGGATGCGGAATTTATAAAACTACTAACAATGGTTTATTCTGGCAAAATGTTAATTCCGGACTTGGAAATATATTTATAAATGAAATTACATCAACACCGGGGAATATTTTTGCAGCTACACAACAGGGAGTATATAAATCAACAAACAACGGAAATTCCTGGATGGATGCCAGCAGCGGACTCTCAGACCTTTTTGTTGATATGATACAGTACCATAATGGTATATTGTTTGCTTATACACTGGATGGATTATACAGATCTACTAATAATGCCCAGCAATGGATCCCGTCCGGTACAGGTATTCCGCAATATACTTCTGTGGATGATATGATATTTCATAACGGAATGCTTTTTGCTGCTGCTTCCAGCGGAGTGTACGCTTCAACCAATAACGGCGCTAGCTGGTTTTTAAGATTTAGTATCGGCGCATCAGAAATTATCACTGTTGATAATAAACTGATTATTTCCAATTGGAGACAATTCAGATATTCAACAAATAATGGAGTATCATGGCAATTAATGAATGATGGGTTTAATAAAGAATGCAGCTCGCTTATTGTTTCTGACAGCAATGTTTTTTCCGGCACATATGCAAACGGTGTGTTTAAATATGACCGCAGGTTAATTTCTGCCGGGAATATTACGGAAATAATTCCTGAAAATTACAAGCTGTATTCTAATTATCCGAATCCGTTTAACCCGGCAACAAATATTAGATATGACATTCCAAAGAATGCACAGGTTTTAATTAAGGTTTATGATATTTTAGGCAGGATTGTATATAGTTCCAGCGAATATAAACAGGCCGGAAGTTATGAAGTTAAGTTTGACGGAAGCAATTTAGCAAGCGGTATGTATTTATATTCATTTGAGGCAAACGGTTATAAAGATACGAAAAAGATGGTGTTGATAAAATGATGTAATCAATTTAGAAACCTTGTTTCTAAGGTTGATGGAATAGGTTTATAACAATTAGTTTTTTCACTCAGCCCCGATTTTTTGTTACAATGTTATTTATAACGTATCGCAGAGACAAATCACGTTATCAAAGAGACAATTCATTTTTAATATATCGTAGAGACAATTCATGAATTGTCTCTACTGGGATTAAATATATATTTTATTATGCAGGATAAATTTTTAAACAAATACAGGATCAGATCTTTAAGATTACCTGAATATGATTATTCATCCGAAGGGGCATATTTCATTACAATATGTGTGAAATACAAAGAATGTATATTAAGCGAAATTATTGGTGAAAACATTGTTAGCAGTAAATTAACACAAATTGTTAATGATGTTTGGCTGGATTTACCAAACCATTACCCGGAAATATTACTGGATGAGTATATTATTATGCCAAATCATTTCCATGGAATTCTAATGATCATTAAAAAACCCGTTGAACCCGCAGAGAGGATTCACGCAGAGAGGATTCATGAAACCTCTCTACAAAAGAGAAGGAATATGCTTTTACCCAGGATTTTAGGCAGATTTAAAATGAGAACATCAAAGCTGATCAATTTGGAATTGGGCAGAACCGGTAAGCCATTTTGGCAAGAAGGTTATTTTGAAAGGATAATAAGAGACGAAAAAGAATTAGAGAATATACGGGAATATATTTATTATAATCCGTTGAAATGGAATTTTGAAAAAGTAAACCCCGGAAATTTAGATGTAACAAAGTAGAGAGGTTTCATGAATCCTCTCTAAAGAAAATAATGAAAATTTAAAACAGACAGAATTTATGAATCCTCTCGACTACGGGTTTTTCTTATATATTGTCTATACATCCGATAAAACCTATATTTGCAGATAACATAATTTTACAGATGAACTTTTCATACTTAGATATAATAATAGTAGTGTTATACCTTGCCGGGGTTACTTCATACGGAATAATTAAAGGCGGAAAGCAGAAATCTGCCCGCGATTATTTTGTGAGCGATAAAGCTATTCCCTGGTGGGCAGTTTGTTTTGCTATTGTTGCAACAGAAACCAGCGCGCTTACTTTTATCAGTGTTCCCGGGGTTGCGTATGTTGGCAATCTTAACTTTCTGCAGATAGCCATTGGTTATATTCTCGGCAGAATAGTTGTAAGCTGGTTTATGCTGCCAAAATATTACGAAGGCGAACTTCTGACCGCATATGCTTATCTTGGCAAACGTTTCGGCGCAAAAACAAAAAATACTGCCTCAACAGTCTTTATGGTAACCCGTGTTTTTGCCGATGGTGTAAGGCTGTATGCAACAGCAATTCCCCTGGCATTACTGCTTAAGGGCTGGAATGTTTTTCCGGCTGCGCCTGACTGGCAGATTTATACTTATTCAATAATAATAATTGCGGTTATTACTTTAGCATATACTTATATGGGCGGGGTCAGAGCAGTTATTTGGACAGACGTAATTCAAATGTTCATTTATATAGGCGGCGGTATCCTAGCCGTTTATGTGCTCAGCGGGAATATGACGGTATCTTTCAGTGACGCCATTTCCCAGCTTTCTGCCAAAGGCAAGCTAAACTTTTTTGATCTCTCATTGGATTTCAGCAAACCGTATACTTTAATTGCAAGCATACTTGGCGGCGGATTTTTAAGCATGGCATCTCACGGTACCGACCAGCTTATTGTACAAAGACTGCTGACTACTGATTCGCTTAAATCATCGCAGAAAGCGCTTATAACCAGCGGATTCATCGTTTTCCTTCAGTTTGCTCTTTTTCTGTTTGTAGGTTCACTGCTGTTTATTTTCTTTAACGGTGAAACAATGAAATCCGATGAAGTTTTTCCGAAATTCATAATAAACCATATGCCAAGCGGTGTTTCCGGTTTTATTATAGCAGGTTTGCTTGCAGCAGCTATGTCAACACTTTCAGGCTCAATTTCAGCGCTTTCATCAACGCTAGTTGAGGATATTTATAAACCGTACTTCGGAAAGAATAAATCAGAGCATCAGCTTTTAAATATATCAAAAATTATAGCTCTTGTGTGGTGCGGTGTGCTGATACTATCAGCATTCCTTTTCATGAATTCATCCCAGGCAGTTGTTGTGCTCGGGCTTTCAATAGCATCATTCACTTACGGCGGGCTGCTTGGTACATTTCTGCTGGGGGTGTTCTTCAAACGTATTTCCCAGGTACCGGCAATTATTGGTTTTCTGAGCGGTATAACAGGAATGATATTTATAATTTACTTTACAAAAATTGCATGGACCTGGTACACGCTGATTGGGGTTGTTATAACAATAATTACGGCAAATATAATTCAGTTATTTATTAATCAAAAGAGCTTAAAAACTGAAACGGAAAAAGTTTAATTGGATTTTTAATTATTTTCTTTTGACATTTCGTCTATTGTTTTTAACAGCCACCCTTTATGATTTACCATTTTTCGTGATTCCAGCTTTTGTTTTATCTTTACAAGCGAATCCGGATTTTTACTTCCGGTTTTTACTTTGATCATATTTGTAAGTGCATTAATGAAATGCAGGTTTACCTGGCGGAATACTGCGCTGAAATCCTCTTTGGATGAAAGCATATGCCTGAATGAATCCATTACCGAAAGACAGCTGTCATAATATCCCTGCAGAAAAAAAATTATTGCAAGGTGAGTTTTCACATCTGAAGCTAAAAAAGGATTCTCCAGCGCAACCCTGTTTAGATATTTTACAGCTTCTTCAAGATTATTCTTGTAAAATGCATAAATACCCATTGAGTGATTATAAATACTTTCTCTTGAGTCCGGGTTTACTTTATCAATATATTTTTTCACAAAATCTTCGCCCCACTCAATTTCTCCAAGCCTAATGGATGTGAATACAACATTCCTGAAAGTTAACAGGCTTATTCTTCCGCCTGTTCTGACGGCAATAGTACCATAATCAAGCTTCATTTTTATAATGTTAAATTCTTCGAGGTGGGCATCTGATATTCCGTCATTTACACGCTGTATTGCCATATTATGAAGAGAATCCAGCAGTGATGCAAGTTCGTATAAACTAAAACTGTCTTTATTTTCTTCCAGCAGTTTTTTGAATGTATAAAAATTCTCATCACCGGAATCCAGAACTGCAACAAGCCTGTGATAATAAACATTCAGCATTTTGCTGTATGCATAGTTATTGATATTCAGGTAGTCAATTATTCCCTTAAAATCAAATTTATCCAGTACCTCGAAAACAAGATTTACCCTGTGGCTAATGTTAAAGGTATTCATGTTGGCATTAATATCAATTGCTATACGGGAAAGTTCTGTAATAAAATAGAATATCAGGTAATCGCCTGATTTTAAAACGCTTTCTGCCGTGAACTTCTGCTTATCTCTTGACAGCATGTATTGAGTTTTTAAAGTTTCTACCCTGTGAAGGTGGTAAAACAACGGGTGGATCATATGAGTTGAATCTTCCAGGCTGCGCTCTAGATGTTTAAGTCTGCTGTGAAAAATATTATCAAGTCTTTTTGTATTCAGCTCATTCAGTATATCAAGCTCCAGATCGTTTGCATTCCTGTTTCTGTATTTATTAACTGCAAGAAACTCCATACATAAACCGTAAAGCTGCGAGGAGAGATTTTTCATTATCTGTTCATTATAGGGCCTGCCATCAAATAATTTTTCATAAAGAAATTCTTTTTTTAATTTTTTCTCATCGGGCTCTGGAAACTCTGCTTTTATCAGTTCAAAAAGCTTGATCAGTTTTTTATTGGAATTGAAATAAGGCGACCTGATGAATTTTCCAAGTTCCTTTAATTCGGCTTCGCTTAACGAGTATATTGTTCGAACAGCCCTTGTAGATAGCATATTTTATTACTTTTTAATAAAATAAATTGCTAAAATTTTCAAATTTTTAAAAATTATGTACAAATTTTATAAAATATAAATTATTACTTTAACTCTAAAAATTCAACAGTTTTATTTTTATTACTATTTATGTATGAATATCATCTAAATACTCCAATATAATAAGAATTAATAAAAATATCTATTGTCCGATATTGTTACTTTCTCCGCTTTTAATTTTTGAATCATCAGCATGATTAAACATATTTTTGTGCAGATAAAAAATAAAGAACAGCAGTGATGCGGAAATCTGGGGAAAGAATGAAAAAGAATAAAAAGGAAAATACAAAAATGGACATTTTATCAGAAGATATTTTTCAGCATGAATTACTTAAATGGCTTGTTGTTGGCGCTTATCCGCCTGTTTTCAGAAAAGTTAAGAATAAAAAGAATAACACTAATTATAAAAATAAAACAAAGGGAAAATGAAAACAAAAAAAATTATTTTCAGCATTATATCTCTGTTTGTGCTTTTTGCAGGAAGCCTTATTTTTGCCCAGCCTGCACAGGTTTGGGTAAAAAATTATGACGGACCGGCAGGCAGCCACGACAGGGTTTTAAAAACAATGACAGACGGAGAGGGTAATGTTTATGTCTCGGGATACAGTTACCAGACTGAAACCAACAGGGATATAGCCGTACTTAAATATAATTCCTCGGGCACCCTGCTATGGAGCAGGAGAATTGATCTTACACAGGACCACCAGGAGCAGCCTTACGGAATGTTTGTTGATAACTCAGGTAATGTTTATGTTACAGGTGAAAGCAATAATTCATCTGTTACTGCTAAATATAATTCAGCAGGAACACTGCAATGGATAAAAACCTATACATTAACAGGGCAGAGTATCCACGGCTCCGATGTTATTTCTGCAAACGACGGCAGTGTATATGTAACCGGACAGAGATTTGTACCAGGCAATCCTAATGAAGCATTTATATTAACGATAAAATACAGTTCAGCAGGTACGCTGTTGTGGAGCGATTCCCGCAATTATGACGGGTTTGGATTTGGTGTTAGAGTTCGTGCAGGAAATGACGGTAATATTTATGTACTCGGTCAAACCGGATACGGGTCAGGAAATTCATATTTACGTATGGCAGTAATAAAATATTCATCAGCCGGCGCAATGCTTGCTATGATGAAAATAAATCATATCGGGTTAACAGGCAACGCCCTGCCGCGAGATATGGAGCTTGATGATGCAAATAATCTTTATATTACAGGGCTTGGATTATTTAATACAGGCAATATGGATATAATGACAGTTAAGTTAAATTCATCATTTACTTATCAGTGGACTTCAATATATAACAGCGGCGGTACAGCTAATGACCAGGGTGAAGATATTTATGTTAACCCGGCAACAGGCGTATGTTATGTGCTTGGTTCCGCCGGTTCAATTCCGGGTGATGTAGTAACTATTAAATATCTTGCTAACGGCACCCAGCAATGGGCTTCGGTATATGACGGGATATTTTATAATAATGATTCACCCGCCGAGCTGGCAGTAGATAACGTGGGGAATGTATATATATCAGGCTCATCATCAAACAACCAGGGTGCAGTTAGAATGTTTTTTGTTAAGTATAATCTGCTTGGCATAAAACAATGGGAAACATATTTTAACGGGCTTCTGCTTAATTATGCAAGATCAATGACTATAGATACACAGGGTAATATATACTTAAGCGGTTCTTTCAGAGAGCATCCCGGTGATGAAGATTTTGTACTGGTAAAATTCGGTTCAACAGTCGGTTTGGAAAACACAGGCAATGAATTACCTGAAAAGTTTGAGTTAAGCCAGAATTACCCGAATCCGTTCAACCCCGTTACAAATATTTCTTTCAGCCTCCCTAGTACAGGGAGCGTAAAACTGCTGGTATTTGATGCTGCAGGTAAACAGGTTTCTGAACTTGTTAACCGTGAACTTTCTGCAGGAACATATAATTATGACTTTAATGCATCCGGTCTTTCAAGCGGTATATACTTCTACAGGCTTGAAGCTGAAGGCTTTACAAATGTAAAGAAAATGATCCTTGTAAAATAAACTGAGTTAATAACTAAAATAATAAAAATAAAATGAAATTTATAAAATTTATAATCGCAATATTCTTAATATCATGTTCTGTATTATATGCTCAGCCTGCCGAGCTTTGGATGAAAACATACAACAATCCAAACGGTACCGGTATGGATTTTTGTGAAAAGTCAGTAATTGATGCCCAGGGAAATATTTATATGACAGGCTCAACGCGTACAGCCAATACCAGCGATGATGTTATGCTGCTTAAATATAATTCAGCAGGTACATTTTTATGGAGCAAAACCTATAATTACAGCTATAACGGTATAGAGCAGCCAAATGATATAGCTGTTGATAACAACGGTAACATTTATATTACCGGAACCAGTACCCGTGCCCAGGGAAGTTACGACTGCTTGCTGCTTAAGTTTGATTCCAATGGAAATATTATCTGGGTTAAAAGAATTAATAAAACCAATTTCAGCCAGCGTCAGGCAGAAGGTGTTTCTCTGGTTTTGCGTGACGGGATTTATGTTGGCGTTAATTTTAATTATGACGGAGATTCTGAATGCGGTATAGCTAAGTATTCATTTAACGGAGATTCCCTCGCTTATTTGTCACTTGGTATGTTACAGAACTACACGTATGGTATGCAGAAAATGGTGCAGGATAATTCAATGAATATTTATGCAATTTGTTCAGGTGATATTCTGCCAAACGAAGAAGAGGATTTTCTTGTAAAAAAAATAAATACAAACGGAAGTTTAACACAGGTGTGGAGCAAAATATATACTGGCACAAGTCATCTTAATGACAGGGCAAGGGATATTGCAGTTGGTCCGGATGGCAATATTTTAGTTACAGGTTATACCAATGTTAATAACCAGGGCGCAAATGTACTGCTTTTAAAGGTTGGCAGGGATGATGGCGCATTTTTGTTTCAGAAAACATTTAACAACGCAATAAACAACCAGAACGATTACGGAGAGCGTATTTCATTTGATAATAACTCAAACATTATTATTGGCGGGGCAACAAATGCGCTTAACTCTCCTGATAATATCCTTCTTCTTAAGTATTCACCAGCCGGCACGCTGATTTGGTCAAAAGAATATTCTCATACAGGCAACCGCTATGACTGGATAAGAGATATGAAAACTGATAATGCAGGCAATATTTACTTAAATGCAGAATGTTTTGACCAGCCAAACCAGACAACAGGAATTCTTACTGCAAAGTTCAGCCAGGCAGGAGAGCTTGACTGGTTTATCGAAAAATCAGCTCAAACTACATCACAAAGCGTAAATACACTTCACATAATTGCTGACGGAAGTCTCATAATTTCCGGTAATACAGAAGTTACAGGAACTAGAAAAACCATGCTGGTTAAATACGGCTCAACAATCGGAATAGAGCCTGTTTCAAATGAAGTACCGGCTGAATTTGTTTTAAGCCAGAATTATCCAAATCCATTCAATCCTGTAACAAACATTAATTTCAGCATTCCCAAAGCAGGCATCGTAAAGCTTGTTGTGTTTGATGCTGCAGGTAAACAGGTTGCAAAGCTTGTTAACAAACAGCTTTCGGCAGGGACATATAAATATGATTTTAATGCATCACATCTTTCAAGCGGAATATATTTCTACAGACTTGAGACTGCTGGATTTACAGATGTGAAGAAAATGACACTTGTAAAATAATTAAACCATAAAGAAAAAATAAGAGAAAATGAAAAAACTAAAAGCACACAAATTCATTTATTTATTAGCGCTTATCATTGCAGGATTTTTATCATCCTGCGGCGAAGAAGGTATAAACAATATTCAGTCAAACGAACCGGTATTTAATATGGATAAGTTCGAACAAAACTTAAAAGCTTCGCTTAACGGTACAACCGTAGGATATGTGTATGCAATAAATCTTAACGGTCAGCTTAACCGGTCAGGTGATTCCGGGTTTGCAAGAACAACAATAGACGGGCAGATAATGCAGTCCGCTTCAAAAAGAATGAATATTGCATCAATTACCAAAACCATTACTGCTGTTGCAGTTCTGCAGCTGCTTGAAAGAAGGGGTTTGACAATTGATTCATTAATAGCTCCTTGGCTTCCGCCTGACTGGGTGCTTGGTCCTGGGGTAAACAGCCTGACATTTAAAAGCCTGCTGACCCACAGGACAGGATTTAATACAGCAAATACAAATTTTAATTCCACACTTTCATTTACTGCATTAAGAGATTCAGTTCAAACTGGCTGTATAAATCCGCAGACACATTTATATATGAACATGAACTATGCATTATTCAGGGTAATTATTCCAGCTCTCTGGAAAGGACTGCCCGGGGCTCCGGGAATCGGGGAGATAAATGCTTCATCAGCAACTTTTTTCTACAGGCTGTATGTGCAGCAGGAAATTTTCAATAAGATAGGCGTGATGAACGCTGACTGCGTCAGCCCTTCTGCAGAACAGCCAACATTATTCTATACAAATGCAGCAAGCACTCCCGGTGTTGATTACGGCGACTGGTCTATGATTTGCGGCGGCGGCGGATATTATTTATCTGCTATTGATCTTGCAAATTTTCTGGCTAACATAAGGTATAACAGTAATATTCTTTCGCCTGCCAATGGCGATATAATGAGAAATAATTATATCGGCTGGTCAGAAAACGGCACTCTGATTGGAGCTCATGGGGAGTATTTTAATCACGGTGGTTCAATCAACTCTTCAGATCCTACAGGTACAAACCTGGGCAATATGCGAGGCTTAATTGTTCAGTTCCCCAATAATGTAGATCTTGCCTTAATGGTTAACTCCGAAATACAGCCTGACCAGAATATCAGGACCATCGTATTTAATGCTTATGAAAACGCATGGGATTAATTTTTAAACGGAATAATTTTTTTTATTTCAGCAGGGCTGTAAAAACAGCCCTGTTTTTTATTTTTCCCTTAAATATAACATATATCCGCCTTTTTGCTCTATAAATTTTATATCAGAGTACTGGTCCATTTCTTTTTTTGCGGTTGATTTAACCACAAAATAAACAGGTTTATCAATATCTCCCCGCAGTAACCATGCCTGCTGCTTTGACATCAGGTTTTGGCCGGGAGGTACCCTGAAGTAAAAATACTGCGCATAGCTTTTATAACCCACTGTTGTCATATAAACATCACTTCCTGCATACCGCTTAAAGTATTCAATTGCCGGAGCCTGTGAATATGCCTCTATTTTTGGCGCAGCAGAAGCCAGAAAAATAAATACCGCCAAAGCGGTTGAAACAAACATAGTGTATATACCTGCAAATGTTCTTTTACGGTATAATAAAATAAACGAAACAGCCAATGCTGCAAAATAAAGGATTCCTGTAAAATATTCATAACCGCCCCAAACTACATTCGTCTTCAGGCAGTCAACAGCAAAAGGATCTTTGATGTACCCATAAATACTTTCCTTATACATAAATAACAGCGGCAGCGCAGTCAGCAGGGCTGAAAAAATAAAACCGAAGAATACCAGGAAGGCAAACATTACTTTACTGATACCCAGCCCGTTTTCATATATTTTTTTGATATATAATCCTGCAAGAAATGACAGAGGGAAATAAGAAAGAGAAGAATAATGTACTATTTTTGTAGTTACTATCGAAAACAGTATCATCACTACCCAGAATAATATTTTCATCCACAGGCTGAACTCATTATCTTCCGAACTGCCTTTTTTAAAAAGCTTTCCTGCTGCGAATATTGATATTGGAAAACATCCTATTGCAACAACCAGAAAGTGATAATAGATAGGCTGAGCATGTCCTGCATCGGGAGTTGAGAACAGTCTTAATTGATAAGATATGAATTCAATTAAAAACCATTGCCCGTTCTTGATTGTTTCCAACCCGAACCATAAAAAACTGACAGCAAAAACAGTAATTAAAAAATAAAATATATTTTTAACAGATAAGGAAATTTTAAATCGTTTAATTACTAAAAAAACCAGTACTGTCAGCAATATTATCAAAAACGCAACCGGTCCTTTTGTAAGTATTGCCAGTCCTGCAAATATTCCCGAATAAATAAACCTGCGGGTAACTTTATCATTTTGCACGTTTAAAGATAGCGCAAGAAAATAAACCGAAAGAAAAATAAAATAATTGAACCAGGGATCGATTATGCCTGACTTGAAATACAGGAACGGAAGGAATGAACCTGCATAACATAAAGCCCACACAAAACCGAATTTTTCATCATAAAATTTTTTTCCTATGAAATAAAAAGTAAGCAGGGTAATAACCCCAAGCAGTGCGTTTGGGAAACGCGCTGCATATTCATTTACACCGAAAATTTTCATGCTTGCTGCCTGCAGCCAGAAAAACAGGGGCGGTTTTTCCCAGAATGGCTGGTAGTTTATCTGTACACGGGTATAGTTTCCGGAAACCAGCATTTCGCGGGCTGATTCTGCGAAATTTATCTCGTCCCAGTCAAACAAATGAACTGAACCGAGGAAAGGAAAAAACAGCAATGCCCCGCCGATAAGCAATATTAAAAAGTATTTCCTGTTCATTGCAGCAGCTTCCATTTAACTAATCCCGTTTTATGAAGGAAATATCTTAATGATACTGTTAATACTCCAAAACCGTATTTAATGCTGCGTGAAAATTTTATCGATGATGCTTCACTGAAATATTTTGTAGGGCAGGTAATTTCGGCAATTTCATATCCTTTGCTGAATATCTGCGCTATAACCTGGTTATCGAAAATAAAATCATCTGAATTCCTGCTGTAACTGATATTTCGCAGCACCTCTGATGAATAAGCTCGGTAGCCTGTGTGATACTCGGAAAGCTTCTGGTTCATTAAAAAATTCTGTACCAAAGTAAGAAATCTGTTGGAAATATACTTATATAAAGGCATTCCGCCCTTAAGCGCTCCTTTGCCAAGTATCCTGGAACCGAATACTACAGGATAAACACCGTTTGCTATAATGGACACCATTGCAGTGATAAGCAGGGGAGTGTACTGGTAATCAGGATGAAGCATTACAATAATATCACAGTTAAGCTCAAGGGCTTTAGTGTAGCAGGTCTTTTGGTTGCCGCCGTAGCCAGTGTTGGTTTGATGTTTAATGATATGTTTAATTCCCAGGGCTGCCGCCAAAGCTGCAGTATTATCAGAACTGGCATCATCAACAAGGATTATCTCGTCTGCAATATCATGCGGTACTTCATTGAACGACTGTTCAAGTGTTAAGCCGGCATTAAATGCCGGCATAACAACGGCAACTTTTTTTCCCAGATACATAAGGTAAATTAGCAAATATCATTTACATATTAAACTGAAATATCCTTCAGTAATTCTATTTAACTAGGACCATCTTTTTTGTTGCCGTAAAATCTTTGCTTATAAGCTTGTAGAAGTAAACTCCCGATGAAAGCGCTGATGCATCGTAATCTGCCTTATATGTTCCTGCAGAAAATATTCCATCTGCCAGTACGGCAACTTCTCTTCCCGTTATATCGAACACAGCTAATTTTATATAACCGGTTTTCGGAATGCTGAAATTTATGTTTGTAACCGGGTTAAACGGATTTGGATAATTTTGTTCCAGCGAAAAGCCTGCCGGTATGTTTGTTGAAATAGGTGTTATACCTATAGGGTTACCGCTTGGATTCCTTTTGTAGTAAATTTCCGTATTCCCGTCACGGTTATCCTGCCAGACAATATGCAAAGCAGAGCCGGAAATATTTATTGACGGAGTGTTTGATGCCCCTGCGTCGTTAGTTAGCCTCTGGTCGCTTAACCACGTTCCCCCTCCATCGGTAGAAATCTTGTAATACACTTCATTGTTCCCGTCCCTGGCATCCTGCCAGCAAATGTGAATAAAATCTCCCCAGGTTGCAACCGATGGATACCATGAATTCCCCGAAGCATTTGTAAGCCTTTGATCCGGAATGAAATTAGCGCCTCCATCACTTGAATATTTATAATAAATTTCCCAGTTGCCGTCTCTTTGGTCAGACCAGGTTAAATCTACATAGTCGGCTCCTGATGTAATTGAGGGCGATGTTGAAGGCGAAGAATTATTGGTTAACCTGTTTTCCGCGCTCCACGAAGCGCCGCCATCGCCGGAATACCTGTTGTATATTTCCCTGTTGCCGTCACGGTTATCTTCCCAGGCTACATTGACTTTAGCTCCGGAAATTGTTACCGAAGGATATTCTGAAAAGGACGGGTTGCTGCTGAGTCTTTGATCAGCTTCCCAGTTATTTCCACCGTCAGTTGAACGTTTAAAATATATTTCGTAATTGCCGTCACGGTTATCCTGCCATGCTATAACAACCGTGCTGCCCGATGCATCAATTGAAGGGTAATCGGATATGGAACTGTTGTTTGTAAGCCTGGTATCAGCGCTCCATGTATTTCCGCCGTCTGTAGATCTTTTGAAATATATCTCATAATTGCCGTCGCGGTTATCCGTCCATGTTAACAGGATTGTGTTACCGTTAACTTCAATTGCCGGATAATATGATGAACCGGATGCATTTGTCAGCCTGACATCAGCATTCCAGTTTACGCCGGAGTTTGCAGATTTTTTATAAAATATTTCCAGGTTACCCTCCCTGCCGTCTGTCCATACTGTATGCAGAGTATTACCATCGGAACCGATGGTTTTGGCATTGTTAAAAGCCAATAAAGACTGGCTGCTGTTGCTGGTTAACCTTACGTCGCTTTCCCACTGGGAAAAAACCGAACCGTGAAGCAATAAAACCGTGATGATTGTTATAATTGTTTTCATTTTGATTTGTTGTTTTATTTTATTAATACCATTTTATTAGTAATACTGAAATTTTCTTTGCTAAACCTGTTAGGGCTTACAGTTAAGCGATAGAAATAAACACCGCTTGGCAGGTTTGATGCATCAAAATTTATTTTGTGCCCGCCTGCTTTTAGTTCACTATCAACCAGAACAGCAGTTTCTTCCCCTGTTATATTATAAATCTTTAGGGTTACATAACCTTCTGCAGGCATTTGAAAATCAATAGCAGTTACCGGGTTAAACGGGTTTGGATAATTCTGGCTTAAACTATATCCGTTCGGGATAGTGTTCCCGGTCTGCTCGAATCCGGTTACCGAACCGTTGGTACTTTTAAGAATCATTCCGCCCGCCCCCAGTAAATAAGTAACCCCAGAATTATTGTTATGATAAATTGAACTGATATTGTAATCTACCGGAGTTGTAAGCTGAACCCAGTTGGTTCCACTGTTGGTAGTTCTGTAAAAACGCCCGAACAGGCTTGATACATAGCCAATATTTTCGTTTACAAATGTCATATCATTAATGTATGGGCTTACCGATGCCCCGGCGGTCCAGTTTAATCCGCCGTTTGTAGTTTTGAAAAAATTCTGCCCACTGCTGTTAGAACCTGCAAAGCCTGTGTTATTATTAACAAAATATAATGAAGTTATCCCTAAGGTTGAGCTTATTGATTGTTCAACCCATGTATTTCCCCCGTTTGTAGTCTTTTTTATCAGCGCTGCCGGAGAATATTTCATTCCTGAAATATACCCTGTAATAGAATCTGTGAAAACTATATCAGCATAATAAGCATTTTCAGTCGAGTCAGTTTGATTCCAGTTAATTCCGCCGTTTGTTGTTTTCAGTGTTTTCCCGGAAGAAGTTACAGTAAACCCTGTATTATCATTTATAAAACTAAAAGCCCTGAAAGTAGTAGGGTAACCGGTTAATACGGTATTAAAATTAATTCCGCCGTTTGTAGTCTTATAAATTATGCCTGCGTTCATTGCTGCAAGAAATCCTGTATTTGCATTTCTGAACTTCACAGGACCTCCTGTGCTTACAGAAGTAAGCTTTGTCCAGTTAGTTCCGCCGTTTGTTGTTTTTATAACGCTGTTAAAGCTTGACGCATAACCATTGTTTTCATCTGCAAAATTAGAGTAGTATATATCATTATTAATAGCGCCAAAAAGCGGAAGCCAGTTAATTCCGCCGTTTGTGCTTTTACAAATAGTTCCGTAAGCTCCGCTTACGAAGATTTCATTGACATTTAATGCTGTTACCCTGAACAGGGTGTTATTGTTATTTTCAGGCGGGTACGTTAAAGCCCAGTTTAAACCCCCATTGGTGCTTTTAAGAAATCCGCCTCCCTGAACGGAAGCAAAAACAGTTTGAGGGTTTGAATATATTACCGAATAAATATCGAGGGCAGTACCTGAAGTCATAACATCCCAGTTGGCTCCACCGTTAGAAGTTTTTCTTATCAATCCCTGCCTTCCGCACAGAATGCCGTTTAAAGAGTCTGAAAAACATATTGATAAAATATCACCTAAACCGAAATTCTGTGTTGTCCAGTTAATTCCGGCATTTGTAGATTTTGCAACGCTAGAAGAGCCTGCTGAATAAAAGGTTGTTGCCGAAGAAGCCCATACACAGGTATTATAAGTAATATTGGTGGTTATTTGCTGCCAGTTGTTTCCTGCATTGGTGGTCAATAAAATAGCGGTTGACTGGAATGCAGCAACTCCGGTATTTGCATTAATAAAATTTATTGAGCGGGGTCCGTAAGGAAGCCCAAGATTCTGCATTGTCCAGTTAAGTCCCGCATTGGTTGTTTTAAACATAAGCCCCTGAAACCTTCCGGCGCCCATATACCCGGTGTTTGAATCAGTGAAGAAAATTGAATGAATATCATCAGTCGTGCCCGGGTTTACAGCGCTCCAGTTTACGCCGCCGTTGGTTGTTCTAAGCAGTGTGCCGTTGTTTCCGCCTGTAAAGCCTGTTGAGCTGTTTATAAAATAAACAGCGTTCAGGTCATAACCTGTTGGCAGCGGATTCTGCCAGACCCATACGGGCTGCTGTGAATAAATTCCTGAAATTAACAGGAAAATGAACGATGAAAATAATAATTTTTTCATGATGTTTTATATAATTAGTTTAATAATTCTATTTTTTTACTGTAGTGTTTTAATGCTTCGGAAATCACCCTGTCACGGCTTACTTTCAGCTGTTTCTGAATTTTTTTTATCAGTTCATGAGTTTCCGGCTTCAGCCGGTAACCTTTGGAAATAGTTTCCGTTCTGTTTTTTTTCATATGCTCCTTTTTAATGTGCACAATTACATGTGCACAAAAGTAATTAAGCTGCCCTTTTTTTAAAAATTAAAATTCGTATATAACTTAATTTTCTTAATCTGTAATTCTTAATAATAATGTTGAAATTTTGCATAAAAATACTAATATTATATGGTATTGTAAAAATATATATTACTTTTCAATGAAAACACCAAACACTGACCTGTTTACACTGATAAAATCTTTATCTAAATCTGAAAAAATTTATTTCAAGCGTTCGGTTTATAATACAGGAGAAAGCACCGAATACATCAAGCTTTTTGATGAGATTGAAAAACAAAAAAAATACAATGAAATTGTGCTTAAAAATAAATTCAGCCATATAAAACAATTCCCGGTTTTTAAATCAAGGCTGTATGAAACATTATTAAATTCCCTTGGAAGGCTGGCAGAAAGCACAAATTATAATTATATGCTTATTTCAATTTTAAGAAATGCCGATGTATTGTTTTACAGGGGATTATATGCTCAATCAGAAAAACTTGTGAATAAAGCGTTAAAGCTTGCCAGAGAAGCTGAAGATTTTAACCTGATACTCCAGGCGCTGAACATACAGAAAAAAATTATTCTCAAGCAGCTTATAAGAGATGAAAAAAGAATTTCCCGGCTGCACACGGAAGAAAGCCGGGTTATCGATTCAATAAAAAATCTTTCAGAATATAACAGGCTGTTCATAAATACTTACCTGTATTTTTTAATGTATGGTTACGTAAGAAACGAAAATGAGAAGGAAAAAATGCTTAAAGTAACCGGTTTAAATAAATATTTGCATAAAAGAAAAACCCTTTCCCAAAAAGCGGAGCAGCATTACATCGAAACCATGCACCTGTTTCATACATCGTATTTTGATACGGATAATGCTATGAAATATAACAAAGCCTCTCTTGAGCTTATGGAGCAAAATCCCGCACTAATAAAAGCAAATGTCGAACGGTACTTAGCTACTTACCAGAATTACGTTCTCCAGTTCTTTTATAAAGGTGACTACGGGAATCTTGAAACCGCTGCACGCAAGCTTGAGGAATTTCTGAAAAACACTAAAATAAATATTCCCCGCCTTTCAGAAATTAATGCGCGGGGCAAGCTTTATGATATACTTCTTTCTGCTTTCAATAACGCATGTATGTTTGATAAGGCGGTTAATATAGTAAAAGAGGCTGAAAAATTAATTGATGAAAACGAAAGCATTATAGATAAATCAGTTAAAAATATTACTCACCAGATGGGCGCGTTTATTTATTTTACTTTAGAAGACTATGAAAATGCGCTGAGACTGGCAAATCGTCTGCTCAATGATCCAGATTCGCTGAAGTTCCTTGAGGTATATTGTTTTATTCTGCTATTAAGGCTGCTTATACACTACGAAATGGGCAACTATGAATTAATAGATTATATTACCAAATCCACCAAAAGGTATCTTTCTAAAACCGAGAAGCTGTTTAACACAGAAAAAATTATGCTGAAGTTTTTTGCCAAAGCAATTAATGTAAGCGGCAGCAGCAGTAAACCGGTTTTTAACGAGCTGTTAATGGAGCTGGAAGCGCTTAAAAACAGTAATGAAGAAAATTTTTTCCTGTATTTCGATTTTATTTCATGGTGTAAAAGCAAGCTTGAAGGCAAAAAATTCAGGCAGGTATTAACCGAAATTTTTGAACAGCAGCAACAAACTGAAAAAAAGGGGAAATAAAGTTTTCCCGGGCGCCGCCTATACCCGGGTAGTTAACTATGCCGGACTTGTTAAATGAACAATTATAAAAATATCCCTGTATTCAATGATTAGAGATTTTACATCATCTATTGATTAAATTTCGGGTCTTCGAACCACTTGTTATTATCAGCAGGAATTTCTCTGATATCCGATACTTCAAATGTTACATCTACCATATTACCTGCTTCTACCATAACCTTTGGAAACTGCCTTGTGCTTTCCATGATCGAATTCCACCTGATGGTTTTTTCTTCATATTCTTCCGGTGATATTTTACCTGACTGCATATCTTCAATCAGTTTCTCATAAGCTTTAATCAGCATTTGGTTTGTCTTGTCGTTCATATTTGGGGTGACTTCAACCTGTCCTTCGTACACCTTAATTGTAGTTTTATTCTCATCGGTTATAACTTCAAATTCGGTTCCCCTAACACCTACTATAGTCCTTTCAGTACTAACTTCATATCCCTTTATTCCAAGCATTTTTTTAACACCTGTCCATATTGAACCCCTGTGGAATCTTAATATAGGGTGACGGATACAAAAATCTTCCTCAATTGTAATCTTGCTGTTATTATCCATCAGGATACGGGAACCGTCTTCCAGTTCTATAACTGCATATCCATCCGGTCCGGTAGATACTTCAGAGCCTACCGGTATATCCATATCACGCTTAATTGTCTGTTTAATAGACTGTTTCTCATAAGATACCTCGCCGCAAGCCAGTGTTTTAACCATAGAAAACGAGGTTATTTCAACATTGTAATAAACTGTAAGTCTTATAGTGCAGCCTGCTGTTTTAGGAAATTCATAATTCACAGCTCCGTCAAAAAGCAGCGTGTCATGCCCGCCTCCATAAGCAAAGCTATTAACTGTTACAGCTGTAAGAAAAAGAATAAATGATATTGTTTTCATATTATTGATATATTTACTTTATTAATACCATCTTTTTGGTTTCAGAAAATTTTCCGGCATTAAGCCTGTAGAAATAAACCCCGCTTGGCAGACCGGATGCATTAAAATCAACTTTGTAACTTCCTGCTTCAAGTTTGTTGTTAACAAGCACCGCCGTTTCTCTGCCTGTAATATTATATACCGTAAGTTTTACAAACTCATTTTCAGGCAGATTAAAAATGATATCTGTTACAGGATTGAACGGATTAGGATAATTCTGGTACAATAAATATCCTCCGGGCAATTCCGTAGTGATATTTATTAAACCTATCGGATTGCCGGTCGGGTCCTGTTTGTAATATATTTCAGTATTGCCGTCACGGTGGTCATACCAAACAACATGAACCCGAGGACCGGATACTGCTATAGAAGAAGCAAATGAACCAAACGGGTTGAATGTAAGCCTGGTATCAAAACCCCAGCTTGTGCCATCATCAGGAGAGTGCTTATAATAAATTTCTGAGTTACCGTCGCGGAAGCTGGTAAATGCCACATGCACCGATGAGCCCGATGATACTACAGAAGGATTATTTGAATCGAACGGATTATTTGTAAGTCTTACATCGGCACTCCAGCTTGCCCCGCCATCGGCAGAGCGTTTATAATAAATTTCCGGGCTTCCGCTGTTGCGGAAATCGTGCCATACCACATGAACAACCTGTCCCGAAGCCGATACAACGGGATTGTATGAATTTGACGGCGCATTTGTTAACCTTACATCAGTGCTCCAGTCCGTACCGCCATTTGTGGATACCTTGTAATAAATTTCATAATTTCCGTCGCGGTCATCTGACCATACAACATGAACGTCATTTCCCGAAACGGCAACTATGGGGTCATTAGACCAGCCGCTTTGATTTGTAAGCCGGGTATCGCCGCCCCAGTTTAAACCGCTGTTAGCCGAGTTTTTATAATAAATTTCCCAGTTGCCGTCGCGGTAGTCATACCATACAACATGAACATCAGAGCCGTTAACCGCAATAGCGGGAGACCTCAGGCTTCCTGCATTTGTTAGCGGCGCATCGGCAGACCATGTTGCACCGTGATCAGTGGAATATTTATAAAATAAGGTCCAGTTTCCGTTGCGTGAATCAAGCCATACAACATGTACATTAGCTCCCGATACAGCAGCATAAGGATCCCTTGATTCTGCCGTGTTAAAAGTAAGTCTGATATCCTGGCTCCAGTTCATCCCGTCATTGGTGGAGCGTTTGTAATAAATTTCCCAGTTGCCGTCGCCGTCATCTTCCCATACTGTATGCAGAACATTCCCCCAAACAGCAATAACAGGTTCTTTGGACTCTCCCGGGTCAACGGTCAGCCTCAGGTCCGGCAGCCACTGCGTATTGGCAATTGCTGTGCTAAACAGCAATAAAATTATTGTAAACAATATTTTTTTCATATTTCGGTTTATTTAGATTTTATAATTTTTTAAAATTCCCTGTTAAAATGTTACTCATTAAATTTCAGAATAAATAAATTATCCATCACCATCCCTGAAAATTTTTCTGAATCATTTCCTAAATAAAATACATATACTGAAGCGTGCTTATTTTTATGAATGAATAAAACACATCCTTTTTTGTATCCGTCATAATTTTTTTCGAACAAGAACTCACCTAAACCTGCTTTATCGGCATTAAACATAAGATGTTTCAGGTCAATAGCTTCGTAAGAGCCCTCTTTAGCCAGGGATAAAATATCCAGGTTCTCTTTGTAGGTATTATTTGAATCAAGCGGTACAATGTTTATCCTTATCTCAAAACCATTTGCCTCATCCAGATAAGCAATATCATATTTCATTAAAGGGTCTTCTTTTATTTCGGTTATTTTCATAACAGGAGCTTTGAATGTAAGCTGCCCTCTTTCCAAAAGTTCTTTAAATCCTTCGGGAATGTCAACTACTGTTTCTGCGCGACCGTTATTTAAAGCAGCAACTTTATGCGCAAAGGCAGAACATATAATACAACAGATTATTAATATCAGGACAATATTTTTTTTAGCCTTCATTTCCGGAAAATTTATTTTACAATTATCATTTTCAAAGTTTTTGTGAATTTTTGCCCTTCGCCTTCTGCAAAAATGCGGTAGAAATAAATACCGCTGGAAATGTTTGTTCCGTTGAATTCTACGGTGTAATAATCTGCTTTGCGGTTTTCATTCAGCAGTGTAATTACTTCCCGGCCCAGCAGATCATATACAATAATGTTTACCCTGCCGTTTACCGGCATTTCAAAGTTTATTTTTGTGTTCGGATTCCCCGGGTTCGGGTAGTTCTGCCCCATCTCAAACCTGCCGGGCGGAGAAATTATAACTTCTTCCTGAAGTTCATAATATTCATAACTGCCGCTGTAATCAACCTGCTTTAACCTGTATTTATATTTACCTGTATTCAGATTTTCATCTTTGAAAATATACCCGTTTGATGTATTGGTTGTTCCATTGCCGGCAATGAATGCAATTTTCTGCCATTCAACCGGCTCTCCGTTTATAGGATTGAGAGGGATTCTTTCTACTTCAAAGCCCGAACTATTAAGCTCCTGCTCTGTTACCCACATTAATGTTACACTGCGTTTATCAGTGCTGTGAGTGAACAATGAAAGTTTACCAGGTGGGTCTTTACGGCAAATTGTGCCGCCTCCTGACCATGAGCCGTAAATGTATAATTTATCGGCGCATACATCTGCACCGGTCTGAACTTCAACGCTTGTTCCAAAATCATAAGTTATATCGCTGCGAGTCTGTGCTTTTGTCATTGTTGTCAGCAAACCCCAAAAAATGATGAATATTATTATTGTTTTCATGATATATTAATTTTTTTACAGTAAAACCCGCAAAGAAAACATTTGTATCCCCGGCTTTGTAACAGAATTATTGCTTTACTGTATTAACTTCTGAATTTATTTCTTTGATGTTTTTTTCCTTTAATTTCAGTTTATCTATTTCCTTAGCAAGCATGGTTTGTATTTGCTCATAATTTTCCAAACGTTCTTTCAAATCTGTGTTTTCTGCAGAAAGCTTTTCATTCTTATCGTTCAGTTCCTGTATAGCTTTTACAATTACCGGCAAAAGATTACCCGGTGTTGCTTCCCATTTTTCCGGGTTATCTTTTAATACCAGATTCAGCCATTCAGCTCCCGCATCAGTTTGCGCTGAATCAAGCTCCTGTGCAATGAATCCGGCAGTTGGCAATTCATTCATTTTACTGCCGTCAGAAACACCCTCTTCATACCACTCGCGCCTGTCCCAGTTGAACTGGCGCGGTTTCAGCCTGGTGATAAAATCCAGCCCGAGCGATAATTCCTCAATTTTATTTTTATCACGCCTGTCAGAAAGGCTTGTTATTGTTGTAACATTGCATCTTAAAGAAGTTACAAATTGATTTCCCAGTGTAACTTGATTGCCGGTAGTTGGGCTTGAAGGGCTTGCATCTATTCCAATAAGCGTTAAATTATATCCGGTAGTAACTGTTGAACCTGAATTATAACCAATTGCTGTATTATAATAGCCTCTATTGTATTCTAAAGAAAGATGCCCGACAGCGGTATTTTGGTTGCCGTACACATTATTATATAAAGCATCATTACCAATAGCTATATTATAATTACCTGTCCCGTTTAACCCAAGCGACCAGGTTCCAATTGCGATGTTATGGAAACCTGATGTGTTGCTTAGAAGTGTATTAATCCCGAAGGCGGTATTCTGAAACCCTGTTGTGTTATAATGAAGCGATCCGTTTCCAAATGCTGAATTTTGGTTTCCTGTTGTGATGTGGGAAAGAGTTCCTCCACCTACACCAGTGTTATAACTTCCCTCTGCGTATAAACCACCCATTGTAAAATTCCCTGAATTTATTCCAAGGAATGTATTTAAACCGTGAGTGTTTGTGCCGTAATAAGAATGCAAAAACCTATAACCGCCTTTATATATGCTTCCTCTAATGTTTCCTGCCTCGTTTGGCAGTATTATAGTTCCGTTAGACTGGTTCAGAGTGAAAAAATCCGTTGCACCATCCTTTATTTTAAATACTCCATTTATGCCAATTGTGTTGGTTATGTTCTGGCTCAGTAAATTCAGGCATAATCCCGAAAACATTATTATTAATATTATGTATTTCATTTTAATAAATTTAAGTTTAAAAATTCTGTTAAATTCTTCCTGCCGGTTTATCTGTTTTACCGGAGACATCTTCATAGATTTGATAAACTCGCCGGCATCACTATTAATTACCCGTGTTAACAATTTTAATATCTGAATTTCCATTCTTCATTTCTTCTATTTCATTTAAGATCACTTTTTGCATCATTTCATATTTTGCCAGCCGTTCTTCAAGCTCGGTATTTTTAATTTTCAGGTTTTGGTTCTCATCGTTCAGTTCCTGTATAGCTTTAACCATTACAGGCAAGAGGTTGCCCGGTGTCGCTTCCCATTTTTCGGGGTTATCTTTCAGTACTAAATTCAGCCATTCCGCTCCTGCTTCTGTCTGAGCGGAATCAAGCTCTTGGGCAATAAATCCGGCTGTAAGCGCTTCACTTTTTTTGTTTCCGTCGGAAACACCGCTTTCATACAAGTCGCGTCTATCCCAGTTGAACTGGCGTGGTTTAAGCTTTGTTATAAAATCAAGACCAAGAGATAAATCTTCTATATCGGATTTATCGCGCCTGTCAGAAAGGCTGGTTATAGTGGTTACATTGCATCTTAACGAGGTTATAAACTGGTTTCCCAGTGTAATTTGATTCGTTGCAGTTGGGCTTGTTGGGTTAGCATCAATTCCAACCAGCGTTAAATTACTTCCTGAAGTCACAGTTGAACCTGAGTTATAACCAATAGCTGTATTAAAATTGCCCGTATTATTTTGCAGCGAGTGATGCCCAACTGCAGTATTTTGAAAACCGCCGATATTATTTCTTAAAGCATCAAATCCTACCGCGGTATTATGCCAGCCGGTTGTATTACTGTACATTGAATTGTTGCCGAATGCTGAATTTTCGTAACCATCAGAGTTTGATGTAAGAGACTGGTCACCGAATGCTGAATTATTATTCCCTGATTGGTTGCTGTTAAGCGAATAATTCCCGAATGCTGAGTTATAACTGCCCGTTGTATTAACGGGAAGGCTGTAGTAACCAAATGCAGCATTTAAATTACCTGTAGTGTTTGCAAACAGAGTTCTTGTTCCGTAAGCAGTATTCCCTAAACCCGTCATGGTAAAATTGCCTGAATTAATACCTGTAAATGTATTTTGTCCCGGAATTCCCGAACCCTGGTAATTATGAATAAAACGGTCTGTTCCTTTATATATTACACCTATTGTTGATCCTGTTGTGACCGGCAGCACCAGGCTTCTGTTAAGATTCAAGTAACCTGTATTTTGCGGCAGTGTTAAAAATGTGTTTGTCGTATCCCTTAAAATAAACTGCCCGTTTATTCCCAGTTTGCCGTTTATGTTCTGGCTGAAAATGTTGATGCTTAAAACTAACATTGCTGCTATTATTATCTTTTTCATATTTGTATATATATTTGTTTTATTAGATTCTATTTAATAACAGACATTTTCATTGATTTAACAAAGCTGCCCGCTTCAATTTTGTAAATGTAAACCCCTGATGCAAGCATCGAAGCATCAAACCATAATGAGTAATATCCTGCCTGCTGTTGTGAGTTTACAAGCACCGCCGCTTCCTGTCCCAGAATGTCATACACAGATATTCTTACAACTGAAGCCTCCGGAAGCTGATACAATATTTTTGTAACCGGGTTAAACGGATTTGGATAGTTCTGGCTTAAACCATAAGTCTGCGGTATCTCGATTTGCGCCCCCGGCTCTACTGCAACCAATCCGCCGCAAACAGTTCCGCCCCCGTAAATAATTCCGCTTCCGTTTATTGTATTGGCGCATAGATCTGCACCGGTTAAAACCCCCATTGTTGTACCGGCATCAAGAGTTAAAATGCTTTGTCCTGATGCGCTGCAGATTATGATAAATGTTAATGTTATAATTATACTTTTCATTTTAATGTTAGTTTGAATTCAGAATTATTGTTTTATTTTCCGGCTGAATAGAGTGTTTCAGTATCTCTTTATTAATCTGCTCAATTTCAGTTGAAAGCGTACTTTGTACTTGTTCTATTTTGGCAAGTCTTTCGTTAAGAGTATTGTTCTCTGCTTTCAGTAAATTATTTTCTGCTGAAAGCTTTTCATTCTTTTCGTTAAGCTCCTGTATAGCTTTAATCATCGGTGCAAGCAAATCATTATATCTTAACTGGTACTCGCCGCTTTCGGTAACTGTAAGCATGGCGGAATTTTCAACACCTTCCTGCTTAAGAGTTTCTTCCACTTCCTGGGCAATTAATCCGTATTCGGTTTTGTTTGATTCGTCATTCCTGCGATTGTATGAAACAGGGCGCAGCTTGTTAATAAATCCAAGCCCAAGATTTGAGCTTAAAATATTATCTTTCAGATTTCTGTCGCTTGTAATAGACCATGCAACCTGTATTCCTGCGTAAGTTATTAATGAATTACCGATTCTCACCTGGTTGTTTCCGATTGCGCTCGGAACCATTGTGTTAAATCCGATTGCAATGTTATTTGTCCCTGTAGTGTTAGTATATAATGCACGATATCCTATTGCTATATTACCTTCTCCGGTCGTGTTTGAGTATAAAGCCCAGCTACCTATTGCTGTATTAAAATGACCTGTAGTATTTGAAAACAATGATGCATTACCAAATGCACTGTTATTTTCCCCTGTTGTGCTGTACCTTAATGCCCCATTGCCGAAAGCTGAATTTTCTTGCCCGCTTGTGGTAAGGGGCAGGGCATAATAACCCATAGCTGTGTTCCTAATACCTGCCATTGTCAGGTTACCTGTGCTGATTCCGAGGAATGTATTTTGAACCCCGTAATTATGCATGAATATTTCATTGGCTTTATATAATACTCCAATCGAGGAACTTGTTGTGTTTGGCAGTACCAGGCTTCTGTTCAGATTTAAATAACCTGTATTTTGCGGCAGTGTTAAAAATGTATTGTTTGTATCTCTTATAATAAACTGTCCGTTTATTCCCAGTTTGCCGTTAATGTTCTGGCTGAAAATGTTGATGCTTAAAACTAACATTGCTGCTGTTATTATCTTTTTCATATTTTTATATATTTAATTATTAATGATTTCACGGTTTAATTTTGATAATTGATTTTCTGTGTATTTAATTATCCGTACTTTAATTGTGCACAAAAGTAGTTAATACGAACCACTGTAAAAAATTAAAATTGGTTTATAAATTATTTTTCAGAATAATCAGTCAAAACAAAATGTTCTAAAATTCTTTATTTATTGGTTATTTTGCCTGTATTTATTGTGTTATATATTACTTTTCAATATCTATAAAAAATAAAACATTATGCTATCGCCGTTTTTGATCCTTATTTTTTTTATTGGATCTTATATTATCTAGTTTTTGTATGTAATTGGAATAATACATCCTGCATGAATCTTCGATAATTGTATCGCAGTCTTCACCGGTAATCAGCTGCAGGTTTTTTAACAGGTCATGGGTTGTGCGCTTTAACCTGTAACCACGTGAAATCCTTATTTTGTTTTGCCTGTTATTCATTTATTATTTTTTGTTTTGGTGCACCATTACGTGCACTTGTGCGAAAATAGTATATCATTACCGTGCACAGCAAAGAAAAATTTAGTTTAACCTAACCGGCATCATTTATTCAGTTATTTAAAATTACCTTAATTATGCTTATTTTTTAGTAAATTTATATGATAAAACTAACCGGATATTATGAAGGATTCCAGGCTTTTAAAAATTTTGCGGAGCTTCTCTTTTGAAGAAATACTGTTGTTTGAAAAATTTCTTTCATCTCCGTTTCACAGGGCAGAAAAAAACTGTCTTTCTTTTTTTAAACAGGTAAAGAAATTTTATCCTGATTTTAATAACAGCAGCCTTACATATGAAAACCTGTATTCAAAATTGTATCCAGGAAAAACCTATAATAAACAGGTGATGTGGAACCTTGGCTCTTTTGCTGAAAAAATGGCGCGAAAGTTCCTGGTTCAGCAGGCATTGAGAAAAAATAAATTTAAGGAAACAAGCCTGCTGCTTGGAGAGCTTAAAGAAAGAAAACTGACCGATAACTATCTTATTTCCCTAAATGAATTAGAAATCCAATTAGGTGAAGAAAAACTGGACTACTTTTATTTTGAGAATTCCTCAATCCTGGAAGGTAGCCGCATTGATTATTTTTACCTTGTGGATAACGTTAAAAATATGGCCGGTGCAAAACTTAAGGATTACGAGTATCACCTGCTGATGTATTTAAGATTAATTGCCGGCGGGGTGAATGATATGAACATCCTGGAAAGGAATTATAATATTAAATTCAGCGGCAATTTACCGCTGGAGTTCATTAAAAATTCCGGACTGGAAAAATTCACCGGATATGCAAAACAGCAGAAATATAAGTACAGCTATCTTATAGAAATTTATTTTCATGCAATATACATGGTTTTGTATCCTGCAGATCATGTGCATTTTATCAGAATGCGGGAATTGTTCAACCAGCATATATCAAAGTTTTCGGTAAACGAAAAACGAAATATGATATTCTGGCTTTTAAACTACTGCCGCCAGCCCATGAGAGCAAAAGAAATTGATTATATAAGAGTTGAGTTCGAGCTAAATCAGTTCAGGCTTAAGGAAGGCTTGGTGTTCTATCCAGGAAACCAGATATCAAAGGGTCTTTTCAACAATATTATAAACTCTGCGCTGAATGCAGGGGAAATTAAATGGGCTGAAGATTTTATCAGAAATTACTCCGAAAAATTAAGTACCGAAATCCGTACTGAAACTGTAACATTTGCAAATGCTGAAATTTATTTTAAAAAGAAAGAAAACGGGAAAGTTCTTAAAATACTCAGTAAAGTTTCATTTACCGAACAAAACGATAAAATTTCGGCAAGGATCTTAACTGCGCAGGCTTTTTATGAATTAAATGAAATGGAAACTCTGCTTAACTATATAGATTCATCTATTCACTTTATGAATAAAGGCATTTCATTAACCGAAAATAGAAAGGAGTATTTTATTCAGTTTTTCAAAATTCTGAAAAAAATTATTTTGCTGAATAATAAACAGGATATTTTATTATGTGAAATCCTTAAAAAAAATATTAACAGTAAAGAAACAGCAGAAAAATTATGGCTTATTGAAAAAATTAATGAAGTATTATTAGTGTAAAACAAAATAAATAATATTTGCTGTACGAAAACAATTAAAAAATACCCCCAAAACCCATTAAACTTTTTAAATAACCTATTGTCTTATAGATACAAAAGGGTTATAACCACCTGAAAAAGTTCAAAAAAATGCAAAAAACAATAAAATTAACAATAACTAAAGGAGATATATTAAAATGCGAAATTTAAAACCAACCAAAACGCTGCTTGTTCTGGCTCTTTCAGCAGTATTTATGCTGTACTTAACAGCTTGTAACGAAAACTCTGTTGAAGAAAACCAGACAGATGATCAGTACATTTCAGAAATTATTACTAACGGGTATTCCAATCCAAATGCAGAAGATGACGACCTGCTTAAAGCAGAGGTCACTGATTTTGACGACGGCGGCGCCGTGCCCGATTTTGATAACGGCGGAGATACGCCAATCGATTCATTAATGCGCTGGGGCAGAATAGTAACAGGCAATTCTGTTAATGTAAATATTACAAATGAAGGCGATTCAATTAAAAATGTTAATATTACCAGAACAATAACCGGCAACTATGTGATAGTTGGTGTTGTGAATGGTGTTGTTGATACTATCTTTAAGCCTTACACACAGGAATTCCGCCGTAAAGCTGTTTTTAAAAGAATTGGATACAACCCCCGCCCAAGACAGAACTGGAGACTTTACAAAGTTTCTATGGTTGACGGCAGAACTACATCCCCGCAGAACAGCGATGATTACGTGCAGATGCAGCAGATAGAAGTTTATGTTAACGGTACTTTAAGATACACATTTGCAGGACCTGATTTTACACAGAATATTTTCACGACCAGAAGATTTGACGGCTCAGGTATTCCTGAAGTAAATGCTGGCGACCAGGTAAGATTTATCGTTACAACCAGCTCTGCACAGTCTGAACAGGATATAGTTGCATGGCACTGGGGTAAACGCAACTTCGGATTCCACAGAGAACCGTTTGTTATGACAAGCGAAACACCGGGCGGCTTAGGCTGGGTAAGAACATATGAAAAAACATTCACGATACATATGGGCCATCACCGCGGAAGGTTCAATGGATTTATCAGCTCATCAACCCGCAAATCATTATATGATGATTCACCTGTAGAGTTTGCAAGTGATGCAGTAGGAACTCCATACAGAGTACTTCCATAAACCAAATACTGTGGATCTCTTCTCTGAAAGATAAACAGGTTCTATAGTCCTGTAAGATGTAAAACAGTAAATTACCTTCCGGTTATCCCCCCGGAAGGTTTTTATTTTTCCTAAGGTATTAAATTTCAATAATTAAATTAGCACTATACAGTATAAGGGTTAATTATAATAGCTATTGTTTTACTATTTATTTACCCATTACAACTAACTATCTTCGCTAAGCTTTTAAGAAAATTAATTTTTCATAAAAAGGGGGAATTATGAAAATCAATTTAATCTTCAAGTTAATTATTGCTGCGATTCTTTTCTTCTTCATTACATTCACCACAACAGATCTTGTTTCGCAAAGCTGGACTGCACTTGGAACAGGCGCAAACAATTCTATTAATACATCAATTGTATATAACGGAGAGCTGATTGTTGGCGGAAACTTTACATCCATAGGAGGTATAGGCGCAAACCGGATTGCCAAGTGGAACGGCTCATCGTGGTCGCAGCTTGGACTGGGAACTAACGGAAGCGTTTTTGCCATGGTGATATTTAACGGAGAGCTTATTGTGGCCGGAAGTTTTACACAGGTAGGCGGGGTTTCTGCAACAAGAATTGCAAAATGGAATGGCACTAACTGGCTGTTGTTCGGTTCAAATAACGGTTTTAACGATGATGTGCTTGCGCT
>JAANMV010000459.1_pt1 | contig 50483 bp, 41 predicted proteins | sample 7279661 | NCBI WGS metagenome assembly JAANMV01 (sample SAMN14094540, study PRJNA606508) | bioreactor metagenome | isolation source: A lab-scale SPAN reactor treating ammonium-rich wastewater day 121 | place: Ireland: Galway | collected 2017-05-16
AACGCGCTTCTCGTCGCCCTGACGAGCTTCGTGGCCCCGCTTCTCGTCGCCCCGGCTCTCCTGGCCCTGAACGCGCTTCTCGTCGCCCTGACGAGCTTCTTGGCCCCGTTTCTCGTCGCCGTGACGGCCCTCCTGGCCCTGAACGCGCTTCTCGTCGCCCCGGCTCTCCTGGCCCTGAACGCGTTTCTCGTCGCCCTGACGAGCTTCGTGGCCCCGCTTCTCGTCGCCCCGGCTCTCCTGGCCATGAACGCGCTTCTCGTCGCCCTGACGAGCTTCGTGGCCCCGTTTTTCGTCGCCCTGGCGGCCCTCCTGGCCCTGAACGCGCTTCTCGTCGCCCTGGCGAGCTTCGTGGCCCCGCTTGTCATCGCCCTGACGGCTCTGGTGGCCGGAGGCTGGCCCTTCCACTCGCCGAGGCTCGCGGCTCTGTTCCTGGCCACCTGGCCGGTGCTCTCGGGCCTGACCGGAGCCATCCACGCGCCCCGTTTGCAACTGGCCGCGCGAGGAATCCTGGTTTTTCGCTGCTCCCTCAATCCCGCCAACGGTCTGACTCTGCCTGGCTTCGCCCCCCGATATCGGGTCCTGACGACGGCTCTCGGATGGCCCTCCCAGGGGGTTCCCTTCGGGCTCCTTGCGTTCGGATTTCTTGGAAGAGTGAGCTCCACGACCGGCCTCCACTCCCCGCGGGCGGGAGGCCTGGGACGACCCGCCCGACTTGCCGGCCTGGGACGACCCGCCCGACTTGCCGGCCTGGGACGATCCGCCTGATTTGCCGGCCTGAGACGACCCGCCCGACTTGCCGGCCTGGGACGATCCGCCTGATTTGCCGGCCTGAGACGACCCGCCCGACTTGCCGGCCTGGGACGACCCGCCCGACTTGCCGGCCTGAGACGACCCGCCCGCTTTGGAGCCACTACCAGGACGGGAAGCGCCGCCAGTCTTGGACCCACCACTCCTGGAACCGCCTGCCTTGGAGCCGCCTCCTCGCGAAGCGCCGCCCGACTTGGAGCCACTGCCCGAGCGACCGGCTCCCTTGGAGCCGCCACTCTTCTTGCCTCCACCCGAGCCTCCGCTCTTGCGCGCTCCGCCTGCCTTGCCGTGACCGGCCGAGGAGCTACGCTTCTTGCCACGCGAAGTCTGGCGGCTGCTAGAGCTCTTCTTGTTGGATTTTCGGGAGCGCCCCGAACCTCCGCCGCTGCGGGACTTGCCACCTCCCGAGGACTTGCCACCGCTCGACGGGGCACTGACCGGGGCGGTGGGCTCGGGAATGGGGCTGAAATCGGCTCCCGCCGGTCGAACGCTGGTGGCGGCCCCGCCAGGTGAGATGTGGGATTCGCTCCTGTCAGCCCCGGGAGCGTTAGCTGACCCGCCCGGGGCGATGCCGGACACACCTTTTTCGCGTGAGCCAGGGCCAGGAGCGGAGGCCGACCCGCCAGGCGCGATGTCACTCTTTCCAACACCCGGCGCCGAGACTCCCGACTCGTTGCGGCCGGTGTTGGGATCGAGCGCCTGTTCGACGGACAGCCCGGCCGGGCCAAGCTCGTTGACCAGGGCATTGACTTCGCGCCCGGCGCTGTTGTCCGAGCGCCTGGCGTTGTCGACCTGATCGACGCGGTTGTCGCCGGGGGTATCCTCACCCTGCCTCAGAGCCTGCTCGAGCCGCTCGGACCAGCGGTCGAGGTCGAGGGTGCCAGGAGCATTTTCCTGCTCGCGAGACTCGCGCGAATCGTCTGACCGTCCACCCCCAAACATGCTGGGAACCCCGTGCACAGCTGCCGGCGCACGGTTCAGGTCGGAGTTGACCCCGGGTGCGCCTGGAGCCGGGCTCGGAGTAGGGGTGGGCTTCTGGCTCGCCGGCGCTGCACTCGCAGGTGGAGTTGTCCGGGCTCCGGCCGGCGCGGCACCCGCAGGCGGAGCGGGAGCGGCGCCCATGCTTGCCGGAGCCAACTTCTGTCCCGCCGGTGCGGCGCCCGCAGATGGGGCCGTCTGGGGTGTGCCGGTGCCCGCTACCTGGCCTGCCGGAGCCGATCCTGTGCTCACGGGTGCCGGCTTCTGGCTCGCCGGAGCCAGGCCCGCTCTCACGGGAGCTGCCGGAGAAGCGCCTGCACTTGCGGGCGGTGCGGTCGCCGGGCGGAACGAGGCCGAGCCGTTGGCGTTGCCACCGGGTTGGGTGGCAGTGCCATTGCCATTGGGACCTCGGCCGGGCTGCTGACGGTTGACCGGATGGCGCTGGTGGTCGCCGGCCCGCTTGGGCCGCCGCAGCTTGCCCTGGCCCGGCGGAGCCTGGCGCGCGGCGTTCTCGACCTCAATGCCAAGGGCCTTGCGCACGGCCTCGTCGGCGGCGGCGCCCGGGGGCAAACGGCTGAGCTGGCCGGCCATCTGGGCCAGCACCCGCTCGCGCACCTCGTTTTCCTGGCCCGGATTCAGCCGCTGAGCGTTCTGGCTCTCCATCGGGCGAGCCAGGGCGCGTTGCATAGAGTCGCGCAGATTGCCGAGCGGGTTCTCGCCCTTCATCTGACCAACCATGCGATCCAGGCCCTGGCGAGCCCAATCCTCTGGACGGTGGTTGCCCTGCGGATTGAGCCGCTGGTTGGCGGCCGAGAGCAGGCCGCTGACGGTCGAGCGAGCCGAGCTCGCGGCGGTAGGCTGGACGGTGTTGCCGTTGGGTTGAGGACCGGCCCCCGGGCTGTTGTTGCCCGACCCGGGCACGGCGCCCCAGGCCGCCCCAAGCTGATTCACCAACGAGGCAAACGAGTCTCGCTGACGCTTGAGTTGCTCGGCGCTTCGCTGGGGCTCGGGTTTGGGAGCAGAGGGACGGCTGCTCTGTTGCGTGCTGGCGGAGGCCGATCGGCTGGGACGTTGGACCTGGGTCTTGGGACGGGCACTGGACCGGGGTTTGCTGGAATTATGCGGGGCCCGACTCTCTTCGGGTTTGCGGGTTTCGTGGCGCTGAACGCGTACCTGCGGGGAGCCAGCGCTGGTTCGGGAGGCGGTTCGGGGAACGGCGATCTCTTTGCGGGCCGGCTCAGCGGGGGGAGTGGGGGAGGACAGGTCCGGACGCCGCATCTCCGGGTGCAGACCACCGGCGAGTGCGCTCCAGATCTGCTCCAGGCGTTTGTTGAGGTTCTCGGACTGCAGTTTGCCATCGAATCGCTGGGGCTCGCGAATTGCCCTGGAGCGGAGGTTGACATTGAGCGAGGAGGACGTGACATTACCGGTGGAGGGGGACTTATTGGCCGACTGGGAGGGGCGAGCCGGCGAAGGGTGGGAGGAGCGCGATGGCCCGGATCGGGAGGCCTGAGACGAGGGCGTAGAAGCCCGATGGCCAGAATTTCTGACGCTGTCAGAACGCCCCAAAGCCACACCTCCGCCGCAAGTCCTCAGCCCGTCCCCACTGTAAATTTACTAGATTAAGCTTGGGTTTTCTGGCGAGTAACCGTTAAAAGGTTACGATCATTGTTGCCTGATTGTTGACAGATGTTACCGTTCTGTAAACCATCCGCCGTCCAGCCACCACAGAGTCCATACTTCCTCCAAGGATCGCACGGCCAGGATGCCCTTCTGAAGGAGCGGAACAAACAGGTCGAGAATCGCTGGCGGACCTCGACGCGGCGAGAGCGCCGCGATCCCTGAGCGCAACTGGAGGGGCCTCATGGCGCGGAAAATGGCTCTGGCCGCTGTAGGCCGCGATTGTCCCGGGATCGTCTCGTCCGTCAGCCGCGTGCTCTTTCAGCACGGCTGCAACCTGGAAGACTCCTCCATGACCATCCTGCGAGGCGAGTTCGCGATGATCTTGATCGTCGCGGTGCCTCAGGAGAGCTCGCTGGAAGCCCTGCGCTCCGATCTCGAGCGAGAATCCGACCGCCTGCAACTCGTGCTCTCCTTTCGCGAGTTGCCCGATACCCAGCGCGAGCCGAGCGATCCGGGTGGACTGCCCTACATCCTGTCGGTCTACGGGGCTGACCACCCGGGCATCGTGGCCCGGGTCACCGAGCTTCTGGCCAATAACAACATCAACATTACTGACGTGAATACCCGGGTGGTAGGGGGCAAAGATCCGGTTTACATCATGCTCCTCGAGGTCGAGGTGCCCGAGCGATTGTCCCCCGACGTGCTCGCGGATATGCTCAGCAGGCTCGCCCAGGAGTTGCGTGTCGAGATTACCTTCCGGCCGCTGGAGACGGCCAATCTGTAGATGGCCGTTCGCGATATTCTTCTCTATCCCGATCCGGTGCTCAAGCAGGTGTGCCGTCCGGTGCAGGAGTACACACCCGAGATTCGCGCCCTGCTCGAAGATCTGGTGGACACCATGAAGGCCAGCCCCGGGGTAGGCCTGGCCGCTCCCCAGATCGGCTCCACCTGGCGCGCCATCACAGTGGATGTCACGCCCAGGCATCCTGGCCACGGGCTGGTGGTGCTGGTGAATCCCGAGATCGTGCTGTTGGAGGGCACCAAGACCATCCGCGAGGGCTGCTTGTCCATTCCCGATTACACCGCCAACGTTCGCCGCGCCGAGCGCTGTGTGGTTCGCGGGCTGGACATGATGGGTCGCCCTTTCGTGTGCGAGTCGACCGGGTTGGAGGCGATCTGCCTGCAGCACGAGGTCGATCACCTGGATGGCATTCTCTTTCTCGATCGCGTCAGTTGCCTCAAGACGGACGTTTTCGGCCGCAAGGGCGTCAAGCCTCGCTTCCAGCCCGAGGACCATCCTCGGCTGGTAGGGAAGGCGCCGACCCCGTCCACGGGGAAAGAGTAGGCCATGCTCCGTATCGTGGCCCTGTTCGGCGTGATTACCCTGCTCGAGGTCTACGCCTTCATTTCCTATCGCAATCATCCCATCGTCCAACCCGGCTGGTTTTCCTACCTGCTGTCGTTGATCAAGCTGGCCATGTGCTGGGGCGGCATCGAGGCCGCCCGCTGGCTTCTGCGAAAGTCACCTGTTGCACGGCGCGGGGCAGGTAACGACTGGACGCGTCTCTGGCTCTGGTTGGGACCTCCCGGTGGGCTCTTGCTGTGCTTGGCCTGCTTGCTGGGATGGCTGGTGGCCACGTTGACTCCAGGTCGACTGGCCGGCCCTCTGGTGGTGGCCCACGCGGCAGCCGGGGCCCTCTCCTGGTTGATTGCGGCTCCCTGGGTGCTCAAGGAGATCTTCGGCTCCACCTCGCGAACCGAGAAGGTCGTGCTCTGGCTGGGCCTTCTAACTCACTTGAGCGGCATGGCTCTCTACGTGTGGGTCTATCCGGGCAAGCTGTTGTCGCCTCTCTCCATTCTTGGAAGCCTGCTCTTCTACTATTTCATTCTCTATCACATCATGTTGAGCTGCCTGCTGCTGGCCGGCCTGTTTCAGGTCTGGAAGCCCCGTCTGGCAGCTCCGGAAGAGGGCGATTAGATGCTCAAGGGACTGCTCGGGGGGTTCAAGTCCCTGGTTTCGGCCGCCGGCGGGGGGGGGGCGGACTTTTCCGAGCGGCGCAAGCTGGTCCGGTTGCGCTGTCATTACGATGTAATGGTGCACCAGGTCGAGGACGGCCAGAAGAAGGTCCAGGGCCAGAAAAAGTTCAAGGGCATCGTGGTGGAGATGGGCCTGGAAGGCATGCGACTGCGCTGCTTTGAGCCGGTCAAGAAAGGCCTGTTGATCGACGTCCACTACGTGGTGCCCATCCTCAGCGCCGAAGTCTCGACGGTGCGCTGCGAGGTCGTCTGGTCCCGCCAGCGCGAGAAGGACTTTGTCACCTTTGTGGGGGTCCGTTACGTTTCCGACAAAAAGGATATGGCCCGCTCCTGGGTCAAGGCTTTGCTTCATGAGCTCGGCTTCAAGCCTGAGCTGATCCACCAGAAACGGCGTAACTTCCGGGCGGACTGCTTCATCCCCGCCTACTATGTCACCCGGGCAGGGGAAAGCTACCAGAGCAAGCTCTACAATCTCGGGATTACCGGGGCCTTGCTCGAGGCCGGCAAGGACCTGCCCAAGGGCGAGGTGCTCGACATGCGCATCGGCCCTTACGAGAACCTGGCCATGTTTGCGGTTCAGGCCAATGTGGTCCAGTGTCGGCGTCAGCCAGGCAGCCGCCTGTACCAGGCCGGGGTGACCTTCAATGAGCTCAACAATCGTCACATGAAGTCGCTGACCGACTATCTCAAGCTGTTGATGGCCGAGAGTTGGAGCGAGTAACTTGAAAGGAATCCCACCACCCGGTCGGAACATGCTGAGGTGCGCGGCGCCCTTTTCCTTCTTGTTACCCTGACGTTCCTGATCGCCCCTCTGGCGGCACTTCCCGAAGAAGAATGGCAGTCGGCCAACCAGGCCTATCAGAATCAGTCCTACCGCCCGGCCATGGAGGCCTATCGGCGCTTCTTGCGCCAGGCCAAACCGGCTGATACGCGTCGCCAACAGGCCTTTCTCCAGGTGGCCCGTTGTCTCGAGAAGCTGAAAGAGCCCGAGCGCGAGCGCGAGTGGCTGGATGAGTGGCTCGCAAAGGCCCCTCCGGGACTTCCGGCCGCTCGTGGTTGGCTCATGCGCTCAGAGCTCGAGCAGGACCAGGTCCGGCGCCGAAGCTGCTATGCGCGTGTTATCGCGATGCTGGAGAACCGCAGCGACGGCCTGAGCGAGCTTGTTCAGGCTTACATCGCTCGAGCCGGCTGCCGCGGCCCTTCCGCCGAAGTCGAACGCGACTTGCGCGCCGCCCTGGCTCTGGACCCTTCCGCTCGCTACAGTGCCCAGGCCTTTCTCGACCTGGCCAATTACTATCGTCACCAGCAGGACAGCCCCATTCGAGCTTTGGAGATCCTCTACGAGTTGGTGATGCTCCGGCCTGACGCTCCCGAGGCGGCCGAGGCCCTCCTCGAGGAAGCGCGCATCCTGGATGAGCTCGAGCGCTATCCTGAGGCGCTCGAGACGCTCGAGCAACTTCTGGCCAACCACTCCTCCACGCCTGCCGCTCGCGAGGGAGCCGAGCTGCGTGACGAGATCCGCGATCCGCGGCTGGAGCTGACAGGCGACATGCTCACCTCCTCCGAGGAGTCCGTCTTGAGCCTGCGGGCACGCAACGTTGAGCAGGTCGAGCTGGCCGTCTACCGGGTCGATCTGGTGCGAATACTCAGGGAGGAGGGCACCCTCGAGCCGGCACGCCTCCCGGTGAGCGGCCAGCCGCTGACCGAGCAGACCCTGCCCATCCAGCCACGTGCCCCTCACGCTCCCTATGAGGCACGCCTCCCCGTTCCCCTCGAGAGGCCTGGCGCCTACCTCGTGCAGGCGCGCTCGGGGGGGCGCACGGCTGCAGCCCTGTTGGTGCGTTCTAATCTGCGCTTTTTCCAGGGTGGGGACGGGCTTCTCTGGCTCGTAGATACCCGGACCGGTCGTCCCCTTTCTCGGGCTGAGCTCTGGCAGGCGCTCCTGGGTGAGAAGAAGGGCTACGAGAGAGTGCGGACAATGGCTCTCCTCGAGGGAGGGTTGGTCCCCCTGGAGATGGCTGCCAGACCTGGTCTGGTACTGGCACGTGTGCAGGAAGAGTATGCCTGGGCCGAGGTGGCAGGCAGTAAGGGACCCGGCAAAGAGGGCTTCGTGTTCACCGACCGCCCCCTCTATCGGCCCGGGCAGAAGGTTCGTTATCAGGCCATTCTGCGCACCCGCCTGGGAGGGGACGCTCTGAGGGTCCCAGCTGGAGAACCCTTTCGCGTTCTGCTGCTCGACCCTCGCGGGAATCGACTGCTCGATCTCAACCGTGAGGCAGGGTCAGATGGGGTGATCAGCGGCGAGGTCACCCTGGCTGGCGAGGCAGCTCACGGGCCGTATCGCCTGGAGCTCCTGCAGGCCGGCTTTCGGTGCGCCGGGGGCGTCTTTCGCGTGGATGAGTTCCGCGGCGAGCCGGAGCTGGTGGTCGAACCGGCAAAGAGCCACTATCAGGACGGCCAGACCGCCGAGTTGACTGTCCTGGCCAGGGACCTCACCGGACAGCCTGTGGCCCAGGGCCAGCTGATCTGGCGGGCCTATCGGCGCGAGATTCTGCCCTCTGAGCTTGGTCGCCCGGGTCTGGATTGGTTCCAGCCCAGCGGCCGGCCCGATCGGGGGGGAGCTCTCGCGGCCCAGGGTCAGACCAGGCTCGACGAAACAGGGCGAGCCCGGTTGCGGTTTCCCATCCGCCTCGACCAGCCCCTCCCGGACGAGCTTTATCGCTACACGCTCGAGGCCGAGGTCACTGACAGGGCGCGGAAAACGATCTTCGGCCGCGGGTCCTTGCTGGCCTCGACTCGCTCGGTCTTTCTCAAAGTGCGCTCTCAGCGTTTTTTCTGGCTCCCTGGCTCGCAGGTCGATCTGGAAGCCGAAGCAGTGGACGTGCTGGGCCGTCCGGTCACGCTCTCTGCGGACTGGATTCTCTCGCGCCGGGTCGAGTCGGGACGGTTCGAGAAGGTGACCTCGGGCCAGGTCGAGCTGAAAGAAGGCCGGGGGCGCTTTCAATGCAAGCCTGAGCAGCCAGGGTTTTATCGCATCGAACTGCAAGCACGTGATCAGGGCGGGCAGCCGATTCGCACCGCCGGAACCTTTCAGGTGGGAGAGGAAGGACGCCTCTTTCAGTCTGCTGGTGTGCAGGTGTTGAGCGACCGGGACTTCTATGAGGTGGGTGATCTGGCCGAGCTGGTGATCACCACCAGTCAGCCTGCCACGGATGTGTTGCTGATCCTCGGGGACTCCCGACGGATGGTAGTGCACTGTCCTGAGAAGTTGACCCGGCTGCAGGTGCCAATCGGGGCCGACCTCGCTCCTTTGTTCTCATTACGAGCTGTGGCCATGCAGAACGGCTCCTGGCTGGAGTACGAGCGCGAGGTGCAGGTTGCCAACACCCCCGGGGTGCTCAGGGTGGCTCTTCAGCCAGCGCCGGACCAGAAGCCCGACGAGGTGGGGCTGCTTGACCTGTCCGTCTCGGACTCTCGAGGAGCGGCGGTGGCCGGCGCCGAGGTGACCGTGTCCGTGACGGACGCCTCGGTATATCAATCCACTCAGGAGTCTCCCGAAAGCCTGGTGCGGGCCTTCTTTGGCCTTGGGCCCCAGCGACCAGCCCCACGAGCCCGCCCTGCTCCACCGCCGCGCGAGATTCTTCTCGACACGCCACTGTTCACGACCGTGCGCACCGGACCAGATGGCAAGGCCAGTGTGAAGGTGGTCTATCCGGACACACTGACTACCTGGAAGGTGGTGGCTCGGGCTTTCACGTCCGACTCGCGTTTTGGCCAGGCCGAGGCCGAGGTTGGCGTATCCAAAGACTTGCTGGTGCGCCTGGAAGCTCCACTTTTTCTGGTGGAACGTGATGAGTGTGCAGTGGCAGTGCGGGTTCAGAACAATCGAGATGATTCCCAGCAGGCCGAAGTCTCATTGAGGTCCGAGGGCGGATCTCCCGAGACAAGCCCTGCTCGCCAGCTCTCCGTGGCGGGGAACTCAAGCAAAGGTACTGATTTCTCGGTCTCGGTGGCTCGCGAGGGATGGCTCCTTCTCACAGCCATGGCGCGGACCTCGTCGGAGGTGGATAGCAGCAAGCGCAAGCTTCCCATCCTGCCTCATGGGACCATTGTGCAACTTTTCCAGGCTGGATCGCTCCGACGCCAGACCGCCGTCGAATTGCGGGTTCCGGCCGAGCGCAATCCTTCTTCCACTCGCCTGGAGGTGCGGCTTTCCACGACTCTGGCCGGACCTGCGCTGGCAGCCCTGGAGCAGCTCCTCGATCATCCCTACGGATGCGTCGAGCAGACGGTCTCCCGCTTCGTGCCTGCCGCCTGCCTGGCCCGGGCCGTGAAGGACCTGGAGCTACCTGAGAATGAGCTGGTCCGCCAGGTGCCTTCCATTGTGCAGATCGGTCTCTCTCGCCTGGCCAGCTTTCAGCACTCCGATGGAGGTTGGGGTTGGTGGAAAGATGATCCCACCGATTCTCTGATGACCGCTTACGTGGTCTACGGCTTGACGCTTGCCCGCCAGTCCGGCTACCAGGTCAGCGACTCCATGCTCAGCCGGGCCCGCAATCACCTGCGCCGCAAGCTCGAGCGGATGGAGCCCGCTGAGGCAGCCTGGGCTCTTCTGGCTTTGAGCGTCTCCGAGCAGGCTCCCGAAGCCGAGCTCGAGCGGATCTACCAGGGAAGGGAGCGGTTGCCGGCGACCGAGCTTTTCGTGTTGTCCCTGGCTATGCACCACCAGGGACGCAATGAGGAGGCCCGCTCGCTGCTTCACGGCCAGGTCATCTCGGAAGATGTTGAGACCAACGCCACCGCGCTCATGGCATACAACGCCGTCGCTCCGGACGATCCCGCCGTGGCCGGGCTGATCCGCTGGCTGCTTGAGCACCGCGAGGGCGGCGGCTGGGGCACCACTCGGGCTACGGCCTTGTCTCTGCTGGCCCTGGTCGAGCCGCTGCGGCGCGAGAAGAATACGGCTCCGCTGCGTTACGGTCTTTTCCTCAACGGCTCTGAAGTGGATACCCGCACGGTGGCGCCCGAGGATTGGTGGAAGGAGCAGATCACTCGACTCAAGGGAGAGCAGGTTCCTGCCGGCGATCTTAAGCTTGAGATCGTGACCCGGGGCGACGTCACCGGCTCCTGGTCCACCATGCTTCGCTACGCCACGCGGGAGGAGAATCTTGCCCCCTCGGGCGACAGCTTGAAGATCGCCCGGCGTTACTACCGGCTGGCCGAAGGCCGCAGTGAGGCGCTGCGATCGGGGAAAGCTGTCCGTTCGAAGGACGAGATCGTGGTGGTGCTCGACCTGGAGTCGAGCAGCGCCCTCGATTACCTGGTGCTGGAGGACTTTCGACCGGCCGGCTGCTCGGTGGTCGGCCTGACCAGCGGTCTTCCCTACGCCGACGGGCTCTGCTCCAATGTGGAGGTGCGCGATGAGCTGACGTCCTTCTTCATCGCTCACCTCAAGCCGGGCAAGAGCCAGCTCTCCTACCGGATGAAGGCCGAGACGCCAGGTCGGTTCCACGCCTTGCCGGCTCGACTCTATGCGATGTACGCCCCTCGCCTGCGGGCCACCTCGGGTGAGCAACGACTGGAGGTGCTGCCTTGAGACGCCTGCTATGGCTGACGCTGTTGCTGTCGATGCTGGGTTGTCCCAGAGCCTCTGCTCCTCCCGCACCGGATGCGGTCGACCTGACTCCCGTCCAGGTGGCTCAGGGGGTGGCTCAGGCCATGCTCGAGCACCCCGACCTGGATCAGGCGCTGCGCTGGAGCGAGCCCTCGGCGACCCTCGAGGTGCGCTCCCAGGTCGGCTTTCTGGCCGGCCGATCAGAGATCGATTTTGGCATCGGCCCGCCCTCCAAGGAGGATAATCGCTGGCAGGTAGTGCTGCCGATTCGCAAGCTGGTGGTGGGCGGATCAACCTACCGGGGCCAGCTACGCCTGGATATGGGCGAGGCGGGCCGGCGGGTCGTGCATTCGAGCCTCAAGCTGACCCGCCAGGACGGAGTAATGCTCAGCCTCTAAGCGTTGAGGTTGGCCGTTGCGGTCTCTGTAAAACGATCCTAAAGCTCGATCTCCTGGCCATCGCGGTAGGTCTTGCGGTCTTCCTTCTGGATGGTGACCTCGCTCAGTTTCCAGGTCCCCTTCTTCAGCACCCAGACCTCCCGGCTTTCGGTGGTTATGACATCCTGAAAGTCGATGCTGGTGGCCATCAGGCGATTGATGGTGCGCACCTGTACGGCTACCTTGTCGGGACCCTTGGGGGTCAGCTTGAGGATCTCGGTGCTGGAGCCCACCCGCAGCGTCTCCTCGACTTTGGCCTCGAGCTCGTTGATGGTCTGGAACTCCTCCTGCCAGTATTTGCGCTGGCCGGCCTTATCGAGCTTCTCGCCGTCCACGATCAGGATGTCACCCGAGATGGCCATGCACTTGTCGATGTTCCGCGTGAGGTAACCGTAATCGAAATCTTCATAAGCCTTCTCGATGATGCCCTGCACGTCCGGAGCGCTCAGAGCAGCCGGCGTGCCCTTGATGTCCATCGGTGGGGGAACGAAGGCCTGGGTGTTGGCGGGGTCGGGAGGTGGGGGGGGAAGTGGCTGACCAGGGTTGCGCAGGTACTGCTTCTCCATCTGCTGCTTGCGGTCGTAGTCGGCGCGTCTTTGCATGTATTCCATGTCTCGCTGCCTCTTCTGATTAGCGTTGTTGGCGCTGGCCTGGGCGCTGGGGCGATCCTGCTCGGCCATCTGTTGGGCCACTTTCTGGGCGTTCTGCACCGAGCAGCCGGACAGGAGAAGGCAGGCGAGGAGAAGGAGGCTTCGCATGCTGGGAACCTTTCTGAAGTGAGTGGTCCATGGTTCTCCCTGGCCGGGTTGCATTCCCCCGAGTGGCGGAATGCGGGGTCAGCAAGCCGAACTTGCTATTCGTGCGGTTGGTTCTCTTGTGTCTGATGGCGACGACCCGGCTGATGGCTCATCCCATGGATGACGCCGTGGTCGAGGTTCGACTCGAGCCGGCTCAGGCTCGCTTCTCCTTTCTGCTGGCCTACCCGCTGGTCGCATCCTTTGATGATAACGGGGACCGCGTGCTGTCCGGACTCGAGGTGGAGCAGCACCGCGCCGAGCTGGCACGATTGCTCCAAGAGCACCTGGGGCTCGGCCCGGCGGGACCCTTGCAGGTTCAGGCCGAGGACCAGGCGGTGGCTCTGGAGACCCACACGCGCCTGCGAGCCACGGCAGACTGGCCGGCCGGAGCGGATACCTTTACCCTGGTCTATTCGCTCTGGCCCCCCAATGCAGACGGGCCCAGGTGCTTTCTGGTGGTTCAGCAAGGCGAGCGCTCGCTTTCGGTGGTCCTGAGCCAGGAAGAGCCGCGCTTCAGCCTTCCCCTCACCTGGCAGGGCCGACTGCGGCAACGGGCCACCCCGCCGGTCCTGGGGGCGGGTCTGGTGGTCGGGCTCGGGTTGCTGGCCCTGGGCCGGAGAAGGCTCCGCTGGGCTCTGATTGGCGGCCTGGGGCTGGCAGGTTTGGCGGCCTGGTGGCTGGTGAAGCCGTGAGGCTATTGTTCTTTTTCTTGCTGACGGGCTCGGTCCTGGCCCATCCCGGCGACCACGCCTTCCTGCGCATTCAGGTTCAGGGGCGCGAGGTACGGATGGAGATGGACTTGCCCGCTCAGGTGCTGGCTCCGCTCGACAAGAACGGCGATTTCCTCATCGAGGCCGGCGAGTTAGCCGGAGGGGAACGCTTCCTGGCCAGCCGGATCCAGCTATCCAGCCAGGGTCTGGCGGTGACGCCATCCCTGGAGCTGCTCCCGCCCCCGGACTGGCAGAAGTCCGACAACCTGATCGAGCGGGGCAACGCCTTCGTGCTGCTGAAGCTGACCTATCGCTGGCCCTACTTGGTGCGCGAGCTCAGTCTGCGCTTTGATCTCTTCGCGGTCGCCAGCGAGCCGGACTGCTCGGTTCGCGTCGACGGCCTGGGCCCGCGCGGGCGGGTGAAGCTCAAGCCTGATTCGCCGCAGGCAAGCTTTGGGGCTTCCGGGCAGTGGCCTTTGTTGCTGCTCGGGGTAGCCGACCCGGCCGCCCTGGCCTGCCTGGCCGGCCTTTGCGCCGCGGGCCTGGGCCGGAGGAGCTTTCTGGTCGGCTACCTGGCACTGCTGGCTGCCCTTTTGACCCAACCGACCACGCCCTGGGCGGGCTGGAAACCGCTTTCCTTACTGGTGCTCACTCTGCTGCTTGCCAGACTGGGACTGAGCCGACCTCAACTGCCTGTCTGGCTGCTGGCCGCGGCCAGTGGAGCAGTGCTGGCCGTGCACCGAGCAACTGGCTGGCAACTGGTGGATGGCCAGGCGGCCGGCTGGTTCCTGGGGGGATTGCTCCCGGCGCTCCTGGTGGCCCACCTGGTCGGACGCCTGGTCGGCCGCCGGCAGCCGCTCCTGGCCAATGCCTTCTTGTTGGCGGCCCTCTTGATTTTGCTCAGTTCTTGAGCCGCATCGTCATGCTCAATGTGTGCTGGCGTGGTTGTCCCCGGTAGCTCTGCTCCCCGGTCAAGGAGGCCTCCACCCGGCGCGTTCCGGCCGGGTTGCTGACGGTGAAGGCCACGATCTCCCGGCCGATGATGTCCCCTCCGTTGGTGTAGTCGGCCAGGGTGAGGCTCTGCCAGTTCTCGATCGGCTGGGCGCTGGTGGTGGGGGGAACGACATACTCCCGCCGACGCAGGGTGCGACTGGCGCTGTCGTGCCAGTAGACCACGTACTTTTGCCAGATGATCGACCCGTCCGGGCTCAAGGAAGGCGGAGCGCCTCCCTGGGGAGCGCTTGAGAAGAAGGCGATGGCCGACCCGCCCAGGCTCAAGCTATCGAAAGCGCTGGTCTCGAGCTCGCGGGTGAAGCGGGCGCCGCTGATCTGTAGCTGGCGCAGAAGCTCGCCGCGCATGTCCCCCTGGGCGACCGCTCGACTGCCTGTCAGATAGAGATACAGCACCGCTCCCATCAGGATCCCGAGGATGCAGATGGCCACCAGGATCTCGACCAGGGTGTGACCGCGGGCCCGGGTCAAGGAGGCGGCTCCAGGAAGTAGGTCTCGAGTAGAATGGGCGGTCGATCGGGCGGACCGAAGACCTCCACCGAGACCGATTTCAGACCCGGTTTGATCTCCTCCACACTCACGCGTACCGGCTTCTGGTCCACGGTGGGGTAGGGAGGAGGAGGAAAGCCGGACACAGGCGGATCGTTGTTGCGTCCATCAAAGACTTTGTCGCTCGCGGGGAGGGCCGTGAAACCGCCCTCTTTGATCGACTCGAGCATGCTCCGAGCCGCTTCGGTGGAGGCGGTCATGCTCTCCCCCCGCGTCATGAGCCGAAGGCCCCCCACGAAGATGCCGATCATGGCCAGCAGGGCAACGGTGGTCACCGCCATGGCCACCAGCAACTCGGCCAGGGAGAGCCCGCGGATTACATTTCGAGCCACGACTTCAGCTTTATGACGGATGAGCCGCTGGCCGTGGAGCCGCCGAACTTGTCGATGGTCTCCTGGTTGATGGTCAGGTCCACGCCCTTTTTCAAGACGATGTCGCCAGGATTGACGGACTGTCCGTCCACGGTTCCCCCGGCCGCCCCATTGTTGCCCGTGGCGATGATCGCACCCACCACGGTCACGTCGCTGTTGGCGTAAACGTAGCCGTTGCTGTAGATGGAGCCCTGAAAGACGGACGAGCCCATCTTGTTGACGTTGAACTGCTTGACGGCCGTCATGACTTCTTCCAGCAGGCAGACATCCACGTGGGAGGCATACAGCATGATGCCGTCGTGCCTGTGGTCTCCGGCCTGCCAGTGCTTTTCGGGATCCCAGTTCTGCTCCTCGGAGCCGAAGCGGGCCAGATCGCGCAACCTCATGACCATGAAGTCACGGGTCGGTCCGGTGGGCTGGGTGGTTTCGATGTGGTCGGCCAGCCGCCAGGCGGCTCCGTCATTATTGACGTCCCAGCCGCCCAGATCGTTGAGGTAACTGTCCAGCTGGTCGTGACCGGGGCCCGAGTCGAACAGATCGCTCGGAGCTTTCGTGGCGACAAGATTTTGCAGTTGCGTGAGAGCCTGAACCGTATTGTTGAATTCGACCTGGGCCGTCGGGCTGGAGCTCAGGACGGCCTGCAGGTAGTTGTTGCCATCAAAGCCGCTCAGCTCCACGCTGCCGTGGCTGAAGAGGGCGACTCCATCCGCCCCGGTCAGGGTGGTGTCGCCCTTCAGCGTAGTCTTGCCCGTGACGTAGAGCTCGCCCGAACCGGAGAGCGACCCGTTGATGGTCACATCCCCGTTGATATAGACCTTGGCTCCCTCGAGGTTGACATCGCCATTGATGGTGATGGGACCGGTCACATAGTACTCGCCGGGGGAAACTTGCGATGAGCCAACCGGATTCAGCCCGGGATTGGGTTGCCCGCTGTTGGCGCTGACCGTGCCCAGGATGTCGATGGTGGGGGCGACCTTGTCCCCTGCGTTGGTGGAGACCCCTCCGCTGGGGGTGACCCCGCTCAAGTTGACGGCGTTGCCATGCGTGCTGCGGGCGCTGACCCTGCCGTTGATGGCAGCGGTTCCGGTTCCGTCCCAGGTGACCACGTCGGCCGCGTTGCCAGGGGTATTGGCATGAAGCTCGGCCGAGGCCGACTGGCCGGTAAGGAGATCGGAGATCCCCTTGATGGCCACGTTGCCGCTCATCATGATGCGGCTGGCGGCCAGGATGCCGGTGGAGAACGAGCTGTTGACGGTGCCCGTCAAATAGACGTGCACTTTGCGGGTGGAGCCTCCCACCCGGGCGATGACCACGACTTCGGCCGTGCCGGCCGGCACGGTGGCGGCGCCGCGGGGGCCATCCACCAGGCCCATGCCCTTGATGTTATTGACCGACTCGTCCGGCCCGGGCGTTACCCCGGTGGCGGCAAACTTGACGCTGTAGGTGCCCGGTCCGTGGAGCAGAGGCTTGTCGGTGAAGCCGGCCATCCAGTCGACATTGGCGGCCAGACAGCTCATCGCGTCGGCCACCCCGGCCTCGAGGGCATAGCCGCAGGCCACCCGGTCTTGATAGTTGCGGCTGCTGAAGGCGCTGCCGTGGCTGATGATGATCAGGGCCTTGGCCAGCGTAAACAGCACCAATCCTGCAATCAGGACGGTAGCTAAGGCAGATCCCCGCTTGACCTGACGAGCCATGTTTACAACTTAGCAAACTTTCCGATCAAAGTCACAGGCGCTGCAAAAGTTGCATGGTGGGCAGCGAGGTGGCGATCACCACTGTGCCAACCACGAGGCCCATAAAGAGCAGCGCCAGGGGCTCGAGCAAGGCGGTCATGGTGACCAGGGACGACTCCACCTCTTCTTCATACATCAGAGCGGTACGCTCCAGCAAAGTATCCAGTTGTCCCTGCTCCTCGCCGATGCGGAACATGGCGCACACCAGGGGGGGATAGACCTTCTGGGCCGCCTCCCCCATCGGGGCGCCCTCGGTCACCTCGCTGAGAAACTCCTTGAAGCGTTTCTCGAGATCCGTGTTCTGACTCAGGGCCCCGATCACGTTCATGGATGGTCCCATGCTCATCCCGGCGCTGAGCAAACTGGCCTGGGCTCCCAGCATGCGGGCGTAAGCGGTCTTGGCCAGCACGCCTCCCACCACGGGGATGTCCAGAATGTGCTCGTCCACAAACTTCTTCAGAGTTCGCTGGTAGAGCGGACGACCCACGGTGGGCCAGATGATCAGGACCACGATGGCCAGGATGATTCCGGCCAGGATGGTAATCGGGTGGCCCACCACCTTGGCGACAGTGATCAACCAGGCGGTCAGGGCCGGCACCTCGGCCCCCAGGCTGGTGGCCATCTCGGCCTCGCGCGGAAAGACGAAGACCACCAGCACGCCGACGATCACGAAGGTCAGCACCATCAGGAGGGCAGGGTAGGTGAGGGCGGCGACCAGTTTCTTTTGCAGGCGAGTGGAGCGCTCCAGGTAGTCGGCCAGATCGCTCAGGACGCGGTCGAGCTTGCCGGTGTTCTCTCCAGCGTGAATGAGGTCGCAGGCCAGCGCCGGGAAGACCCGGGGGTGCTCGCGCAGGGCCCGACTCAGCATCACGCCCGAGTGCACCTGGTGGACCACTCGCTCGAGGGCCTCGCGCAGAACAACGTTTTCTTCGGTGCTGAGGAAGTTGAGCGCCTGGTGCAGCGGAATGCCGGCCGAGGTCATGGCCTGCAGGCGGCGGAAAAACGAGGAGAGGGTTTCGGTCGAGATGGACCGACTCCCCCATTTCCGTCTCGGCTTGCTCACGATGCTTTCAAGGTTCGGTCTGGTTGAGAGCAGGCCCTGCGCGTCAACAGATACGAGGCAGAGGGGCGCCGGTGAGCATGTCCAGCACCCGGGTGGCGCCCAGGCGGGTGCGCAGAAAGACGGTGCCCTCGGGCTCGTCGAGAACATTGCCGATGATCGCAGCCAGGGGCTCGAAGGAGCGCATGATCTCCAGCGCTCGTTCGGCCTGAGCCCCCGGCACCAGGGCCAGCAGGCGGCCCTCGCAGGCCACGTGGAGGGGATCGATGCCCAGCAGCTCGCAGGCCCCGGCCACCGGAGGCCGGATGGGCAGCGCCCCCTCGTCGAGCGCGATGGCGACGCCCGAGGCGGCGGCGATCTCGTTGAGGGAGGTGGCCACTCCGCCCCGGGTCGGGTCCTTGAGGCAGTGCACCTGATCCAGCCCCTCCACCAGCGCCCGGGCCAGCCGGGTGACCGGAGCGGAGTCGCTTTCCAACTCGAGGTCCAGGTGCAGATCCCCCCGGGCGACCAGGATGGTGATGCCATGATCGCCCAGGGGCCCGCTGATCAGCACCGCATCCCCCGGCCGGGCGTGGGCCAGGGAGAGCCGGTGCGAGTGCGTGATGCGCCCGATTCCGGTGGTATTGAGGTAGATCCGGTCGCACTTGCCTCGGGGCACCACCTTGGTGTCTCCCGTCACGATGGCTACGTTCTCGCGGCGGCAGGCATTGGCGGCCGATTGTACGATGCGGCGCAGATCCTGGAGCGGAAAGCCCTCCTCCAGGATCACCCCCAGCGAGAGCGCGATCGGCTCGGCTCCGCTTGTGGCTAGATCGTTCAGGGTGCCGTGCACGGCCAGCGAGCCGATGTCCCCGCCCGGAAAGAAGATCGGATCCACCACGTAGGAGTCGGTGGTCAGCACCAGCCCGTCGCTCAGGCGGGCAGCGTCCTCCAACACTCCCATCGAGAAGGCCTCGGCGAAAAGGCCCTCGACCAGCACGCTGGAGGCCTTGCCGCCGGCCCCGTGGTTGAGGGTGATGCGCTCCTCGTTGAGGTAGAACCGCCCGCGCCGGGCCCGCCGGGCCCGCTCGATCTTCTCCAGCGCCTCGGCTTCGCTCACCGCGCTTGCAGGCGCAGGCGCCCGTAGTTGTAGTAGGCGGCACAGGCCCCCTCGGGGCTGACCATGCAGGTGCCGATGGGGGTCTCGGGGGTGCAGGCGGTGCCGAACACCTTGCACTGCCAGGGCTTGATCGCTCCCCGCAGCACCTGGCCGCACTGGCAGGCCTTCGGGTCTTCCAGGCGCAGGCCCGGAATCTCGAAGCGACGCTCGGCGTCGAACTCGCGGTAGGCCTCGCGCAGGCGCAGGGCGCTGGCGGGAATGAGTCCCAGACCGCGCCACTCGAACTCCTCGCGCGGCTCCATGGTCTCTTCGATGGCTTTGAGAGCGGCTGGATTCCCCGTCTTCGTCACGGCCCGCCCATACTGGTTCTCGACCTGGCAGCGCCCTTCGCTGAGCTGGCGCAGGAGCATCAAGATGGCCTGCAGGATGTCCAGCGGCTCGAAGCCCGCCACCACGATGGGCTTGCCGTATTCCTCGGGGATCGGCTGGTAGGGCTCCAGACCGATTACGGTGCTGACGTGGCCCGGTCCGATGAAGCCGTCGAGCTTGAGGTCGGGCGAGTCGAGCAAGGCCCTCACAGCCGGCATGATGAGGACGTGGTTGACGAAGAAACTCAGGTTCAAGACCCCCTCGCGGGCCGCCTGGAGGAGGGTCAGAGCTGTCGCCGGAGCGGTGGTCTCGAAGCCCACGGCCAGAAAGATCACCTGCCGGTCGGGATGCTGGCGGGCGAGCTTGAGGGCATCGAGCGGGGAGTAGACGAAGCGCACGTCGGCTCCAGCCGCCTTGGCGTCCATCAAGCTGCCTTGCGAGCCCGGCACGGCCAGCATGTCGCCGTAGCTCGCGAAGATTACGTTCTCCTGGCGGGCCAGGGCCAGGGCGTCGTCCATGCGACCGAGCGGGATGACGCAAACCGGACAGCCTGGCCCGTGGACCAGCTCGATGCCGGGGGGCAGCAGCTGATCCAGGCCGTGGCGGTAGATGGCGTGGGTGTGCCCGCCGCAGATCTCCATCAGCTTGTAGGACCGATCCCCCGCCAGGGCCTTGATCTCGGTCAGCAGCTTGCGCGCCAGCTCGGGGTCGCGGAACTCTTCCAGGAACTTCATTCCAGCTCACCCAGCTGCTCGAGGTAGCTAAGAGTCTGCCTTGCCTCGTCCTCGTTGAGGCGCGAGAGGGCAAAGCCCACGTGGATGAGTACCCAGTCTCCTACCTTGAGGTCAGGAAGCAGCGCCACGTTCACCTCGCGCCGCACGCCCGAGACGTCCACCGTGGCCAGCTCGGCCGTCAGAGTCAGGATCTTTCCAGGAATGGCCAGGCACATGCGGAGATTCGTTCTGTCGGCCGAGGGGGCAGTCCTGTCTGCCCCGGGCGTATTCCTTGTTCAGGGAGCGGAAGGCATGGCTGTCTGCGCGATGACAGCCTGGCCCAGGGCCAGCCCGCCGTCGTTGGGGGGCACCAGGCGGTGGATCAGCACCTCGAAGCCGGCCTGCTCCAGGCGTTCCAGGACGAGACGCAGCAAGCGCATGTTCTGAAAGCAGCCGCCGCTCAGTCCCACGGTCTTCTCGGGGGCGAAGCGGCGCGATAGCTCCAGCATCAGGTCGGACAGGCCGTTGTGGAAGCGTGCTGCCAGCAAGCCCGGGTGCACCCCTCCGAGCATCCCGGCGGTCAGCTCGCGGAGGGCCGGGCGGCAGTCGATTCGCGTGTCGAGCAGCGGAAACTCCAGGCTCTGGTCGGTCTCGAGGCAGGCGGCCTCCAGCTCCATGGCGGCCTGACCCTCGTAGCTGGAACGATGACAGATGCCCAGCAAGGACGAGACGGCGTCGAAGAGCCGCCCCATGCTGCTGGTCGGGAGGGATGGCCCCCGTCCCACGTTGGCGAGCTCCAGCGCCCGGGCGGCCTGCACGCAGGGGAGCCGTGCATCCAGCTCCACCCCGCTTTCCCTGAGGTATTCCAGAGCCTGGCGCACCGGGTTGCGGATGGCCGAGTCGCCGCCCCGCAGCGGCATGGGATCGAGGTGAGCCAGGCGCTGGTAGTCGGCATACCCTCCCAGCAGCACTTCGCCCCCCCACAAAGTCTCGTCCGGGCCCCAGCCGGTGCCGTCCAGGATGAGCCCCAGCACGGGCCGATCGCCCGGCCAGCGGTGCTCGGCCAGAAGCGAGGCCAGGTGAGCGTGGTGGTGCTGCACCTCGACGATGGGCAGCTCGCGCTGCTCGGCCAGGCGCTGAGCGAATCGGCGCGAGAGGTAGCCGGGATGAAGGTCGGCCGCCACCAACTCGGCCTTCAGGTCGAGCAGCCGCTCCAGGTGCTCGACGTTTTGCTCCAGGCGCCGCAACGTCTCCAGGTTCTCCACGTCGCCGATGTGGCCGCTCAGGAAGGCCTGGCGACCCCGGGTGAGCGCGATGGTGGCCTTCAGCTCACCCCCCACAGCCAGCGTGGGACGGGTCTTTTGCGCCAGCTCGATGGGCTCGGGCACGTAGCCGCGCGAGCGCCGCACCGGCACCGCTCCGCGCGGGCCCCATTGCACCACCGAGTCGTCGCAGCCCACGGCGATGGGCCGATTGTGGTGGATCACCGCCTCGGCCAGCTGCTCCAGGCGGGGGTCGTTCTCGCTGGCGATGGGCTCGCCCGGCAGGTTGGCCGAGGTCACCACCAGCGCCCGCTCGCAGATCAGATGGTGCAGCGCGCTGTAGGGCAGCATCACGCCCAGCGTGTGCATGCCCCGGGCCCAGAGCCGCAGGTCTTTCCTGGCCTTCGCCAGCACAATGGGACGGGCCGGGGAGCGCAGCAGCGTCTCCAAGTCGGGGGTGAGGTCGAGCCACTCGGCCGGATCGTTGACCATCAGAGCCAGGGGGCGGTCGGGACGGTGCTTGAGCGCCCGCAGCCGGGCAACGGCCACCTCGTTCTCGGCCTGGCAGATCAGGTGATAGCCGCCCACGCCCTTCAGGGCCAGCACCTGTCCCTCGTCCAGCCGTTGCCTGATCTCCTCGATCGGCATGCTGAGCTGCGGACCGCAGCGCGGGCAGGCGGTGGGCTGGGCGTGGAAGCGCCGGTCGGCCGGGCTCTCGTACTCGCTCTTGCACTCCGAGCAGAGAGGGAAGCCTTGCATAGTCGTGCGCTCGCGATCGTAGGGGAGGGCGGTCACAATGGTGTAGCGAGGACCGCAATTGGTGCAGTTCAGGAAGGGATAGCCGAAGCGGCGGTCGGACGGGTCACTCAGCTCGCTCAGGCAGTCGGCGCAAGTGGCGAGGTCGGGGGGGAGCAGGGCCCCCTGGCCCCGGGCTGCGCTCTTGAGGATGCGAAAGCCCGGCTCTGAGTCGAGGGGGATGGTTGAGGCTTCGACCGTGTGCAGGGCGGCCTGGGGAGGGAGCCTTTGGGGGAGCTGCGTCTTGAATGCCTCCAGGCGCTCCTCCGGCCCCTGGACCTCGATGGTCACGCCCCCGCCGTCATTGCGCACGAAGCCTGTGAGGCCGAGCTCGCTGGCCAGGTTCCAGACAGTGGGCCGGAAGCCGACCCCCTGCACCCGCCCCCGGACGCTCAGGCGTCGGCGTTGCACAGGAAGTCGATCCACGGCTCCAGCCCCAGACCGCGTTTGGCCGAGGTCTCGAACACTGGCGCCTGGGGACGCAAGTCGCGCAGCGCCTGCAGGGCGGCCGCGCGGTCGAACTCGGCGGCCTCGGCCAGGTCAAGCTTGGTGAGCACGAATACGTCCGCCGAGCTGAAGAGAGGGGGATACTTGGCCGGCTTGTCCTCACCCTCGGTGGTAGAGAGCAGCACGGCCCGCAGGCTTTCGCCCAGGTCGTAGCTCGAGGTGCAGACCAGGTTGCCCACGTTCTCGATGAACAGGAAGTCGAGCTCCTCCAGGCTCCAGCCCTCCAGGTGGCGCTCGATCATGTCCGCCTCCAGGTGGCAGGTGCCCCCGGTCGAGATCTGCCGCACCGGCGCTCCGCTGCGAGCCAGCCGGCGGGCATCGTTGTCGGTCTGCAGATCGCCTGTCAGGGCCGCCACCCTCTTGCCCCGCTCGGCCAGAGCTTTGAGCGTGGCCTCGAGCAACAGGGTCTTCCCGCTCCCGGGGCTGGAGACCAGGTTGACGACCCTGACTCCGGCCCGAGCGAACCGCTCGCGCAGGGCCCGGGCCAGCTCGTCGTTTTTCTTGAGGATGCCCTCACGAAGCTCGAGAATGCGCGGCTTCATCGGCCACCTCCAGGGACAGGATGTTCAGCTCGCGCCCCCGGCGCAGCTCGCCTGAAGGCTCTCCGCAGCCAGGGCAGAGCATGCGAGACAGGGGTTGGAACGTCTGTTGGCAGCTCGAGCAAAACAGCTCGATGGGCACCGCCTGCACCTCGAGCCGGCAGCCCGACAGCGGCGTGCCAGCGGTAGCCTGGTCGAAGCAGAAACGCAGCGCTTCCTCCACCACGCCTGACAGCTCACCGATCTCGAGCATGACGCACAGCACGCGCTGGCCAGGAGCCAGCGCTTCCTCGACCCGATCGACGATGGCGCGCGCGATGGAGAACTCGTGCAAGATACGTGCTGGCTTCGCGCGGGGGGCGGGAGAGTCCTCGGTTTAGCAGCTTTCGTGATCGGGCTCGGAAGCGGATCATGATCCGCCCGCGGGACGGAGCCGGGAACGAGCGTTCGTCGTGATCGGGCTCGGAAGCGGATCACGATCCGCCCGCGGGACGGAGCCGGGAACGAGCGTTCGTCGTGATCGGGCTCGGAAGCGGATCACGATCCGCCCGCGGGACGGAGCCGGGAACGAGCTTTCGTCGTGATCGGGCTCGGAAGCGGATCATGATCCGCCCGCCAGCTTGCTTACAACCGGAACTCGCGCCGAGCAATGTGCGCGAGCTGCTTGCGCAAACAGTCCATGAAGTCGGGACGCTGCAGCTCCGAGGGTGTCACGATCAGGCGGGGGAGGCCGATCAACCTGGCCCGGAGCTGGTCGAGTCTCGAGTCATGACCGTTTCCGTTGACCTCCAGGTTGACCACGAGCTGGAAGCTCCGCACGCGCGTCACGACCAGAAAGTCCATGCTCGCGCTGCGATACGGATAGTCGGGCGGCACGTCGAAGAGGCGGACCTGGACCTGGGGCACCAGAACCAGTGGCACGGGACGGGGAAGGGTCAGCGCGGGTTGAGGGCGATCTCCCACGATTCGTTGGGTGTCGTCGATGACTGGCAGCTCACGGTAGCCGAGGCGCATGACGGAGAGAAGATCGCGGCGGCCTCCGCTGGCCAGGGCGTGAAGCAAGACCATCGCTTCATCACGGGATCCGCACATCGACTCTTGAACGAGCTGGTTGACGGACTCTCGATCCTGCCGCGCCCGGCAAGAGACCAGCAAGGCTCGAGCGATGGGATAAGCTCTGCGGGCGTGCAGAATGCGCACCCAGGCGGGTCGTTCCTGCTTACGCTTAATCTCGGGCAGAGTGGACCCCAGCTTCCGATAGAGCTGCCTGTGTCGGCTTCGGTCACGGCCGGGAACGGCTCCCAGATCGGCGCTCGCGATCCCGAACACCTTCGCAATGCGAGCCAGGATGGTCGGTCCGGGATTCCGGCGCCCTGTCTCGAGGGCCGAGATCTGACCGCGGCTGGTCCGGACGAGTCGGGCCAGCCGGGCCTGGGACATCTGGTGCTGACTTCGCAGCGACTTTAGCTTCTGGTGGAAGGGCAGGTTCATGCCTTGATTGTGACGGCTGAAAGTGAACAGAGTGCTGCCAGGTCCTTGCCCCGAGTTTGCCGGGAAGTATCCGAATTATGAACGAGCGTCAGCTTTCCAAGACCGGCTCGAACGGCTGCATTTGCCACGAGCCCATGGCGATCTCGAGGTCCATGAGACTGGTGCGCGGCTCGATGGGCCGGCCCCGGAAGCCGTAGCTGGCGAGCAGGCGCTCGCGCACGAGCTCCACCAGATCGCTGTCGCCTTCGAAGACCAGCTCCTCCTCGTCGCCACCGAGGCTGACGCTGGCTTGGCGGCGGGGCTGACTGGGGCGATCGAGGGGGTGGGGCGGTGCCGTCAGCCGGTAGCGACGCATCAGCGTCCGCGGGAGGCCTCGAGGGCTCCCAGCACCAGGAAGAACTGCTCGGGATCCTGGCGGTAGAGCTGCATCAGGCGCTTGCCGTCGGTGAAGTGCTCCAGCCCCGTCGAGAGCACCTCGGTGGCCTGATCGCCGTAGACCTTCCCGACGTAAGGATGGATGAAGTGGTTTTCCTGGGCCATTTCCGTGGGCTCGTACTTGCCCGCCGGGCACAGGTCCATCATCCGCGCGAGCTGGCCGGGAGCATTGCCCGAGGCCTGGCTGCGGGCCGCCACCCAGCCCTTGTGCACCTGGCTCAGCGACGGGTTGACGAACTCGAGGCGGTGGGCCAGCTCGTGCATGCAGATGCGCTTGTCGAAATAGCCGCCCACGTTGATGACGGCGGTCTCATGCATGTAGCGCGGACGGTCGTCCAGATAGCGGAATTTGATGGCCTTCGGCACCGGCAGCCCGGTCTGGTGGAAGAAGTCGTTCACCCAGCCGCGCACCTGGTCGGGCGTGATGCCTTTCTCGGCCAGCTTGTCCAGAGCGGCCTGGTCGAACGAGACAGCCTCACCGGCCACGTTCTCGCCCTGCGAGTGGGCTTCGCGCAGCTTCTTGAGGAAGGCTCCGCAGAGTTCCTCGGCCCGGAGCAGGTTGGAGCTCTCGCGGGTGCGCTCATGTTTGCGCAGGAGCTCGCCCTCGTCCTGGATTTCACCCACGCGTTCGTCCAGGGCCTCCCGTTTGAGGCGTTCGGCCGGGCTCAGCCGCTCCAGCGGCATGGCCATCAGCTTGCCGTTACTTGCGTAGATCTCCATCTGCTCGCGGGAGAGCTCGTCGATGCGGGTGGCCCGGACCGGGTCGGGCGCGGGGTCGAGAAACCGGTCCAGCTTCTCGCGAAAGCCGGGGGCCATCCGGTCCATCGCCTGCAGGCCCAGCTCGATCTGGGACTGGTGCGGGCCGGGCCGGGCGTCCGACCAGCCGACCGTGCGCCGGGTCAGGTCGGAGGAAGCGGTGATCAGGGGGTCGGGGCTGACTGCGGGAAAGCGGGACGGCATCAGCAAGAGGGGCGCCGCCGAGATGGGGAGGGCGCCCGAGCCGAGCAGCAGGCTCGGCCCCCCCTGACCCAGCGTCAGCTCGGCCTCGGGAGGAACTCTCACCCAGGAGTGAGGCTCGATGGGCTGGCCGTCGAGCAGGGTGCCGTAACTCGAGCCCCGGTCGCGCACCCAGAGACTCCCGCTCTCGTGCTTGAGCTGGGCGTGCTGGCGGCTCACCCGAGGGTGCTCAAAGACCAGCTCGTTGGAAGACCGGCGACCGAGATGGACCGGGGTGCCGTCGGGGGGAACCTCCAGGCAGCGCCCATCCGAGGTGGTGATCAGCGTGGGTCCTGACACGCGCTGAGGGCCGGCAATCAGCTCGTGGGCCCCGGGCAGGATGGGATCGGTCAGCCGAACCGGTTGCATCGCCATCAGAGTAGCATGGAAGGGCTCAGGGCAGCAAACTCAGCGCGGCTGGTCGTAGTCGATCACCAGGTTACCGCGCTCGTCGAGTCGGAAGGTGCGCTTGACCCCCTCATAGTCGCTGATGTGCTGGGGGCTCTCGGTGACCTCGACAAAGGTGATGTTTTCCACCGGAGGAGCCAGCGCTTTGAGCGAGTCGGATGTCTTGCCCGGCGTGATCTCGCCCCCGGCCCGCTGAACGGCCGACTTCAAGTCCTCCAGGCTCACCATGCTCTGAAAGCTCTTGCCGTCCGCGGTGTGGGCGTGCAGCATGAGGGCCGAGCCTGTCTCAGGCGAGCTCTGTCCGGTCCCAAAGAGGTCTACGGTGGCGATGTTGCCGTCCTCGGGTGCGATGACCGCAGCCGTCTTGACCTCTTGAAAGCTGACCTGCAGTTGATCGCCGTGGAGTCGGAACACGTAGTCCACCACGGGATGGGTCATGCCCGGGGGCAACTCGCCGAAGGTCATCCAGCAGTCTTCCCCACCCTTGCGAGAGAGCGCCCGGGCGACTTCCTGGCCGGTAGCCGTGCCGCCCTTTTGGCGCACCGCCTCCTGCAGGTCGGCGTAGGAAATCGCCCCGGCGCCGCCGTCCTCGCTGCGCACCATGACGGTGGTATCCTGGCCCGGCTTGAACTCGCCCGAGCCGTCGAAGCTCACCACGGCGGGCGGTTCGGGGAAGGCGGGGTTCTTGTAAGGCACCACCGGGGCGGTATGGACCGTGCGGGCGTTGGGATCAATACTGCTCATGAGCGCTAGATTCTCCCGGGGAGGGTGCGAAGCCTGCGATCCTCAGCGCGATCTGGCCGAGGCATCTTCTCAGGGCCGCAGCTCGAGCCGGTGCAGCAGCCCCTTCAGGGTGCCGGCCAGGAAGGTGCTCTCGTCCACCGCGGCCAGACTGGTGGCCGTATCCGGCCCCAGCATGAGGCTGAGCGCCGCCAGCTCGCGCTTCTCCCTCATGTCCCACAGCCGTGCCGAGCCTCCCCAGAGCACAATGGCTCGCTCTCCCGAGGGGGTGAAGGCCACCATGCCGGTCGAGCTCACCTGGCACTGGTCGACCAACTCGCCCGTGGAGGGGTTCCAGCGGGCCAGCCAGCCGCCGTTCCAGGCGGTCAGATAGGAGCCGCGCAGGGCTGATCCTGTCGGCAACCAGCTCCAGGGATAGGCCTGCAAGACCTGGCCATCGACCAGGCTCACCCGCCGCAGGCCGTCGGCTCCAGGGAGATACGCAGACTCCGCATCCAGCAGATGGAGGGGGGCCACCAGGTCGTCGAAGAGCACCGGGCAGTCCAGCTGCCAGGCGGGATGAGCCTGCAATCGCCCCGGCACAACCTGGCCGCCCACGCGGGCGGCCAGGTTGTGCTCTGAGGAGCGGGCCAGGAGCTCGCCCGTCGCGAGATCGAGCACCACCAGCTCCTGGCTCGTCCCCCAGGCCCCCATCGCTCCGCGCAAAGAGATGCCCAGCCGCGGATACTCTCCAGCCGCCGGATAGCTGGCCCGCTCGGCCCCCTGCAGGTCGCGCAGGATCAGCGCGCCCTTGCCGGCGATCAGGATCCTCTCATCGGCAACTGCCAGGGCCTCCACCGTGGGAAGGGGACACAGGCGCCAGAGGAGCTCTCCCTCGCGCCACAGCTTGAGGTCGGGCCCCCAGCCCAGCACCAGAGAGCCGGCCCGGGTCAGCCCGGGACCGAACCAGGCTTCATGAACGGGAGCACCCTGCAGGGCTTCATCGCAACCGCTCTGACCGGCCAGAAAGCCGGTCGAGGCTCCCTCGCGAAGAAGGTGCAGGCCCTCGGGCCAGCTGCTGAGCACATGCTGAGCGTCCGGGCTGAAGCCCACCGCCCGTGGGGCCGCGCCGACCGGTCCGGGGAAGGCCCACAGGAGCTGGCCATCGCGGCTCCAGAGCTCGGTCTGGCCCGCCCACTCCTCGTTACCGCCCCAGCGAGCCACGGCCAGTCGCTGACCGTCGGGCGAAAAGGCCAGCTCAGCAACCTGGCTGCCTTCGGTTTCCTGGCTCCAGAGCTCGCTTCCCTCCGCCGACCAGAGCTTGAGGCCGCCGTCGTCCTCTCCGCCCCCGCTGGCGAAGACCTGTCCGTCCGGCGCGATGGCCAGGGCGGTGGTGGCATAGTGAGCTTTGAGCTTCTTCTCCTGCTTCCACTTCTGGCCGCGCCGGTAGAGCCGCAGGGTCACCCACTCGTCGGCCGAGCCGCTGCCGGCCACCAGCCAGGAGGCGTCGGGGGCCAGGGCCAGGCTCAGGATGTCGTCCCGCCCGGCCTTGAGGCGTGGGAGCGGGTGAGCGGTCAGGGTCTCGTACAACCCGATTTCGGACCCCTGGCCGCAGGCCACCAACGAGCCGTCCGAGGCCAGGCAGGCTCGGCGGATCGGCTCGAGGCCGGCCACTCCCCAGGTGGCCGCGATCTCCAGGTGCATCCGGCGGGGTTCGTGAGACGGCCGGCTCTGCCTTCCAGGCTCCGATGGGGTCCCTGGAGAACTCCCCTGATTGTGGAAGACCCGGGGAGCTACCTGCTGAAAATCGTCCAGGGCGCGGTGGCCGGTCAGGCCACCCGGGTCGAAGTTCGCCTGGGGCGCAGCCAGGTGGAGATCGCGTTCGATTCCCCCGAGATGTCCGCGGTAAGGCCGCAGAGGATCGCGGACCTGCTCGAGCGTTCCCTCCCGGTCGAAGGCGTGGCGCTGGGGGAGTTGCTGGCAGGTCTGCGAGCGGCTCGCACCATGGCCTCCAGTTCCCTCACCTGGACCACCGGTCAGGGCCGTCTTTTCGTGACCAGGGACGCCTGCAGGTTGGAGGCGGGCGAAGGCCTACCGGAGGCGCGCTGTAGCTTCCTGCTCAAGCTGCCGGCCCGACCCCTGGCCAGCATTGCCCGGCGAGCCTCCGAGCATCGGTTGACCTACACGCGCTGCCGATTCGCTCCCGTGGCCGTGGTACTGGATGGCCGTCCGGTAAATGATCCGGTGCTCGACCCGCTGGTGGGCGAGGGATCGCTGGCTGAGGTCCTGGCGGCCGATTACCCCCGCGGGTGGCTGCTGGCTGAGCGCTACCTGGTGCCGCGCATGGCCGGGCCTGACCTGCTGGCGGCCCCCGGTCCGACCTGTCGCCGCGCGCGGGTCTACCGGTTGTCGACTGTGCAGAGCACGCGCTTTGGCACTCTGAGCGAGCGGGGCTTCCACGGCCTGCTGTATGAGGCCATGCGGGCCTGGGACTTCCCGGGGAGCACCCTGCAGGCAAAGAGGAGCCATCCTGCTCTTCGTTTTCAGATACCGACCGACCCTCAGGACGGGGACACTCGGCCCCTTGCCTGTGTGGCGGCGATCGGCATCCCCCTGGCGCTGGAAGGGCAATCCCGGGTCATCGCCGTGAGGAATGGAGTAACGCTGGACTCACGTCCGGCCAATCTGGGCTGCCCGGGGCGCCGTCGCCGTGCTGTCAAGCCGGGGGTTGACGGTGCAGCCCGGCACTCTGCGGGTGGCGGAGGACGCGGCCTGGGAGGACTGGCTGGTTTTCCTGCGAGCGCATGTCCAGACCATGCTGACGGGTGTGCTGGCAAACTTGATGCTGCTGGAACAGACGGATCCCGAGTTGGTTCGCTACATCCGCCGCCGGCTGGGTTGATCGACCGGGCTCGAGGCTTTGCAGCTCGCCCTCGACAGAGGGTCCAAGTGAGCGGTTCACGTCACCACAGGAGCCTGCCTGGCGTGCCTTGAACCTCTCCCACCGTGCGCGTTTCGGCCACTCCCCAGCGTCCCTACACGCTGCTGCTCTACCCGCTGGCCTTCTTGTTGGGGCTGGGGTTTCTGCGCCTGATCTTCCAACTCGGGCAGCGCCTGCCGCGTCCCATGCTCCCCCCGGCCGGGTTTGGCGGCGGTCCTCATCCCGAGGCGGCCCACTCGGCCGACCTCCTGCTCTCACTGGTCGCTATCATGGCCACGGCGCAGGTCATGGGAGCGGTCTTTCGCAAGCTGGGCCAGCCCACCGTGATGGGCGAGGTCATGGGGGGCTTGATGCTGGGGCCGTCGCTCCTGGGCTGGCTGGCTCCCGGCCTGCAAGCGGGCCTGTTCCCCCCCGGCGTGGACGGCCCCCTGAGCAGCCTGGCCCGCATCGGAGTGCTGCTCTACATGTTCTTCGTGGGCCTCGAGCTCGACGCCCGCCTGCTGCGCCATCAGGGCCGCGCTGCCCTGGCCATCGCCAACGCGGGCATTCTGTTGCCTTTCCTGCTGGGAGCCTCGCTGGCCCTGCTACTCTATCCCCGGCTGGGCTATCCGGACGTGCCCTTCCCGGTGTTCGCGCTCTTCATGGGGGCTTCGCTCTCGGTCACCGCATTTCCCGTGCTGGCCCGCATCCTGACCGATCGCCGCATGCACCGCACCCGGCTGGGAGTTCTGGCCCTCTCTTGCGCGGCTGTTGGCGACGTGACCGGCCTGGTGTTTGCTGGCGGCCGTGACCGGAGTGGCCCGGGCTGATTACAGCGGGGCCCTGCACACTTTTGGCTGGCTGGCCTTTTACCTGGCTTTCATGCTGGTCCTGGTGCGTCCGGTGGTGCTCTGGCTGGTGGAGCGCTCCGAGCGCAGAGGAAAGCTCACTGCGCCCGCTGTGGGATTGTTCATGCTGCTGGCGGTAATCAGCGCCTGGTGCACCGAGGCCATCGGGGTGCACGCCCTGTTCGGAGCCTTCCTGATGGGGGCCCTGATCCCCCACGACAGCCTGGTGGCCCGCGAGGCCCAGGCCCGGCTCTATGACGTCAGCGCCGCCATCTTCTTGCCGGCCTTCTTTGCCCTTACGGGCATGCGCACAAACATGGGCGGTGCGGTTGACTGGGGACTTGCCCTGCTGATTGTGCTGGCGGCCTGCCTGGGCAAGTTCGGGGGCACCTTCCTGGCGGCTCGCTACTCGGGCCACTCGGGCCGCGATGCGGCCGCGCTGGGAGTGCTGATGAACACCCGCGGCTTGATGGAGCTGATCGTGCTCAACCTGGGCCTGGAGATGAAGATCCTCTCGCCTCAGCTCTTCACGATGCTTGTGCTGATGGCTGTGGTGACGACCTTTATGACCAGCCCGATCCTGAGTTGGATCAGGCCCGAGGTCGATCGAAGCGACGCAGAGCAAGAGCAATGAGGGCGAAGAGTCCCATCTCCAGGGCAACCGCCCTCCAGCCCCAGGCGGCCCAGCCGGCATAGAGGCTATAGCCCAGGCCGACCAGGCAGAGCAGCAGGATCACCCACTCGGTCGAGTAGCCTCGCATTCAGATTGACTGCGTCCGAGTCGGGGTGGATTCCTGCATTCCCTTTGCTTCACGAACTTGCGTTCCGGGCTCTTGCCCGGGGGCGGATCATGATCCGCGTCCGAGCCCGATCACGACGAACGTGCGTTCCGGGCTCTTACCCGGGGACGGATCATGATCCGCGTCCGAGCCCGATCACGACGAACGTGCGTTCCGGGCTCTTGCCCGGGGACGGATCATGATCCGCGTCCGAGCCCGATCACGACGAACGTGCGTTCCGGGCTCTTGCCCGGGGGCGGATCATGCTCCGCGTCCGAGCCCGATCACGACGAATGCGTGTTCTGAGGGACGGCTCCGGGAAGCCGCGCGGCGACACGGGCGGCCTCTGTCTGGCCTGCAGGGGGGGCATTGCGCGCCATGCTCAGGCGGCGCTCTCCGAACAGACCGCCCCGGTCGTTGAACACGAAGTCCAGGCCGGGAGCGTTCCACCCGGTCTTGCCGGTGGCGGCATCCTTGCGCACCTCCAGGCTCTGCACGCCTCCCAGCTGGCAGGCGGCGGTGAACATGGTGGTGGTGAAGTTGCCCAGCGAGTACACCACCAGCGCCTTGCGGGGCTGACCGCTGTCGTCTTGCACGGTGGCGCTCTCGGCCAGGGGACGGGCTTCGGGGGGCAGCTCTTGCTCGGCTCCGTTGACGAACAGCACCTCGGACGGCTGGGGAACGTGGGAATGGCTCCCCAGCAGCACGTCCGCCCCCAGCGCCACGATCTCACGGGCCACCTGCATCTGCTCGGGGGTGGGGTAGCCCTCGAACTCGTGCCCCCAGTGCAGGCTCACGATCTTGAAGTCGACCCTGTCCTCTCGCATGGCATCCAGGGCGACCTTCAGCGCGCCCAGTTGAGGCTGCTCGGGCACGGGCGCCAGCCCTTTGAGGAGGTTGAGCCGAAACCCCTCGGGGCGCTCGGCGGAGGGGTCGTTCAGTCCGAAGGTGGCCGCGTAGAAGCCGAACTTGATGTCGTTTTTCTCGAAGGCCACATAGGGCCGGTCGCCGGGCTCGCCCATGCCCGACTGCAGGATGCCCTCCTCGGCCAGGAAGTCCAGCGTGGCCCGGGCTCCCTCTACTCCCTGATCGAGCGAGTGGTTGTTGGCGGTGGACAGAGCGGTGAACAGGTTGGCGCCATCGAGCCGGCGGAAGGTCGTCAGCAGCTCGGGTGGAGCGTTGAAGTGGGCGACGTCAGGCAGAAACCACGGAACCCGGTGGGCGCGCGAGATGGGCGTCTCGAGGTTGCCCAGCACCACGTCGTGCCGACCCAGGTGGTCGCGCACGTCGTCTTGCACGAAGCTCGACCAGCTGTCTCGCACCCACATCAGGTCGCCCACCATGGCCAGCGAGGCCTTCAACGGCCCCTCCAGGGGCGTGGCCAGGAAGGTGAAGAGCTTTTGCTGGCGGGCAAAGTGCTCCACCGACTCGACCGGGGCGGTGTCCTTCTTGAAGGCGTACTTGCGCAGGTAGCTCCCGGCGTGGGGCAAGGACTCGGAGAGCGAGCGGCCCTCGGCCCGGAACAGGGTGTAGTCCGGGGTCTTCTCCGGACGATAGGAGTAAGGGAACGGCCGCTGGGTGACCCGCATACCTTGCCAGGATACCCAGAGCGAATGAAAGGGAGCTGAAAGGAACCCTGGCGGGCTCAGCTCTACCGGTCAAGGGCTGGAAGTGGTCCCCTGACAGGGCCCCGGTTGCCCCCATGCGGGTAGGTCGGTCGGGCCATCCTTGTGCGCAAGCGCGCCGTGCGACGCGGTGCAAAAGAGCGCCAGCTCCAGGCCAGGGAAAGTCCCAGCACGTGCTCAGGTGCATGATGCGCTGGTGGTCTTGCTCGGGGTCGAGGCGGCGGATCTGCCCCAGGATGTCGTAACGCATGCTGGCGTGGCGCTTCGCCTGACCCCGGGCAGGCCCTTCCGCGGCCAAGCGCAAAAGCTGCCCGAGCATGACTGAGCTTCGCCTGCTGGACGAGCTGGGCCGGGGCGCCCGCGGGGTCGTCTACCGAGCCCATGCCAACGGCCTGGCGGTAGCCGTGAAGCGCCCCCTGGAGGATAGCCCTGAGGCCTGGCGGCGCTTCCGGCGGGAGGGGGCGCTGCTGGCCAGCGTGAGCCACCCGGCCATCCCCCGCGTGCTCGAGCTGGGCCAATCCGAAGACGGTCGTCCTTACCTGGTCACCGAGTTGCTCGAGGGCACCACCCTGGCCGAAGAGATCAGCCGCGGCCCGATGCACGAGCTGCCCTGGCTGCCCTCGCTGGTGGGTGCGCTCGAGGCCATGCACCGGCGCGGGCTGGTGCACCGCGACCTCAAGCCGGCCAACATCCTGCTCAGCGGCACGACGGCCCGGTTGATCGACTTCGGCCTGGTCACCCGCGTCGAGAGCTCCGAGGCGGCCGCCGGCACGCTGCTCTACGCCGCGCCCGAGCAGTCCGGCTCGCTCAAGCGTCCGGTCGACCCGCGCTCTGATCTCTACTCGCTCGGCGTGGTGCTGTTCGAGTGCCTGTCCGGAAGGCCTCCGTTCACCTCGGCCGACCCGGGAGAGCTGATGCGCCAGCACCTGGTGCTCGTTCCGCCCGCGCTGAAAGGGCCCCCGGCCCTGGCCGCCATCGTGGCTCGCCTGCTGCGCAAGGATCCGGACGAACGCTATCCTTCGGCCAGCTCGCTGCTGCAAGACCTCCAGCGTCTTCCCCAGCTCGAGGCCGAGCTGGCCAACGGGCAGCCCATCGAGCTGGCCCGCCCCGTGCCGATGCCCCCCGACCCCCTGGTGGGCCGCCAGCAGCCCCTTCAGAGGCTGCGCGAGCGCTGGCAGAGGGTGCGCCAGGGCGCGGGCGGCGCTCTCCTCTTGCTGGGTCCCAGCGGCTCGGGTAAAAGCCGGCTGGTGCGCGAGCTGCTGAGCGCGGTGCCCGGCTTTCTGGGCGCATGTCCGCACGAGCAATCCCCTTTCCAACCTCTGCGCCAGGCTCTCGAGCAGGGGCCGCTCGAACCGAGAAGGGCCCAGCGCGCGGCGGGCACCGGCGCGGCCACGCTGGCCGGCTTTAGCCCCGTGCTGGACTCTTGCCTGAACGTGCCTCCCACCGAGAGCTCGCCGGAGCTGAGCGACGCCCTGGCCGGTTGGTGGATCCGCCTGGCTGAGCAAGAGCCGGTGCTCCTGGTGCTGGAGGACCTGCACTGGGTCGATCCGGCCACCCTCGACGTGCTGCTGCGCCTGGCCCAGGAGTTGCACCGCGCCCCCCTTTTCCTGCTGGCTACCAGCCGCCTGCCTCTCAATCCAGCCGCCGAGCGGCTGGGGGCCGAGCTTCCGGGCGGAGACTGGGAGACCCTGAGGCTCGAGGAGCTCGAACGCACCGAGCTGGCCGAGCTGGCCGCCGGGGTGCTGGGACCGGGAGAGCTGGACCGGGCGCTGCTCGATCAACTCGAGCAGCGCACCAATCGCACCCCGCTGGGAACGCGCGAATTCCTGCGGGCGGCCCTCGACCAGGGCGCCCTGGTGCCTCGCTGGGGGCGTTGGGAGTGCGACCGCGAGGCCCTGGCCCGCCTGGAGCTTCCTTCCGACCTGGTAGAGCTGATGCTAGTGCGCCTGGGACAGCTCGACCCGGAGCACCAGAGCGTGCTGGCCCACGCCGCCCTGATCGGCCTCAGCTTCGACCCCCGGCCTCTGGAGGAGCTCTTCCCAGAAACGGCGCGCGAGGCTCTGGCCGCGGCTCGCATGCTCCAGCTGGTGGAGGAGCATCGCTTCGTGCACGACCGCGTCCGCGAGGCAGCCAGCTCGCTTGTGACCGACCGGGTCTGGGCCTGCCTCTGCCTGGCCCAGTCCCTCGAGCCCACCGCCAGCAGCCTGGAGGACTGGTATCGCGTGGCTCGCCTCTACGCTGAGGGCAACGCTCCACCGGCCTTCATCGACCGTAGCCACCGCCAGGCCGGCCTGCTCGCCCTGCGCAGCCACGCCTACGAGGCCGCTTACCAGCTGCTCGAGCGGGTGGGCCAGCCCGACGTGGAGCTGCTCGAGGCTCTGGGCGAGGCGGCCCACCTCACCCGCCGGCGCGCCCGGGCGCTGGAGGTCTACGCTCGGGCGCTCGAGCTGGTGGAGGATCCCCTGCGCCGGGCGCACCTCCGCCTGTTGCGCTGCGAGGTGGCTATGACCAGTCACGATTGGAGCGCCATGCTCCCTGAGGCCACCCGGGCCCTGCAAGAGGCCGGAGCCCGCGTCCCCGGCGGACCGCTGGGGTTGGCCCGGGCCCTGGTGGGGCTGGCCGGCTGGGTAGTGAGCGAGCGGATCCCCCTGCCCCGGGCCACCGGTGCCGAGCGCGAGCGCCACCGCCTGCTGGCCCGCCTTTACGAGTGCATGGCGCGGGCCAGCTTCTTCACCCGCGACGTGCCGGTGGTGCTCGACAGCTGCTTTACCGGGGCCTTGCACGCCCTGCGTCTGGGTCCGAGCCGCGAGTGCGTCTCGGTCTACTGCCTGTTTGTCGCTATCACGGCCTTCCTGTCCCAGCATCGACTGGCCCTGCGCTATGCGGCCAAGGCCGAGAAGGCGGCCCGCGAGTCGGGCGATCCGGTGGCCGTGGCCCGGGCCGGCGCCTTCAGCGGGCTGGCCCACTTTTTTGGCGGCCGGGTGCAGGAGGGCGAGCGCGTCCTGACGCGCTTGTTGAGCGAAGAGGAGAGCTGGCTCACCCCCGCCGACCACGGCATCGCCATCATGGTGCTGCTGGTGGCGCTCATGACCCGGGGCCGCTACCTGGAGGCCACCGGATGGATCGACCGCTTCGAGCAGCGCCGCCGACTGGTGGATCCCGACCATCCCCGTTCCTTGCCCCTGCTGTGCGTGCGGGTGCTGGCCGAGAGCTCGCTGGGGCGACCGGCCGAGGCCCTGGAGGAGCTCTTGCGCCGCCAGTCCGAGGCCACCCCCAACCTGCAGGCCCTGGTGCTGGGCTCGCACCTGATGGCCCTGTCGCAGATGGGTGACCTGGCCACCATTCAGCAACTGCTGGCCGCCCAGGACGCTCTGCCGAAGGCTCAGGGCTGGCACATGCGGGCCGCCTACCTCGGCCTGGCCTGGGGCCGCCGCACCTTGCTCCTGGCCAGCGAGAAGCCTTCCGAGCAGGAGCTGCTGGCCTTCGAGCGCTCGGTGGACGATCTGCGCCGCATCACCCACCATCCTGTGATGGAGTCCCACCGCTATCACCTGCTGGCCACTGCCGAGCGTCTGCGGGGCCGGCTCGATCGCGCCGAGCGCTGCCTGGATCGGGCCGAGCGCTCCTCGGTGCAGATCGAGAACGACCTGGCTCAGTTCGAAGTCTGGATCGAGCGGGCCCGAGTGGCCCGCCAGCGCGGCCTGCCGGTGGCCGCCCGCCGCTTTGCCCACGCCGCCCTGGAGTTGGCGCGCACGCATTCCTGGCAGCCCCGCGCCAGGACGGTGGCGCGCGAGTTCTCGCTGCTCGAGTCCTCCGGCTCCACCCCATCGGGCCCGGATGTCGAGCGACTGCGCCTGGAGCGCCAGCTGGCCGCGCTGCTGGAGCTGAGCCTGGCCTCCTCGCGGGTGCTGGACGTGGGCCTCTTGATTCAGAACGTGCTCGAGCACCTGCTCAGCCTGTTGGGGGCCGAGCGAGCCTGCCTGTTCTACCTCAAGGACGGTCAGCTCGAGGAGGTGGCCGGCCGCAGCCATGACGGCAAAGTGCTCGCGCAACTCACTGGCTACTCGCGGAGCCTGGTGGAAGAGGTGGCCCGCTCGGGCCGTCCGGCCGTCGTCAACGCTGGCCAGGAGGGTCCGGTGGACAGCTCGGCCAGCATCGAGCTGCACGGCCTCAAGAGCATGCTGGCGGCGCCGCTTTTCCTGCGCGAGGAGCCGGTGGGTGTGCTCTACCTGGACACGCGCCTGACCCGCGGGCTCTTCACCTCTGAGGACGCTGCCCTGCTCTCGGCCCTGGGCAGCCAGATCGCCATCTCGCTCGAGACGGCCCGCAGCGCCGAGGTGGAGCTGCTCTACCAGACCGAATCGCGCCGTCGCGAGCTGGCTGAGATGGTGCGCGACCTGGGCACGGCCCTGGCCACCACGCTCCAGGAGCAGCAGGTCTGGCAAGTGCTGCAGGACTTTTTGCGCGAGCGCCTGGGGGCCTCGTCTGAGGTGGGAGGCGAGGGGGCGCTGCTGGTTCCGGTGGGGGAGGAGCGGCTGGCGGTCTGGCGCGAGAGGCCCCTGGACTCGACGGAGATGGATCTGGTGCGCACCTTTGCCGGCCAGGCGGCGCTGGCCCTGGAGCGCGCTCGCCTCTTCGCCGAGGTGACCCGTCTGGCCACCACCGACGGCCTGACCGGCATCGCCAACCGGCGTCATTTCTTCTTGCAGGCCGAGCGCGAGCTGAGCCTGGCCCGGCGCCACGGCGAGGCCCTCTCGGCAATCATGCTGGATGTGGACCACTTCAAGCGCTTCAACGACGAGCACGGTCACGAGGCGGGAGACGAGGTGCTGCAGGCCGTGGCGAAAGCCCTGGCCGACTCCACCCGGCGCGAGGACCTGCTCGCTCGCTACGGGGGAGAGGAGTTCGTTATGCTCTTGCCGCGCACGGCCGGCCCCGAGGCCCTGGAGGTCACCGCCGAGCGCTTGCGCAGGGCGGTCGAGGCGGTGCGGGTGCGCGACCTGCAGGTAACCATCAGCCTGGGCGTGGCCGGGCTGAAGCCGGGGGAGGATCTTCAGCAGCTCTTGTCGCGGGCCGACGAGGCTCTGTACGCTTCCAAGCGGGGCGGTCGCAACCGCTCGACGCTGGTCGACTAGGCCACGTTGGCCCTGGCGTAGTAATCCGCCGGCATCCCCAGGCGCACCGCGCAGGGCACGCAGATGCCGTGCGACTCGGGGGGCGGCTCCAGGCCCTTGCGTCCGGGTCGCAGCTCGGTTTTGCACCATGCGCACAGCAGCCGGAAATCTTCCGGCGCAAAGCTGATGGGCGGGGGTAACGTTTTCAGCATATTTTCAGTGTGACCGATTAAGGTTAAAAACTCACGCTCGGTTTTTGTCCAGGATGTTGCGAGATCGCCTGGAACGAGTCGACGCGTGCTCCCCGTAGACCTTCTCAAGAGCGATCTGCTCACCGCCCTGCACTCAAATCCTCTTGTGGTGGTGCAGGCTCCGCCCGGCAGCGGAAAGACAACCCGCATCCCGCTCTGGCTTCAGGGCCCCGTAATCGTGCTCGAGCCGCGCCGTCTGGCGGCTCGCTGGGCGGCCCGCTTCGTAGCCGGGCAGCTGGGCCAGAAGGTGGGGGAGGAGGTGGGCTACCAGGTGCGCTTCGACAACCAGGCCGGCCGGCGCATCACCTATGCCACCGAGGGCATCCTGACCCGCCGGCTGCTTGACGATCCGGGCCTGACCGGAATTCAAGCCGTCTTGCTGGACGAGTTCCACGAGCGTCACCTGCACGCCGACGTTGCCCTGGCGCTGCTGCGCCGTCGCGCCGACCTCAAGCTGGTCTTGATGTCGGCCACACTGGATGCACAGGATCTGGCGGCCCGCCTGGGCGGGGCCCCGGTGCTCAAGTGCGAGGGGCGTCTTTATCCGGTCGAAACCACCTACCTCGGCCAGGCCGGCCCGCTGGAGGAGCAGGTCACCCGAGCCATTGAGCGAGCCATCCGCGAGAGCCACCAGGGGCATGTGCTGGTTTTTTTGCCCGGAGCGGCAGAGATCCGCCGCTGTCGCGAGCAGGCCGAGCAGCGTTTCCCCTCCTTCCGGGTGCTGCCGCTGCACGGCGACCTCACTCCCGAAGAGCAAGATGAAGCGGTGCAGCCCGGCGAGCAGCGCAAGATCATCCTCTCCACCAACGTGGCCGAGACCTCGGTCACCATCGAGGGCGTCAGCGCCGTTATCGACAGCGGTCTGGCGCGGGTGGCGGTGGGGCGCTCGCTGCGCCTCGAGCGCATCGCCCGCTCCTCAGCAGACCAGCGGGCCGGGCGGGCCGGGCGCACAGGCCCGGGTCGCTGCTACCGGCTCTACTCCGAGCGAGATTACGCCGGGCGCCCGGCCCAGCTCGAGCCCGAGATCCGCCGCCTGGAGCTCTCCCAGACGGTGCTCGAGCTCGAGCGCATGGGCCTTGCTCCCGAGGAGCTGCCCTGGCTCGAGTCGCCTCCGGCCGAGTCGCTCAAAGCGGCCCGCGAGCTCTTGACCCGCCTGGGAGCCCTCCACCAGGGGCGCATTACCGAGCTGGGCAAGCGCATCGCCGCCTATCCCGTGCACCCCCGCCTGGGGCGGCTGATCGAGGCCTGCGGCGACTACCGCCTGGCGGCCATGCTGAGCGAGCGTCAGGACCGCTCTGATGAGCCGGCTCGCGTGCGCGGTCCCTCCGACCCGCTGCACATGCTGCCCCGGGCCAGCGTGCAGAAGGTGGCCCGCCAGCTCGAGCAGATCGGCGGCCCCCGCAAGCCTCCCTCCGAGAACGAGCAGCTGCGCGCTCTCTTTTTGGCCTTCCCCGACCGGGTGGGGCGCCTGCGCGGGGGCGAGGTGGTGCTGGCCTTTGGCCAGTCGGCCCGGGTGGCCGAGTCGAGCGTGGTGGGCGGGGTGGACCTGGTGGTCGTGGTGGAGCTCGACGAGCGCTTCGAGCCGGGCGGCAAGAAGCTGGTGGCCCGCTCGCTCTCGGCCATCCAGAGCGACTGGCTGTACGAGCACTTCTTCGACGAGCTGCAAGAGGTCAGCGAGCACTCGCTGGTGGACGGCCGGGTGGAGGAGCGCCGGATGGTGCGCTACGGCCAGCTGGTGCTGGAGGAGAGCCGGCGGGCTGCCCCGCCATCGGGCGCGGCCAGCGAGGTGCTCTACCGGGCCCTGCGCCGCCGCGAGCTACCCGAGGAGGTGCACAACCAGCTGGCCCGCCTGGCCACGGTGGCCCGGGCCCTGCCCGAGGAGGGGCTCGCGCTGCCCGATCAGGAGGCCATCGACCGCGCTCTGCGTCGCCTCTGCGAGGGCAGAACCCGGCTGGAGGACGTGCCCCTCTTTGCCCTGGTGGGCGAGTTGGGGCTGCCCCAGAATCGCCTCGACCAGCTGGCGCCCAACTCCGTCTCGCTGCCCGGGCGGGGGCGGGTCAAGATTCACTACGAGAGCGACCGGGCCCCCTGGCTGGCCTCGCGTCTGCAGGACTTCTGCGGGCTCAAGCAGGGCTTCACGGTGGCCAGGGGGCGGGTGCCGGTGGTCTTGCACCTGCTCGCCCCCAACCAGCGCCCGGTGCAGCTCACCACCGATCTCGCGGGCTTCTGGGAGCGCACCTACCCGAGCGTGCGCCGCGAGCTGTCTCGGCGCTACCCGCGCCACCCCTGGCCGGAAGATCCGACTGTGCCCTTGCCTCCCAGGGAGGCGCGCGGCCGACGTTGAACCGTGCCGGCATGAAAGTGCGCGACCTGATGAAGAGCCCCGTCCTGTCGGTTGGGCAGGATACCTCCCTGCAAGAGCTGGTTGAGCTGCTCGACCAGAAGATGATCACCGGTGTTCCGGTGGTGGACGGCGAGGGGAAAGTCATCGGGGTGGTTTCACGCTCGGACGTGGCCATTCACTGGTCGCGCAGCGAGGATGGCGAAGACCTGCGCGAGCAGACTGTGGCCGAGATCATGACCCCCTTCGCCTTCCAGGTCCGGGCCGAGGACGAGCTGGTGGGGCTGGTGGATACGATGCTGGCCGGAGGCATTCACCGGGTGGTGGTCTCCGACGGCGAGGGCCGGCCGGTGGGCATCGTCACCAGCATGGACATCGTGCGCGACTACCGGCGACTGCTTGACTGAGCAGCAGCATATCAAGCTAGACCAGTTCCTCAAGTGGCAGGGGCTGGTGGAGACCGGCGGGCACGCCAAGCAGCTCATTCAGGGCGGCGAGGTGCGCGTCAACGGCGAGGTAGAGACGCGGCGAGGGCGCAAGCTCCGCATCGGGGACCGGGTCGAGCTGGCCGGGCAGACGGTTACGGTTCCCCTGATCGAGTAAAGAAAGAACCCGGGTCTTGCGAGAAGACCCGGGTGAAGACAAACGTCTGGTGGTCTAGGTCAGCGAGCGATGGCGCTCGGCCACGGCCGCGGCCCCTTCGCCACTGAAGCGCACGGCGGCCACGCTACCGATGGTGAAGTTGCCAACCTTGGCCTGGGCCTCGGTCATCGGCTTGTCGAACTTGGCGTAGAGGGTGTTGAGCAGGGCGTCCTGCTCGTCGCGGGTGAGCTGCGCCGTCTCGCTGTGAGAATTGTTGGGGTCGCTGAGTAGCGAGATGTGCCCGCCGATATCGGTCTCACCCGGAACCACGCGGCCAAGGTGCCCCACCACGGCTTCGGTCTGCACGAGGAAAGCGCGCTTCTCGCCCGAGGCGGTATCGAAGTCGACCTGGAAGCGGCCGGCCGCGAACGGCTGCGGAGCCTCGGGGCGGTGAATCTTGGGCATCTGAATGCTGCGGGTAGTGTGCTTGACGCCCGTCAGGGTTCCGTCCTTGAGCTCGTCGAGGAACTGCTTGACTTCCGAGCGCACCTGAGGCTCGGCGGCCGGCTCGTCGAGCTGGGCGATGGGCTTGTGCGGGTCGGTGCCGGCCGTCTTGGAAGGGCTGACGGTGACCTTGATCCCGCCCACTTCCAGGGTCACCTGGGCGCCGGTGGCGTTGGCCATCTCGGCGGCCTGCTTGGTGACGGCTTCGATCTGCTTGCCGATGTCCACGCGGTCGGACGGGTCGGAGGTCTCGTCCTTCTCGACCCGGCGGCGGCGGTTCCCGCCCTGCAGGCAGCTGCCCCCGGTGATGGCTGAGTTGGGCTGGGTGTAAACATTCATGGTGCTGTGTCCCCTCGAATCGTAATCTTCTTCGTGGGCAGTTTAGGAAGAGAGGCTGAAACTTTCCTGAACGCCACCTCATCCTTGGCAAAGTGGGGAAACGGTTCCCCTGTCACGAGGCCGGAGAGCACGGTCCCGGTCCACCGCTTGCCCCCGCTTCCCCGGTCGTGAACCCGAAACGCGCGTTCATCGCGATCGGGCTCGGAAGCGGATCATGATCCGTCCCCGGGCAGGAGCCCGGAACGCGCGTTCGTCGCGATCGGGCTCGGAAGCGGATCATGATCCGTCCCCGGACAGGAGCCTGGAACGCACGTTCGTCGTGATTGGGCTCGGAAGCGGATAATGATCTGTCCCCGGGCCGGAGCCCGGAACGCGCGTTCGTCGTGATCGGGCTCGGAAGCGGATCATGATCCGTCCCCGGGCCGGAGCCCGGAACGCGCGTTCGTCGTGATCGGGCTCGATAGCGGATAATGATCTGTCCCCGGGCCGGAGCCCGGAACGCGCGTTCGTCGTGATCGGGCTCGGAAGGGGCTGGGATGCCGGCCTATCGCAGGGCCCGGGCCACGGTTGTGGACTCAGCCTTGAGCCAGCAACATGCGTAGCTCGCGTGGCAGCAGCTCGCCCCGGTCCACGCGCTCGGAGACCTCGTCGAGCAGAGCATCGGGGTTGAACTCGAGGGCAGAGTCGGCTCCCGAGACCGAGGTGGATTTGAGCTGCTTGTAGGGGGCGGGGAGGTCTTTCATGCTGGCCTTGAGCTCCATCAGCTCTTGCACCGAGCGCGGGGCCTCGGGAATCGGTCTCCGCAGCGTGTTGACGGCAGCCTCACTGGCTCGTCCCAGAGTGGCAGACTTGAGCGCGGCGGCTCCGCTACCCCCGGTTGTGGCCATCACGGCCACGTCCACGGCTCCGTGGGTCAGCGCGCCCGCCAGGCCGTGCTCCTCTCCGGTCTCCCGGTAGGTTTGTACGGCCGCTTCACCGGTCCTTTTGAAAAATTCGAGGTTCTCGCCGGCCTGCTCCAGCGGGCTCTTGCCCCGGGCGGTGGCCTGGGCCGCCAGCAGGGCCGGGTTGACCAGGGCGGCCCCCCGGCTGCCCAGCTCAAGCACGCCCTGGGTAGTGCCCAGCGGGTCGGTCAGCGATTCGGCCATGCCGGTGACCATGCCCTGGCCCGCATTGATGGCGCCCCCCTGGACGTCCCGGGCGAAGTTGGCGCCATCTTTCCAGCCGGCCGCATCCAGAAGCTTCGAGGTGGTCGTCAGCGACCCGATCGGATTGAAGGGAGTGGGCAGCTTGAGGGCCTCTCCCAGCCGGTCGGACAGGAAGTTGCCCGTGTCGCGGATCGCTTTGGTCAGGAAGGAATCATCTGCCTGGGCGATCTCTTGCAGCCTCTCGGAGGTGGCTTCATCCTCGGAAAGGTCTGTGGCCCGGCTCTCCAGCCGGGAGCTTAGGGCGGGATGGCGATCCATACTGGCGCGGATGTCGCTGGCCCACTTGCCCGCGGCGGATTCAGCGGCCTCGTCGCCTTCCTGGCCTTCGAGCCGGGCGTCGAGTTTTTCGCGCACGTGCTGGTCCACCAGCTGATCGACGTGCTGGCGGGCCTTTGCGGTTGGGTCCTGGACCAGGCAGCGATCCTGTTGGCGGTCCAAGATCTGGTTCTTGAGCAGCACCTGGAAGCCCAGGTTGTCGGGCAGCTCGTCCAGGCTGTCGGCCTGGCCCACGAAGTCGGCCGTGCGCTCGCGAACGGTCTCGCCCAGCTTCGGGTCGCGTCGGGCCAGCGAGTCCAGGGCCAGCAGCTGCTCTTTGGAATAGGTGGACAGGTCCCCGTTCCTTGCCAGGTTGCGCTTGACGTCGCCGCGGTCTTGCCAGCGCGTCTGGTGCTGCTTCTCGATGGCCTGGGAGCGCTCGTTCCTGGCCTCGCCCACCCAGCTGGTCAGGCCCTTGAGCACCCCGGGAGCCCCCTCCTTCTCGGCCTCGGAAGAGGTTTCCACCCGGTCGTCGTCCTCGCGTTGCTCAGCTGAGTTGGACTCGGAGCGTGATCCGGTTGCCCGCTTGCTGGCCGATTGCTGGCTCAGTCGGCTGGTCTCGGGGGCAGGCTGGCTGGAGGAGCTGGTCTTCTTGACTTCCTCGGTCTTTTTTACGGGGGCCTCTTGCATAATCCCATGATGGCGGGTCGCCGAGCGGATGGGACCGGACTGGAGGTTATCCTTGTGTAAAAATCGTTACCGTTCTGTTGCAGTCAGCTGAGCCAGAGCCTGGTGACGGGTGGGCTCGAAGCAGGCCGCTCGCTCCAGCAGGGGGATGGCTTGCTGGCTCTGCCCCAGGGCCAGCCGGGCGCTGGCCAGTCGCAGGGCGTAGAATCCGTTCTCGGGCTCGAGCTCGAGGGCCCGGGCCAGGTGCGTTGCGGCGGGGTCCCACTCCTCCAGCAACAGGTGGCCGTAGCCGAGCATGCCGATGGCGGTGGCCTGGCCGGGGTCGAGCTCGGCCACCCTGGCCAGGTGGGCCATTCCCTCGCGCAGCGAGCCGTTGAGCATCAAGCTGGTGCCCAGCTGGGCCAGGCAGTCGGCCTGATCGGGCAGAAGCGCGACGGCCCGCCGGAAGGCCTCCACCGCCAAGGCGGGACGGTCGAGCAGGCCGTAGACCAGGCCCAGCGTGTGCCAGAGAAAGCCCGAGCCCTCGGGCTGTTGCTCGAGCTGAGAGAGCAGCTCGCTCAGGGCCCGGTCATACTGGCCGCCGGCCAGGTGGCCCAGAGCCCGGTCCACCGGGTCGTCCCGATCGAGCCAGTCGAGCGGGGCCTCCTCGCTTGGTCCGCTGGCCCCTCCGGAGCGGGGGCGGGCGAGCAGGCTGAACTCGCGCAGCAGGGGTCTGAGGAGCCGGGCCCCCGGCACCATCCGGTAATAGTCCTCGCGGGCGAATTCGGTCTCGCGGCCTTCGAAGCTGCAACCCTCGGGCAGGCGCGTGCTCCGTTCGCGATAATGTCCAAAAACCCGACAGGAGAAGGGGCGGTGGGCATAGATGCTGCAGCCGCCGTGGTAATGCGGGCACCGCTCGAAGACCAATCGCCCCTGGTCATCGCGCTCTCGGGCGGCGTAGCGCGACAGCTGCTCGGCCGCATCGGAGTTGACCTTCCAGGCCACGTAGGCCAGCTCGAGCTCGGAGATGCGATGGGTGAGGTGGCCCGTGGCCGTGCAGCAGGCAAAGCAGCTCTGGCACGGATTTCCCTGCACCGAGGGGAGCTGTTGCTCGGCGTAAAGGCGCTCGAGAGCGAGCAACAGGTCCTGGCTCACGAGCGGTGGGTATCCTGCCCGCAGGTCACGAGGGTGCGCGGATTGCCCAGGGCCTTCCAGCGGATGCCTCCCGCGTCCCACGCCGAGGGCTCGGCCCCGCAGCGCGGCTTCCACTGGCGCGACTCGGCCTCGAGGCTGCCTTTCAGTCCGGAGGGGGTGCGCAGGAGGCCCATGGGCGGGGGATTTCCCGCTCCCTTTACCGAATGCCTCCAGCGCGTTAGCATGGTACCAATGAAGATCCATCAGCAGCCCCAGGCAGCCGCCTGGGCAGGGAACGCTGTTGCGGGGTCGGCTCTGCCGGCTCTGCCTCCCAACGATCATCCGCTGGCCCTCGATCCCTCCCGCACGCGGCTGCTCGGGCCGGACGGGAAGGCCCTCTCGTTCCCCACTGATGGCACCGTTTTTACGATCGGCCGTGAGCCGCACAACGCCCTTCAGATCAACCACGAGTACGTCAGTCGACAGCATGCCCACGCCACCTGGCGCAACGGCCAGCTCTGGATCTGCGATACCTCCAGCAACGGCACCTTCATCAACGGCGAGCGAGCCCCCGCCAGGGCCTGGAAGGCCGTGCCCCCGGGTGGCACGCTGGATCTGGCCGGCTGCCAGCTGACCATGGCCCTGGGCGGCTCGCAGACCATCATGGTTCGGCTCGACCAGCTCAAGTCAACGCCCGATCAGCACCAGCTACGGCTCGGTGACGGCAGCGTCGTGTCCCTGCCCGAGCCCGGGACCATCATGCGGGTGGGCCGCCAGCTCAACAGCGACCTGCACCTGGCCGAGGGCTCGGTGAGCCGCAATCACGCCGATCTGCGCTACGACCTGGGCCGTCTCTACGTGCGAGATGCGGGCTCGACTTATGGCACCTATCTCAACGGCCAGAAAGTCGACTACGACCGCTGGACCGAGGTGCCTGAGGGAATGAGCCTGCAGTTCGGGCGCAACCCCAACAATACCCTGACGATGGAGCCCAAGGGCCCGCTGCTGGTCACCTTCTTCGGCGACAGCTCCACCCCCGACATCGGTGGCCAGGTCGAGGCCCAGGGACGCCGTTTCGAGCGGGCCATCTCCAACCATAGCGCACCCGCCATGGTGCGCGGTACGGTGGCGCGGGGCTCGGTCTTCAAAGAGCTGGGCCTGACAGCCCTGCCGGCCCTGTGCGTGGCCGAGGCCGGGGCTGGAGGAGCGCTGGCTATCGCCGGTGCGACTCTGGCCGTGGGCGGAGCGGTCGCCGGCGGATTGGCTCTGGCCGGGGTGGGGATCGGGGTGGCCGCCTTCGGCCTCTGGGCCGCGCGTCAGACCCGCAGCATGTGGAAAGGCGGCGTCGAGGCCCTCAAGAAGCGCCTCAAGGGGCTATCGGTGCAGCCGAGCTCGTGGAAGCACGTGCAGCAGGCATTTGTCTCGAAAGGGCCCAGCATCAATCAATTCAGCCAGCTCTGGGCCGAGAATCAAGCTCGTTACCCCACCTCCCGGCACGTCGTCTTCCTGTCCGGGCACGGCGACCAGAAGGGCGCGGCCGGGCTGAAATACTCCGAGGTGGGCCAGGTGGTCAAGGGAGCCGACGCCATCTTCCTGGACGCCTGCAACGGAGCCCAGCTCGAGTCTCTGAGCCAGCTTACCGGCTCGGCTCGGGTGGCGGTAGCCTCCGAGCACACCGTGCGCGGCTACGGCTTCCCCCTGGACGCCATGTTCGGGCGCAGCAACTTCCCCGACCAGCCGCGCGACCTCGGGGCCGCCCTGGTGCAGGCCGCCAGCCAGAGCATGCCGGCCCAGTCGCTGGTGGCGGTCGACCTGAAGGTGATGAAGGAAGAGCTCTATCCGGCTCTGGATCAACTCGGCCACTGGCTGGGGCAGGCCAGCAAGAACGGCTGTTCGGGGCCCATCAAGCACGCGCTCGACTCCAGCCTGACCCCCTCCAACGGTCCGGGCGGGTTTGGCAAGAAGATCGACCTGGGCAGCTTCCTGGCCAAGTTGGGCGAGAATCCTCAGCTCAACTCGCCCCAGCTGTCGGCGGCCCAGGCCGCATTGAACAAGACCATTTTGTCCATGGTCGGCAATGGCACGGTTTCCTTCGACCGGGGCGGCAACAAGGCGCTCCCGGCCGGCTTCAGCGAGTTTCTTTCGCGCGTCTGAGAGGGAATAGGTCCGGAGCTGAGAAAGGCCAGCCCATGAAACAATGGCTCCTCCTGGTGCTTCTCCTGGCGGCGATGGCCCGGGCAGAGAACCTTTCCAGCCGGCCCCGAACCATCGCCTGGAGTCCTGACGACAAACTCGTCGCGGTTTCCCACGGGCAAATGGTGTCGGTTTACGACCTCTCCTCGAAGAGCAAGCTGTACACGCTGGATTCTCCCCGCACGACCAGCCTGGCATTCAGCCCGGACGGCAAGACGATGGCCCTCAGCCGGGCAGGGGAATGGCTATTCCTGCACCGAGCTCGCACCGGCGAGAGGCTCTGGAAGTCGGGCTCGGGTCGCACGCCGGAGCAGGCCCAATACACTGGGCTATCCGTGTTCTTCCTGCCAGATGGGCAGTTGATTACGGTAGGAACGGGACAGGGCCGCAGCGCTCCTGACCCATTTCTTCGCTGGTACAACCCCAGAACCGGTCAGCAGGTGCGCAAACTCGCCTTCATCGGGGCCTTCGCCACCCTGGATCGAAAGCTCGCTGCAGTGACCGACCGCGACAAGGTCGGCCTGATCGATCTGGCGACCGGGAAGGTCCTGCGCACCATCAAGCGGTCGGAAAGCCTGGTTCCCATCGACTTCCTGGAGCCGGGCGATACGTTCATCCTAGAAGAGCAGGGGCCCCAGGAGGGCCCCAAGCGTGGGCCTGGCACTATCCTGCTGATAGATGTGAACTCTGACAAGGAGGAGAAGCTCTCCAATGTTCCTCCGGTCATCGGCTCGATGCCCGATGGGCGATTGATTCGGGCATACGGGGATGGTATCTACGACCCTGCAACCAGCAAAACGGTCATTACCAAAGGCTGGCCTCAGGACGCTGCCGGCTCGCTGGTGGTGGTTGACGACCTGCGCGACCTTCGGGTGCTCGACAGTCGTAGCGGCCAGCTCAAGCTTACACTGCCCGAAGGCTCGTCCATGCCGTTCTTCAGCCATGACGGAAAATATCTCGCCTCCCGGTCAGCCACGGCGACGGTGATTTACGATACGTCGACCTGGAGAGCCGTTCTTCAGTTGCCTTAGCTCTAAATCGGCAAGGCAGTTCGTTTCCCGGGGAAACGAACGCCTGTTCCGTTTGATCCGGTCACCTTGCCGAGTGAACCGCAAACAAAGCTCTAACACCCCGCTTATCCAGCGCCAACATCCGGCGGTGCATCCTAAGCTCGACCATTTGTATCCCGGAGGTTCCTGACATTGGCTGCCACCATCGAACGACACGAATTCCAGGCCGAGGTCCGTCAGCTGCTCGAGCTGATGGTGCACTCGATCTACTCCAATAAGGACATCTTCCTGCGCGAGCTGATCTCCAACGCGTCCGACGCGCTCGACAAGCTGCGCCTGGAGAGCCTGACCAACTCCGAGCTCCAAGTCCAGCAAGATGAGCTGCTCATCCAGCTCGAGACGGACAAGCAAGAGCGCACCCTGATCATCTCCGACAACGGCATCGGGATGAGCCGCGAGGAGGTGGTGGCCCACATTGGCACCATCGCCAAGTCGGGCACGGCCGAGTTCCTCAAGAAGATCAAGGAGAGCCAGAGCTCGGCCGATCTGATCGGCCAGTTCGGGGTGGGATTCTACTCCAGCTTCATGGTGGCCGACCGGGTGGAGCTCATCACCCGGCGCGCGGGAGAGACCGGCGCCACCCGTTGGAACTCGACCGGGGACGGCACCTACACCCTGGAAGAGGCCGAGCGAGACGAGCACGGCACCACCATAATCTTGCACCTCAAGCCCGAGGACCGCGAGAACTCGCTCTTCGACTATACCTCCGAGTGGAAGCTGCGCGAGATCGTCAAGCGCTACTCCGACTTCATCAACTACCCCATCAAGCTGCGCACCGAGCGCAAGGAAGTCGACCAGGACGAGCACGGCAAGCCGGTCGAGGGCGCCATCCCCCGCACCGTGGTCGAGAATGAGCAGCTCAACTCCCAGAAGGCACTCTGGGCGCGTCCCAAGGAAGAGGTCAGCGCCGAGGAGTACAACCAGTTCTACCGCCACCTCAGCCACGACTGGGAAGAGCCGCTGCGCACCATGACCTTGAAGGCCGAGGGCACCTTCGAGTACCAGGCTCTTCTGTTCTTGCCCAAGCACGCCCCCCCGGATCTGTACATGCGCGAGGCCAAGCGCGGGCTGCAGCTTTACGTCAAGCGCGTCTTCATCATGGACGATTGCGAGGAGCTCTTGCCCGAGTATCTCCGCTTCGTCAAAGGCGTGGTGGATGCTCAGGATCTCTCTCTGAACATCTCCCGCGAGATCCTCCAGAAGGACCGCCACATCCAGTTCATGCGCAAGCGCCTGGTGAAAAAGGTGCTGGAGACCCTGGAGGAGATGAAGACCGACGCCGACGAGGACTACCAGGTCTTCTGGCGCGAGTTCGGACGCGCCCTCAAGGAGGGCATCTACTCGGATCACGAGTCGCGCGAGAAGCTGCTCGACCTGGCCCTGTTCCGCTCCACCCACGACCCCGAGAAGCTGACCACGCTGGCCGACTACGTGGCCCGCATGCCCGAAGGGCAGGACAAGATCTACTTCCTGACCGGAGAGAACCTGGCTGCTCTAGAGCGCTCGCCCCACCTGGAGGGCTTCAAGGCCAAAGGCTACGAGGTCTTGCTGATGACCGACGCGGTGGACGAGATCTGGATCGGCACCATGCCCACC
>JAANMV010000460.1_pt1 | contig 50409 bp, 47 predicted proteins | sample 7279661 | NCBI WGS metagenome assembly JAANMV01 (sample SAMN14094540, study PRJNA606508) | bioreactor metagenome | isolation source: A lab-scale SPAN reactor treating ammonium-rich wastewater day 121 | place: Ireland: Galway | collected 2017-05-16
GGGCGTCGACATCGAGCGACTTGCAGTCGTGTGGAATCCCGATCACGGCGAGCCGGATACGCCGCAATCGCAGTCGAGCGCGTTACGCGCTGAGCTGCGATCTGCCGGCATCACGGTTACACCCGAACTCCATCACCGCTCTGCACGCAATCGCCATTTCCATGATCGCGTTGTGACGATTCAGACCGTCGATGACGGGCCGAGGGTCAACCTGAGATGGGACGTGACCGCGGGAATCGACAATCTGATGTCTCACTCGAAGGAGTGCAGCGTCTTCATCGAGGAGCGCTGAGCCCAACTGCTCATGTGGAAGCACGAAGGACTTCGACCCCTCTTGCTTCCACAGTGCTTCCACGGGCCTTGGAAATGCAAACACCGCCCCGAGGGGCGGCGTATAAGCGTTTGGAAACGCGAAGGATTCTGGTTGCGGGGGCGTGCAACCAACGATTTCTGCGATTGGTGGAGAACGAGGTTCCACAGATTGCAGCGTAGGTTCGAGTTCTCTCCGCTCGCGGCGGTCCGATCGAGCCGAAGTTGCGTGATTGGGCATTGCCTCACTACGAATTAGGTCACATATGTTTCGGGTCTCGCTTCCACTCAACTTGTGCGGCATCCTGTGTCGTCTTGCTGAACAGAACACCGATTGGGCGCATTTGGACGCCGCTTTTCTTATCCCGTAGGAGAAACAGGGCGTCGAGTTCGCGTTCTGTTGCGAGTGCCGCGCCCGCTTCGGGGCCGAGCACTATGAGCGCGGTCGCCCATGCATCGGCCTCGGCACAGGTGCGGGCCACCACGGTGACGGAGGCCGGCGAGGCGATCAGCGGCGCGGCGCGTGCCGGGTCCATGGTGTGCGACAGACGACGTCCCTGCACCTCGACCCAGTGGCGGTAATCGCCCGAGGTCGCGACGGCGGCGTCTTGAAGCGCGAGGATCGAATGCGGCGTCCTGCGGGCGGTATCCGGCGCCTCGACCGCGATCGCCCAGGCCGCGCCGTCCGGCCGGAGGCCCATCGCCCGCATCTCGCCGTCGATTCCGACGAGGGCGTCAGTGATTCCGTAGTCGCGCAGGGTTTCGGCCAGTCGGTCGACGCCGTAGCCCTTGGCAATACCGTTGAGATCGAGCGCGATCGGCGTGGACTTGCGCACACGGGCGCCATCGATTTCCAGCACCTCATGCGCCGGTTGACGGCATGCCTCCATCGCCGCGCGGATGGCCTCGGATGTCGCCTTGTCCGGCCCGAAGCCCCAGGCCGTCACCGCGTCGCCCATGCCGATATCGAAGGCTCCGCCCGAGGCGCGCCCGATCTCGAGGCCGAGGCGCAGGACCGCAGCCAGTTGCGCGGGCACCGCCACCCATTCTCCCACCGGCGCCGCGTTGAGCCGCATCAGGTCGCTGCCCGCGTTCCAGGTCGACATCTGTCCGTCCACCTCTTCCACGGCCGCCTGCAGCGCCGCAAGGATCGGGGCCGGGTCGAAGTCCGGCTCCGCGAAGAAAAGCGCCGACCAGCGCGTTCCCATGGTAGGTCCGTTCAGAGCGATGCGCGCGCTCTCAGTAGACATCTTCGACATACCGGCCCTCCGCCTTCAGGACCGCCGGCGTCAGCCCGGCCGGCGTGAGGATCTCGGCCAGCGCCTCCGCCACGCCGGCGGCCATGTCTCGTCCGCCGCAGACCATCACGCGCGCCCCATTGCGGATGAGCTCCGCGACCTGAGTGGCCTCGCCGCGCAGCGCGTCCTGGACATAGTGGGGACGCGCCCCGCGTGAGACGGCCGTGACCAGCCGGATCAGACGCCCCTCCTCCTGCCAGCCGGGGAACTCCTCGCCGTAGAAGAAATCGCTGTCGGGATGGCGCATGCCGAAGAACAGGTGAACGGGCCGGCCGCGCGCGTTGCCGCGCACAAAGCCAGCAAGCGGCCCGATGCCGGTGCCCGCGCCGATCAGGATCAGCGGCGCCCGGCCCCGCCCCGGACGGAAACCGGGGTTGGGGTGCAGGAAAGCGCTCACCGTGTCGCCAGGCTCCAGCGCCGTCAGCTGGCCGGAACAGAGGCCGCCGGGGTGCTTCCTGACCACGATCTCGACGAAGCCGTCGCGGCGTCCGGAGGCGAGCGAATAGAACCGCGGAACGGCGCTCCCCTTGGGCAGAATGCCGATCAGGTCGCCCGCCTGGAACCGCGCGAAACCGGCCCCGCACAGCCGTTGCCAGACCGAAACGCGCGGAAGCGCGAAACGGAGAACGCAGGTCGGGGCCTGCACCTCGGCGCCATAGTCGCGGCGCGAGACCAGGGTCAGGCTGTCGAACACGGGCAGCACCGGCTGATGCGAGAGTTCAAGCGCAATGCCCAGCGCATCCCCGAGCGCACGGCCCCAACGCGCGAAATCCTGCGGCGATTGACGGTCGACCGTGTAGAGCGGCAGAAGCGCGCGCCAGCCCTTCGCGTGCGCCGCTGCCGCGACATCCCTGGCAAAGGCGCAATAGGCCGGAAAGCCGCGATCGCCAAAGCCAAGCACGGCCAGAGGAATGTCCGGCGCAGGTCCGGGCACATTCAGCCGTTCAAGAAAACCCTTCGCCGAAGCCGGCGCCGCGCCGTCGCCATAGGTCGCGGCAAGCAGGATGATCCGCCGGGCGTTGCTGTAGCGCAGCGGAGCAAAGCCCGACATCGGGCCGACATGGACACTCTGCCCGGCTTGCGTCAGCGCGGCGTGAAGCGTCGCGGCAAAGCCCCAGGTGCTGCCGCCCTCGCTCCCGACAAGCAGGACCGTCTCGGCGCGCCCCGCGGACTGATTGCTCCGGATGCGCGGCCGCCCGCACCGCCCGGCGAGCCAGACCAGGACGCCGGTCGCGCCCATGGCCGGGACGCCGAGCGCCATGAGCCCGAGCACGAGGCCGAGCACCGCCGCGCCCTGTCCCGTGTGCAGCGTGTAGATGGTCTCCGACACGCGCTCCCAACCGGTCAGGTCGGCCCAGGCAAGAAGGGCTCCGTCGCCCTGATCGAGATACCCGGTGCCCCGGTCGGTCTTGAGCGTGAAGACGTCCGTCGCGTCGCCGGGATAGGGAAAGCTCAGTTCGCGCAACTCGGCGACGGGCGTCTGCTGCAGCGTGGGGATCTGGTCCAGCGCGGACCCCGTCTCTCCACTGACTTCGATCGGGGCGGCCGATATGGCGCCCCCATCCGGCAGGAGATCGAAGGTAGACGCCGTCATCCAGAGGGCGGTCGTGGAGGATAGAACGAGGCCGACGACGGCGATCCGGCCGATCTCGACGTGCAGCCTGCCCGCGAGCGGACCACGCAAGCGCGCGAACCAGTGCCGCCAGCCGCCCGCCCGGCGCGCCACCAGCGCCGCGCCGGAGAGCGAGAGGACCAGCATCGCGGCAGCCCCTGCGGCCATGGCGATGCGGCCGCCGTCCCCGAGGAAGAGCGAACGGTGCAGGTTGGTCAGCCAGCGTTCGGCCTGGTTCGGGTCAGCCGAGGCCACGCCCTCACCCGTCGCCGGGTCGATCACGGCGGCCCCCGGCGCGCCCTGATCGAACCAGTAGGCGGTGATCCGGCCCGAGGGTGATCGGCGGATCTGCTCGACGCCCGGATAGACCGTCTGGATGCGGTCCGCGAGGGCGGCGACCGTGAGCCCGGTCTCCGCCTGCGGGGCGGCAAGCCGTTCGGCCGCAGGGAAGACCGACAGTGCCGCGCCACTCAGCGCGAGGATCGTGACGAGCGCGAGGGCCAGAAGACCCGGCCAGCGATGGAGTGCGCGGATCATGGCCCCGCTCCTCACATATCGTAGGTGAAGCTGGCGACGTAGCGGCGGCCCTGCACCGGCGTCCCGGCGCCTGTCGTTGTGAGCGGCACCGCCACCTCGTTGGGGCTGTCGCGCATCTCCTCGACGGCGGCGTCGACATGCAGCGTGTAGCCCGCATCGAAGAGCGCATCGGCCAGGTCGAGCGTGATCTCGAGCGTACGTCCCGCGCCGACGCTGGCGCCGGTGATGCCGTTGATCTGCGCCGGGTCGCCGCCCGTCGCGCGGTACCAGTCGCTCAGATGCTCGTAGTATTTCGACTTGCCGCCGGCCATCCAGAGGCTTCCGACATAGGCGCCCGAGGCATCGGTGACGTAGAGCGCGAGATAGGCCCCGTCGCCACCATAATTGTTGAGAGTCGTGGCGAGCGTGACCGGCCGTGCCATCGCAAGGCCGGGAAGCGTCAGCGCGGTGGTGAGCGCGAGGGATGCAAGCAGGGATTTCATGGTCTCTCTCCCGAGGATACGAACAGGAACGGCGCGGCGGGACCATCCCGCCGCAAGGTTGGGTCAGTTGGATTTCACCTGTGGCGGGGTGCCGCCCTCGAAGAGCCCGTTTGCCGGCGGCGCGACGGCGCCCGCGGGCGCGGGGTTGCGGGCGCCGCGGTTGTCGTCATCCTCATATTCCATCTCGACGACCTTCAGCGTCGCCGGGTCGAGCTTCACTTCGATCTCCCGACCGTCGCGGTCCCGGCCCTCGATCTCGTAACAACCATCGTCGACCTCGAAGTCCTGCACGGTCCAGCCGTTCGCCTTGGCCAGTTGCATCGCCGCCTCGCGCGGCTGCCAGGTGTCGCGGGGCGCCTTGCAATCGTCATCGTCGGCAAGCACGGCGCCGGCGGGCAGAAGGGCTGCAAGAGCAAGTGCTGCTAGGGTGGTTTTCATGGCAGGGTCTCCTTTTGTCTGCTGAGACCTGTCTGGAGCGCCGACCTGAGGGCTTCCTGACGCCACAGCGATTTCGGCTTCAGCTTGCTGTCAGAAATGAAAAGGCCGGCTGCGTCAGCCGGCCTTGCTTGGCTCCGTCCCGCGCCGTTTAGTCGTCTGTTGTTGCCGATCTCATGGCCGTTTCAACAAACAGGGCTGCGGGGTAAAGCACTTCGAGGTCGCTGGTCTGGTGCCAGATCATTCTCTCAGCGAGCCGCGCGGTTTCGGCGTCTCCGGCCTCATCCGCCGCGGCATAAAGTTCGACCAGCGCCGTGACGAGGTCCACGTCACGGTCGTATAGTTGCGACAGAACTGCATCGATGCGCGTCCGGTCGGGAATGTCGGGCAACTTTGCCTCCCGCCCGCTGGCGACGGCATCCGCCCAGCCGAGCAGCGGCAGAACGAGGCGCTCCTGCGCCGCGTTATGCGGCGCCATGAGTTCGGCGGCAGCGCCCGCTGCCGCACCGACCTCGCCCGGAAGTCTTGCCGTCCGTTCGAGTTCGGCCTGGAAATCGGCGTGCACTGCGCTCAGGGCGTAGGGGGTCTCATTGGGTGCCGCGAGGGCCGGGATGGAAAGGGCCGACAGGGCCGCGGCGATGATCAGGGTCTTCTGCATTTCAGCCTCCTCTTTCTTGATGAGCCCAATGTGACGGCGCTGCCTGATGCTTTCCTGACGGCGCGGCGGTTTGCGCGTCAGGTCGCCGTCAGAAACAAAAGAACGACCCCGCCGGTGAGAGCGGGGCCAGACTCGGCCGAAGGGACAGTCGGCCTTGCGGTCTGCGCGGGTCAGGCGATGTCGTCAGGGCCAGGGGCGCGCTTGTCGCCAGTGACCATGGCGCGGGGCAGGTTCTCGTGGTGCCGGAACGAGGTCAAAACGACCCCGGCCACATGCAGCGCCACGAGCAGGAGCATCAGGTTGGCCAGCGTTTCATGCACCTCTTCCAGCGCGTCTTCGGAATCGCCACGCTGACCCTGCGCGTCCCCGTCGTCATACGCCCATGCCGGAGCCACGATGGCCGGCATGGCTGGCAGCATCGCCACGCGGGTCTCGTCCTCCATGAGCCAGCCGGTGAAGGCGGTTCCCGAGAGCGTCACCAGCAGCGCCACGACCATGGCGGCTCCTGCCGGATTGTGACCGAGGTAGCGCCGCTCGCGCCCCCGCATCATGTCGCCGACATAGGCGAGCGTGCCGGCCGGCCCCTTCAGGAACTGGGCGAAGCGCGCATACCGGCTGCCGACAAGACCCCAGACCAGCCGGAATGCGACAAGGCCCGCGACGGTGTAGCCCGCGACCTCGTGCGTGGTCTGCCATTCATCCGCGGTCAGCCAGGCGACGGTGACGGCGGCGACAAGGCCCCAGTGGAAGATGCGCAGCAGCGGATCCCAGACCCCGATCGTGCCGGCCGGCCCCGCGTTCAACATTTCATGAGTGGTCGCATCAGTCATCGTCGCCTCCTTCGCGAGTCCGATCCCGATCCTGGTCACGCCGACCGTCGTCGTCTTCGTCCTCGTATTCGAACTCGATCACCTCAAGCGTCGCCGGATGCACGGTCACCTCGATCCGGCGCCCCTCGGCATCCCGGCCGTCGATCTCGTAGCAGCCGTCGTCGATCTTGATCCGGCGCACCATCCAGCCGTTCTCCTCGGCCAGCAGGGCGACGGCGTCGCGCGGCTGCCAGTCGGCCATCGGCACGAAACAGTCGTCGTCCGCCAACGCGACACCGGCCGGAACGACCGCCAGAAAGCCGAGAATTGTCAACGTCTTCTTCATGGGCCAAACTCCTCAACGAGGCCATCTTAACACCGTTCGTGCGCGGCGAAGCTGACGGCAGCCTGAAGGGGCGTGCCCCAACCGCTTCAGCTTCGTGTCAGCCACGCGGATCATGGAGGGTTATCGGAACAGTACGGGACCGAACATGCGTATTCTGCTGATCGAAGACGACACGGTGCTGGGCGCCGCGGTGCGCGACCAGATCGCGGCCGATGGACAGTCGGTGGACTGGGTGACGCGCCTCGATGCCGCCGGCGACGCCGCAAGGACGACGTCCTACGACCTGATCCTGCTCGACCTCATGCTGCCCGACGGGCGCGGCATCGCGTTTCTGAAAGCCTTGCGCGCACGCGGCGACGTGACGCCGGTCATCATCTTGACCGCGCTCGACCAGATCTCTGACCGGATCGAGGGGCTCAACGCCGGCGCCGACGACTACCTCGTGAAACCCTTCGACCTTGCCGAATTGTCTGCCAGGATCGGCTCGGTCGCCCGGCGCTACAGCGGCAACCCGAACCCATTAGTCACCCATGGCCCGCTTCAGATCGACTTGGCCGCGCGCAGCGTCCATCGCGACGGCAAGCCTGTCCAACTGACGGCGCGAGAGTGGGCGCTGTTCGAAGCCTTTCTCGCGCGCCCGGGGCAACTGCTGTCCAAGGCGCAGCTGGAGGAGAAGCTCTACGCTTTCGCCGCCGAGGTGGAGAGCAACACCATCGAGGTCCATGTCAGCCGCCTGCGCAAGAAGCTGGGGAGCGCGGTCATCGAGACCGAGCGCGGCATGGGCTACCGGCTGGGCAAACCATGAGGCTTCCGCGCAGCCTCCAGGCGCGGCTTGGCCTGTCGCTCGGGCTAATGCTCACGGTGCTGTGGCTGCTGGCCACGACGGTGACCGCCGTGATCGTCCGGGGCGAATTGGACAAGGTTTTCGACAGTGCCCTGCGCGAGACGGCGGAGCGCATCCTGCCGCTGGCCGTGACCGACATCGTCGGGCGGGAAGATCAGGGCGTGAGGCAGCGGCTCGCCCCGATCCGGGAACACGACGAGTTCTTCACCTATCTTGTCCGCGATGCCGAGGGGCGGATCCTGCTGCAGTCGCACGCCGCCGACCCCGCCGTGTTCCCGCCTTACGACGGACCGGGGTTCGGTCAGACCGCGACGCACAGGCTCTATAGCGACGCGGCGCTGCAGGGTACGATCCGGATTACCGTGGCCGAGCCGCTGGCGCATCGCGCGTCGGTCGCGCGGGAAATCCAGATGGGCCTCGGCCTGCCCTTACTGATCGTCCTGCCGGTCGCGCTCGCGGCTATCATCCTGGCCGTCCGCTTCAGCCTCGATCCCCTGCGCCGGTTCCGCGCTCGGCTCGAGGCGCGTGGCGCCAGCGACCTGTCGGAGGTTCCCGCCGAAGGACTGCCGACGGAGATAGGTCCGCTGGCCGAAGCCCTGAACAGCCTTCTGACCAGGTTGCGCGAGGCTTTCGAGGCCGAACGCAGCTTCGCTGCGAACGCCGCGCACGAATTGCGAACGCCACTCGCAGGCGCAATCGCTCAGGCGCAGCGGCTGAGGGCGGAGACGGAGGAGCCGGCCACCGAAGCGCGTGCCGCCGAGATTGAGGCGACGCTCAAGCGCCTGACCCGGCTCTCGGAACGCCTCCTGCAGTTCGCCAGAGCAGAGGGTGGCCGGCTTCGGCTCGAAACAAGCACCGATATGCGAACCGTCGCGCGCGTCATCGTGGAAGATATCGGACGCACCGATGGCCCGGGCCGGATCGTGTTCTCGCTGGCCGAACGCCCGGTTATGTCGGATCTCGACCCCGACGCCTTCGCCATCCTCTGCCGCAACCTGATCGAGAACGCGCTACGTCATGGAGATCCGGCCGCACCTGTCGAGGTGACGCTGAGCCCAGACGGCACTCTTACCGTCGCCAATGACGGTCCTTCCCTGCCGCCGGAAGTTCTTGCGCGCCTTACCGACCGTTTCGAGCGCGCCGGCACGTCCGGGGGTGGCAGCGGGCTAGGACTCGCTATCGTCGACGCTATCGCGAAGGGCTCTCAGGGCGAACTGCAACTGCGATCTCCGATACCTGGCCGAACGGGCGGATTTGTGGCGGAGTTTCACCTCCCGAACTGAGAGCCCGGTCCACCGATTTCGAGCCGGGTTTTGGTGTCTTCCCTAAACACTATTGCATTAAAGCATTTTAGATAGTAATTAATCACTATCTTTAGAGGCAACCAGATGACCACTGCCAGGAAACCAGCGGCTGAGCGTCAACAGGAAATCGTGGAAATGACCCTTCGTCTGCTGTCCGAATTGGGTGAAGGTGGTTTGTCCACTCAGACGATTGCCGATCATATTGGCATCACCCAAGCCGGCCTCTTCCGGCACCTCCCCACCAAGAATGATCTCTGGATTGCAGTTCTGACGGAAATCGAGCGACTTGCCCGCCACTCCTGGGAACGTGCGAGTCAGGAAGGCGACCCGGCAGTCGTCCGAGTCCGCAAGACTCTGTTGGCGCAACTTAAGCTGATCGAAAACTATCCGGCGATCCCGACACTGTTGTTTTCAACTGGACGTCTCGCCGCCGAAGAAGTCGTCCATCCGATACATGTCCGTATCATGACGGCGCTCCGGTTACGCATAACGGAAGAACTTTCCGTGGCGGTGCAGGAATGCGGTCGAGATATTCAGATCGATACACTCGATATCGAATCCTTGCTACTCGGAGTGGTTCAGGATTGCGTACTGCGCTGGTCACTGACCGGACGCGGTTTCGATTTGGTGGCAGAAGGTGATCGGCTGATCGGGCTGCAGCTTCGCCTGTCCGGACTGGAAGCCGGGGGAGACAGATCGTGAAAATTCCACGCCTATTGAAACTCGCACCACCGGTCGCCATCGGCGTCGGCGCCGCTGCATGGCTTATCTCAACGGCGGAACCTCCGGCGCGGATAGACCAATCCGAGCGCAGCGTCGTCGCGCGCACTGTGATCGCTGAGATGACGCGTGTGCGGACCACCGTGCGGGGGTACGGCAATGTGCAGGCGGCGCGAAACTGGGAAGCGGTGGCCGAGGTTGCCGGAACGATCGTCTGGCGTCATCCCGATCTGGAGACCGGCAATATTATCGGCGAAGGGACAAAGGTTCTCCGGATCGACCCAACGGGTTACGAACTGGCCATTGCGCAGGCCGAGGCCGATCTGGCCGCATTGGAAGCGGACGCCGCGCAACTCGGCGTTGACGAGGCAAACACCAGCCGTCTCCTGGCCCTGGAAGAAGACCGGCTGACGCTGGCAGAGGCCGAACTGGCGCGAGTGCGCGACCTGTCCGAGCGTGGAGTCGCAGCCCAGTCTACGCTCGACGCCCAGGAACGCACCACCTTACAGGTGCGTCGGGGTGTGGAGGAGTTGCGCAATGCCAACGCGCTGATTCCCTCACGCCGCGCACGACTTGAGGCCCAGGTTGCGCGGACGAGAACCATTCTGGCCCGCGCAACGCATGACCTCCATAAGACTGATATCTCGGCACCATTCGATCTCCGGATCAGTGAGGTGCGTGTCGAGCACCACCAGTTTGTGAGCGCCGGTCAGTCTCTGGTCGCGGCCGACGACATCGGCCAGGCGGAGATCACGGCACAGATTCCCGTGGACTCGTTCCGCCGCCTGCTGAGTGGCGCTACGGGAAACGGCCCAATGACGATCTCGGATCTTTCCGAGCGGTTCGCAGACATTGCCGCAGAGGTGCGTCTTGTGTCCGACCCATCCCAGACATGGACGGGCCGGCTGGTGCGGGTGGAAAGCGCACTCGATCCGCAGGCCCGGTCGGTTCCCGCTGTCATCGCGGTGGATGATCCCTATGCCGGCGCGAACCCGCCGCTGCGCCTGCCACTGGTGCCGAACATGTATGTCGAGGTCATCCTCACCGGGCCCGAAGAACCGGCGCGCATCACTCTGCCCGATGGTGCAATCCATGAGGGCAATGTCGTTTATCTTCGAAACGAAGAAGGTCGCCTGGAGGTGCGCACGGTATCGGTAGACTGGCGGCAGTCGGGCATTGTGGTGCTGGATGGTGGTATCGCAGCGGGCGAAGAGGTCGTCACCAATGATCTGATGCCGGCGATCCCGGGCATGATCGTCGAACCGGCGGAGGGCTCGGAATGATCCGCTGGTTCGCCGGGCACCCCACCGCCGCCAACCTGTTACTCGTGCTTATTTTCGCGGCCGGTCTGATGGCTGCGCCAACGCTAAAGCGTGAGACCTTTCCTGATTTCCGTCCTGTCGAGGCGGAGATCAGCGTGGTCTATCGCGGCGCCACGGCCGAAGAGGTCGAGGACGCCATCTGCCGACGGATCTGGGATGCGGTCGAAAGCGTCGAGGATCTGGAAGAATTGACCTGCACCGCGCAGGGCGGCGTTGCGCGAGCCATCGCCACGATGGCCCCGTCGGGCGACAGTGCCAGATTCGTGAATGATCTGCGCACCGAGGTGACGGCGATCGACGATTTTCCCGACCAAGCCGACCCGGCAATCGTGCGCGAGCTTCACCGCACCGACAACGTTACCTCGGTTGCCGTGGCGGGTGATTTGCCGGCCGCGCATCTGGAACGCTACGCTGCTGGTCTTCAGGACAAATTATCTATCCTCCCCGGGGTGGCGAAGGTCACGATGTCCGGCTTCGGAACGCGTCAGTTCCGGATAACAGTGCCTCGGGCGGTGCTGGAACAACACGGCCTCACCGTCACGCAACTTGCAGGAACAATCGGCGCACAGAGCCTCGACCGCCCCCTCGGTACGCTTGAGACCGCCGACCGTGAGATCAGCCTCCGTTTCACCGATGAGCGGCGCAGCGCGGCCGGCCTCGCCGGCCTTGTCGTTCTGTCCCGGCCGAACGGCGCCGAGCTTACCCTCGGACAGATCGCGTCGATCTCCGAGCACTATTCGCCAGAGGAGGAACGCGCCTATCTCGACGGGCAACGCGCAGTCTACCTGCAAGTGGACAAGGCGCTTGGAGCCGACGCGCTGGAAGTGTTCAGCAGCGTCGAGAAGCTCGTAGCTTCCGAGCGTCTGGCCCTACCCGACACGCTGCGGTTGGACGTCGTCAAGGACATGACCAGCATCGTGCGCGACCGGCTGACGATGCTTGTGGAGAACGGTATTTTGGGACTGATCCTGGTCGTCGCGGTGATGAGCCTCTTCTTCCGCCCCGGCTTCGCGATCTGGGCGGCCATGGGCCTTCCGGTGGCATTCATGGGTGCGTTCGCCGCGATGGCGCTTCAGGGGCTGTCGCTGAACATGATGACACTGGTGGCTTTGTTGATGGCCATCGGGATCGTGATGGACGATTCGATCGTCATTTCCGACGCCATCGCCGAGGCCGCTGCAGACGGCGCCTCGCGCACCGCGGCAGCAGTGAAAGGCACTATGGCGGTGATGCCGGGGGTGCTCTCGTCCTTTGCCACCACCATCGCGGTCTTCGGCCCGCTGGCCTTCCTGGTGGGCGAACTGGGTGCCATCCTCGAGGTGATCCCCATGGTGCTGATCGCGGCACTTGCGGCAAGCCTGGCCGAGGCTTTCTGGGTGCTGCCGCATCACCTGAGCCACGGATTGAAGGGGGCGGAAAAGCCGCCATCGAGGTTCCGCGCGGGATTCGATGCACGTTTCGAACGGTTTCGCGAGAAGCGGATCGGCGCCATGGCGGACATGGCGATCCGGCGAAGATACCTTGTCATCGGCGCGACGATCGCGGCACTGATCGTGACCGTGGGGCTTATGGGGGGCGGGTATCTCAAGCGCGAGGCGATCCCGGCCATCGACGGTGACGTGCTGGAGGCACGCATACTCATGCCGCAGGGCACGCCGTTTGCGCGCACCGCAGAGGTGGCCGACCGGGTGAGCGCCGCATTGGGCCGGGTGGATGCCGCCTTTGCGCCCGATCAGCCGGGCGGCGCGGCACTGGTGAAGTCCGTCCAGACGCGATTCAACTACAATCCCACCGCCGGCGAATCCGGTCCGCATGTTGCCACGATCAGCGCCGACCTACTGGGCGCCGAGACACGCACCGTGGCGCTGGATGAGATCGTGACGCTTTGGCGCGAGGAGATCGGGGATGTACCTGGAGCCCTGGCGATCCTGCTGATGGAACCCAGCATCGGTCCACAAGGGATCGCCATCGAGATCCGGTTGTCGGCACAGGATCTGGAGAACTTGGCCAAGGCCGGCAATAGCCTTCTTGCCGAGGTCCAGACCTATTCCGGAGTATTCAATGCCACTCGTGACCTGCGCCCCGGCAAGCCGGAACTTCGGATGCGCCTCGCCGAGGGCGCGACCGGGCTGGGACTGACCGCGCAAAATGTGGCCGATCAGATCGGCGCCGCCTACCTAGGCCGCGTGATAACCACCGTGCAGCAAGGCGACATCGCCCACGAGATCGAGCTTGAACAAGTCGCGGAAGATCGGGACTCCTACGACGATCTTCGCAACTTCACCATCACCCTGCCGGACAGCCACACAGTGCCTCTCTCAACCGTTGCGGTGGTCGACGAGGCGCGGGGCTGGTCCTCCATTACCCATGTAGACGGGCAGCGCACCGTGACGGTGCAGGCCGATGTCGATACGCGCATCGGCAATGCCGACGCGATCGTATCCGAATTGTCGAACAGCTTTCTGCCACGGCTTGCTGCTGAGTTCCCGGGTCTTGGTTTCGAGGTTGCCGGGCAGAGCGCCAATTCGGCGGAAACCGTCGCGTCGATCCTGCGTGGTTTCCTCATAGGATTGATCGGTATCTACGTCGTGCTGTCCTTCCAGTTCCGCAGCTATGTGGAACCCGTGATTGTGATGCTGTCGATCCCGTTGGCCTTCATCGGCGTGGTACTGGGGCACCTGATCATGGGCTACAATATCTCGATGCCGTCGCTGATCGGCGCCGCGTCGCTGGCCGGTATCGTGGTCAACAACGCCATCCTCTTGGTGCAGATCATCAAGGCACGCGCCGCCGAAGGCATGGATCTGGCCCGCGCCGCAGGCCAAGCCAGTCGCGCGCGGTTTCGCCCGATCCTGATGTCGGTCTCGACGACGATGATGGGACTTGTGCCGCTGCTTCTCGAGACCAGCACTCAGGCGCAGACGTTGAAGCCGCTGGTGATCTCGGTGGTCTTTGGCCTGTTCTCCTCCACGGTCCTTGTCCTGATCGTCCTGCCCGCCTTCTACGCCATTCTCGGCGATCTTGGCCTGGCGCAGGCGCAGGACAACAAAAACCCGATTGCGCCAGACGAGAAGGAGGCGACGTCCCCATGATTGAGACATCGCCGGTCCGGCGCCCGCATGTCTTTCCAAAAGGACCGTTTCGAGGGTTGAACACTCGCGCGACCACCGCGGCCACGGGACTGGTCGGGCTTTGGGTCATGCTGGGAACGTGGCGCCCGGATCTGGTTGCAGAGGCTCTGTCCGATGTCCGATCCGCAACCGGGCCCACGCTCGGATGGTACTATGTACTGCTCGTCACGGTCATCCTGGTAATCGTTCTATGGCTCGGTCTAGGGCGTTACAGAAACGTGCGCCTGGGTAAGGATAACGAGCGTCCCGAATTCGGGATGGTATCATGGATCGCGATGCTTTTCGCGGCCGGCACCGGTGTCGGACTGCTGTTCTGGAGCATCGCCGAACCCATCAGCCATTTCCAGGGCAATCCGTTCAGCGGCAACCCCGGAACAGCGGAAGCAGCGGTGGACGCCGCGCGGCTGACGTTGTTCCACTGGGGCCTGCACGGTTGGGCCATCTTCGCCTTGATGGGCGCAATGCTGGCTTATTTCAGCTATCGCGGAAACCTGCCGCTGACGACGCGGTCCGCTCTCTATCCGTTGATCGGCGAACGTATCTACGGCTGGCGCGGGGATCTGGTGGATACCTTCGCCGTCGTCAGTACGGTTTTCGGAATCGCCACGACGCTCGGGCTTGGAGCCGCGCAGATGAATGCCGGGCTCCACTGGTTGATCGGCATCGATATTTCTGTTGGCCGTCAGTTGACGATCATTTTGCTTGTAACGAGCTTGGCGATCTTTTCGGTGGTTTCCGGAGTGCGCCGCGGTGTGCGCTGGCTCAGTATCGGAAACATGTGGCTCGGTGTCGGCTTGCTTCTGTTCTTTCTGATCGTCGGACCGACGAGTTGGCTTCTGCGCTTCATAATTCAGAGCGCCGGTAGTTACGGGCAACACCTCATTGAGATGAGCTTCTGGACCAATGTGACCGGTACGTCCGGGTGGCAACAGTCCTGGACCGTGTTCTACTGGGGCTGGTGGCTTTCATGGACACCGTTCGTCGGAATGTTTGTCGCGCGGATCTCGCGCGGGCGCACCTTGCGAGAGTTCGTGTTCGCCGTGCTCTTGGTGCCGACCTTGTTCAGCCTGATCTGGATCGGCGGTCTTGGTGGCACAGCATTGCACAATGAACTCTACGGACTCGGAGGAATAGCCGACGCAGTCACCCGCGACGTCACCCTGGCGCTGTATGAAACCATCGATGTTATCGCGACCCCCGGTCTTTCGACCGTGGCGGCCATTATCGCGACAGTTCTGATTGCGACGTTCTTCGTCACATCGGCGGACTCGGGCATTCTCGTGATCACCACAATTCTTACGCTCGGAGAATCTGACCCGCCGGTCACACCTAGGATCGTCTGGGGCGTGGGTATCGGCGCTTTGACGGCCGTCTTGTTGGCAGGCGGCGGCGTGACCACGCTGCAGTCAGCCGTCGTGATGGCGGGGTTGCCATTTTCGCTCGTCGTTTTGGCCATGGCAATCGGATTCCTGAAAGCTTTGCGAAGCGAACCCCAAGCTCCACGTGATCCCGAGAAAACACGCCTGCCCACCGAGCCATGGACAGGCATCGATACGAAGCAGGAAGGAGAACCTAATGTCGGTTGAAGCATATTGCAGACTTCATGGGCATTTTGCCGACAGACTTTCTTCAAGGATGCCCCCTGGGGCCGAACCCAGAGTTGGACGGCGTCCAGCCAACAGGGGATGCCCGTTACCGCAATACCTGAAAACCGGCCTCCTGGCGGCCGCCATTCTGATCGCACTCTGCATGAGGAGCGATGCTCAGGAAGCGCTGTCAGCGGCAGGGATCGAAGATCAGATTATCGGTCACGCCTTCCAGGGGCGGAAGGGCATTCTGTCGGTTTCGTTGCAGTATGGCACCGATGGTACGGTCACGATGCGCTCGCCGCTTGGCACCGGAACGGGCCGGTGGATGATTTCTGGCGACCGGCTTTGCGTCAAACTGGAGACTGGACCGAGAAAAGCGGATGAGTGCCTGAAATTTGTAACCGAACCGGATGGAACATATCGCGCGTCCAATGGCATGCGGTTGATCCCGGTAGAATAATGTTCTTACCATTTGTTGGGTCATCAACCCAACCCATCGCGATGCCGCACCCGGACGTTCGGGCGGTCAAATCGGCACCCTGCCTTGGAATGGGCCCTGAACCTTTTCGTTGTTTTGCTAAGCGGATTAGCTTTCGTCAGACTGGGTATCAGGTCCACCCGGGCATACGAACAGCACGCGCTTCATTTCTCTAGTTAGAATCTCGGTACGCCACAGGAGATAGTTAGCCGAATCCACCAGTTTCTGGGATTTAACACACAACCTGTTCGCGCATTTGCATGATCATGGTGCCGGTTTGGCGATTCAGAATCGCTACAGCTTGGTCCAGCCGCCCGATCCCGGCCAGCCCGCCCCGGCTGGCGAAATCCGCCGCGGCCCTGACCTTGGGCCCCATCGACCCGGCGGGCAAGTCCAGCGCGCGGGCCTCGTCGGGGGTCAGCACCCCGATCGCCGCCTCGTCCCCGGTGCCGAAACCGCGATAGACCGCGTCGACATCCGTCAGCAGCAGCAGGGCGTCGGCCCCCAGCTCCCGCGCCAGAAGGGCGCTGGCCGCATCCTTGTCGATCACCGCCTCGATGCCCGTCAGACTGCCATCGGGCCGGCGCAACACGGGAATGCCGCCGCCGCCGGTGCAGATCACGATCACCCCCTGGTCCAGCAAAAGCCGCAGCACGCGGATATCGGGGATTTCCTGCGGCGCGGGCGAGGGCACGACGCGCCGCCACTTGTCGCCATCCTGCGCGATGGTCCAGCCGGCGGCCCGCGCGCGGGCCTCGGCCTCGTCGCGGTCATAGACCGGGCCGATGAACTTCGTCGGCTTGCGAAAGGCCGGGTCGCGCCCGTCCACGATGACCTGCGTCAGCAGCGTGGCGACCGGGTGCGCGTGATCCAGCGCGTTCTCCAGCTCCTGCTCGATCATGTAGCCGATCATGCCGCCGGTCTCGGCCCCCAGCACGTCCAGCGGATAGGCCTCGTCGGGCTTGTAGGCCGCGCCCTGAAGCGCCAGCAGCCCCACCTGCGGGCCGTTGCCGTGGGTCACGACCAGCCGGTGCCCGGCCCGGACGATGCGGGCCAGCGCATCGGCCGCATGGCGGACATTGGCGCGCTGGTTTTCGGCGGTCAGCGGATCGCCCCGTTTCAGCAGCGCATTTCCGCCAAGTGCTGCCACGACCAGCATCCTCAGCCCCCCAGCGTGGCGACAAGCACCGCCTTGATCGTGTGCATCCGGTTCTCGGCCTGGTCGAAGACGATCGAGGCGGGGCTTTCGAACACCTCTTCGGTCACTTCCATCGCGTCGAGGCCGAACTGTTCCCGTATCTCCCGGCCGACGGCGGTATCGGCATTGTGGAAGGCAGGCAGGCAATGCATGAACTTCGTGCGCGGGTTGCCGGTCTTTGCCATGACCTGCGCGGTGACCTGGTAGGGTTTGAGAAGCTCGATGCGTTCGGCCCATTTCTCCTTGCCCTCGCCCATCGACACCCAGACATCGGTATAGATGAAATCGACCCCCTCCACGGCCTCGTCCACGTCCTGCGTCAGGGTGATCCGCGCGCCGGTTTCCGCCGCGATCTCCTGCGCCTCGTCGCGGATGTCCGCGCCGGGCCACAGGCTTTCCGGCGCGCAAAGCCGCACGTCCATGCCCATCTTGGCGCCGCCGATAGCCAGGCTGTCGCCCATGTTGTTGCCCGCATCCCCCATGAAGCAATAGGCAATCTCGCGCAGGGGTTTTTCGGAATGTTCCTGCATGGTCAGGAAATCGGCAAGGATCTGGGTCGGGTGGAATTCGTCCGTCAGCCCGTTATACACCGGCACGCCCGACCATTCGGCCAGGGTCTGCACCACCTCCTGCCCGAAGCCGCGATACTCGATCGCGTCATAGACGCGGCCCAGCACGCGGGCGGTATCCTTGACGGTCTCCTTGTGGCCCATGTGGTTGCCCGAGGGACCCAGGTAGGTAACGGTCGCGCCCTGATCGTGGGCCGCCACCTCGAATCCCACGCGGGTGCGGGTGCTGTCCTTTTCGAAGATCAGCGCGATTTCCCTGCCCCTGAGCATCGGCACCTCGGTGCCGGCATACTTGGCGGCCTTCAGGTCGGCCGAAAGCTTCAGCAGGAAGGCGATTTCCTGCGGCGTGAAATCGCGCAGGGTCAGGAAATGACGGTTTTTCAGGTTGTAAGCCATGCGGTGCCTCCTCAGACCGGGTCGCGGATCGTGGGGCAGGACATGCAGCGGCTGCCGCCGCGCCCGCGCCCCAGTTCGGCGCCGGGCAGTTCGATCACCTCGATGCCCTCGGCGCGCAGGGCGGCGTTGGTGTCGTCGTTGCGGTCATAGCCCATGACCAGCCCGGGGCGCAGCGCCAGCACGTTGTTACCGTCGTTCCACTGTTCGCGCGATTGTTCGAACGGATCGCTGCCGCCGGTGGCCACGACCTTCAGCCGTTTGAACCCCATCGCCTCGGCCACGACATCGAACATCGGGCGGGGATCGTGGCGCATGTCGAGCGGCCTGTCCCCTTCGCCCGGGTGCAGGTCATAGCAACTCATCTCGTCGGCGACCTCCTTGAAGCTGGTGACGATATCGCCGCCGCAGAAGGTAAAGACCGTATCGAGATGCATGGCCGACCGCGCCTTGGGCATCTGGCAGGCGATGACCCGCTCGGCCCGGCCCTGGTCGAACAGCGCCTGCGCCAGCAGCCCCACCGCCTGCGGCGAGGTCCGCTCGCCCATGCCGATCAGCACCAGCCCGTCGCCGACCGGCATCTGGTCGCCGCCTTCCAGCGTGGCAAGCCCGTGATCGGCCAGCGGATCGCCCCAGATCACCTCGGCCCTGCCCGCGAAAATCGGGTGGAACCGGTAGATCGCCGCGGTCAGCAGGGTTTCCGGGCGCCGCGCCTGCCAATACATCGGGTTCAGCGTGACGCCTCCATATATCCAGGCCGAGTTGTCGCGGGTGAACAGGAAATTCGGCAGCGGCGGCAGGATGAAGCCGTGATAGCCCAGGTAGCTGCCGAACATGCCTGTCGCCTCGAACGGCAGATCGCCCACCGTCAGCCCGCCGATCAGGTAGTCCGACAGCGCCGCCCCCGGCAGGGTGTCCATCCAGTCCCGCAACTCCCGCTGCATCCCGACGCCGACATGGCTGGCCGATATGCGGTTATCCAGCACCCATTTGCGGGCCTCGGGGTTGTCCAGCACCTCGGCCAGCATCGCGCCGGTTTCCAGCACCTCGACACCCTCGCCGCGCATCGCTTCGGCAAAGGCGTCGTGATCCTTCTGGGCCTGCTTGACCCAGAACACGTCGTCGAACAGCAGTTCCTCGCAATTGTCCGGGGTCAGGCGCCGATGCGCCAGCCCGGGACGGCAGATGATCACCTGCCGCAGCGTGCCGCTTTCGGAATGAACCCCGAGTTGGTGGCCGGTCATGTTGGACCTCCCTTTCAGAACAGCGCGCCGACGCTCAGCGCGGCCGAGATGAACACCAGCAGGATCAGCATCAGCGGCCAGATGAAGACGATCCAGCGGTCATAGGACACCCGCCCGATGGCAAGCCCGCCGATGACCACCGCGAAGGTCGGGTTGATCAGGTTCACCAGCCCGTTCGCCGACTGATAGGCCGTGACCACCAGGTCGCGGCCGACGCCGGCGAAATCGGCAAGCGGCGCCAGGATCGGCATCGACAGCACCGCAAGGCCGGACGAGGAGGGGACGAAAAAGCTCATGCCGATCTCGATCCAGAACATCAGGTTGATGAAGGCAAAGTCGCCAAGCCCGGCAAGCGACTGTTCGGCGCCGTGCAGGATCGTGTCGGCGATCAGCCCCTGCTCCATGATCACGACGATGCCGCGCGCAAGCCCCACGACCAGCGCGACGCCCAGAAGGTCGCGCGCGCCGTCCACGAAATTGCCGGTCAGCTGCTTTTCGCCCTGCCGCGCCACCACCCCGATGACGATGGCCGCGCCAAAGAACAGCGCGCCCATCCGCGCCATCCACCAGCCCTGGCTGGACACGCCCCAGATCATCACCGCGAAGGTGACGGCAAAGATCACCAGGACGATCTTCTGCGTGCCGCTCAGCGCGGCCTCGGTCTTGTCGCCGGCCTCGTCCTTCAGAAAGAACTTCCTATGCGCCTCGGCCTGCTTGGCCACGACCGAGCGCGCGGGATCGGCCTTGACCCGGTGCGCATAGCGCATGACATAGGCCGCGCAGATCGCCAGCCCGCCCAGCAGGATCACCAGCCGCAGGATCATGCCCTCGGTAAAGGGGATGCTCGCCGCGTTCGAGGCGATGACCGTGGCGAAGGGGTTGATCGTCGAGCCGAGCACGCCGATCCCCGCCCCGACCAGGATGATCGCGACCCCCGTCACCGCGTCGTAGCCCGCGGCGATCATGACCGGGATCAGGATCGCGTAGAAGGCCAGCGTTTCCTCGGCCATGCCATAGGTCGTGCCGCCCAGCGCGAAAAGGCACATCATGATCGGGATCATCCAGATCTCGTGCCCCTTCATCGCGGACATCGCCGTTCTGATCCCGGTGTCGATCGCGCCGGTGGCGTTCACCACGCCCAGGAACCCGCCCAGGAACAGGATGAAAAGCGCCACGTCGATGGCGTTCGCCGCATAGCTGTCGGGATCGTAGAACCCCGCAATCGGCGCCAGCATCACCGCGACGAAGCCCTGCGGGTTCGGATCGACCTGCTGATAGGTGCCGGCGACGGCCACTTCGCGGCCGACCTCCTCGTTCATCACCCGGTCGTACCGGCCGGCCGGGATGATCCAGGTCAGCACCGCGACCAGCACGATCAGAAGGAACAGGATCGTGTAGGCCGATGGAAACCGAGATTGAAGCTCCGGGGCGCCACTCTGACCATTTGCATTGTCTTGCGACATGCTGCCCTCCCTAGCTTGTTAAACTAATTCAGTGACGTTCTTCTAGCTGTTCTGGAGCGAGCCCGTCCGGGTCGCGGATCGCGAGGCCGACAATGACGCCCCAGACGACGGTTCGCAGGCTCATGGCCCATACCGTCCGCATCTCATAGGCGCCGCCGAGCAGAACGTGGACACCGAAGGCGATCATCACCAGGATCGTGGCGATGAGGATGGCGATCGATAACTTGACCGCCCAGTTTGTCTGCAACATGAGCCCGATACCTGCTGCGACATAGGCGAAGCCGGCCAGGAAGTTGAACCATAGAACGAAGAGGACCGCATCGCCGACCGCCGCACGTGCCTCCGAGCCACCGAAAAGTGCGCGCCCGCCCGATAAAACCGTCAGCAAGCCGAAAAGCGTGACGACAACCGCCGCAATCAGGATATCCCATCGTCTGCTTTGCATATTTCTCACTCCAGTTCTTCCCGGCGTCCGCTGATGCGTTATTTCTGAAACACAAATGTTCCCGGCGCGTCGTCGAGCGGCGGATGATCCTTGCGGCCCATCCGGGGCGGGCCAGTCATGTCGCCCGAGCGGGCAGTCAGCCATTCTGACCAGGTCGGCCACCATGATCCCTCCCGCTCAGGCGTCTCGCTCAGCCACGTGTCGGGATCCATGTGCAAGTCCTCGGCCTTGCGGTGCCGCACCCGGAAGGTCCGGCGCGGGTGGCCCGGCTCCGAGACGATGCCGGCATTGTGCCCGCCGCTGGTCAGCGCGAAACTCACGTCGGTGTCACTGAGCATGTCGATCTTGAAGGCCGACCGCCAGGGTGCCACATGATCCTTTATCGTGCCCACGGCAAAGATCGGCACCCGGATATCCGAAACATGTACCGGACGGCCATCGACCTTGAGTCGACCCTCGGCAAGGTCGTTGTTGAGATAGAGCCTGCGCAGATATTCCGAATGCATTCGATACGGCATGCGTGTCGCGTCGGCGTTCCAGGCCATAAGATCATTCATCTGGGCACGTTCGCCCATCAGGTATTCGCGCACAATCCGCGACCAGATCAGATCGTTCGAGCGCAGCATCTGGAAGGCGCCGGCCATTTGCGTGGTGTCAAGATAGCCCTGCTTCCACATCACGCTGTCGAGAAACGCGAGCTGGCTTTCGTTGATGAACAGCGCCAATTCGCCCGGTTCGGTGAAATCGATCTGACTGGCCAGCAACGACAGCGAGGCCAGCCGCGCGTCGTCATCGCGCGCCATCGCGGCGGAGGCGATCGACAGGAGCGTACCGCCGAGGCAATAACCGACGGCATGAACCTTCTGATCCGGGACGATCGCGCTGACCGCATCCAGCGCTTCCATTACACCCAGCCGACGATAATCGTCCAGAGTCATGTCACGGTCGCCCGCATCGGGGTTCTTCCACGAAATCATGAAGACGGTGTGGCCTAGCTCGACCAGATAGCGCACCAACGAGTTTTGCGGCGAGAGGTCGAGGATATAGTATTTCATGATCCAGGCCGGGACGATCAGGATCGGCTCAGGTCGTACCTTGTCCGTGAGTGGGGCGTACTGGATGAGTTCGATCAACTGATTGCGGTAAACGATGCTGCCTTTCGTTACCGCCACGTCCCGGCCTGGCTGGAAGGAGTCGGCGCCATCGGGGGCCTCTCCTGCCATGAGGTCCTGCAGGTCCTCCATGTAGTTCTGGAACCCCCGGATCAGGTTCAGACCGCCGGTCTGTTGCGTCTTTTTCAGAACCTCGGGGTTGGTTCCGGGAAAGTTGGATGGAGAGAGAACATCAAGCATCTGGCGCGTCAGGAATTGCAATTCGCGCTCGTGCTGAACAGTCACACCGGGTACATCAGTGACCAGGTTGTGCCACCATTGCTGCTGCAGCAGAAAACCTTGCTGAATCAGATTGAAGGGGGGCATTTTCCAAGCATCGCCGCGAAACCGGTTGTCTTGCGGCAGTGGATCAATGCAGGGCGCCACCGCGTTGGTCGAACCTGTGCATGCCATTGCATAGCGCGTGTACCGACCGAACTTTTCTCCAGCCTTTTCTGAGATTTCCAACTGTTTTCCCGGAGCAGCGACCATATGCGTCGCCCAATCGAACCAGGCATTCATGAGGGCAGCGGGCGACAACCCATGCGTGAAGCGCGAAAGCCAAACCTGTGCCGCATGGTCGAACGCTTCGTGACGGGTATCATGTGTATCCGGACGATCATCGGTGTCAGACGTCATCGCCGCATCCCGTTCCGGCTCGGCCTTAGCGTCTGACATGTCGCGTGTAGAGCGGTCAGGCACCGCTCGTGCTGTCCCCTGCTTTCCTTGCGCATCGCGCAGTTTTACCACCTGGTCCGACATTTGCCGCTCCATCGATATTGCCTGATGTCCGGCCGGCGATCTCGAGACCATGATCAATGGCACCGGCACCGCTGGACAATCTCGAATCAAGATAGTAATTGATTACTATATTTATTCAAGCCATGATGCACGGCAAGGCAGGTAAGTGCCGCGACTGACCGAGGAGGAGACCCATGCTGACGGGCAAAACGAATGTCGTGACGGGCTTCGCGTTCCTGGCACTTTTCATGCTGTACGGGTTCGTGCTGATCTTCTTGCGCGATTTCGCGCCGGGCAAGGAGCAGTGGATCGCTGACTATGCGGTGGGTACGCATTTCGAATCGCGGCTTGCGCATGTTCACGGCAACCTGTTCGCGCTCATCAATATTGCGGTCGGTCTCGTCCTGTCGCGCGCCCCGGACACCCGGACCGGGCGCTGGATATCCGCGTTGGCACTGCTCGGGCTGCTGATGCCTCTGGGCATTCTGGCAGAGGTGCTTTTTGGTGTTCCGCCGGTCCTCGTTGTGGCTGGCGGCATTTCAATGGTCGCCGCGATGATATGGACGGCTGCATATGTATGGCAAACGGAGACGTTTCATTGACCAAGACGAAACCAAAAAAGATCCCGGCGGAAGAGCGCCGCAACATTACGGTCGAAGCGGTCATCGACCTGGCCGGCTCTTCCAACCCGGACAGCATTACGACCGCGGCCATTGCCAAGCACATGAAGCTGACACAGGGCGCGATCTTTCGCCACTTTCCGAACAAGGATGCGATTTGGAAAGCGGTCATGAACTGGGTGGCCAAGAACCTGATGGCCCGGATCGATCGCGCGGCCAAAGACATCACTTCGCCTACGGGAAAGATGGAGGCGATGTTTCTCGCCCACATCGCATTTGTTGCCGATCATCCAGGCGCACCACGCATGCTGTTCGGAGAGCTTCAGGGCGCTCGGCAGACGCCGGCCAAGCGTCTCGCGCAGAGCATGATGAAACAATACGCGGCACGCCTGCGCGACATGATTACGAGTGGCAAGGAATGCGGCGAATTGCGCGACAATCTTGATGCCGAGGCGGCGGCCACTCTGTTCATTGGCACCATTCAGGGCCTCGTGATGCAATCCCTGATCGCCGGCGACGTGGATAAAATGCGCGCCGATGCGCCACGTGTTTTTGGAATCTATCTACACGGGATTTCTAGGGCGGGCGATGCCGAGGAGCAGGAGTGACATGGCGCCGAAGATCAGCTTTCTGGGCGCGGCGCGCGAAGTCACCGGCTCCTGCTTCCTCGTTGAAACCGGCGAAGTCCGGTTTCTGATCGATTGCGGCATGTTTCAAGGCGGGCGGGAAGCGCCTGCCCGCAATCGAAAACCCTTCGGTTTCGACCCGGAATCAATTGATTTCGTTCTTCTGACACATGCGCATATCGACCACAGCGGTCTGCTGCCAAAACTGACCAAGGCAGGGTTCACCGGGCCGATTTTCGCAACCGAAGCGACAGCGGATCTGTTAAGCGTCATGCTGCCAGACAGCGCCCACATTCAGGAATCGGACGCTCGAAAGCACTGGCGCAGATCCAAGCGCGGTGCAGCCTCTTCGACAGAGCCAATCTACACCATGAACGATGTCAGGCTTTGTCTGCGGCAGGTTCACGCGATCCGCTACGACACCAAGCTCACCCCGAATGAAAATGTGCGCTGCCGGTTCCACGATGCCGGCCATATCCTCGGCTCGGCGATCATCGAAGTCTGGATATCCGAAGGGGACGGCGAAACAACTAAGATCGTGTTCAGTGGCGATCTGGGGCAGCCCGGGCGGCCAATCCTACGGGATCCCACGCCCATTCCCGATGCTGATATTCTGGTAATCGAGTCGACCTATGGGAACCGCGAGCACGAGGATCTGAGCACAACTCTGGACGAGATGATCGAGATCGTCGAACGCACCCGCCACGGCGACGGCGGAAATATTATCGTGCCCGCCTTCGCAGTCGGTCGCACGCAAGAGGTGCTCTACCATCTGCATCGGCTGACCTGCGAAGGACGACTTCGCGACTTGATGATTTTTGTGGACTCGCCGATGGCGACCGAAGCCACAAGGATCACCCGCCGACATCTGGAGTTGTTCGACGAACAGGCGAAGAACCTCGCGGGATGGCACAAGGTGGGTGCGGACCTCCCCTATCTCAAGTTCACATCGAGTGTCGACGAATCGAAGGCACTCAACCAGATCAGCGCAGGGGCGATAATCATCTCGGCCAGCGGTATGTGTGATGCCGGGCGCATCCGTCACCATCTGCGACAGAACCTGCCCCGACCCGAGTCCGTTGTGATGATCACCGGGTTCCAGGCCAAGGGATCGCTGGGTCGGCAGCTTGTGGATGGCGTCCGGCGGGTCCGCCTGTTTGGAGACGACATCCCGGTGCGGGCCGCCATTCACTCGGTCAACGGGCTGTCCGCGCATGCGGACCGGAAGGCGCTCATGGCTTGGGCGGATGGTTTCAGAGTGCCACCGCATCAGACCTTCATTGTGCACGGCGAGGAGACAGCGGCACTGGAATTCGCGCACGCGCTTCGAACCGAGAAGGGCTGGACGGTGACAGTTCCTGAACCGGGTGCATGTTTCGAAATAGGCCCAAGCCCATGACCATCGACCGGACAAGCGAAAGAGAACTCACCGAACATATCCTGGTCGGGCCCGCGTATCGATTGGCGCACGAGGACTTGGATTTTCTGGCGGAGGACGATCTGCGTCCGGTGCGCCTGCAACTCGAACTGATCAAGCCAGAACGCGCGCTGCGTCACCATGATATCCACTCGACTGTGGTGGTATTTGGCAGCGCCCGTATCGTCTCGCCGGAAGTCGCAGAAAAGCAGTTGGAAGAAGCTCAACAGCTCCACCGGGAGGACCCGGCATCCGAACGACAACTTCTGGCAGCCGAACGCCGGCTACATTGGTCGCGCTACTATGCAGAAGCGCGGTGTTTTTCTGAGCTCGTCTCGCACCAATTTCAACGGGTCGGACGCCGGGATTTCGTTATCGTCACAGGCGGTGGCCCGGGCGTGATGGAGGCTGCGAACCGCGGTGCCTTCGATGTTGGAGCGCGCTCGGCCGGTTTGAATGTCACCTTGCCGAGCGAACAGAGGCCAAACCCGTTCATCACACCGGACCTCGCATTCCGTTTTCGCTACTTCGCCATACGCAAAATGCACTTCCTGCTGCGGGCCAAGGCACTCGTGGCCTTTCCCGGCGGCTATGGCACCCTCGATGAACTGTTCGAAGTCCTGACCCTTGTGCAAACCCGAAAGATGCAAAGCCTTCCGATCATCCTGTTCGGACGGGAATTCTGGAACCGGGCGATCGATTTCGACTTCCTGGTCGATGAGGGAATGATCTCTTCGCAGGATCGCGCCCTCTTCCGCTTCGTCGAAACAGCAGAGCAGGCCGTGTCGGTCCTGAAAGATTTCTACGGCGGTCACCCTCCTGACGAGCCGATGATCGTCCAAGGACATGACATGAAGGGAGACCGATAGAGATGTCACGCAAGATTTCAATCGCGCTTGTTCTCGCTGTACTTGCGGGATTCATGGGCTATGCCCTTTGGTCGATCTTCTTGGCCCCGAGCGGCCTGCCGCCCGAGGGCTTCGCGCGGGGCAACGGCAGGGTTGAAGCCGATCTCGTCGATGTCTCGAACCGTCTTTCCGGGCGGGTGGCCACGATCGCGGTGCAGGAGGGCGATCTCGTCGCCGCAGGCGACGTCCTTGCGGTCATGGACACAACCGAACTCGAAGCGCAAAAGGCGCGCGCCGAGGCGGCGGTGGCCAGTGCAGAGGCCGCAGTAGCCGTGGCACAGGCGGGTGTAACCAAGGCCGAGGCCAGCCTCGCGCTCGCCCAAACCGAGCTCGCGCGCGCCGAGGCGCTGAGCGGGCGTGACGTGATCTCCAAGGCGAACTACGACATCCGCCGGACCGAAGCTCAGGTGGCAGAAGCCAGCCTCGCCGCCGCACAGGCCGAGGCGCAGGCAAAGGAACGCGTGGTCGATGCGGACGTCGCGAACCTGCAAGAGATCGAGGCGCGCATCGCCGACAGCACGCTCCATGCCCCCGAGGCTGGTCGCGTCCTTTACCGCCTTGCGCAGCCCGGCGAGGTTCTGGGCAGCGGCGGTAAGGTGCTGACGCTCGTGAGCCTCGGCAATGTCTACATGGAATTCTTCCTGCCCGCCGGTGCGGCGACGCGGGTGAAACTGGGCGACGAGGCGCGCATTGTCGTCGACGCGATGCCGAATGTCGCCGTACCGGCGCATGTCAGTTTCGTCGCGCCGGAGGCGCAGTTCACCCCCAAGCAGGTCGAGACCGTCGAGGAGCGCGAAAGCCTGATGTTCCGCGTCCGCGTGCGCATCCCGCAGCAGTTGGTCGAGGCCCGGCTCGCCCAGGTCAAGACCGGGGTGCGCGGCGTCGCCTGGGTGCGGCTCGTCGATCCCGATGGCAACTTGCCCGATTGGCCCGATGGGCTGACACCGCCCGTGGCGGCAGTCTTGCCCGCACCGATGACGGGTGACGGCGCAACCGAGACCGGGCAATGACCAGCGCTGAGAACCCCGGCCCCGTCGCATCTCTGGCGGCGGTGAGCCATCGCTATGGCAAAGTGACTGCCCTCAGCGATGTGACGCTGAGGATCCCGATGGGGCGCATGGTGGGCCTGATTGGGCCCGACGGCGTCGGAAAATCGACCCTGATGGGCCTCATCGCCGGAGCCAAGAAGCTGCAGACCGGTGGACTTGAGACGCTGGGCGGGAATATGTCAAGTGCTCGTGTCCGGACTGAGATGGGGCGGCGCATCGCCTTCATGCCGCAGGGTCTCGGCAAGAACCTCTACCATGATCTAAGCATCCGCGAGAATCTCGAATTCTTCGGCAAGCTCTTCGGCCAGGGCCAGGCGGAACGCGGCGCGCGGATCGAACGGCTGACCCGCGCCACTGGCCTTGCGCCGTTTCTCGACCGCCCGGCGGGCAAGCTCTCGGGTGGCATGAAGCAGAAGCTGGGACTTTGTGCCGCGCTGATCCATGACCCGGATTTCCTCCTACTCGATGAACCCACCACCGGCGTCGATCCGCTTTCGCGGCGTCAGTTCTGGGATCTGATCGACGCGATCCGCAAGGACCGCCCCGAAATGAGCGTGCTGGTCTCGACCGCCTACATGGAGGAAGCCGAGCGGTTCGAATACCTGATCGCCATGAACGAGGGCCGCGTTCTGGCCGAAGCGAGCCCGGACGTTCTCAAGGAGCGGACAAGCACCGACACCGTGGGTGCCGCCTATGTCGCCCTTCTGGGCGGCGGGAGGACCGAGGCGCAAAACGACACACACGCTCTGCCAGCGCCGACCGGCGCCACCACCGATGAAATCCCCGCGATCAATGCGCGTGGTCTGACCAAGCGGTTCGGCGATTTCACCGCCGTCGATTCGGTCAGCTTCGAGATCCGGCGCGGTGAAATCTTCGGCTTTCTTGGCTCGAACGGCTGCGGCAAGACCACCACGATGAAGATGCTGACGGGGTTGACACCCGCGACCGAGGGTGAAGCCTGGATCTTCGGCCAGCCGGTCGATGCGCAGAACCTCGACGCACGCCGCCGGGTCGGCTTCATGTCGCAGTCCTTCTCGCTTTATGGCGAATTGACGGTGCGCGAGAACCTGCTTCTGCATGCCCGTCTCTTCCATCTGGGCCCCGACCTGACCAGGGACCGCATGGCCGATCTGGTGCCGCGTTTCGGGCTCGATCCCTATCTCGACCAGAACGCGGCCTCGCTCCCTTTGGGGGTGCGGCAACGCCTGTCGCTGGCGGTCGCGGTGATCCATGCACCGGACATCCTTATCCTCGACGAGCCAACCTCGGGCGTCGACCCGCAGGCGCGTGATGCATTCTGGGAAATGCTGCTCGATCTGGCGCATCGCGAGCGCGTGACGATCTTCATATCGACGCATTTCATGGATGAGGGCATGCGCTGCGACCGCATCTCGCTGATGCATGCGGGCAAGGTACTGGTGACGGATGCGCCGCAGGCGATCATCGACGCGCACGGGGCCGGAACGCTCGAGGATGCTTTCATCGCCCACATGCTCGACGCGATGCCGCAGTACGCGGCAGCAGAAAGCACGCCCGAGGTGCGCGTCAGCGCGCCCGCCGAGGCCCTGGCGGACCGCCCGGGCTTCAGCCTGCGCCGGCTTCTGGCCTTCACTACGCGCGAGGCGATGCAGGTGCGGCGCGATCCGGTGCGGCTGGTCTTCTCCTTCGTCGGCAGCGCGGTTCTGCTTCTGATCATGTCCTTCGGCATCTCGCAGGAGGTGCGTGAGATCCCCTTCGCCGCCCTCGACCAGGACCGCAGCCCGGAAAGCCGCGCCTACCTGTCTGGTTTTGAGGAGTCCGATTGGTTCCGCGAGCGCCCCGCCATTGCCAGCGCGGACGAACTCGACCGGCGCATGGCCAGCGGCGAACTGGCGCTGGCGCTGCAACTCCCACCCGGTTTCGGCAAGGCCGTGCGCCGTGGCGAAACGACCGAGATCGCCGCCCTGATCGACGGCACCGACACCAGCCGCGCCGGGACGGTGGAAAGCTATGTCGAGGGCGCACATGCCCATGCCCTGAACGAGGATGCAGGCGCGGCCCTCGCGCTCGGCACTCTTGGCGCCCTGGTCGGCGCTGACCCGATCCAGCCGCCCGCGCAACTGGCGCCTCGGTTCCACTACAATCCGGCGATGGAAAGCCTGCCCGCGATCGGCCCCTCGATCCCGCCGCTCCTTCTGCTGCTATTCCCGGCGATCCTGATGGCGGTCAGCGTCGCGCGAGAAAAGGAGATCGGCACGATCACCAACTTCTACGTCACGCCCACCGGCCGAGCCGAATTCCTGATCGGCAAGCAACTGGTCTATGTCGCCATCACGCTTCTGAACTTCGTGATCCTGACGGTGCTGGTGGTCACGGTATTGGGCGTACCGCTCAAGGGCAGTCCGGCAGCCCTGGTCATCGGCGCGTTGGTCTATGCCTTCGCCGCCACAGGGTATGGCCTTCTGGTTTCCATGATGACCAGTACGCAGGTCACCGCCGTTTTTGCTGCGGCAATCCTGTCAGTGATGCCGACATTGCAATTCTCAGGCATGATCACGCCTGTCTCATCGCTGGAAGGCCCCGCGCGCATCCTCGGCACGTTCTGGCCCACCACCTGGTACATGGGGCTGAGCGTCGGAACCTTTACCAAGGGGCTGAGTCTGGCCGAGCTCTCGGGCCATCTGTTGCGCCTCGCCGCTTTCGGTCCGGTGCTGACCGGGCTCGCGATCCTTCTTCTGAAAAAGCAGGAGAAGTAGCGATGCGCGGGCTTTTCAACATCTTCTGGCTGGCGGGAAAGGAACTCAAAAGTGTCCTAGGCGATCCGGTGATGGTGGTGCTGATCCTGTGGTCCTTCATCATCGCCGTGATCCTCGAAGCGAGCGGCGCGGGCGACACCGTCTACAACGCCGCCATCGCCATCGTTGATGAGGACGGCTCCAGCCTTACCCGCCAGATCGCCGACGCGTTCGACCCGCCCTGGTTCCAACCTCCGGTCACCATCGGCGCGGACCGCATCGCGCCCGAGATGGATGCGGGCCGAATCATGTTCGTCCTCGCATTCCCGCCGGGCTTCGAGGCCGACGTGATCGCTGGTCGGATGCCCACCGCCCAGCTCGAGGTCGATGCCACGGCGGTCAGCCAGGCCCAACTCGGCACCGACTACATCGCGAATATCCTGGCCTCGGAAACCCGCGCGTTCCTCACGAACAACCCCGACGCGTCCGACCCGGCGCTGCGGCTGGAACTGCGCCGCGCCTTCAACGCCAACGGCGATCCCGTCTGGTTCAAGTCGGTCTCCTCGCTTCTGAACCAGTTGTCGCTGCTGACCATCGCGCTGACGGGTGCGGCGATGTTGCGCGAGCGCGAACAGGGTACGATCGAACATCTGATGGTGATGCCGCTGACGCCGCTGGAAATCGCGCTTTCCAAGGTTCTGGCCAACGTGGTGGTGGTGCTGGCGGCGTTCACGCTCTCGCTTCTGTTCGTGGTGCAGGGTGTGCTCGATGTGCCGATGCGGGGCTCGATGGGCCTGCTGCTGGTCGGCACCACGGTCTATCTGGCCGCTGCAGCGGCCATTGGCATGTTCCTCGGCACCATGGCGCGCAGCATGGCACAGTTCGCGCTGCTGGTCATCATGGTGATCATTCCGATCATCATGCTCTCCGGTGGAATGGGTGCAATCGAAAGTCAGCCCGACCTCGTCCAACGCCTCACTCTGGCGCTTCCCTCGCGCCATTTTCTGGCTTTCGCAAAAGCCGTCGTCTTCCGCGGCGCTGGTCTGGGTTCAGTTTGGGTCGAACTTGCGCTGATGGCGGGGCTCGGAACCACATTCTTCGTGGCCAGTCTTCTGCTGTTCCGCCGATCCATGAGCTTGGCAGGGTGAAGCGATGTGCGCCCATTTGCCTAAACCCACGAGCCATGTGCCAGAGCGGATCGCTGACGTTGCGAGGCAGATGGGGCACCTTGGAGGTTTGCCCCTGTTGCTCGTTCTGACCTTCTTGGCTTTGCCGGGTTGTGCACTGCGGCCTGGTCCCGAGGTCCTTGCCGTTGTGCCAGACGAGAGTTCCGCTGCCAGCTTCGTGACAATTGACGTCGTCAACAATCGGCGGTTCGACGTCATGTCTCACAGCTATTCCGATCTGCGCTCTCACAAGCTGCAACTCGAGAGGTTCAAGTTATCGGTCCCGCCCAGTCATCAACTCACCCGGATCGAATGGCCAAAGGGCGACCCAGATCCGGCTAAAAACTTCGTCGTGACAGAGCGAGAAATTCGACCGACTTCAGAATTAGGCACGGCAAGCGTCGCGGCCGGTGCCGTACGGCTCAAGCCGGGCAAGCGAGATGTCGTCATATTCGTCCATGGTTATAACTACAACTTCCAAGAGTCGCTCTTCCGTTTGGCCCAGCTTGTGGCCGATGGTGGATTGGATGACGCGCCAGTTCTCTTCGCGTGGCCGTCGGCGGCATCTGTCACGGGCTACGTTGCCGATCGAGATGCGATCACCTATTCACGAGATGATCTGGTGCATGTCCTCAACACGCTTGCGGGTCAGCCGCAGGTGGGGCGCATTACTCTTTTCGGGCACTCCATGGGGGCAATGCTCGTCGTCGAAGCGTTGCGGCAGCTACGGCTTACAGGTCAGGACCGGACGATTGAACGTCTGGGAGATGTTGTGCTCGCGGCACCAGACATCGATATCGATGTGTTTCGGAGACAGATCGAGATCATCGGCCCTCTTGATCCACCGTTAACGTTACTCGTCGCACCAGACGATCGTGCTTTGACGATTTCCGCCCGCCTCACCGGATCGCGCAGCAGGCTCGGCACCCGCGACGTGCAGGATCCACGAGTACAGGCCCTGGCGAACACCAACGGGATCAGAGTCATAGATATATCTGACGTTTCGTCACCAGACGCGACGATGCATAGCCGGTTTGTGGGATTGGTCACGGTGTTCCCCAGAATGCGTGGCGAAAGAGATCCCGTATTGGTCCAGGCCGGTGCATTCGTTCTAGAGCCTTTGGCCGCAGTACTTATTCCTGCGCATCCGCGATGAGAGTGTCCACCCACCTCTATCAAGCGATGGCGCGAAGCTGCCGATACCGGCAATGCTGCGGCTTTCGCGCCATCCGAGGGAAGGGCGGTTGCCATTTACTCGCCTTGCAAGCGTAGTTGGTGAGGTGGCAATGGATAGTCGAAGCCAACCATCTGACAGGAATAAGAGAAGCTCACCTAACGCTGGGTCACGGCACAGACTAATGAACGAGGCAGTGAAGCATCGGGACACCATAGAGCTTCGACATCTGCGCTATTTCGTGGCTGCGGCGGAGCATGGCAGCTTTCGCAAGGCAGGTGCTTCGCTTGGCGTTCAACAATCGGCCATCAGCCGCCGAATTCATGATCTCGAAGATCGACTCGGGGCAGCATTGTTTCATCGCCATAGCAGTGGCGTCCGCCTCACCTTTGCTGGCCAACGCTACCTGCCGTGCGTCCGCCAGATTCTCCGTAGCCTCAAGGAGGGAGCACAAGATATCGCCTCTGTTGGCCGGTCAGAGAATGGTATGCTGAGAATCGGCATCTACTCCTCGATTGCCTCGGGTTTTCTGGCCGAATTACTACGCACCTACGGTTGCCGACATGGGGACATCCGAATCGAGCTGGTTGACGGCAATCCAAGCGAGCATATCGCTGCCATCCGTCAACTACGGATTGACGTTGCCTTCGTGACCGGGACGCGGGATTGGCCCGACTGTGAGAGAACGCATTTGTGGTCGGAGCGGGTTTACGTTGTGCTGCCGGATCACCATGCGCTGGTTGCTCGGAAGGAACTGAAATGGCAGGATCTCATAGAAGAACCATTTGTCGTCAGCGAGACAGCTCCCGGGCAGGAAATCCACGACCATCTAATTAGGGAACTCGCCAACCTCGGCCAGCACCCAGATGTGCAGGTGCAGTCGGTTGGGCGAGATAACCTTCTGTCACTTGTGGCAATGGGCCGGGGCTTGACCCTGGTCAGCGAAGCAATGACAGTAGCGCGATTTCCCGGAATCGCTTACCGTCCTATCTGTAATGAGGTTCTTCCCTTTTCAGCTATATGGTCTCGGGAAAACGACAATCCCGCGTTTAGGCGGCTGCTTAGCCTAGCCAAGGCGATGACATCATCTTGAGCCTCCATCAGTTTTCGGTCCGCAGCTTGGCCAGTTGGGCAGAGCGTCGCGCCTTGGCGAACCCCCGGTCCGTTCCAATGAACCGCTCCAGCATCGGGACGATCAGCTTAGCAGGATCGGCAACAGCTTGCCCCGTTTCCCGCCCCAATACCTCGGCATACGCGACCAGATCGCGGTGAAGGGACGCGGGTAGTTCCACCGTCACTTTCACGGACTTGTCGTCGGGCAGCGGTCCCAGCTTCAGTTTCGTCATGGTCAGCCTCCTGCGGGTTCGAATACCAAATCGCGGGTCACGATAATCCGGACTGGAAATCCCGGCCGGATCGTCAAGGTCGGCGTGATTTGCAACTGGCGCTGCACGATCTGCTGACCAGCCTGGTTGATCGTGTCCACCGCCCCATCCCGAATAGCCTGAACCAGCCGGTCCTCATCATTGGCGGCAAGTTCCACCCCGACTGCGAGCAGCGTGGACAGACCCGCCGCGCGCATCAGATCCCACCAGTGATAGTCGACGCCATCTTCGAGGCCGGCATAGCCGCTCGCATCCGCGCCTGGCAGACGTTCAAGAACGATGGAGCGGCCGCCCGGCAGGATCAGGCGATTCCAGACAAGCAACACGCGGCGCTGACCGTAACTCACGCCATCATCATATTGGCCGATGATGCGTGTGCCCTGCGGGATCAGGAGCAGCGCGCCGGTCGGACTGTCATAGACGTTCTCCGTGACCTGCGCGGTGATCTGACCGGGAAGGTCCGAGCGGATGCCGGTGATGAGCGCGGCCGGGATGACCGCTCCGGCCTGAAGGATGTAAGGCGATACCAGTGGCTGGAAACGATCCGGCGCGACGGTCTGTCGATCCACCGGCCCGTTCAGGAAGGCCGTATGGCGGCTCTGCTCGGCCTGCCCGGAACGCCCGAGGCCGGGGACATTCGCGCCGACACCGGGCGTCGCTCCCCGGCGCGGCACCGTTTGGAAGAACACGCCGCTCAAGCGCGCGGCCTCTTCCTCGGCGCGGCGGCGTTCCTCTTCGGGATCGACGGCGGGGCCAGTGATCGGTGGCGGCGCAACCGGCAGTCCCCGCTCCTGCGCGTCGAGGATCGGCCGTCCGAGGTCACCGGGCAGTGCGGGTCCGAGAACCGGGCCAGTATAGTCGGATGGCAGCCCTTCCAGGCCGTCCGCTGCCGGTCGGTTGTCGATGGAATAGAGTTCTCCACCTCCCGGCCCAACCTCACGGGTCTGGAGCGCATAGATCAGCGCGCCGCCGATGCCGAAGAGTGCGACAGCTCCGACACCGGCCAGAACCTTGCGCGACAGCCTGGTCACGCGCGGCGGATCGGGGCGCAGACGCATCGGAGCTGCAGGATCGGTTTCATTCATGACGCCCCTCCCCTATCCGCGTCCCCCTCCGTCCGCGCCTCTGCCTCGCGCTCTTCCATGCGAACGATCCGTACCACCTGCTGGCGGTCGCCTGCCCCCAGCCGAAGCTCCGCTGCCTCAAAGAGGCGATCCACGATCAGTACGTTCCGGTGGATACGGCTGTTAACGATCTGCGGTTCTCCATCGGCGCCGAGCACGAAGAGCGGTGGCATCTCGCCCTGGGCGATGCCCGCCGGGAAGACGACATAGACGCGGCGACCATCGTCGAAGACCGAGACTGGGCGCCAGGGCGGGCTCTCACCTGGGATCTGCAAGCCGTAACGATGATTGCGGGCCGACGGCGTCGGCATTGTCGGCGCGGTCGCCACAGCCTGTCGCGCACCACGGGGCGCAGCCGGATAGGCCCAGGCGACCGAGGGCATGTAGAGGGCCCCCCGCGCACGCAGTTCGATCGTGTAAACCCGCCTATCGGTGGTGATCACGAGATTGGTCGAGATGTCCTCGCGTGTCGGCTTCACGAGGATATGGACGCGGGTATTCGCGCCCGATCCGCTCTGGGTGTCGCCAATGATCCAGCGCGTCGTATCGCCAGCCGCAATCGGTCCCGCTCCGGTCAGGCGCTCGCCAGGCTCCAGCGCAATATTGGTGATCTGACCGGGGGCTGCATAGACCTGATAGAGCGCACCTTCCGACCATGGATAGATCTGGATGGCGTTGTAATAGCCTTCCCGACGCGGCTCGACGCGGGCGGCGGCATTGGCGTTCTCGACGCGGCCATCCGGCGTGCCGGCAGGAGTGCCGCCGCGCGCCACGGTCCAGGCGGGTGGAACATGCAGCGACCGGGGACGATCCTCGGCAGAGGCCGCGAGCGGCGTCGGCAGCGGTGGCACGGAGTCGTCATAGCTGAACTGCGGTGTCCGGTTGGTGGCGCAGCCGGCCAGCATGGTGGCGGAAAGCAGCAAAGCTGCCAATGCGGGTTTACGGAAAACCGGGAGCCCGGCGTTACGGAAGGTCGAGGCGGTCATTGACTCATCTCCCGCGACCAGTTGATCGCATTGACGTAGATGCCGAGCGGATTGGCGCGCAGGCGCTCGGCGCTGCGCGGAGTCTGGATCACGACGGTCAGGATCGCGGTCCATCGCTCGGTGGTGGAAAGCTGGCCGTTCTCGAAATGGCGTTCGGTCCAGGCGACCCGGAACGATCCCGGCGAGGCCCGGATGACGCTCGAGACCTCGATGGCGATCTGCTGGCGGCCGACGCGCGTGAACGGGTCGTTGGCGCGGGCATAGTCGTTCAGCGCGATCGCGCCGCGATCCGTGGTGAACTCGTAGGCGCGCAGCCAGTTCTGCCGCACGATGATCGGATCGGCAGGAATCGAGCGGACCTGCTCGATGAAACGGCCGAGATGGAAGGCAATCTGGGGATCGGTCGGCTGGTAGTCGGCTGAGGCCGGGGCGACGGTCTGGGCTTCGCCGAGCGCATCGACCTGCACCACCCAGGGCACCACGGTCCCTTGTGCCGACTGCCAGACAAGTGCGGTGGCGAAACCAGCAGACAGGATCAGGCTGCCGAAGGCCATGTAGCGCCAGTTCCGCGCCTGCACGCGGGCCGAGCCGATACGTTCATCCCAGACCTGGGCGGCCTTCTGGTACGGAGTCTCGGGTTCCGGCGTCTTGCCGTAATGGGTTGCGGGGCGTTTGAAGAGGTTCATGAGCGGTCGCTTTCGGAGAGATTGACGGAAGAGCCGGCGCCACGGCTGTCACCAGACCGGACGGCATGGGCGGCGGCCCGTGTGCCTTGGCTCATGGCCTGGTTTCGACGCATGCGCTTTGCCCAGGCGGGCGGCCCATCGGCTGCAGGCGCGATGGCGGCATCGGGACCTGTGCCACCGACGGTCCCCATGGAGGATGTGCCGCCCGTTGCGCCGAACCCGGCCCTCACACCGTCGGCGTAGCTGGACTTCATGCTGTCACTGGCGCGGGATGCAGCCCGTTTGAGCGGAGAGACGGCGGTGGAGGCTCCGGCGCGGGCGACGCCTCCAAGACCACTGGAAACGCCCCCGGACCCGCCGACAGTTCCGAGCGTGTAGGCCGATGACGCAGCCCCTACGGCCGAGGCGGTGCCGCGTGCGAGCGCCGCGCCGCCGGACAGGGCTGCGGTGCCGCCACGTGCCGCGAGCATGGTCGCGCCGCCGGCCGCAACGGCCGCACCGCCCACGGCGAGACCCGTCCCGACCGCGGCACCCGCACTGAGTTGCGGACCGCCGGAGACAAGACCGGAGGCGATGCCGGGGCCGAAAATGCCGAGGCCGAGAAGAGAGAGTGCCGCCAGCACGATCGCCATGGCGTCGTCGATGGTCGGGGTCGCGCCGCCGAAGCCGGCGGTGAACTGCGAGAACAGCGTCGAACCGATACCGATGATGACGGCCAGCACCAGAACCTTGATGCCGGAGGAGATGACGTTGCCAAGCACGCGCTCAGCCATGAAGGCGGTCTTGCCGAACAGGCCGAAGGGGATGAGGACGAAGCCCGCAAGCGTGGTCAGCTTAAACTCGATCAGGGTGACGAAGAGCTGCACGGCGAGGATGAAGAAGGCGAGGATCACCAACGCCCAGGCGAAGAACAGGCAGAGGATCTGGACGAGATTCTCGAACACCGCGATCCAGCCCATCAGGTCGGAAATGCTTTCGAGCAGGGGTCGCCCGGCCTCGAGCCCGGTCTGGGCGACACGTCCGGGGCGAAGGAGATCGGCGGCGGAAAAGCCGGTGCCCGAAGCCATCAGGCCGAGACCGGCGAAGCTTTCGAAGACGATGCGGGCGAGGTTGTTCCAATTGCTAATGATGTAGGCGAAGACACCGACGAAGAGCGTCTTCTTGACTAGTCGGGCGATGATGTCGTCATCGGCGCCCCAGGCCCAGAATAGGGCGGCGAGCGTAACGTCAATGACGATCAGCGTGGTAGCGATGAAGGCAACCTCGCCACCGAGCAGGCCGAATCCGCTGTCGATATAGCTGGTGAAGATACCGAGAAAATTGTCGATGACCCCCGTTCCGCCCATAGTCACTGCCCTCCGTTCGGTGCAGGCGTCGCCGGGGCTGGCGTCCGGCCAAGGAAGCGGTCGCGGTTCTCGGCCCAGGCGGCGAGGCAATCGGCATCGCTGCCGGCGGCCTCGCCGAGTTGCTGGCACCGGCGCAGGGTTTCGCGCAGCGGATCGGCCGGCGGCTGGAGCGCGGGAGCGGTGCTGACCGGCGCGGGATCGTCCTCGCGCGTCATCTCGATGACCGTGGCGGTGATCACAATCGCGACGAACACGATGGCCGCGATCCGGGCCAGCACCTTCCCCTCCATGCTTCGCCTCCTTTCCTCAGTTGAACATCTGCGCATTGCCGGGCTGGTAGCCCAAGCCCGGCGTCAGGAACCGCTCACGCTGGATGCGGCCCTGTTCGGCGGCGGTGGCGCGCTCGGCCTCGGTCAGCGCCTGGGCGCGGCCGTTTGCCGAAATCACCGCGATCAGGTCGGAGAGCTGCTGCGATTGAAGGGCGAGAAGCTGGTTGCCGGCCTGGGTTGCTTGCAGCGCACCCGTCGCCCCCTGGCTTTCGCCGACCAGCGCCGACATCTCAGCGCGGTTGCTGTCGATATTGCCGACGACGCCAGCTTGCACGCGCATGGCGTCCTGCAAGCCGCCAACAGTGTTCTCCCAGCGGGACCTGGCGTCAGCGATGAGTTGCTGGTCGGTGGCCGTCAGAGACAGGTTGCCGTAGTCCTGCTGGAACATCTGGTCGATGTTCTGCACGTTGAAGGCAATGTTCTGGGCCTGCCCGAGAAGCTGCTGGGTGCGTTGCACATTCTGCTGGAGCGCCTGAAGCGAACTGTGGGGCAGGCTGGCGAGATTGCGGGCCTGGTTGATCAGCATCTGCGCCTCGTTCTGGAGCGAGGTGATCTGGTTGTTGATCTGCTCCAGCGTCCGGGCGGCGGTCAGCAGGTTCTCGGCATGGTTGGTCGGATCGTAGACGATGCGGCCGAAGCCGCCGAAGAAGGCATGGGCAGGCGTCGTCAACACCGGGGTCAGCGCCAGCGGGGCAGCGAGGGCAAGGGCAAGCGCCGAGGCACTCACCATGCGGGTGAACCGGGGCAGTTTGTACGTCATGGAGTGATCTCCTCTTCTTCCAGGGTGATGCCGAACTCGTTTTCATCGTCGACGAGGGGCGGCAGGTCCTCGCTTTCCAGCGCGAGGTTGGTGAGGTCCGGGATCAGGTCGGCCGCCCAGTCGACGCCGCGCGCTCGAAGCCAGGCGGCGAGAAAGCCGTCTCGGCCGTGCTCCGCGAAGATTTCGGCAATCAATGCCTGGTCGGATTTGGCGGACGCGGCGCAGAGCGCGAGACCGACTTCGCTGAGGCCCAGCTCGAACAGCCGGTTGCCCCGCCGGGACTGGCAGTAGTAATCGCGCTTGGGCGTGGCTCGTGCGAGGATCTCGATCTGCCGGTCGTTGAGGCCGAAGCGGCGATAGATCGCGGTGATCTGCGGCTCGATCGCACGCTCGTTCGGCAGTAGAAGCCGCGTCGGGCAGCTTTCGATGATCGCGGGCGCGATGTTGCTGCCGTCGATGTCGGACAGGCTTTGCGTGGCGAAGACGACACTGGCGTTCTTCTTCCTGAGCGTCTTCAGCCATTCACGGAGCTGCTCCGCGAAGGCATCGTCATCGAGCGCCAGCCAGCCTTCGTCGATGATGAGCAGCGTGGGCCGGCCGTCGAGGCGGTCGCCGATACGGTGAAACAGGTAGGAAAGGACAGCCGGGGCCGCGCCGGTTCCGACCAAGCCCTCGATTTCGAACGCCTGGACGTCGGCTGAACCAAGATGTTCGCTCTCAGCGTCCAGCAGGCGGCCGTAAGGACCGCCGACGCAATAGGCGCGCAGGGCCTGTTTCAGGTCGTTGGATTGCAGCAGGACCGCGAGCCCGGTGATGGTGCGTTCCCCGACTGGCGCGGAAGCGAGCGAGGTCAGGGCCGTCCAGATATGCTCCTTTACCTCGGGGGTGATCTGGATGTTCTCGCGCGTCAGGATCGCCACGATCCAGTCGGCGGCCCATGCGCGCTCGGCCGTCTCGTGGATACGCGCCAGCGGTTGCAGCGAAACGGAGGTCTCGGCCGCATCGGTCAGTTCACCGCCGAGGTCGTGCCAGTCGCCGCCCATGGCAAGCGACGCGGCGCGGATCGAGCCGCCGAAATCGAAGGCAAAGACCTGGCTGCGCGGATAGCGCCGGAACTGCAAGGCCATCAGCGCCAGCAGAACCGATTTACCCGCGCCGGTCGGGCCGACGACGAGTGTGTGGCCCACATCGCCGACATGAAGGGAAAACCGGAACGGGGTCGATCCTTCGGTCCTGCCATAGAGCAGCGGGGGTGCGCCGAAGTGGTCGTCCCGTTCCGGCCCCGCCCACACGGCACTTGAGGGGATCATGTGGGCAAGGTTGAGCGTCGAAACCGGCGGTTGCCGGACATTGGCATAGGCATGTCCGGGCAAGCTGCCAAGCCAGGCGTCGACGGCATTGACCGTCTCGACCATGACGCTGAAATCGCGCGACTGGACGATTTTCTCGACCAGCCGCAGCTTTTCGTCGGCGCGGCAGGCGTCCTCGTCCCATACGGTGACGGTCGCGGTGACATAGGCCATGCCGGCCATGTCGGCGCCGAGTTCCTGCAAGGCCATGTCCGCGTCGGCCGCCTTGTTGGCGGCATCGGTATCGACCAGTGCAGATTGCTCGTTGGTCATCACCTCCTTGAGGATGGCGGCGATGGACTTGCGCTTGGCGAACCACTGGCGCCGGATACGGGTCAGCAGCCGCGTCGCGTCCACCTTGTCCATGAGAATGGCGCGGGTCGACCAGCGATAGGGAAAGGCCAGCCGGTTCAGTTCATCGAGCAGTCCGGGGGTCGTGACGCCCGGAAAGCCGGTGATGGTGAGAACTCGGAGATGCTGGTCGCCCAGGCGCGGCTCCAGCCCGCCGGTCAGCGCCTGATCCGGCAGCAGCGCGTCGAGATGCATCGGCACCTCGGGCACACGCACGCGATGCCGGTTGGTCGAGATCGTCGAGTGCAAGTAGGTGAGTGTCTCCGCGTCATCGAGCCAGCGGCATTCCGGCATGAAGCCGTCGAGCAGCGCCAGCACGCGGTCGGTGCGGTCGATGAAGCCGCGCACCAGTTCCCAGGGATTCACGCCCGAGGTCTCGCGGCCCTCGTAGAGCCAGGATTCTGAGCGTGCCGCATCCTCGGCGGGCGGGAGCCAGAGGAAGGTCAGGAAATAGCCCGAGACGAAATAGGTGCCGTTCGGCCGGCGATCGTCCCACTGGGATGATCGCTCATCGGCCTCACCCTCGAAATCGGCCTTGCGCTCGGCATCGACCAGCGCCGAGGCGGGATCGAGAAAGGTGCTGTCGGGATAGGTCGCGGCCTCGGTCCGCTGCGCCTCGACGAAGATCGCCCAGCCCGAGCCCAGACGGCGGAAGGCATTGTTCAGACGCCCTGCCACCGCGACCATTTCTGCCGCGACGGCGGAGTCCAGATCCGGCCCGCGAAACTTCGCGGTGCGCTGGAGCGAGCCATCCTTGTTCAGCACGACGCCGGAGCCGACCAGCGCCACCCAAGGCAGATAGTCAGCCAAGCGGGAGGCGGTGCGGCGGTATTCTGCGAGATTCATCATGGCTCGTGCCTCACACCGAGAGATGGCCGGGGATGCGCAGATGACGGCGCGCGACCTCGACGAAGAGCGGATCGCGTTTGGCCGCCCAGACGGCGGCGATATGGCCCACCGCCCAGATCAGGATGCCGGCCAGCCAGAGCTGGAGGCCGAGACCCACAGCCCCGGCGAGCGTGCCGTTCAGGATGGCGACGGATCGCGGCGCCCCGCCGAGCAGGATCGGCTCGGTCAGGGCGCGGTGAACCGGGATCGAGAAGCCTGGCACTTCGTCGAGTGCTTCGAACGCGACCGCCATCAGACCAGCGCCCCGCCACCGAAGCTGAAGAAGGAGAGGAAGAAGCTGGATGCCGCGAAGGCGATGGAGATGCCGAACACGATCTGGATCAACCGCCGGAAGCCGCCGCCGGTGTCGCCGAAAGCCAGCGTCAGGCCGGTGACGATGATGATGATTACGGCGACGATCTTGGCCACCGGCCCTTCGACGGATTCGAGGATGGATTGCAGCGGCGCTTCCCAGGGCATGGAAGAACCCGAGGCATGGGCGGCCGGCGCCATGAAGAGGCTGACATAGGTGACGGCGGCGGCCGTGGCGATGTGGTGGCGGATACGGAAGGCGCGACGGATCATGCAGGATCTCCTGAATCGTGAGTGGTGGCGGTTTCGGAAAAAGCGGGGGAAATCCGATAGTCGCCGTCCGGCCCGAGGCCCTCGACGCGAGCGAGTTCGGCCAGCCGGCGCGCGGAACCGCGCCCGGCCAGGACGGCCACAAGGTCGATGGTCTCCGCGATCATGGCGCGGGGGACGGTCACGACGGCTTCCTGGATCAGTTGTTCGAGACGGCGCAGCGCGCCGATACCGGAACCGGCATGGATGGTGCCGATGCCGCCCGGATGTCCGGTGCCCCAGGCTTTGAGCAGGTCCAGCGCCTCGGCGCCGCGCACCTCACCGATCGGGATGCGATCCGGGCGCAGGCGCAGCGAGGACCGGACAAGCTCCGACAGCGTGGCGACGCCATCCTTGGTCCGCATGGCGACGAGGTTCGGCGCGGCGCATTGCAGTTCGCGCGTATCCTCGATGATGACGACGCGATCCGAGGTCTTGGCCACTTCGGCCAGCAACGCATTGGTCAGGGTAGTTTTGCCGGTGGACGTGCCGCCGGCGACGAGGATGTTGGCGCGGGTGACGACCGCCAGTCGCAGGGCCTCGGCCTGCATCCGGGTCATGATCCCGGCGGCGACATAATCGTCGAGGCTGAATACCGCGACGGCTGGCTTGCGGATGGCGAAGGCCGGGGCTGCGACGACGGGCGGCAACAGGCCCTCGAAGCGCTCGCCTGTTTCCGGCAGTTCCGCCGAAACGCGCGGGCTGCGGGCATGGACCTCTGAGCCGACATGATGCGCGACCAGGCGAACGATGCGCTCGCCGTCGGCGGCCGTGAGCGTCTCACCCGTATCGGCCAGTCCCTCGGACAGCCGATCCACCCAGATCCTGCCGTCGGGGTTCAGCATGACCTCGACGACGGAAGGCTCCTGCAAGAGAGTCGAGATGGCAGGCCCAAGCGCCGTTCGGAGCATCCGCGCGCCGCGGTCAACACTTGCCTGTTTGTGGTTGCTGCCTGCCATCTCGTCCCCGTTCCACCGGGGAGGCGAGATGCGATCCCCGGATGGGGATGACTAAAAGAGACCTGAAACGGTGCGATTCAACAAGTTTCGGGCGTCGTAGTAGTGTAGGATAAAAATACAGGAGAACGGCGGTGGCGCCTTGTTCTTGAAGCTATGACCGTCCCACCCACATGGCGCATGTGACATCAGGAGTTTTCCGATTCGGGAACATCCTCAGAAACCTCCTGTCGGAGCTTCGGTCCTTGGGCGAGCCGCCTGCCGAGTGCGGTGATAAAGGCTTCATACCGCTCGCCCACCTTGGCCCTGGCCGCGTTCGCAGCGGGTTCGGGCAGGGCCGGCGTCGTGGCGAGCCAGAAGCGGATGAAGACCGCCAGGGTCTCGACCGCGATGCCAACATCGCGTTCCATCCGCATGATGCGACGGTCGATCTGATCGAGACGCCGGGCAACGATCGCCTCCCGGCGCTCGGCATCATCTGGCGACAGGAAGGACGCAATCGCGGCCTCAGCGATCATTGACTGCGAGCGATCCCGGCGGGCGGCAAAATCCGCCAAGGCCTTCTCGACGGCCGGCTCCAGATAGACGGTGAACTTCTTCTTCCGCGCGCTGGCCATGGCCTAGAGATCCATCCGGTCATGCGGGTTCATCGAGACCCGGCGCGCGGTATCCAGCATGTGGCGGATCATGCGCCGGTTCTGGCCGACCTCTTCGTCACCGTCGTCGGCCAGGCCCGCCTCGAACTCGTTCTCGATGGGCTTTTTCTTCTCCACCGGCTTCACGCGGCCGAGTTCGGGTTGCAGCCTGCGTTCGGATTGGGTCGGGTCTTCATCCTCGGCCGGTTCAGGTGAAGGATCTTCGACGGAATGTTCGGGTCGTGCCGGAATCGGCAGCGCGGTCCAGTTGTCCGCCTGCGGCGTGTCGGGCGGCGTCAGCTCCGGTGGCGCGAGAAGGCGTTCACGGAACCGCTCGTCCTCGAAATACCGCGCCTTCTTCGCGCGAACCGGCGGGATGCCGGCGACCATGACGATCTCGTCGCTCGGGGGAAGCTGCATGATCTCGCCCGGCGTCAGCAACTGCCGGGCGGTCTCCGAGCGCGACACCATGAGATGGCTGAGCCAGGGCGCGAGGCGATGCCCGGCATAGTTCTTCATCGCCTTCATTTCGGTGGCGGTGCCGAGTGCGTCGGAAACCCTCTTGGCGGTGCGCTCATCGTTCGTGGCGAAGCTCACGCGGACATGGCAGTTGTCGAGGATCGAGTTGTTCGGCCCGTAGGCTTTCTCGATCTGGTTCAGCGACTGTGCGATCAGGAAGCTCTTGAGGCCGTAGCCCGCCATGAAGGCCAGCGCGGTCTCGAAGAAGTCCAGCCGCCCAAGCGCCGGAAACTCATCGAGCATCAAGAGCAGGCGATGCCGCCCGGCATTCTCCTGCAAATCCTCGGTAAGGCGGCGACCGACCTGGTTCAGCAGCAATCGCATAAGGGGCTTAGTGCGGTTGATGTCGGAGGGCGGCACGACGAGGTAGAGCGTCGTCGGCCGCTCGCCCCCGACGATATCGCTGATCCGCCAGTCGCAACGGCGCGTCACCTCCGCAACCACGGGATCGCGATAGAGGCCCAAGAAGGACATGGCCGTCGACAACACGCCGGACATTTCATTGTCGGATTTGTTGCGCAGCTCGCGCGCCGCGCTGGCGACGACGGGATGCGGTCCCGCTTCCCCCAGATGCGGGGTTCGCATCATGGCAAGCAGGGTGGATTCCACCGGGCGCTTGGGGTCGGAGAGGAATTTGGCGACACCCGCCAGCGTCTTGTCCGGCTCGGCATAGAGGACGTGCAGGATGGCGCCGACGAGGAGCGAATGGGAGGTCTTTTCCCAATGGTTGCGCTTGTCGAGGCTGCCTTCGGGGTCCACCAAGATATCGGCGATGTTCTGGACGTCGCGCACCTCCCATTTGCCGCGGCGCACCTCGAGCAGCGGATTATAGGCCGAGGAGTTCGGATTTGTGGGATCGAAGAGCAACACCCGACCATGCTGCGCGCGGAAGCCCGAAGTGAGTTGCCAGTTCTCGCCCTTGATGTCGTGGACGATGGCCGAGCCCGGCCAGGTCAGGAGCGACGGAATGACCAGACCGACGCCCTTGCCGGATCGAGTCGGCGCGAAGCACAGCACATGCTCCGGCCCGTCATGGCGCAGATAGTCCCTTTCGTGGCAGCCGAGGACGACGCCATCGGGGTCGAGCAGGCCGGCCTTCCTGATCTCGGAGGTTTCGGCCCATCGCGCCGAACCGTAGGTGGCGACGTTCCTGGCCTCGCGCGCCCGCCAAACCGACATGCCGATGGCGACCGCGATGGCGATGAAGCCGCCCGAGGCTGCGATGATCCCGCCCATGGCGAAGATCGGCGGCGCGTAGGCTTCATAGAAATACCACCACCAGAAGATCGCGGGCGGATAATAGACTGGTACGTCGAACAGCACGAACCAAGGCGGCCCGAGCTGGGCCTGATAGCCGAGGCTCCAGGCGACATATTGCGTCGCGCCCCAGGTGGTGGCGAGGATGATGAGGAAGACGATGCTGATCTGTCCCCAGAGGATCTTGGTTGCAGACATGGGCGATGGTCCTTTCCGGTTGATGTCAGAGGCCGAGGCCCCGCTTGCGGCCAAACTCCCAATCGACGCCGCCATCGTCACGGGCGACGCCGGAGACATGGCGGCCGATCTGCTTTTCGAGGGAGGGCGACCAGGGCACGAGTTGGAAGCCGAGGCCGTCATCGATCATGGCGAAGCGGCCGGAGGCCAGCGCAAGCCGTTGACGGTAGGCGCCAGCGACATACTCGCCGCTGCCGGCGCGGTTGAACGGCATGCCGGTCTCAGCAGCGAGCTTCTCGCCGAGCGCATCGACCTCGCGCTGGCGCAGGGTGCTGAGAAGGCGACGCGCGAAGACGACGCGCCCGCCCTGACGCTCGGCGAAGCCTTCACCAATGAGATGCTCGGCGCGTTCGTCCTTGGCCTGACGGACTTCCGCGCCGAAGCCGCTGTCCGAGAGCGGGATGGGTTCCCGCGCCACGGCCTGCCGGTCGAGCCAGGTCGCGCCGGTGGCGCCGATCTGAGCGCCGAGATCGAGATCGGAGCGGACGGCGAGAGCGACACGGCGCTGCCCTCGCGCGTCCTCCCAGGATCGCAGTTCGACGATCGAGCCGGGCGGGCTGTCGCCCGTGGCATCGAGATGCGGCAGCCTGATGTGATGGGTGCGACCGTCGGTGCCGTCGATCACGGCATAGGCCGTGCCCTTCAACTCGTCATCGAGGCCGCGTTCGACCAGGCGGCCGATGACGGGGACGTCGAGGCTTTCGCCGGCGAGGACATAGCTGGCGGAACCGCGTTCGATACCACGCTCGGTCAGGGCGCGGTGCATGCGCTTGATGATGTCCCCACGCTCGCCCATCTCGCGCAGCACGGTCTCGGCCTCGGGCTTGATGAACCATTGCAAATGCCCGATCTGCCCGGCCAATCCCCGGATTTCGAGGGTGCGCAGACGACCGACCTTCAACGCATGGAACTCGTCCGGCTGGCCGACGGCAGGCGGGGCGAGGTCGATGATCCCGGACTTGTGGGCGTCGCGGACAAGCTGTCTGTCGAGTTGGGTCCAGCGTTCCGCCTCGACCTGCCGCTCCAGATTGCGATGGATCTCCAGATCGGTGCGCGGGCCGAATTCCTGCGTGACGAGATCCTGTGCGCGGGCGCGCATCCCCTCCTTAATGTAGTCGCGGGAGATCACGAGGTCCTGGCCGTCGTCGGTGCGGCCGCGCAGGATGATGTGGATATGGGGGTTGTCGGTGTTCCAGTGATCGACCGCGACCCAATCGAGCCGGGTGGCGAGATCCTTTTCCATCTGACCCATCAACTCGCGGGCATGCGCTCTGAGGTCGGTCATGTCGACGGCATCCTCCGGCGAGACGATGAAGCGGAAATGGTGCCTGTCCTCCTGGCACCTTTCCGCGAAGGCGCCGGCATCCATGTCGTCGATTTCCGGGCCGAACATCCGCGCCTTTTCCCCATCGCGGGTCACGCCATCGCGGCGCAGGTAATTGAGGTGGGCACCCAGCGGGGCGGATCGCGCGGTATGGCGCACCACGCGGGTCTTGATGACGACGGCACGCGAGCGCCCGCTCAGCAGGCGATTGGCCTGGATGCTGGCGCGCTGGCCGCGCCCGAAGCGGGAGCGGTTGCCGGACGTGATCTTGCCGGAGCGCGAGACACGCCCGCCGGCCTTCTGGGCGGCGGCGAGCGCCTGGGCGATGAAGGGCCGGGCCTGTTGTGCGCGTGTCGAGCGGATGCGCCCCGGACGGATGCGGAACTCGCTGTCATCAGACATGGCGCAGCCTCGCACGGTGCAAAAGGATATGGAATATCAGGAAGATAGGTGCGCAGCGCACGGTGCGCGCCAGCGCCGCACGGTGCGGAACGCGCCGGAAAACCCTGCAAAAACAACCGCCCAACTGAAGCGCACCGTGCGCCTTTTTATCTCGCCATCTTTCGGTCGTGGTGCCTGCCGCCACCCTCTGCGCCCTCCATGACACGCCAGCGCCCGATGGGATGCGAATTGCGGTGCCGCTGCTCATGGCCGGTCCCCACCGGCATCGCGGGCGACGAACAGCCCCTCCGACTGCAAGGCGGTGAGTGCGTCCGGTGCCGCCGGGACGAGCGAAGGGGCATCGTCCGGCGTGCGGTCGGGGGACGCGGGATCGGCAGCGGAAGCGCCTATTTCACGCGCGACGAAGAGCGCCGCCTCGCGCCAGTCGGGCGGCGGAGCGACCGTCGAGCCGCTGCCGGAAGGCCGCTCGCCGAGCAGGATCGGCGTCAAAGCAGCGACATAGGCGCGCGTCTCGGCAGGCAGCGGACGAGCCGTCGCGCGGTATTCATCGTAGCGACCGGGACCGGCATTGTAGGCCGCGAGCATCGCGGCGACATTGCCGTAGCGATCCCACATCTCGCGTAGGTAGGCGGTGCCCGCGAGGATGTTGTCGCGCGGCTCGAAGGGGTCGCGGCCGAGAGCATGGCGGATGCGCAGCTCCGCCCAAGTCGAGGGCATGACCTGCATCAGCCCCATCGCCCCGGCGGTGGATATGGCGCGCATATCGCCCGCGCTTTCGACCTGCATCACGGCGATGATCCATGACGGCGGGATGCCGAAACGCTGCGAAGCCTCCTCGATATGCGCGCCGTGCGGATGCGCAGCGACCGTGCGATCCGGCACGGTGGTTTGCGCCAGACCGGACAGCGGGGCGATGGTGGAGACGAACAGGCCGGAAAAAAGAAGGAGGATGATGCGGCGGCGGACACCGCATCTCCCCGAAGCGGGACGAGTGCAGGACGTGACCATGATCACCCCTGTTCGTCGCGCTTCTTCGGACGGGTCCAGTGCAGACCCCACTCGCGGCCATCTTCGTCCGACTGGAACAGCCGGGCGCGGATCGGCTGCTGAAAGACGGGATCGTCGAGAAGGACGGAGACGAACGGTCCTGCGCGCTCGCCAGAATGTTTCCAGCCTGCGCCGACTTCCGGCCCGTCTTCATCCCCAAGCCGAATTCGATAGGCGGGCGCGTTCTCTGACTCGACATCATCGATCGGAACAAAGGTCAGCTCAAGGTCGAGCGAGAGGGTGCGAAGCTGCCCGAAATAGCCGGACGGGGTGCGGGTAAACTGGCCGATCTGTGCCATGGAAGGCTCCTTTCCTATGCGGTAGAGAAGACGCGGGCCGCTCGCACGCCCCGCACTGGACGCGCCGTCACCGCATCGGCGCGCGCCAGACAAAGCGGCCATCGCCGTCTTCGTCGGTGAAAAGCGGGATCGCGTGGCCGATCACCGCGGAGGCGGGGAGCGGGCCGAAATAGCGGCCGTCGAGGCTGTCGCCGACGTCCGGGTTCATCAGGAAAACCTCGCCCTCGGCGATGACGCGGCAGCCCAGCCAGACCGGCAGGTCTCGGCCGAGGCTGTCGTGGTCGCGCGCCTCGCCGAGCGGAACGCCGTTGACGGAGATGGCGCGGCCAGCGCGACATACGCGCTGTCCGGGCAAGCCGAGGACATGCTTCAGAAGCGGCACGTCGCGGGCGACATAGCCGCGCTTGACCATGAACGAAGCGATGGGTTCGGGTGGGATGACGGCGACCAGATCGGGCACCTCGATCCGCTGAGTGGGCGTGACGGTGTAGAAGCCGATGGGCACGCTGGCCGATGCGTTCCAGACCAGCCTTGGCGCGGTCGGAACGAATCCGGTAATGGCGATCCCGAGCGTGGCAGCCGTTGTCGCCATGACATAGCGAAAGCGCGTCATGGGGCGATCTCCCGGCGCCGGAGCCATGCCTGATGGCGCTCGGCGGTGTAGGGTCGCGGCGCTTCGCCCGCGTTCATCCAATGGGCAACGTGCCGCCAGTGATCGGGATCGACCTGGGCGGGATCGACGCCAATGGCCTCGATCCCGTCGACATGGCGGAGGACGGCCTCGACCTTCGGCCAGCCTTCGATCTTCAGCAGGATTTCGCCGCCCGGACGGGCGAAGGGCAGCGTCTGATAGGACTCGCCCGGCGCAACCGCGCGCAGGATGTCGAGGCGCGAAATGATCGTGCCGTGGTCGTTCGCCGCCCAGCGGACGAACGCGAACACCGCGCCAGGACCGAAAGAGACGATACGGCGGTTGCGGTCGAGGAGCTGCGTTCCCGCCTCATGGCCGAACCTGATCCAGTATTCGGTCCTGCCTTCCACCCAGGTCAGTTCCACGCGGGTCAGATCGCCGTCATGGGCGTCGATTCCGATCATGAGCGGTCTCCCCCTATGTCGGGAAACTCGCGCGCAAGCAGTTCCCTCAACATGTCGGCGA
>JAANMV010000462.1_pt1 | contig 50337 bp, 45 predicted proteins | sample 7279661 | NCBI WGS metagenome assembly JAANMV01 (sample SAMN14094540, study PRJNA606508) | bioreactor metagenome | isolation source: A lab-scale SPAN reactor treating ammonium-rich wastewater day 121 | place: Ireland: Galway | collected 2017-05-16
TGCGGTACGAGGTGCGGGCGGACATCCATCTGGCGTTCACGCAGTTGGCCTGCTGCCTCATCACGTTCAAGCAGCACCAACGGTTTTGTTAGGCACTCTTAGGGCAGGGGGAGCCAGTGGTGAGCCCGGCCCCATAGGAGAGTGTCGTGAAGAACATTACTCGTATGATGGCCGGGCTCACTCTGGCGCTCACCCTCGCGGCCTGCGGCGGTAACCCCGCCCCCACTCCCGGCTCGATCGAGCTCACCGCCACCGGTGTGAACGCCAGCGCCACCGTCGGCAGCACCACCACCGGCACGTTCGCGTTCAAGAACGGCGGCGGCAGCGACCTCGGCTACACCGTGTCGGTCAGCTACCCCACCGACAAGGCCAGCGGCTGGCTGAACTTCAGCGGAGCGGACGCCAGCGGCACCGTCAAGGCCGGCGAAACGAAATCCGTGACCGTCAACGTCACCTGCCAGCCCTACGACGACACCTACGCCGCCACCCTGACCCTGATGAGCAAGGACGGCGCGATCAGCAAGCAGCTGCCCGTCACCCTGAACTGCACCGCCGAAACCAACATTCCCGAGAACGCGCCCGTCCTGTCCGTCAAGGCCGAGGCGAGCGCCGTCAGCACGGACAGCGCCCACATCACCGGGACCGCCAGCGACAACGTTCAGGTTCAGCGCGTGACCTACAAGCTCAACGGCGGCGCGGAAACCACGCTGACCGGCGTGACCGCCGCCAAGACGATCACCCTGGACTTCAAGGTGGCCGGCCTGGCCGAGGGCAACAACGAAATCGTGGTCACGGCCTACGACACCAGCAACAACGCCACGCCCAGGACCCTGGCCGTCACCTACACCGCCCCGGTCAAACCCCCCACCGACACCAAGGCCCCCACCCTGACCGTTCCCGCCGACCAGCTCACGAACGCTGACCAATACACCCTCAGCGGCAGCGTGAGCGACGAGGGCGGCGTCAAGAACGTGACCTACACGGTCAGCAAGGACGGCGGCCCCGCCACGGCGCCCGCCACCGCCACCCTCAGCGGCTCCGGCTACAGCCTGGACCTGAGCGGCCTGACCGACGGTCTGTACGCCGTGACCGTCACCGCGCAGGACAACGCCGGCAACCAGACCGCTCCCCAGACCGTTCGCCTGACCGTGGACCGCACCGCCCCCAGCGTCAGCCCGGGCGACGTGACCGTCACCGACAACCAGAACGGGAGCGCCGCGGTCCGGGTCGTGGCGCCGGACGCCGCGTCCGTCTCCTACAGCACCGACGGCGCGACCTTCCAGACCGTGGCCGGCAGCTCTCCCTTCGCCTTCACGGTGGGCACGTACGCGGCCGGCACGCACAGCGTCTGGGTCCGCGCCACCGACGCCGCCGGCAACGTCTCGGCGGCCGTGAAGTACGACTTCACCATCGCGCCCTACGGGGACCTCACCGCGCCGGTCCTGACCCTCCAGGGCGTGCAACTGACGAACACCAGCAGCGTGAATGTGACCGGCACCGTCAGCGACGCCAGCCCCGTCACGGTCACCTACGCCGTCAGCGGCCAGGCGACGGGCTCGGGCACCGTCACCGTGAACGCCGACGGCACCTTCAGCATCAACCTGAGCAGCCTGACCGACGGCGTGTACACCCTGACCGTGACCGCCCGGGACAGCAACGGCAACAGCACCGAGAAGACCACCACCGTCACGGTGGACCAGACGGCCCCCAGCCTCCAGACCGGCGACGTGACCGTCACCGACAACCAGAACGGGAGCGCGACGGTGACGGTGGGCGGCGTGGGCGAGAACACGCTGTGGTACAGCCTCGACGGCGTGACCTGGCTGCAGGCCACCGGCAGCACCTTCAACCTGCCCGCCAGCGGCATGCTCGGCGCGGGCAACTACACCGTGTGGGTCAAGGTCGGCGACGCGGCCGGCAACGTCTCCGCACCGGTCTCCCAGAGCTTCAGCATCGCCCGCTACGGCGACCTCACCGCCCCCAGCCTGGCCCTGCAGGCGACCGCGGCCTTCAACGCCGGCAGCCTGAGCGTCACCGGCACGGTCAGCGACGCCAGCCCCGTCACGGTCACCTACACCCTCAGCGGCCAGGCGACCGGGTCCGGCACCGTGCCCGTGAACGCCGACGGCACCTTCGGCCTCGACCTGAGCAACCTCGCGGAAGGCAGCTACACCCTGACCGTGACCGCCAGCGACGACAACGGCAACAGCACCGAGAAGACCGCGACCTTCACCGCCGACCGCACCGCCCCTGAAGCCGGCGCGGACCAGAGCGACACCGAGTGGCGCAACACCCCCTTCACCGCGCACTTCACGGCCACCGACGCCCTGTCCGGCCTGAGCGACGCCGCCGACGCCGACTTCGACCTGACCGTCAGCGCCGACGCCCCCAACAGCACTGAACCGGTCCAGGTGACCCGTGTCATCACGGACAACGTGGGCAACACCCGCACCGTGACCGCCTCGGCCCGCATCGACACCGTGGCCCCCACGATCACCGCCACCGCCGACCGCGCCCCCGAGTGGAGCGGGTGGTACAAAGACAGCGTTACCGTCACATTCGCGTGCGACGATGCCCTGTCGGGTGTGGCCGACTGCTCCGCGCCGCAGACCCTCAAGGCCAGCGGCCAGGCCCAGGGGACCGTCCGTGACCGCGCCGGCAATTCCAGCGCTGCCAGCCTCGACGTGAACGTGGATGCCGACGCCCCCACCTTCAGCTCCGACCTCTCCGCCAGCGTCGTTACCGTTGACGGCGGCTCCGATGCCCTGATCACCGGCATCATCGGTGACCCCAGCACACAGGTCCAGAGCCTGACCTACGCCCTGAACGGCGCCCAGCCGGTGGACGCTGCGATCACGCCCGCCGCCTCGCTGGCCCTGAACCTGACTGTGCCCAACTTACAGGACGGCCCGAACAGCATCGTCCTGACCGCCACGGACGCTCTCGGGCATACGAGCACCAAGACGCTGACGGTCACGGCGGCAGATACGGGCGCCCCGACCTTCACCCGCGTGTCCATCGAACTCGTGGATCCTGCCACGACGCGCACGACTCTCCGCCTGACCGGTGAAGTCACCGACCTCGTCGGCGTGACCCGCGTCACCTCCAGCCTGAACGGCGGTCCTGAGACGGACCTGACCATCACGGCCAGCCAGACCGTGACCTTCGACCAGACGCTGAGCGGCCTGATCGCGGGCCAGAACACCCTCACGGTCCGTGCTTACGACGCCGCTGGGAACTTGGAAACGCAGTCGCAGAGCTTTGATGTGACTGCCAACGATTACCTGGCCCCCACGATCTCCAACCTGCGGGCCGTCGGCAAGGGCCGCAGCAGCAACGTGGGTATCACTGCCAGCATTACGGACCTCGCGCCAGTGGGCGCGGTCGCCGGGGTCCGCAAGGTGACCCTGGAGTACATCGAGAACGGCGTCGTGAAACGCAGGGACGTGACTGGCTCCCTGACCGGCACCAGCTTCAGCTACACCACCAAGACCCTCATGGTCGGCATGCAGATCAAGCTGATCGTCGAGGACAACGCCGGTAATACCATCACCAGCCTGACCACGATTCTTCGCCGCTGAGCGCAGCTCAGTCTCCCTGCCCTCCAGCGGAGAGCGCCAGGAAAGCGCTCTGCTGGAGGGCGGGGATCTTTGTTGGCTCTGTGACTTTCGGCGTTTACTTCAGCACGCCGGTCCAGACGAGCAGCGCCCAGGCCAGCAGGGGCAGGGCCACGATGCCTGCCACGAGTTTGATCAGTCGCCAGAGGTCCCTCAGGAGTTCCCGCACGGCTTCAGGCTACACGTGGGGGCGGTTCATAGGAAACCCTGAACGGCGCCGCACACGCCTTCCACGTACACTCGGGGCTATGACGCTGCACGAACTGGCCGGCCAGCCCGCCCCGCAGTCCCTCCTGGTGAACGTGCCCCGGCTGGTGGCGCACTACTACGAGACGCGGCCGGACGTGCACGACCCGGCCCAGCGGGTGAGTTTCGGCACGAGCGGGCACCGCGGCACCAGCCTGAACGGCACGTTCAACGAGTGGCACATCATGGCGGTCGCTCAGGCGGTCGCGGAGCACCGCGCGGCAGTGGACATCACCGGGCCGCTGTACATGGGTCTGGACACGCACGCCCTGTCCGAACCGGCGTGGATGAGCGCGTTGCAGGTGCTGGTCGGCAACGGGGTGCGGGTGCGGGTGCAGCCGGGCGTGTTCACGCCCACGCCGCTGGTCAGCCACGCGATCCTGGAATTCAACCGCTCGGGCGCGGAGCGGGCGGACGGCATCGTGATCACGCCCAGCCACAACCCCCCGCAGGACGGCGGGTTCAAGTACAACCCGCCGAGCGGCGGCCCGGCCGACACGGACGTCACGGGCGCCATTCAGGCCCGCGCGAACGCCATCCTGGAGGGTGAACTGCGGGACGTGCGGCGCGTCAGCCTGGAAGACGCCATGAGCGGACTCGAACCGTTCGATTTCATCACGCCGTACGTGGAGCAGCTGCCGCAGGTGATCGACCTGGACGCCGTGAGGCAGTCGGGCGTGCGCATCGGCGTGGATCCCCTGGGCGGCAGCAGTCTCCCGGTGTGGCAGGCAATCCAGGCGCGCTACGACCTGAACCTGAAGATCGTGAACGACGACATCGACCCGCGGTTCGCGTTCATGCGGGTGGACAAGGACGGCAAGATCCGCATGGACTGCTCCAGCCCGTACGCCATGGCGGGCCTGCTGGACCTGAAGGAGGACTTCGACGTCGCCATCGGCAACGACCCGGACGCCGACCGGCACGGCATCGTGACCGCCGGCGGCCTGCTCAACCCGAACCATTATCTGGCGGTCATGATCGAGTACCTGTTCCAGCACCGCCCCGGCTGGAGCGAGCGTGCCGGGGTGGGGAAGACGCTGGTGAGCAGCGCCCTGATCGACCGGGTGGCCGCCGGGATCGGCCGGCCGCTGGTGGAGGTGCCGGTGGGCTTCAAGTACTTCGTGGACGGCCTGCTGACCGGCACGCTGGGCTTCGGTGGGGAGGAGTCCGCCGGGGCGAGCTTCCTGCGGCTGAACGGGCAGGCGTGGAGCACCGACAAGGACGGCATCATCCCGGGCCTGCTGGCCGCCGAGATGACCGCCCGCACCGGGAAGACGCCCAGGGAGCGCTTCGCGGATCTGAGTGAGCGGTACGGCCAGACGGCCTACGACCGGCAGGACGCCCCGGCCGGTGCGGAGCAGAAGAAGGTGTTGGCGAACCTCTCGCCGGAGCAGGTCACCGCGACCACGCTGGGCGGCGACCCGATCACCGCAAAACTCACCCGCGCGCCCGGGAACAGCGAGGCGATCGGCGGGCTGAAGGTCACGACCGATCAGGCGTGGTTCGCGGCGCGCCCCAGCGGCACGGAGGACATCTACAAGATCTATGCCGAGAGTTTCCGCGGGCCGGAGCACCTACAGCAGGTCATGCGGGAGGCGCGGGAGGTGGTGGGCGCGGCCCTGGCGCAGAGTGGCCTGAGCTGAGCACTCCAGCGGACGCGCTACAGTCTCTGCCGTGACCGACGCGCGTTCCGGTGCCCCCGCTCCCCTGCCCGAGATCGACCTGGAGTTCCCGGCCCCGGCCGTGACGGGCGCGGTCCCGGCCGAACCGGACCCCGCCCCGCACCTCGGCCCGGCGCAACCTGCGCCTGCAGCACCGAAAGGCCGGAGCCTGCGGGCGAACACCCTGATCGTGATGGCGGGAACGCTCGCGTCACGCCTGTCAGGCATCGTGCGCACGCAGGTGCTGAACCTGGCGGACAACACCCTGCTGGACGCCTTCATGGTCGCCATCCGCGTGCCGAACCTCCTGAGGGAACTGCTCGCCGAGGGCGCGCTCGTCAATTCCTTCATTCCGGTGTACAAGTCCCTGAACGCCGAGGACCGCCGCCGGATGGCCTCGGCGTTCAGCGGCCTACTGATCGCCGTGAACCTGATTCTGATGGCGGTCGGCATCCTGGCCGCGCCGTGGATCGTGGAGGCCTTCATCGCCGCGGACAGCAACGTGGACCGCGAGGTCGCCACGTACATGACGCAACTGGTCATGCCGTTCCTGATGCTGATCAGCCTGTCCAGCATCGCCATGGGCGTGCTGAACGCCGACGAGCACTTCAGGGAGAGCAGCTTCGCGCCGGTGGCCTTCAATATCGCGTCCATCGTGGCCCTGCTGCTGCTTCCCAAGACGGCCACCTGGCTGGCGTTCGGGTGGCTGATCGGCGGGGTGGCGCAGCTGCTCGTGCAGCTCCCGGCCCTGCGCCGCTTCGGGCTGCTGCCCGCCCCCGGCCTGAGCGGACACCCGGCGGTCGGGCGGGTACTGCGGCAGATGGCACCCTTTACCATGACCGCCGGCGCGCGGCAGTTCCTGAACCTGGTGGTGCAGAACATGCTCACCAACCGCGCCCTGGGCTTCGGGGCGGGGACCAGCGCCGGGTATGGTGTGGCCGAGGCGCTGTTCACCACCGTGAACGGCCTGTTCGTGGTGTCGCCCGTCATGGCGATGTTCCCCCGTTTCGCGCAGCACGCCGCCGAGAAGAACTGGACGGCCTTCCGCACCCTCACGGCTCAGGGCCTGCGCACCACCACCTTCCTGACCGCCCCCATGAGCGCCCTGCTGCTCGCGCTGGCCCCCTACGCCGTCAGCGTGATCAACCTCAGCCCGAACTACGACCTGGCGCGCTTCGCGGCCGCCACCGGCATCCTGCAGGGCTGGGCGCTGGCGCTGCTGCCCTGGGCGGTCGTCACGCTGCTGCTGCGCACCTTCTACGCCCGGGAACGCACCCGGGAGGCCGTGACCATCAGCGCCATCGGGTTCGTGGTGGAGGTTGCCTTCTATCAACTGCTGGTGCCGCGTCTGGGTTTCCGGGGCTTCGGGCTGAGCACCGCCATCAGCGGCACCCTGATGGCCCTGGCGCTCGTCTGGCGGTACCGCGCTGCCCTGGGTTTCCCCGGCCGGGAGGTGCTGGGCCACCTGCTGCGCGTGACCGGGCTGGCCGCGATTGCCGGGGTGGTCGCCTGGATCGCCGTGAACCTGCTGCCGTTCCAGCCGGGGTTCATCCTGCCGGGTGTGGCGGGGCTGGCGGTGGCGGGCACGCTGGGGCTGGGCACGTACCTGGTGCTGGCGGTGATCCTGCGGCTGCCGGAAGTGAACGGCGTGCTGCGGCGCCTGAAGCGCTGAGGGAAGTGAAGGAGGCGCCCGGGAGGAATTCCCGGGCGCCTTCCTCTCTTCGGTTACCCGCGCAGGCCCAGCAGCGTGTAGCCCAGCAGGGCGAACTTCTCGCGCAGCAGGTACCGCAGGTCCGGGTTGCGGCTCAGCGGGCTGGGGTTGGCATTGGCGGTGAGCCCCAGGGCGCGGGCCAGCACCAGCGCGCGCGGGGCGTGGGCCTCGTCGGTGATCAACGTGACCGGCGTGCCGGGCGGGAGCAGCACGCGGGCGCCGCGCAGATTCTCGGCGGTGGTGCGGCTGCGCGCCTCGGCGATCAGGGCGGACTTGGGCACGCCGCGCGCGCGCAGGTACGCGGCGCCGACCTCACCCTCGGTGTAGGGGTCGCCGGGTTGCCGGCCGCCGGTCACCACGATGGTCTGGACGCCGCCCGCGCGGTAGACGCTCAGGGCGTGGTCCAGGCGGCGTTTGAAGGCGGGGCTGGGTCGGCCGCTGTACTGTGCGGCGCCGAGCACGACGAGCGTGGAATGGGTGGGGCCGGCGGCCACGTGCGGGCGGGCCAGGAGCCACGTGCAGGCGGCCAGGACCCCCAGCAGGACAGGCAGCAGGAAGGGGAGGGCGGCGCCCCGCGTGGTCATGGGTGCACCGTAGCATGAAGAAAAAATGAAGAGTGTGGTGAACTTCGCCCGCCATCCGGGGCAGGAGGGAGACAGGCCAGTTGCGGCCCCCTGCGCGCTCACCCGGGCTTCCCGACTGAGTTTCCGTCTCTCAGGCTGGCGATGCGGGGCAGTGGCCTCGCCCATGACCTTCTTTTCCCGCTGGCGACGCACGAACGCCGTCCTCGTCCGGGCCGGACGGGAGTGTCGTGGTGGGGACAGGAGGGCTCGGAGGCCTGTGCTACCCTCAGCCGCAAGTTTCGGTTCTGTACGTAATCCCCCGTTCCCGCCTCTTTCCTGCTGCACACGGAGTGCCCTGAAGTCATGCCCAACACGCTCGTGATCGTCGAATCCCCCGCCAAAGCGCGCACCATCGAGAAGTACCTCGGGAAGGGGTACCGGGTGGAATCGTCCATCGGGCACATCCGCGACCTGCCCAAAAGTGCCTCGGACATTCCCGAGAAGTACAAGGGGCAGGCCTGGGCCCGCCTGGGCCTCGACGTGGACAACGACTTCCAGCCGCTCTACGTCGTCTCCCCGGACAAGCGTCAGCACGTGGCGAAACTCCGCAAGATGGCCCAGGAGGCCGACGAGGTCATCCTCGCGACCGACGATGACCGCGAAGGGGAGAGCATCGCCTGGCACCTGTACCAGGAACTCAAACCCAAGGTGCCGGTCAAGCGCATGGTGTTCCACGAGATCACCAAGGACGCCATCCAGCAGGCCATCGCCAACCCCCGCCAGATCGACCGGGACCTCGTGGAGGCGCAGGAGGCCCGCCGGGCCCTGGACCGCCTGTACGGGTACGAGGTCAGCCCGGTGCTGTGGAAGAAGGTCGCGCCGAAACTCAGTGCGGGCCGCGTGCAGTCGGTGGCGACGCGCATGCTGGTGGAACGCGAGCGCGAGCGCATGCGCTTCGTGTCCGCGCAGTGGTGGGACCTGCTGGTGACGGCCATGACGGCCGACGGGCAGGCCTTCCCGGCCCGCCTGACCGACGTGAACGGTCAGAAGCTCGCGGTCGGGAAGGACTTCGACCCCCTGACCGGGCAGCTCAAGCCCGGTGCGGGGGTGCGCCTCCTGACGGAAGCCGAGGCGCAGGCCCTGGCCGCAGGCCTCACGGCGCAGGCCCTGACCGTGACCAGCGCGGAGGAGAAACCCTTCACGCAGCGGCCCTACCCGCCCTTCATCACGTCCACGCTGCAGCAGGAAGGCAGCCGCAAGCTGGGCTTCGCCGCCACCCGCACCATGCGCGCCGCACAGCGCCTCTACGAGGGCGGGTACATCACCTACATGCGCACCGACAGCACCAACCTCTCGGAAGAGGCGCTGGGCGCAGCGCGCGCGCAGGTCACGCAGATGTACGGCCCCAGCTACCTGCACCCCACGCCCCGCGTGTACGCCAAGAAGGCCAAGAACGCCCAGGAGGCCCACGAGGCGATCCGCCCGGCCGGCAGCACCTTCCGCACCCCGGACAGCCTCCGCGGGGAGCTGAGCGGCGACGAGTGGCGCCTGTACGACCTGATCTGGAAACGCACCGTGGCCTCCCAGATGGCCGACGCCCGCGGCCGCAGCCTGCGGGTGCGCCTGGGCGGGCAGGCCCGGGGCGGGGAGGCCGTGGGCCTGAGCGCCTCCGGCCGCACCATCGATTTCCCCGGCTTCCTGCGCGCGTACGTGGAGGGCAGCGACGACCCGAACGCCGCCCTGGAAGACCGCGACACGCCCCTGCCGCCCCTGAAGCAGGGCGAGCGCGTCAGTGCCGACACCGTGAAACCCGAGGGGCACGACACGCAGCCCCCCGCCCGCTACACCGAGGCCTCGCTGGTGCAGGCGCTGGAAGCCGCCGGGATCGGCCGCCCCAGCACGTACGCCAGCATCCTGGGCACCATCCAGGACCGCGGGTACGCGCAGAAGAAAGGGCAGGCGCTGGTGCCGTCCTGGACGGCCTTCGCCACGTCCGCCCTGCTGGAACACCACTTCGGGCGCCTCGTGGACTACGACTTCACCGCCCGCATGGAGGAGGAACTCGACGAGATCGCCGGCGGCCGCGAGCACCGCGTGCCGTACCTCCGCCGCTTCTACCTGGGTGAGGGCGGGCAGGGGCTCGCGCTGAAACCCACCATCGAACGCCAGATGGGCGAGATCGACGCCCGGGGGATCGCCACCATCCACGTGCCCCGCCTGGACGGCACCGGCATTGAGGTTCGCGTGGGCCGTTACGGGCCGTACATGCAGCGCGGCGAGGACAAGGCCAACCTCCCCGAGGACCTCGTCCCGGACGAACTGACCGCCGAGAAGGCCGAGGAACTCCTGAGCCGCCCCAGTGGCGACCGCGTGATCGGCACGGACGAGGCCACCGGGCACCCCGTGGTCGCCCGCGCCGGCCGTTACGGCCCATACGTGACGCTGGGCGCGGAGAACCCCCCGGTGCGCAGCGCCAGCCTGTTCCCCGGCGACGACCTGAACACCCTGACCGTGGAACGCGCGCTGAAGCTCCTGAGCCTGCCGCGCCTGGTCGGCGTCTCCGAGGGCGAGGAGGTCTGGGCGCACAACGGCAAGTACGGCCCTTACCTCAAGCGCGGCAACGACAGCCGCAGCCTCACCGCCCATGAGGATCTGTTCACCGTCGGGATTCACGAGGCTGAGGCGCTGTTCATGCAGCCCCGCTTCCGCGCCCGCAACGCGCCCGCTGGGCCGCTGAAGACCTTCGAGTACGAAGGCCGCGCCGGAATTCAGCTCAAGGACGGCCGCTTCGGGCCGTACCTCACCGACGGGGAACGCAACGCCACCCTACGCAAGGGCGAGACGCCCGAAACCCTGACCGCCGAACGCGCCCTGGAAATCCTGGAGGAGCGCGGCAAGGAACCCAAGAAGAAGCCCGGCAAGGCCCGCACCGCGAAGCCCGCCGCGACGAAAACAGCGAAGACGGCCGCCAAGCCCGGTGCGAAGACGGGCTCCAAGACCAGCGCCACCAAGAAACCGGCTGCGAAGAAGCCCGCTTCAAAGCCCGCTGCGAAGGCTAAAGCGCCCGCAAAAACGCCCCTCACCTGGGCGGAACTCAAGCCGCACCTCGGCGTTCTCAGCGCCCAGGAACGCGAGTTGGTGACCGCCACCCGCGAACGCGGCGAGAAGGTCGAGGACGTCGCCCCGGGCCTCGGCCTGGACGTGAAGAAGGCCAAGGGTATGGCCCTGCAGGCCAGCAAGAAGCTCAATCAGGCCGCCCGCAGCGAGTAATCCCCCTCCCTGACCCGCGCTGATGCCCGCCCGCCTCCCTGCCGCTCCGCCTGCTGTCCCGCAGGCGCTGCACCTGTCCCGGCTGGCGCAGGGCGCCCCGGGGCAGTGGGTGGCGCTGCCGGGCGGCGGGGTGCGCATCACGGCACTGGTCGGGTCGCAGGCGGGGGTGCCCGGGCCCGGCTGGGTGGTGTGCCTGGGTGGGGAGGCGGTGGTGGACCTGCCGCTGAACAACTTCGTGCGCCTGCGTGCCACGGAGTCGTACCGCGTGCCGCCCGGTGAGGCCTGGACAGCCCTGCCGGTGAAGGCGGCAACGGTGCTGCTGTTCATCCCGGATTGAGGGCAATGGAAGCGCGGCCCGCCAACCCTCATGGGAACCGGCGGGCCGCGCTTCTGTGTTTACTTGCGGCGCCGGGCGGCTTTCGCGGCGGCCTTGGCGGCTTTGGCCTCGGCCTTCTGTTTTTCCTGCATTTCCTTCCCGAGGTCCTGCATCAGCTGCGCGCCCTGGGCGTCCACCTGCTTCTGCAGTTCCAGCAGGGTGGTCATCACGAGGTTGTGCAGCACGCGTTCCATCTGCGGGCGGATCCACCTGTACCGCACGCGGGCGTTCAGGCTGAAGGTGACTTCCGTGCCGCCGGGCATGGGTTTGAAGGTCCAGGCCTGCGTGAGTTTCTCCAGCGGCCCGACGTGCCGCACGCTCTCCCACCCGCCGCGCTGCGGGGCCTGCAGCTGGCCGTACTTCGCGGTGAACGACAGGCCCAGCAGCCGCCGGGCGAGCTTGACGCGCACCAGGGCGTTGTTCGTCAGCCGGCCCTCGCCGCCCTCGTAGGCGGCACTGACGATGTTCGGGTCCCAGGCGGCGCGGCGTTTGGGTTCCAGCGCGAGGCGGTACAGGACGTCCGGGCGGGCGCGGACGATCAGGTTCTGTTTGATCTGAATGGATTCGGACATGCCTGCTGGGAGTGTACCGTGAGCGCCCGGGCGCGCGTGCCCCGCCCGGCCGTCAGGGGCGGCGGTGCCGGGCCGCGCCAGGGCCCGGGTCGCTCAGGGCGCCGTGCAGCAGCAGGCTGAACCGCTCCTGCCAGTCCTGCATGACCTCCCGTTGCGTGCGGTGCCCGCCGTGCAGCAGCGACAGCAGGCAGGCGTCCACCAGCAGCACGCTCAGGTGCGTGACGTCCAGCCCCGGGCGCAGATGCCCGCCGCGCTGCATGGCGAGGAGCACGGGCTCCACCAGGGTGGTGAGCATCAGCGCGGTGCGCAGGCCCAGGTCGTCGGAAAGGGTCAGGTCACTGGCGTCCCGGCGCAGGGGCGCGCGGGCGTCCAGGCGCGGCAGCCGCGCGGACAGCACCGCCTGCCCCACGGCCCCCACCAGGTGCCGGTAGCGCACGCCCAGGTCGGCCATGCGGGCCGTGACGTTCTCCCACACCTGCTGCGGCGCCGCGCCGCCCTGCAGGCGACTGAGGGCCTCGTCGCGGCTGGCCTGCACGGCCTTCTCGAAGTGCGCCAGGAGCATGTGCACCTTGCTGGGAAAGTAGCGGTACAGGTTGGTGCGGCTCACGAACGCCGCCTGGGCGATGTCCTGCGCGCTGGTGGCCTCCAGGCCGCTGCGGGCGAACAGCTCGAAGGCGGCGCGGGCAATCCGCTCGCGCCGGGCCTGGTCCTGTTCCTCGCGGTTCGTCTTCATGTGGTCGGCTGGGGGCGTCCGCGCGGGGCCCGGGTCGGGGCCCGGCCGCGGCTCACTCCGCTCCCTACCATACGCCTTTCCATAAGAGGTTTCTGTGGGCTCCTCGCGTGACACGCCCATGACAGGCGGGCTACCCTCGGGGTACCGGCACAGGGATGAACCTCACGGGGCGCGTCCCTGAGACGGGAAAGAAGCGAGGTGACCTGTGCACATCTACAAGCTGGCTGGCCGCAATGTGGAAGTAACGGACGCGATGCGCGACTACGTCGAGGAGAAACTCACCCGACTGGACCGTTACCACGACCAGATCACCGACGCCCGCGTGACCCTGACCGTCCGCGACGTCCGTGACTCCCAGAGACGCAACCGAGTGGAAGTGCAGCTCAACGTCCCCAACGGCATCATCCGCGCCGAGGAACACCACGCGGACATGTATGCCGCGATCGACAAGGCCAGCGACGTCCTGGAACGTCAGCTGCGCAAATTCAAGACCCGGTACATGAAGCAGCGCCAGGGCACCGTGCCGGAACCCGAGCCCGGTCCCGCCGAGGCCGCCGTGAACGCCGGCATGGACGACGTGAGCGACTTCACGCCCGAGATCGTGCGGCAGAAGCGCTTCGAGATGCGCCCCATGAGTCCCGAGGACGCCGCCGCGCAGATGGAAGCACTGGACCACGACTTCTACGTGTTCACGAACATGAGCAGCGGCCGCACCGGCGTCGTGTACCGCCGCAAGGACGGCCACTACGGCCTGATCGAACCGACCGTCTGATCACTGGATGGGGGCGGGGAGGCGGCGGGAAACTCCCGCCCCTTCCCGCCTCGCCACGTGAGACACCCCCCGCCTGGCATCTGCCGGGGGGCATACCGCGACCACCGGGCATCTGCTAGGCTGGCGTGTTGTGATCGCCTACGTGATCAATCCCGGAACCAGCGGCCTGAAGCTCGCGTGCGCCACCATCGCGCCGAGCGACAACGCCGCCCTGCCCGGTCAGCTCCGCCTGAAACTGGAGCGCGCCGAGCTGCCCCTGCCGCACACGCCCAGCATCCACGACCTGCCTGACCTCGTGCAGCGGGTGCTGGACGTCACCCGCGACTGGCCGGCGCCGGCGGCAGTGGTGGGCCGGGGCGGCATGATCGGGCAGGTGCCTGCCGGGACGTACCACGTCACCCCCGACATGGCCGAGTACGCCGTGCACAGCGACGACGGTACCCTTCCGCACGTCTCCAACCTGGGCGTGCCGCTGGCCCTGGCAGTCGCGCAGGCCCGGGGCGTGCCAGCCTTCGTCGTGGACCCGCAGAGCGTGGACGAACTGATCCCCGAGGCCCGTGAAACCGGCGTGCGGGGCGTGAAACGCCGCGCCGAGTACCACGCCCTGAACGCCCGCGTGGCCGCCCGCCGCGCCGCGCATGACATCGGCAAACGCCTCCAGGACGCCCGCATCGTCGTCGCGCATCTGGGCGCCACCAGCAGCGTCACCGCGTTCGAAAAGGGCCGCGCCATCGACTCCAGCGGCACCGGCCCCGACGGCGGCCCCATGGGCGCCGTGCAGAGCGGCCCGCTGCCCACCCGCGCCCTGCTGAAACTCGCGCAGGATTACGGCGTGGACGACACCCTGAAACTCCTCGCAGGCGCCAGCGGCATGCAGTCCCTGACCGGCAGCGCCAGCCTCAAGGACCTCGAGGCCCGCGAGGCCGGCGAGGAGGATGTCCGCGCCGCCGTGGCCGCCTTCGTTCATCAGGCCTGCAAGGCCACCATGGAGCAGGTCGGGGCCTTGCAGGGCCGCCCGGACGCCATCGTCCTGACCGGCGGCGCGGCCCGCTGGGACGCCCTGATGGACCGCATCGAACGCCGCCTCGCCTGGGTAGCCCCCGTCCTCGTGATTCCCGGCGAACTGGAACTCGAGGCGCTCGCCGAGGGCGCCGGCCGGGTCCTGCTGGGCCTGGAAGCCGCCCGCGACTGGAAACCCCCCACTCCGCCCGCCGACGCCGCGCCCCTCCAGGGAGCCTGAGCGCGTGGCCCGCCGGCACCCCCGCACCCTGGTCCCCCTGCGGGCCGCCAGCATGTGGCGCGTGGACCAGGTGTTCCTCGCCCGGCGCGGCCAGCGCATCGAGGTGATCTGCTCGCTGGTCAGCGACCACGGCGGCCTGCGCAACCTCAGCGTGACCGCCCCCACCGACGACCCCGCCCAGGCGGTGCGGCACGCCGCGCACTTCATCGCCGGGAAGGGCAACGTGAGCAGCGCCCGGCAGGCCCGGGTCCGCTGGGCGCGCCAGCAGATCGTGACCGAACAGGACGAACTGATCCGCGACCGCCTGCTGGAAGACGAGTTCCTGGACGAGTTCGAGGACACCCTGGCCGCCGTGCGCGACCAGCAGCGCTGAGCGCCGACTAGCTGGGCGCGCTTTCGCGGGTGAGCAGCGCTGTGTAGCTCTGCGCGCGGGTCAGCGGCACCTCCGGGTGCCAGGTCCGGGTGCCCGGGTCGTACTCGCCGCCGGGCCACAGGCCGGTCAGGGTGAGGCCGGTGCCGGTCAGCAGCAGGCGCAGGTCGGCGGGGCTGTAGCAGCGCAGGCTCTGGGTGATGGGGTCGCCGGTGACCGGCGTGTACGTGTCGGTCATGCGGCACCCGTCGGCATCAAAGCCGTACCCCTGCGTGTAGGCCCCGTCCTGGCGGGTGAAGCCGGCGTGGCGCGCCCAGTACCAGGGGGTGTACACCTCGACAAAGCCTGAGCCCGCCGGGGCCAGCCAGTCGTGGAGGCGCGTCAGGAGGTGCCGCTGCTCGGCGTCCGTGCCGATGCCGAAGCCGTCCCAGTAACACACGGCGTCGAAGGTCCGGGGCAGAGGCGCGTCGTAGAAGCTGCCGGTGACGACGTCCACATTCACCCCCCGCGTCCGGGCGAGCCGGCGCGTAAACTCGCCCGCGCCGGTCCACAGATCCAGGGCGGTGACCTTATGCCCGAGCAGCGCGGCGCTCACCGCGAACTGCCCGCCGCCCGCGCCGAGTTCCAGCAGCGTGCCGGGGCGCCCCAGCTGCGCGGTGACGCGCGAGGCCAGCGCGGTGTGAAAGGGGTGGATCGGGGCCGCGTAACAGCCGGTCAGGGCGTCCTGCTGCGGGTAAAACGATTCAGTCCAGTGCGTCATGAAACACCTTCAGGGTCAAGTGAATGGGCCCGCGCTGTCGCGCAGGTCGGGAAGCCGGTTCTGAAGGGGTCAACGCAAGCGCAAGGGGAGCCTCCGGGAAAGTGCCGTCATGATGCCCCGGGCCCCCCCGGCTGTCATCGGCCACCCGGCCTAGTTCACGGCCGCCTGCTATGCTCCCCCGCGATGAACGCCGCACCGCACCCCCGCACGCTGATTCTGGGCATCGACACGTCCTGCGACGACACGGGCGTGGGCGTGGTGGAACTAACGGGCGGCCGGGTGCGGGTGCTGGCCAACCGGGTGTGGTCCCAGACGGTGCACGCCCAGTACGGGGGCGTGATGCCGGAACTCGCCAGCCGCGAGCACGTGGAACGCATCGACGCGGTGATGGGGGACGCCCTGGCCGAGGCGGGCGTGACCGTGGACGAGCTCGGCGCGGTCGCGGCCACCTCCGGGCCGGGCCTCGTGGGGGCGCTGCTGGTGGGCCTGATGTACGGCAAGGGGGTGGCGCAGGCGCTCGGCGTGCCCTTCCACGCCACGCACCACCTGGAGGGCCACATCTTCGCCGCGGCGTCCGAGGCGGAGCTCGCCCCGCCCTTCCTGGCGCTGGTGGTGTCGGGTGGGCACACGCACCTGTTCGACGTGCCCCGCGAGGGCGAGTACGTGCTGGTGGGCGCCACGAAGGACGACGCGGCCGGCGAGGCCTTCGACAAGATCGCCCGGCTGTCCGGGCTGGAGTATCCGGGCGGCCCGGCCATCGCCGAGGCGGCCCTGACCGGCAACCCGGACGCCGTGCCGTTCAAGGAGCCCCTGCAGGGGCAGAAGGGCTTCGACTTCAGCTTCAGCGGCCTGAAGACCGCCGCCCTGCTCGCCCACCGGGCGGGCGCCAGCGCGCCGGACCTCGCCGCGAGCTTCCAGAAGGCCGCGGTGCACACGCTGGTCAAGACGACGCGCCGCGCGGCCGAGGCGACCGGGCGGGACACGGTGGTCGTGTCGGGCGGCGTGGCGGCGAACCGGGCGCTGCGCGAGGCGTTCGCGGGCACGGGCCTGCGGGTGGTGTTCCCGGGCCGCGGCCTGAACACCGACAACGGCGCCATGATCGCCTTGGCCGGCGCGGCCGCCATCACGGCCGGCCGGGCGCCGGGCACCCTGGCCGAGGGTGCCGAGGCGTACGCGCCGCTGGCCGCACTGGCCCCCCAGGCCTGAGCCTGACCCACTCAACTCTCCTTCGCTTCCCCCACTGAACATGGGGGCGTGCCGCCCAGCGGGACGCGTATACTCTCGCGTATATGTTCCGTGTCCTCAACAAGGTCTTCGACACCAACCAGCGCGACGTACAGCGCCTGATCAAAACCGTGGTGGAGCCCGTCAACGCCCTCGAGCAGGAAACCATGCAGGTGCCCGACCTCGCCGCCGCGTTCATGGACCTGCGTCGCCAGGTGCAGCAGGAAGGCAAGTCCCTGGATGACGTGATGGTCCCCGCGTTCGCCCTGATCCGCGAGGCCGGCCGCCGCGTGCTCGGCAAACGCCACTACGACGTGCAGATCGTCGGCGGCGCCGCGCTGCACCAGGGCCGCATCGCGGAGATGAAGACCGGGGAAGGGAAGACGCTGGTCGCCTCCCTGGCGCTCGCCCTGAACGCCCTGGACGGCAAGGGCGCGCACCTCGTCACCGTGAACGACTACCTCGCCCGCGTGGGCGCCGAGGAAATGGGCTTGCTGTACCGCACGCTGGGCCTGACCGTGGGCCTCGCCAACCGCGAACTGCAGCCCGCCCAGAAGCAGGCCGCGTACGGCTGCGACATCACCTACGTCACAAACAGCGAACTGGGCTTCGACTACCTGCGCGACAACATGGCCCAGAGCCGTGAGGCGCTCGTGCTGCGCGCCGATCACCCGCTGCACTACGCCATCGTGGACGAGGTGGACAGCATCCTGATCGACGAGGCCCGCACCCCCCTGATCATCTCGGGCGCCGCCGAGAAGGCCACCGACCAGTACTACGTCATGGCCAAACTCATCAAGCGCCTCAAGCGCGGCGAACCCGCCGAGCCCGGCGTGCGCACCGAACCCACCGGCGACTACACCATCGACGAGAAGGGCAAACAGGTGCACCTCACCGAACAGGGCATCGACAAGATCGAGAAACTGCTGTCCATCAGCGACCTGTACAGCCGCGAGAACATGGACCGCGCCCACATGATCACCCAGGCGATCCGCGCGGCCGAGCTGTACCACCGCGAGAAGGACTACATCGTCAACGCCGAGGGCGAGGTCGTCATCGTGGACGAGTTCACCGGCCGCAGCATGGCCGGCCGCCGCTACGGCGAGGGCCTCCACCAGGCCATCGAAGCGAAAGAAGGCGTGAAGATCGAGAACGAGAACCAGACGCTCGCCACCATCACGTACCAGAACTTCTTCCGCCTGTACGACAAGTTCGCCGGCATGACCGGCACCGCCAAGACCGAGGAGAAAGAATTCCTCGACATCTACGGCAGCGACGTGCTCGTCATCCCCACCAACCGCCCCGTGCTGCGCAAGGACGGCGAGGACCTCGTCTACCGCAGCAAGATGGGCAAGTACCGCGCCGCCGTGGAGGAAGTCAAGGTCCGCCACGCGACCGGGCAGCCCGTCCTGATTGGCACCGCCAGCATCCAGACCAGCGAGGAGCTCAGCGCGCTGCTCAAGGAAGCCGGCATTCCCCACAGCGTCCTGAACGCCAAGTACGAGGCGCAGGAAGCCAGCATCATCGCGCAGGCCGGCCGCAGCGGCACCGTCACCATCGCCACCAACATGGCCGGCCGCGGCACCGACATCAAACTCGGCGGGGACGCCGAATTCATCATGGGTGAGGCCATCGAGCAGAACTTCGGGCTCAGCCGCTTCGCCCCCGAAGCCGAGGCCTTCATCAAGGCCGTCAGCCGCCACGACGCCCAGGCCCACGACCTCGGGCTGAAGATCCCTGGCATGACCGAGGACTTCATCCGCCAGGCCATCGAACTCCAGAAAGCCACCGACGCCGACCACGTCAAGGTCAAGGAACTCGGCGGACTGCACATCATCGGCACCGAACGCCACGAATCCCGCCGCATCGACAACCAGCTGCGCGGCCGCGCCGGCCGCCAGGGCGACCCCGGCAGCAGCCGCTTCTACGTCAGCTTCGAGGACGACCTGATGCGCCTGTTCGCCAACGACCGCGTCGTCGCCATGATGGACCGCCTCGGCATGGACGACACCCAGCCCATCGAAGCGAAAATGGTCACCGGCGCCATCGAGAAAGCCCAGGCCCGCGTCGAGGACCGCAACTTCAGCATCCGCAAGAACCTCCTCGAATTCGACAACGTCGCCAGCAAACAGCGCGACATCATCTACGCCCAGCGCCGCGAGGTGCTCCTCGGCCAGGACAGCGAGGTCGAGGAATCCACCGAAGGCATGATCGCCGACTTCGTCGACAGCCAGCTCGCCACCCACCTCCCAGTGGACCTCCCCCACGACCAGTGGGACATCGACGGCCTGAAAGCCGCCATGCTCGACGCCATCCCCCAGCTCGAAACCTTCGACTTCGACGGCCTGCGCGGCATGACGCCCGCCGAAGCGCAGGACGCCCTGCTCGGCGCCACCGCCGACGCCTTCGACGCCCGCAAGGAAGAACTCAGCCCCACCATGATGAACAGCCTGTCCCGCTACGTCCTCCTGCAGGTCGTCGACCAGCACTGGAAAGAGCACCTGCACGGCATGGACGTCCTGCGCCAGGGCATCGGCCTGCGCGGCTACGGCCAGCGCGACCCCTTCACCGAATACAAGTTCGAAGCCACCAACATGTTCAACGACATGATCGACACCCTCAAAGCCGAGGTCACCAAATTCCTCTTCCGCATGCAGTTCGGCCAGACCGTCTGAAGCAGAAATGAAAGCAGCGGGCCGCCCTTTTCATGGGCGGCCCGCTGCTGTGCGCTGGTGCTTAGAGAGGGGAGGCGGCCCCAGCCCCGACCACGGTCGTCCAGGGGCGGACTTCCCAGCTTTCCACGAGACCGCCCTGCACGTAGGGGTCGTTCTCCGCAAAGGCGCGGGCCACGTCGGGGCTGTCCCCCTGGAACAGCAGGACGGCACCGTCCATCGGATCGGCGAGGGCGCCGCCCAGCAGCAACTCCCCGCGCGCCACGGCCGCCCTGGCGTAACTCAGGTGGTCGGCGCGGTAGGGCTCGCGGCGCTGCGCGTGGTCGGCGTACCGGAAGCGGTAGAAGAGAAGGTAGTGCATGTGCGGCCCAGTGTAGGCCAGCCCTTCCACCGTGGGTTTACTGCGGGAGTGGCAGGGTGAGCGTCCAGGTGTCCGTGGTGGCTTCGACCCGAGCCCCCCGCAGAGGCCCATCCAGAATGACCGCCTGGCGCGTCTCCTGCCCACGGCCCTCCACGGTTCCGAGTGCCTCGGTGGGAACCCTCGGTTCACGCACTTCGACGATGCGCGTGCCGTCTTCCCGGACCGTGAGGGTGGTGCTGCTACCGAAGGCGGTTTCGCCCAGGTCGTACCGTACCCCGCCCGGAATGCGGCGGTCCGGGACCTGAGGCTGGTCCATGAGGGCCTTCAGGGCTTCCGCTGCGCCTGTCCGCTCCCGCTGGCTGGCAGGTGCAGTGGGGACGTTGACAGCTTCCGACGGGTAGTGCAGCCGGTTGCCGCCGCCCACCCAGAACACCCCGGTCAGGACGGCCAGAAGGACCGCCAGGGCCGGGGTCGCGCGGGACAGGGGAGAGGGGCCGGCAGGCGCGTCCATGCGCTGACGGTACCGCGCCACCGTGTCGCCGGATGCCCCGGCGTATGCTGCGGGGATGACGTCCCGCTCTGCCCGTCCGCGCGCCAACGACCGCGGCGCTTCCCGAACAGGTCCGCAGGACCGCCGCCCGGACCCGGTGAACCCCGCCCGGGAGATCGCCGTGCGCGTGCTGATGCGCGTGCTGGCAGGGGAGGGGTTCGCGGCGCCGGCCCTGGACGCGGCGCTGGCGAAGGCGCACCTGCCGGCCCGGGACGCGGGGCTGGCGACGCACATCGTGTACGGCACCCTGCGCCACCATGACAGCCTGAAGCGGGCCCTGTCGGGATTGCTGAGCGCGGACACGCACCCGAAGGTGCTGACGCTGCTGATGGCCGGTGCATTCGAGAAACTCCACCTGGACACGCCGGTGCACGCGGTCGTGAACGAGTACGTGAACCTGGCGCGGCTGGCGCGGCTGGCCCCTCCGGGGCTGGTGAACGCGGTGCTGCGCCGCGTGGAGACCGTACCGGTGGAGGACGCCGAACTGCCCGGCTGGCTGGCGGACACGTACCGCCGCGCCTACGGGGAGCAGGCAGACGCCGTGCTGGACGACCTGCTGCGGCCGCAGCCGCTGTGGCTGACGGTGTCGGACGCTGGCGCGCGCAGCCTGGAGGCGGAGGGCAGCACCCTCACGCCCGGGCCGCAGGGCGTGGAGCGGGTGGAACTCGCCCGGCCGCTGCGGGAGTCGGAGGCGTACCGGAAAGGGCAGGTGCAGCCCATCAACCCGGCGAGCCTCGCGTGCGTGGACGCGCTGGGGGACGTGCAGGGCGAACGGGTGCTGGATCTCGCGGGCGGGGCGGGCGTGAAGGCCGCCATGCTGGCCGCGCGGGGCGCGCAGGTGACCAGCGTGGACGTCGTGGAACGCAAGCACGGCGCGGCGCGCGGGAACCTGAGGCGCCTGGGCCTCACGGCCGAGTTCGTCACGCATGACCTGACCGCGCCCCTGGACGTGCCGCCCGCGCCGCTGGTGCTGCTGGACGCGCCGTGCACCGGCAGCGGCACCCTGCGCAGCCACCCGGAGATCAAGCTGCGGCTCACCCCGGACGCCGTGTCGGAGATGGCGGAGTTGCAGGCGCGGATGCTGCCGAACGCGGCGGCACTCGTGGAGCCGGGCGGGACGCTGGTGTACTCGGTGTGCTCGGTCACCAGGCAGGAGGGCCCGAACGTGGTGGCGGCGTTCCTGCGGGACCACCCGGAGTTCACGCCGGAACCGGTACCGGCGCTGGAGGTGCCCCATGTGCCCGCCGGGGACGGGGTGCTGACCGTGCCAGTGGACGGCGTGGACGGGTTCTTCATCGCCCGCCTGCGGCGCAGGGAAGGGTAGACCATAAGGGAGGGGCCGGGCAGTTCATGCCCGGCCCCTTCTCTTTGCGTGTCGTTACTTGCTGTCGAGGCCCAGCGCGGCGTCCAGCGCGACCTCGATCATGCTGTTGAAGGTCAGCTGGCGTTCCTCGGCGGTGGTCACCTCGTGCGTGACGAGGTGGTCGCTGATGGTGAGCACCGTCAGGGCGCGCACGCCGTACTTGGCGGCCAGGGTGTACAGCCCGGCGGCTTCCATCTCCACGGCCAGCACGCCGTAGTCCGCCCAGCGCTGGAACTCGGTGCGGTCGTCGGTGTAGAAGGTGTCGCTGCTCATGATGTTCCCGACGTGCGTGGTGAAGCCGCGTTCCCGGGCGATCTGGTAGGCGCGCATCAGCAGTTCGAAGTCCGCGATCGGCGCGAAGGTCCGCTCGCCGAAGCGGACGCGGTTGATGTTGCTGTCCGTGCAGGCGGCCTGCGCGAGCACCAGGTCGCGCACGTGCACGTCCTCGCGGTAGCTGCCGGCCGTGCCGACGCGGATCAGGTTCTTGCAGCCGTAGTCCTGGATGAGTTCGTTCACGTAGATCATGCAGCTGGGAATGCCCATGCCGGTGCCCTGCACGCTCACGCGCTGGCCCTTGTACGTGCCGGTGAAGCCCAGCATGCCGCGCACGGTGTTGTGCTGCACGGGGTTTTCCAGGAAGGTCTCGGCAATGTGCTGGGCGCGCAGGGGATCGCCCGGCAGCAGGACGGTCTCGGCAATCTGGCCTTTCTCGGCGTTCAGGTGAATACTCATACCCCTCAGTCTATGCCGGATGGGAAGCCGCGGAGTCCCCCCGCAATGGTGTCGTGATCACTATTTTCCCGGCCGGGCCCGGCACTGGCGCGGACGCCGCCGTGCCGCCGCCGGTGCAGGCGGTATGCTGGCAGGCGCATGACCGGGCCGGACGCACCAGACCAGAGCAGACTCATCGACGGAAAGTACCGCGTGCTGCGCGAACTTGCCCGGCAGGAGAACGTCACCATCAGCGAAGTGAGCGCCGCGGAGGGCGTCACCCGGCACGTCGCGTGGTTCGACGTGTCCACCCCCGCCGACCGGCAGGCCTTCCACGCCTACCGCACGGTCCTGCGCACCCTGGAACCCGCCGGCCTGACTGACGTGGTCGCCCGGCCGGGCGCCTTCTACGCGGTGTGGCAGCCGGTCACGGGCACCCCGCTGGACGACGTGCTGGCCCAGCCGGTCAAGAGCCAGGAGACGGTGGAGGCCGTGCAGGCCCTGGCCGCGCGCCTCGCCGCGCACGGGTACGCCCTGACCGACGCGGACATCGTGATGAACGGGCACGAACCGCAGATTGCCTACCTGCGGCCCGCCACCCGCACGCCTGAGGACATCGCCACCCTGAACGCCCCCGCGCTGGCCGCCCTGAGCGGCGGGCGGGTCAAGCGCCGCCGCGAGCCGGGCGCGTGGCTGACCTTCGTGCCCGGCCTGCTGTTCCTGGGGGGCGCCATCTACCTGGGCGGGCAGGCCGCGCAGATCTACCTCAACCCGCCCGTGCGGGAGGTCGCCGACGTGGCCGGGCAGGAAGCGCAGGACGCCGCCCGGAAGCTGACCGCGCAGGGCTTCCGCGTGCAGTACACCGAGGGGCAGTCGGGCGCCCGGGAGATCGGTCAGATCATCCGCCAGGAACCGCAGGCCGGCACGAACCTCCCGGTGGGCCGCCTGGTGACCCTCACCGTGAACAACCCCCCCAGCGTGGCCGTGCCGCGCGTGGAGGAGATGACCGTGGACCAGGTGAAGTCCTCCCTGAAAGACGGTGCGCTGGTGCTGGGCAAGGTCCTGACCGTGGACGGCACCCTGACGAACACCGCCAAGGGCCACGTGATCGCGCAGCTGCCGCAGCCCGGCAGCCAGACGCAGCCCGGGCAGCCCGTGCAGGTGCTGGTCAGCAGCGGCGTGCAGGGCAAGGAAACCTGGATTCCGGACCTGACCGGCATGACCTACGAGCAGGCCCGCGAGTACGCCCGCGCGGCCGGTCTGGTCGTGAACCGCGTGAAGGAGCAGCCCAGTGACGAGCCCGCCAACACCGTGCTCGAACAGGTGCCCGCCCCGTACGTGCGCGTGGAGGTGGGCAGCCCCGTGACCCTGACCGTGGCGACCGCCCGCTACGCGCCGCCCACGCAGTCGGCCGGGAACCTTCAGCTGCCGCCGCCGTACGTGCCGCCCGCCACCGCCGAACCGGAAGCGCCGGTCACGCCCGACCCCGTGCAGCCGCCGGAGGAGACGACCCCCGAACCGGCGCCCCCCGCCGCGACCGGCACGGTGACCTTCGACTACACTTTCCCCGCCGACCTGCCGGACGGGTCGTACAGCGTGGTCGTCCGCGACGACGACGGGCAGCGCGAGGTGATGGCCGCCATGGACGCCGGCACGCTGCGCGGCAACGTCGCCCGCACCGATCAGCCCATCCCGGTGAACGGCGAGGCGGTGTTCGTGATCCTGCGCGACGGCGGGGACTACGCCACCGTGACCCCCCTCACGCCCTGAGCCGATGATCTACCTCGATTACGCCGCGACGCACCCCATGACCCCCGAGGCGCAGGAGGCGTACCTGCGGGCCTCCGCCCTGCCCGGCAACCCCGCCAGCGTGCACGCCGCCGGACAGGCCGCCCGCGAACTGCTGGAGGAAGGCCGCGCCCGGATCGCAGCCGTGCTGGGCGTGGACGCCCGGACCCTGACCCTGAACAGCGGCGGCACCGAGGGCGACAACCACGTCCTGTTCGGCGCCGCTCAGGCCTGGGAGGACGCGCACGGCCGGCCCGGGCACCTGATCACCACCCAGACCGAGCATTCCGCGGTGCTGGCCCCCGCCCGGGTGCTGGCCGCGCGGGGCTGGGCCGTCACGTTCCTCACCCCGGACGCGCAGGGGCTGTACCACCCTGAGGGCCTGGAGGCCGCCCTGCGGGACGACACCGCGCTCGTGTCCATCCATCACGTGAACAACGAGATCGGCGCCGTGCAGGACACCCCCGCCCTGGCCGCCGTGGCCGCCGCGCGGGGCGTGCCGTACCACACGGACGCCGTGCAGGCCCCCGGCGTGCACCCGGTGCAGCCGGGCGCGTGGGGCGTCACGTACGCCACCTTCAGCGCGCACAAATGGGGCGGGCCGCGGGGCGTGGGCGTCCTGTACGCCCGGCGTGGGCACGCCCTGCCGCCCGTCACGCACGGCGGCGGGCAGGAGAGCGGCCTGCGGCCCGGCACGCAGAACACGGCCGGCGCCGCCGCCGCGGGCGTGGCCCTGACGCACGCCGAGGCGCGGCGCGAGGCCACCCACGCCCACCTGAGCGCCCTGAAAGCCCAGTTCCTGAATGAAACCGCCGGGATCCCCGGCCTCCGGGTGAACGGCCCGGCCGCCGGCAGTCCCAAGATCGTCAGCGTGACCCTGCCCGGCGCGGACGGCGAGGCGCTGCTGATGAACCTGGACATGCTGGGCGTGTGCGCCAGCTTGGGCAGCGCCTGCGCCGCCGGGACCATGCAGCCCAGCCACGTCCTGACCGCCCTGGGCCTCAGCGAGGCCGACGCCCGCAGCACCCTGCGCTTCAGCTTCGGGGCCGCGACCACCCCCGACGAGGTTCAAAGCGCGGCGGCCGCGCTGACGCAGGCCGCGCAGTGGAGCCGTCCCTGACGGCCCCGGGCCACCCGGGCGCGTGAAGGCCTGACAGAACAACTGGAGAATCGCGCTCACTTCCGCTTAACGGCGGGGCGTACACTGCGCTTCAACCCGGCAGGCCCGCGCGTCTGCCCCTGGAGGTAACGATCATGGGCAATCTCGGCCCCGGTGAAATTCTGGTCATCCTGCTCGTGGCACTCATCGTGTTCGGGCCCCGCAAACTCCCGGAACTCGGCAAGAGCCTCGGCGCGGGTCTGCGCGAATTCCGCCGCACCACCCAGGGCCTCAAGGATGAACTGGACGTCGGCCTGTCCTCCGCTCCGCCCGCCGCGCGGCCCGGCCCGGCCCCCGTGCAGACCATCCACGTGACGCCGGACCCCGCCAGCCTGGCGCCCACCGTCGCCCCGGACGTCACCCTGCAGGGCCCGGTGCCCGCCGCGGCCCTCACGCCCCCCGCCCGCCCGGCGCCGGCCGCAGACCCCGAAGACACCCGGCAGGGCTGACCCGCCTCACCCGGAGAGCTGGGCCGCTCATTTCTGCGTGGGCGACCCAGCTCGCGCCAGTACACTCCCGCCATGATTCCCCTCATTCCGGCCGGGAACGGCTGATGCTGGCCCGCGCCCGCAGCGTCGCCCTGATCGGCGTGGACGCCGTGCCCGTCGAGGTGGAGGTGGACGTCTCCCCGGGGCTGCCGGCCTTCACGGTGGTGGGGTTGCCGGACCAGGCGGTCAGCGAGGCCCGCGAACGCGTCCGCGCCGCCATCCGCAACGCCGGCCTGCCCTTCCCGGCAGCGCGCATCACCGTGAACCTCGCCCCGGCCGACCTGCGCAAGGAAGGCCCGCTGTACGACCTGCCCATCGCCCTGGGCCTGCTGGCCGCCCAGGAGCTCCTGCCCCACGGTGCCCTGCACGGCACCGTGACTGCCGGGGAACTCGCCCTGGACGGCAGCCTGCGTCCCATCGCCGGGGCGGTGAACGTGGCCCTGCTGGCCGCCAGCCTGAAACTCCCCGCCCTGCTGCCCGCCGGGAACGCCCCCGAGGCGGCCCTGATCGACGGCGTGGCCGTGCACGGCGCCGCCACCCTCGGGGAAGCGGTGGCGCACCTGACCGGGCAGCGCCCCCTACCCCCCACCGACCCGCCCGACGCCAGCGCCGACCCGGACACCCTGCTCGACCTCGCGGACCTGAAAGGCCAGAGCGCCGCCCGCCGCGCCCTGGAGGTCGCGCTGGCCGGCGGGCACAACCTGCTTATGGTGGGCTCGCCCGGCAGTGGGAAGACCATGCTGGCCCGACGCGCCCCCGGCCTGCTGCCGCCCCTCACACGCCCGGAGGCGCTGGAAGTCACCCGCATTCACTCCGCGGCCGGGCTCCTCACGGCGCGCGGCGGCCTGAACCTGCACCCGCCCTTCCGCGCGCCGCACCACACCGTGTCGGACGCCGGGCTGATCGGCGGGGGCGGCGTGCCCCGGCCCGGTGAGGTGTCCCTCGCGCACCGCGGCGTGCTGTTCATGGACGAGTTCCCGGAATTCCACCGCAAGGCGCTGGAGACACTTCGGCAACCCCTGGAGGACGGCGCCGTGACCATCAGCCGCGCCCGCGCGACCGTGCAGTACCCCGCGCGCTTCCAGCTGCTGGCCGCCATGAACCCCTGCCCATGCGGGCACCTGGGCGACCCCGAGAAGGCCTGCGCCTGCACGCCCGCCGAACGCACCCGGTACCTCGCGCGGCTCAGCGGGCCACTGCTGGACCGCATCGACCTGGTGGTCAAGGTGCCGCGCCTGACGGTAGAGGAACTCACCCGCGCGCCGGAACCCGAACCCTCCGCGCCGGTCCGGGACCGGGTGGCGGCGGCCCGCATCCGCATGCTGGCCCGGCAGGGGCACCGCAACGCGGACCTGGCCGGGCAGGCGCTGCGGCGTCACGCCGCGCTCACCCCAGGCGCGCAGGCCTTCGCGCAGGAGGCCGCGAAGCAGCTGGGCCTGACCGGGCGAGGCTTCGACCGGGTGCTGCGCGTGTCGCGTACGGTCGCGGACCTCGCCGGAAGCGAGGACATCCGCGAACCGCACGTGGCCGAGGCCGTCACCTACCGGCCGCGCGACCTGGGCTGAAGGGACGCAGGGGGAGGTGCTCAAGGGCGCCTCCCCCTCCTGGCTGGCCGGACTCAGCCTTTGATGACCTCGCCGTAGTTGTGCAGCAGGGCGTAGATGATCCAGCCGGTGGCGGCCACGTACAGCCAGACGGGCACCGTCCAGCGCACCCAGGCGCGGTGGCGGTTGAAGTGGGCGCGGGCGGCTGGCGCATCGATGTTGCCGAGGTTCCCGGCGGCTTTCAGGCCGTTGCGGGCGTGCCAGAGTGCCCCAAGGGCGAGGGGCAGGTTCGCGGCGGCGAGGATGACGTGGCTGATCAGCAGGGCGAAGTAGGCGGCGCGGTTGGGGCCGATGTACTTCTTCTCGTACCCCAGGCCCAGGCGGGTGAGGTACAGCACGAGGAACACGGTGGCGAGCGCACTGGCGAGGATCATGGCGCGCATGTGGGCCTCGCGGTTGCCGGTGCGGATGAAGTACACCCCGGCGAGCAGGGCGAGGCCGCTGAGGACGATCATGATGACCGACCATTGACTGATGGTTTCCGCCATAAGCACCGATTCTACGGACCCGGGGCCGGGGCAGGTGTCCGGGCGGTCAGGCGGGGGCGGGCAGGTCGCTCCACAGGGGGTGCAGGGCGGGTTCGTCCTCCTCGATCTGCGGGAAGCGGCCCACGGGGTCCAGGAAGAGGTTGTCGGTCAGGTCGTCGTTCACGGCGCTGACCTCGCCGGCCAGGACCGGGCCGTGCCCGGGCTGGGCGTAGAAGCGGTGCAGGGTGCCGGGGTGCAGGGTGATGCTCTCTCCGGGGTGGAGGTGCACGGCCTCGCCGGTGGGCACGGTGCGGGCGCGGCCGTCGGTGAGGACGGTCACGGGCGCGGTTCCGGCAGTACCGGTGGCGGGGTCCAGTGTGGCGAGTTCCACGGTGAGGAGGCCGCCGCCGCGGTTGATGATGTCCTCGGTCTTGTGGCGGTGGGTGTGCAGCGGGGTGACCTGTCCCTCGCCGATCACGAGGAGCTTCTCGGCGTACGTCACCTCGCCGGGCGTGTGCAGCAGGCCGTTGCGGGTGCAGATGAGCAGCAGGCCGCGCCGCGCGAAGTCGCCGCTGCCGAAGTCCGTGACGTCCCAGCCCATCTGCCGCGCCCGGCAGTACGCGCTGACCTCCGGGGCGGCGGCCCAGTCGGCCGGGGTCCAGGTCACCCAGGGGGGCAGCTGGAAGCGGTGCTCGCGCAGCAGGGCCAGGGCGGCGCGCTGCGCGGCGTTGATCTCACTGCGCCGCATGACGGGGCACTCCAGGGACCGGCCGGTTCAGGCTTCGGGGCATGCGCCATGCTACTCCCGCACCGGCGCCGTCCTGTGCGGCAGGGACAATCCTCTGCGTGGGGGGCGGGCTACAATGGCACGTTCCGCACGCCGCCTCGGCCAGAGGGCGTGCAGGGTGCAGGGCGCCCCCGTCCCGGACGGGCTTGCGGGGGGCGCGAAGGACGGTGAATGAAGTGAGTGGAACGCTGCGGATCGCGCAAGGCACCCGGTCTGAACCCCACCGGGCGGCAGGCGGGTGGCTGCTGCCGCTGGCCTGGTTCGCCCTGCTGTACAACGTGCTGGTCATCCTGTGGGGGGCGGTGGTGCGCATCACGGGCGCCGGCGCCGGCTGCGGGGACCACTGGCCGCTGTGTAACGGCGTGGTCGTGCCGCCCAGCCTGGCGGAGAAGACCCTGATCGAGTTCAGTCACCGCCTGACCAGCGGCGCGAGCGGCGTGGTCGCCATCGCGCTGTTCGCGGCGGCGTTCGCGGCCGTGATGCGCCGCGCGCCGGCCACCGGCGCCCCGCAGGGTCGGGTGCGGCTGTGGTTCGGACTGGGGCTGGCCGCGGCGGGCGTGCTGCTGGCCGGCGCGGCCCTGCACTCGGGCACGCTGGTGCTGCTGGGCGCCGGGCTGGGCCTGGGCTGCCTGGTGGGGTGGCTCTCGGCGCTGCTCGCCACCCGCGGCCTGACGTGGCGGGAGGCATTCACGCGCTGGCCGGTGCTGCTGGGCGCCGCGCTGTCCTTCGCGCTGATCCTGCTGGAGGGCGTGGTGGGCGGCATTCAGGTGCTGCTGGGCCTCACCGCCGACAGCACCGATCCCGCCCGGGGCTTCGTGCAGGGCATTCACCTCGCCAACACCTTCGCGCTGCTGGGCGCGCTGCTGCTGACCGTGCTGTGGGCGCGGGGCGAGCCGGCGCTGCGCCTGCGCGGGCAGGGGAGGGTGGGCGCCGTGATCGCCGGCGGCGTGGTGCTGATGCTGCTGCTGGGCATGGCGGGCGCCGTGACCGCGCTGGGCGACCTGCTGTTCGCCCCGGCGGCCGGCACGCCGCTGGACACCGTGAGACGCGATTACGCCGCGACCGCGTCCCTGATCGAGAACCTGCGGGTGGTGCACCCGGTCCTGGCGATCCTCGGCAGCGCGTACCTGCTGTGGATGGCGCGGCTGCTTGCGCGGCTGCGGCCTTCCCCGGCCGTGAGCCGCTGGGGCGCGGCGCTGGCCGGCGTGATCGGCGTGCAGGTCCTGGTGGGCTTCGTGAACGTGGCCCTGAAGGCGCCGGGCTGGATGCAGCTCGTGCACCTGCTGCTGGCGTGCATCATGTGGCTCGTGACCCTGATGCTCGCCTACCGCGCCCTCACCCTGGTCCGGGCGGACGCTCCCGCCGCCCGGGGGAGCGCGTGACCGCCGTGACCGACCTGAACAGCGCCCCCGACATGCCAGACACTGCTCCCGCTGCCGCCCTGGGCCGCGCCACCTGGCGGGATTACCTGGCTCTGACCAAGCCGAAGGTGATCAGCCTGCTGCTGTGGACGACCATCACAGCCATGTTCATGGCGGCGCGCGGCTGGCCGGGCCTGTGGCTGCTGGTCGTGGTCAGCGTGGCCGGTTACATGTCAGCCGGCTCGGCGGGCGTGTTCAACATGATCATCGACCGGGACATCGACCTGAAGATGGCCCGCACCGCCAAGCGCCCCACCAGCAGCGGCCTGATCAGCACCCGCAACGCGGCGATCTTCGGCGCGGCGCTGCAGATCATCTCCTTCGTGATGCTGTGGGTGTGGGGCTCGCCTCTGGCGGCCCTGATGAGCCTGGCGGGCTTTGTCACCTACGTGGTCGTGTACACCCGCTGGCTCAAGCGCAACACCTGGCACAACATCGTGCTGGGCGGCGCGGCCGGGTGCTTCCCGCCGCTGGTGGGCTGGGCGGCCGTAACCGGGGACCTGAACCTGTTCGCGTGGTTCCTGTTCGCGATCATCTTCTTCTGGACGCCGGTGCACTTCTGGGCGCTGGCCCTGATGATCAAGGACGAGTACCGCGAGGTCGGTATTCCCATGCTGCCGGTCGTGCACGGCGACAAGCTCACGGTCGCGCAGATCGGCCTGTACGCCATCTACACGGTGGTGCTGTCGGTGATGCCGGTGTTCTTCCGGGAAGTGGGCGCGATCTACTTCGTGTCCGCCCTGGCCCTGGGCATCTGGCTGATGGTGCTGTCCTGGCGGCTGTACCTGCACGTCATGGAGGGCAACAAGGTCGAGCGGCGCATCGCCGTGCCGCTGTACCTGTACTCCATGCTGTACCTGGCGCTGCTGTTCGTGATGGCCGCCGTGGACCGCGTCGTCTTCCACCACTGGCTGTAACCCGCGCCCGGCCATGACCGCCCCGGCCCCCGCGGCCGGGGTGAGTGCTACAGGCCGTGCGGGGGTGGCCGGGGCGTATGTCGGTAGACAGGACACTTGCCCGTGGCGCAATGTGATCTTATGGGCGTCATGCCTGACCGTTCGGTAGCCCCGGCGGAGGGGGCGACCCGGTGCCCAGCGCACTTTCCTGCCCAGGCGGGAAGGCGCTCTGGCCCGCGTTCGCCTGTCTGCCAGTACACTGAGCCGAAGTCAGCCCGGCATGAAGCCTGCATACCGGCCCGCACAGAGAGAAAAGGAGTGATGTTGAACACCATTCAAGACCGCCAGTCCAGGACGCGCCGGCCCTCCAGGGCCGTGCGGACGACCGGCTCGCTGGTTGCCGCGCTGGGGCTCGCCGCCCTGCTGTCCGGCTGCCAGCGATCCGACCAGACCCTGTTCCTCGGTGACATGGCCTCCGGTTATAACCGCGAAGTCTTCTTCATGAGCCTGTGGGCCATCGCGCTGTCGGTGATCATCTTCGTCGGCGTGTCGGCCGCGCTGTTCTACACGGTGCAGAAGTTCCGCGAGGACAAGAACCCCAACGCCCCCCAGCAGTTCCACGGCAACAACCGCCTGGAAACCCTGCTGGTCGCCGTGCCCGTGGTCATCGTGATCCTGCTCAGCGTGCTCACGGTGCGCAGCATGGCCCGCCTGAACCCCGTGCCGGCCGGCACGCCCAAGATCGACATCCTGGGCAAGCAGTTCTGGTGGAACTTCGCCTACCCCGCCACCACCGCCGACGCCGGCGGCGTGGTCACCAACGGCAACGAGATGGTCATGCCCGCCGGGCGCCTCGTGACCCTGAACGTCACCAGCGGCGACGTCGTGCACGGCTTCTGGGCCCCCAACATCGGCGGGCAGCGCGCCGCGATTCCCAGCGTGGTCCGCACCTGGAACGTGGACACCGACCGCCCCGGCGTGTACCAGGGCAACTGCTCGCAGCTGTGCGGCGCCTCGCACGCCAACATGCGCTACAAGGTCATCGCCCTGTCCCAGGAACGCTACGACGCCTTCCTGGCCGCCGCGAAGGCCTACCGCGCCCCCGCCCCCGCCGCCGGCAGCGCCGAGGAACGCGGGTACAACCTGTTCGTGAACGGCAAGCCCGAGACGGGCGCGCTGGCCTGCGCCGCCTGCCACCGCGTGCAGGGCACCCCCGCCGCCGGCGCCGCCGGCCCGGACCTGAGCTTCTTCGGCACCCGCCGCACCCTGGGCGCCGGCATGTGGGAAGGCGACAAGGCCCGCGACATGCTCGAACCCTGGATCAAGAACAGCCCCGAAGTGAAACCCGGCAGCCTCATGCCCACGTACGACGGCAGCGAGTACACGGTCTCGGGCAAGAAGCAGAAGGGCGGCGTGCTCACCGACGACGAGATCGGGGACATCGCCGCTTACCTGCGCAGCCTGCGCCTGCCCGACGACGCTGACTACTGGCGTGACACCCCGGTCATCAAGAACATCTCCGCCCCAGGAGGCCAGCAGTGACCGTTCACGCCCCTGAGCACATCCAGACCCGCACGGAGCGGCCCAGCGTCTGGGAGGTCGTCAAGGATTTCATGATGACCACCGACCACAAGAAGATCGGGCTGCTGTACCTGATCGTCTCCATCGCCTCGCTCGGCATCGGCGGCATCCTCGCGGTCCTGATCCGCCTGCAGCTGGCCCTCCCGGACCAGACGCTCCTGGTCGGCAACACCTACAACCAGGTGCTGACCATGCACGCCGCCGTGATGCTGTTCTTCTTCCTGATTCCCATGGGCCTGTTCGGGTTCGGGAACTACTTCCTGCCGCTGCAGCTCGGCGTGCGCGACGTGGCCCTGCCGCGCGTGAACACCTTCGCGGTGTGGAGCTTCATCGCCAGCCTGATCCTGGTCCTCACGGGCCTGTTTAACGGCGGCGCGCCCGGCGTGGGCTGGACCTTCTATTACCCGCTCAGCGTGGACGGCAACCAGACCGGTGTGAGCGTGTTCATGGTCGCCATCATCCTGAACGGCATCGGGTCGCTGCTCGGCAGCGCCAACTTCGCCGCCACGATCATCAACATGCGCGCCCCCGGCATGAGCCTGTGGCAGATGCCGATCTTCGTGTGGAGCATCTTCGCCACCAGCATCCTGCAGCTGATCAGCCTCTCCGGCCTGACCGCCGCGGCGCTCGTCACCTTCCTGGAAATCAAGCTGGGCCTGAGCATGTTCAACCCCGGGATCGGCGGCGTGCCGGTCCTGATGCAGCAGTTCTTCTGGTTCTACTCCCACCCGGCCGTGTACGTAATGCTGCTGCCGTACCTCGGCATCGGCGCCGAGATCGCCAGCACCATGGCCCGCAAGCCGCTGTTCGGCTACCGCGTAATGGTGTACTCGCTGCTGGGCATCGTGCTCGTGTCCCTGATCGTGTGGGTGCACCACATGTTCGCCGTGGGCCTCCCCGAGATCTGGCAGATCGCCTTCAGCGTCGCCACCCTGATCGTGGCCGTGCCGACCGGCGTGAAGATCTTCAACCTGATCGGCACGCTGTGGGGCGGCCGCATCCTGATGCGCACCCCCACCTACTGGCTGATCGGCTTCATCTTCAACTTCCTGATCGGCGGCATCACCGGCGTGAGCCTGGGCATGATTCCCTTCGACTACCAGGTCACGATGTCCTACTACATCGTCGCGCACTTCCACAACGTGATGATGTTCGGCACGGCCTTCCTTGCCATGGGCGGCGTGTACTACTGGTGGCCCAAGATGACCGGCCGCTTCCTGGACGAGAAGCTCGGCATGTGGCACTTCTGGGCCTTCATGATCGGCAGCTGGATGACCTTCCTGCCGCAGTACATCCTGGGTCTGCTCGGCATGCCCCGGCGCTACTACACCTACCCCAGCGGCAACTGGGCCTGGACGGAACTGAACTTCGTGTCCACCATCGGCGCGCTCATCCTGCTGGTTGGCGGCGTGATCTTCGTGTGGAACATCTTCCAGAGCCTCGCGCGGCCCATCACCGCCGGCGCCAACCCCTGGGGCGGCTTCACCCTGGAATGGACGGCCGCCAGCCCGCCCGCCGCGTACAACTTCGCGCACGACTTCCCCACCACCTTCCCCACCGAACGCCCCCTCTACGACTGGGAGAAGAACGGCGACACCCTCAAGCCCGTCGCGCCGGAAAGCATTCACCTGCCGCAGGACAGCTGGGGCCCCTTCATCACCGCGTTCAGCCTGCTGCTGATGGGCTACGGCCTGAGCTTCGGCTGGTTCACCAACTACACGCCCGCCGGCGGCCTGCAGCCCTTCTTCGACGCGGCGCCCAGCCACGTGCTCGCCAGCGTGATTCTGTACCTGAGCTTCCCGCTGTTCCTGTACGGGCTGTTCAAGTGGGCCGGCACCCGCGAGTACGCCGTCCCCACCGAGCACCACCACCTCACCAAGTACGACAACGGCTTTATGGGCATGGCCTGGTTCATCATCAGCGAAGTCACGCTGTTCGGCGTGCTGATCGCCGGGTACGTGTACCTGCGCGTCACCGGCCTGGCCGAACCGCCCGCGCTGCGCCCCGCCTTCTGGCTGGCGATGCTGAACACCGTGATCCTGGTCAGCAGCTCCTTCGTGGTGCACAAGGCCGAACACGACCTGCACCACGGCAAACCCCGCTGGGGCACCCTGGGCCTGTTCTTCACCCTGATCCTGGGCGCGCTGTTCATGATCTTCCAGGTGTACGAGTTCAGCCTCTTCGGCTTCGAGAGCGACTGGAAACAGAACCTCTGGCAGTCCTGCTTCTTCATCATCGTCGGCCTGCACGGCCTGCACATCATCATCGGCGGTCTGGGCGTGGCCCTGCCGTACTACCAGGCCCTGACCGGCAAGATGGACGCCCACAACCACGGCAGCATCGTGCCCGCCAGCCTGTACTGGCACCTGGTGGACGTGGTCTGGCTGCTGATCGTCGCGATCTTCTACATCTGGTAGCCCCGAACCCTCGCTCCCTGTGCCCCCCTCCGCCCGGAGGGGGGTGTCGCTATTCCGGGCAGGCGCGGCGGGACACGCGGCCTCCCACCCCCCGCGCTACCCTGCGCGGATGAAGTGGATCACGGGCGTTCTCCTGGCCGTCGCGGCCCTCCTGGCCGGCCTGCTGCTGTTCCGGACCTCAGCTCCGGCCGAGCTGGGCGGCGAGGCGCTGGACGACCCCAAGGTGCTGCCCGCCCTGAAGCTCGTGGACGACCGCGGCGAGCCCACCACCCTGCCCAGCGCCGACGGCCGGGTGCGGCTGGTGTTCTACGGATTCGTGCGCTGCCCCGACGTGTGCCCCGCCACCCTGACCAGCCTGAAGACCACCTACGCCGCCCTGCCCGACGACCTGAAACGCCGGGTGTGGGTGCAGTTCATCACCGTGGACCCCGAGTACGACCGTCCGAACGTGGTCCGCGCCTACCTGGACCGCTTCGACCCGGCGTTCACCGGCCTGACCGGTGACCCGGAGACGATCGACGAGGCCGCCCGGCAGATGTTCGTGGGGAACGTGAAACCCCAGGCGGCCCCGGCCACCGACCATAGCGCCCACGCCGCCCCTCCTTCCGGGGAGACGACCGCGGTCGCTGAAGCCCCGGTGGGGGGCGCGGCGCAGGTCGCCTCCCGCCTGCACGGCGATCAGGTGAGCATCCTGGACGGTCAGGGCCGCTTCGTGCGGGTGTACGGCAACACCGCCGTCATCGACGGCACCCTGCAGCGGGACCTCCCGCAGCTCGTCCGCCAGTACGCGAACTGACCGGGCGGGCGCCTCAGGCGCCCAGGCCCGCCAGCCACGCCTCGGCCGCCTCGGCGCTGCGCAGGTCCGCCCCCCGGTCCGGCGGGAACCACGCCAGCAGGGCTGCGGCGCCCTCCTGCAGCGCCCCGAAGATCACCTTGTGGTCCCCGTCCGCCAGCCACAGCAGGCCGCTGACGGGGGCCTCCACCCGGTCGCCCACGGCGCGCGGCGCGCCCAGCCACACGGCGTCCACCTCGGCGCCGTCGGCGGGATTCAGGGTGCCGGGCAGGCAGCCGTAGTTCACCGGGGCGGGCAGGGGTTCCACGCGGTACGGCACCACGCGGCCGTCCTGCCAGATGAAGCGTTCGCGCTGCCCGGCCGTCCACTCGACCACGCCCGCCCGGGGGCGCATCAGGGCGCCACCTCGTACAGTTCCACCTGCCGCAGCACCACCCCGCCGAAGGACAGCACGGCCCGGTAGGCCGCCTTTGCCGGCGCGGCCAGCGTGAATGTGGCTGCCGGCTGCGCCGCGTCCAGGAACAGGCTGTCCTGCCCGATCTCCTGCGCCCCCGCGTACCAGCGCACCCCCAGGTAGCCCGGCTCGAACGTGCCGGTGACCTTGGCCTTCAGCGTCAGGGTCTCGCCGTCCCGGGTCAGGGTCACGTCCGTCAGGCGAACCGGGAGCTTCGTCTCCTGCACCGGCGGGATCAGCGGCACGAAGTTGTACCGGCAGGCGGTCAGCGGCAGGCACAGGGCCGCGCCCAGCAGCAGGGGCAGCCGGCGCGGCAGGGCAGCACGGAACGTCATGGTGTGCTGATCCTACCTGACCCCGCATGAGATCGCCCGGCCGGATGGGCGCTCAGCGCAGGCGGTTCGCCTCGATGAACGCCAGCACCTCCGCCCGCGTGCCCCCCAGGAAGACCAGCGGCCGCGCGAACGCCCCCATGATCGTCACGTGGTCCAGCCGCGGCAGCACCACCCGCCGTACCGGCACCCCGGCCCGCTTCAGGGCCGCTTCCATGTTCACGGCGTTCTGCGGGTACACCACCCGGTCGTTCCCCGCGACCAGGAGCAGGTGCGGCGGCGCGTCCGTGCGCACGTGTCGGTCCGGCATCACGTCGTCCGGCAGGCTGCCTTCCGGGAATGCCCGCGCGCTCGGGAAGTCGCGGTAGTCGTAGCTGTACGGCCCGGCCACGCCGATCACGCCGCGCACCGAAGAGACGGGCACCCCCGCCTCCGCGAGCCAGCGCTCGTTCACCACGGCCTCCACCGCGTTGAAGCCCCCGGCGGAGTGCCCCATCACGAACAGGTTCCGGCCGCTGCCGCCCACCCGGCCTGCCTGCTCGTGCAGGTACTTCAGGGCCAGTGCGGCGTCCTGCACGTACAGGGGATACCGGAACTGCGGGGCCAGGCGGTAGTTCATCACGGCCGTGACGTACCCCGCGCGGGCCAGGGACTCCGCCACCCAGGGGTACTGGTTCTTGTCGCCGCCCTCCCACGACCCGCCGTGAATGAACAGGACCGTCGGGGCGTCCTTCACGCCGGCCGGGGCGTACAGGTCCAGCTTCTGCCGCTCCAGGGGGCCGTAGGCGATGTCCCGCTCCACCGTGATGCCGTTCAGGGGCACCACGCGGTTCAGGGTTTCCACCGGCGAGCAGGCGGCCAGCCCCCCCGCCAGCGCGAGCAGGCCCACGCCCAGCAGGGCGACCCGGCCCCGGGTGCGGGAAGGCGAGAGGGAGGAAGCGGAGCGGACGGTCCGGGCAGCGGGCATTCCGGCACGCTAATGGGCGCCGGCCGTGCCCAGTGCGGCCGGGCGCACACTCCGGCCCGCGGGGGCCCAAGGCTACGGAAAGGATGAAGCCCCGGCCATCCCGCGCGGCCCCCCACCACCCACACTGAACGCCATGACGAACCCCCAGCCGAACAGCGGAGACGTGGATCAGACCGAGATCATCGAGGACGGCATGCAGGGCGCCGTCGGCAGCACGAACGCCGACGGCCTCGACCCGAACGCCGACCCCCGGCAGGTCCTGAGCGAGCTGAAGGAGAACCTCGGCGACCTCGCCGACGAGGACCAGCCCGAGTAACGCGCCTGCCCGCGTGACCGGACGGCCCGCCGGGCCGGCTCCGTATACTGCCCGCATGTCCCTCCTGGATATGATCGGCCCGGTCATGATCGGCCCCAGCAGCAGCCACACCGCCGGGGCCTGCCGCCTGGGACTGGTCGCGCACCACCTGCTCGGCGAGGCGCCACGCGAGGCCCGCATCGGGCTGCACGCCAGCTTCGCCAAGACCGGCCGTGGGCACGGCACGCACCTCGCCCTGATCGCCGGCATCCTCGGCTACCGCCCGGACGACGCCCGCCTCGCGCAGGCCTTCGAGGAAGCCGAGCGGGCGGGCCTCACCTACGACTTCCGGGACGTGGACCTGGGCGACGTGCACCCCAACACCGCGGTCATCGAGCTCAAGGGCGAGACGCAGAGCGTGACGGTGCAGGGCAGCAGCACGGGCGGCGGCGTGATCCAGGTCACGCACGTGCAGGGCCTCGGCGTGAACTTCGGCGCGGCCAACCCCACCCTGCTGCTGCGCTACCGCGACGCCATCGGCGTGATCGCCCGCCTCGCCAGCACCATCGCCGCCGCCGAGACGAACATCGCCACCTTGACCTGCACCCGCGAGAAGCGCGGCGGGGTGGCTCTGCTGGCCGTGGAACTCGACCACGACCTCAGCCCGGAAGCGGTGCATTTCCTGAACAGCTGGCAGGTCACCGACTGGGTGCGGATGCTGCCCAAACTCATGGACGGCTGACCCCGGTCAGGTCCACATCTGCGGCAGGAGCGCCTGCACGCCCTGCACGGGCGTGAGCGCCCCCGCCTGCACCTCGGCACGCAACTGGGCGATCCGCTCGGCGCCCACCCCGGCCCGGAAGGCCTTCCAGGCCGCCTCGCGCAGCAGGTCGTCGAACCACACGGCGGTCTGCTCGTGCCGCCGCGCGCCGAGGTCCACGGTCGCGGCGTACTGCTCCACCTGCGCCCACACCTCCGGGATGCCCTCGCCGGTCACGGCGCTGGCCTTCAGCGCCACCGGACGCCACGGCGCGTCGTGGGGGGTCAGGAGCGTCAGGGCGGTCCGCAGTTCCGTCTGAGCGCGGGTGGCGGCCTTCGGGTTGGTGTCGGCCTTGTTCACCACGCAGAGGTCCGCGAGTTCCATGATGCCGCGCTTGATGCCCTGCAACTCGTCCCCGGCGTTCGGTAGGGTGAGCAGCACGAACAGGTCCGTCATCGCCGCCACCTGCGTCTCGGACTGCCCCACGCCCACCGTCTCCACCAGCAGCACGTCGTACCCGGCCGCCTCGCACAGCGTGATCGTCTCCCGGGTGCGGCGGGCCACGCCGCCCAGCGTGCCGCCGCTGGGACTGGGCCGGATGAACGCGTTCGGGTGCACGGTCAGGGCCGGCATGCGGGTCTTGTCCCCCATGATGCTGCCGCCCGTACGGGCACTGCTGGGGTCCACGGCCAGCACCGCCACCCGCCGGCCCTGGTTTGCCAGCCACACGCCCAGCGCCTCGATGAAGGTGCTCTTGCCCACGCCGGGCACCCCGGTAAGCCCCACCCGGATGGACCGCCCGGCCCGCGGAAGCACCTGGGCCTGCAGCCGCTGGGCCTGCACCTCGTGCTCCGGGCGGGTGGATTCCGTGAGGGTGATGGCCTTCGCCAGCGCCCGCCGCGAGCCGGACAGCAGCGGCAGGGCCAGCGGGTGCACGGGATCGGGGGCGGCCAGTGCGGGAGAGTCACTCACGCCCGGATGCTACCCAATCAGGCCCAGGACGGACCGCCCGCCCCCGCGCGGCCCGCTCCGGCCGCCGGGACAACAGGCCGGCCGCGCCCGGAAGGGAACGCGGCCGGCTTAGAGGGGAGGGCTCAGGTGGTGACGGGCCGTTTGCTGAGCAGGTCCAACACTTCCCGCGCGCTTTTCAGGATGGGCGTGCCCGGCCCGAAGATGCCCGAGGCGCCCGCTTCCCGCAGCGCCGGGTAGTCCTGCTGCGGGATCACGCCGCCCACCACGACCAGGATGTCGTCGGCGCCCTCGGCCCGCAGGGCCTGCACGAGCTGCGGCACCAGGGTCTTGTGCCCGGCCGCCTGGCTGCTCACGCCGACCACGTGCACGTCGTTCTCGATGGCCTGCCGCGCGGCCTCTTCAGGCGTCTGGAAGAGCGGGCCCACGTCCACGTCGAAGCCCAGGTCGGCGAAGCCGGTGGCGATCACCTTCGCACCGCGGTCGTGGCCGTCCTGGCCCATCTTCACGACCAGCATGCGCGGGCGGCGGCCTTCGCGTTCGGCGAAGGCGTCGATGTCGCGTTTCAGGGCGTCGAAGTTCTCGTCGCCGGCGTACCCGGCGGCGTACACGCCGCTGAGGGTCTTGATCTCGGCGGCGTGGCGGCCCCACACCTGTTCCAGTGCGTCGCTGACCTCGCCCAGGGTGGCGCGGGCCTGCATGGCATCCACGCTCAGGGCCAGCAGGTTGCCCTGGCCGGTGCGGGCGGCTTCGGTCAGCGCGGTCAGGGTGCGCTGCACCTCTGCGTTGTCGCGCTCTTCCCGCAGCTTGTTCAGGCGGGCGATCTGCGATTCGCGCACGGCAGCGTTGTCGATGTCCAGCACGTCGATCGGGGTGTCCTGCGTGGGGCGGTACTTGTTCACGCCCACGATCACGTCCTCGCCCCGGTCGATCTTCGCCTGCTTGCGGGCCGCGGATTCCTCGATGCGCAGTTTCGGCACGCCGGACTCGATGGCCCTGGCCATGCCGCCCAGTTCCTGCACTTCCTTCATCAGTTCGCGGGCCTTGTCGGCCAGTTCGGCGGTCAGCGCTTCCATCATGTAGCTGCCGCCCCAGGGGTCGATGACGTTCGTGATGCCGGTCTCTTCCTGAATGACGAGCTGCGTGTTGCGGGCGATGCGGGCGCTGAAGTCGGTGGGCAGGCCGATCGCCTCGTCGAAGGCGTTGGTGTGCAGGCTCTGCGTGCCGCCGAACACGGCCGCCATCGCCTCGATGGTCGTGCGGACGACGTTGTTGTACGCGTCCTGCTCGGTCAGGGACCAGCCGCTCGTCTGGCAGTGGGTGCGCAGGGCCTTGCTCATGGGTTTCTTCGGCCCGAACTCCTCCACGACCTCGCTCCACAGCAGCCGCGCGGCGCGCAGCTTGGCGACTTCGGTGTAGAAGTTCATGCCGATCCCGAAGAAGAAGCTCAGGCGCCCGGCGAACTCGTCGATGTTCATGCCCTTGTTCAGCGCCGCCTGGATGTACTCCCGGCCGTCAGATAAGGTGTAGGCCAGTTCCAGCGCGGCGTTCGCGCCGGCCTCCTGGATGTGGTACCCGCTGATGGAGATGGAGTTGAAGCGCGGCATGTTCTTCGCGGTGTACTCGATGATGTCCGCGATGATGCGCATGCTGGGCTCGGGCGGGTAGATGTAGGTGTTGCGCACCATGAACTCTTTCAGGATGTCGTTCTGGATGGTCCCGGAGAGTTCGTCCAGGCGCGCGCCCTGCTCCAGGCCCGCCACGATGTACCCGGCCAGCACCGGCAGCACCGCGCCGTTCATGGTCATGGACACCGACATCTCCTTCAGGGGGATGCCGTCGAAGAGGACCTTCATGTCCTCCACGCTGTCGATCGCCACGCCGGCCTTCCCGACGTCGCCCACCACGCGCGGGTGGTCGCTGTCGTACCCGCGGTGGGTGGCCAGATCAAAGGCCACCGACAGGCCCTTCTGCCCGGCGGCGAGGTTGCGGCGGTAGAAGGCGTTGGATTCCTCGGCGGTGGAGAAGCCCGCGTACTGCCGGATGGTCCAGGGGCGGGCGGCGTACATGGTGGCGCGGGGACCGCGGGTGAAGGGCGGCAGGCCCGGCAGGGTGTCGGCCGCGCCGCCCGGGGGCAGGTCGTCTCGGGTGTACAGGGCCTTGAGGGTGATGCCTTCGGGCAGCTCGCGGTTGAGCGTGTCCGGGTCACCGCCTTTCAGGTCCTTGCTGGCAAGCGCTTTCCACTGATTCAGGTCGGTCATGGGTACAACCTCCGTACACGCCGATTGTGCCACGCAGGGCCGGGGCGTCCGTCCGCCCGGCGTGGTCGCCGGCTGGCGCGCCCCGGGTGCGTGCCACCATGCGGGACGGCCGGGCGCCGTTACATTTCGCTCAGAACATAAGTGAAGGAAGTGTTAATCTGCGGGGCGTGAACGCCGACGTCGCCCACCCCGACCCCCAGGCCCGCCCGGTCAAACTGGCCCCCAGCCTGCTCTCGTGCGACTTCACCCGCATGGCCGACGACCTCCAGGCCATCGGCGACGCCGACTGGGCCCACGTGGACGTCATGGACGGCGCGTTCGTGCCCAACATCAGCTTCGGGCTGCCCATCCTGGCCGCCGCCCGCCGCGCCAGCCCCCTGTTCATGGACGTCCACCTCATGATCGAGGCGCCCGAACGCTACCTGAAAGACTTCGCCGCCGCCGGCGCCGACGGCCTCACCGTGCACGTGGAAAGCACCCCCCACATCCACCGCGCCGTGCAGATGATCAAGGAACTCGGCAAGAAGGCCGGCGTCACCCTCAACCCCGGCACCCCCCTCGAAGCGATCAAGCCCGTCCTGGCCGACGTGGACCTCGTGCTGATCATGAGCGTGAACCCCGGCTTCGGCGGGCAGAAGTTCATCCCCCAGAGCCTCGACCGCATCCGCACCGTCCGCCACTGGCTGGACGACCTGGGCAGCCCGGCCGAACTCCAGGTGGACGGCGGCGTCACCCCCCAGAACGCCCGCGCCGTCGTGCACGCCGGCGCCAGCTGCCTCGTGGCCGGCAGCGCCGTGTTCGGCGCCGACGGCCCCCGCGCCGGCCTGGAACGCTTCCGCGAGGCGCTGAAGTAATGCGCCTGCGCGTGGATCTCCTCCCGCACGGCAACTACCCGGACGTCGTGCTGGTGATCGACACGCTGCGCGCCACCACCACCGCCATCACCTACCTCGAACGCGGCGCCGAAGCCCTGCTGCTCACCCGCACCCCCGACGTCGCGCTGAACCTCAAGGAGCAGGCGGGCGGGCAGTACGTGCTGGGCGGCGAACGCGGCGGCCTGCCCATCCCCGGCTTCGACTTCGGCAACAGCCCCGTGGAAGCCGCCGCGCAGAACTTCACCGGCCGCACCGTGGTCATGAACACCACCAACGGCACCGACGCCGCCCACGTCGCCGCGCAGACCGGCAAGCACGTGTACCTCGCCTCCATCACCAACGCCCACGCCGCCGCCCGCCGCGCCAAGGCCCAGGCCACCGAGGAGGTCGCCATCGTGTGCGCCGGCACTGACCAGCACGTTGGCCTGGAGGACGTGTACGCGGCCGGCGTGATCGCCGAGTACCTGCTCGCCCTGGGTGAATTCAGCATCGACGACGGCACCCGCATCGCCCTCACCGTCCGCCGCAACGCCGGGAATCCCCTGGAGGCCCTGAGCAGCAGCGTGCACGGCGAACGCCTCGCCGGCCTCGGCCTGGGAGAGGACGTCCGGTACGCCGCGCAGGTCAGCACCAGCACCATCGTCCCCACCCTCACCCCGGACGCCCAGGCGCCCGAAGGCACCCTGCACTTCACCGCCGGGTAAGGCCCCGCCCGCCTCAACACCCGCACATTCACCGCCCCTACCCTGAGGCATGCGTCACCCGTGCGTTCTTCCCGTGCTCCTCACCGCCGCACTGGGCGCGGCCCAGGCCGCCACCTTCACCAGCACCCGCGACGGCCTGAGCGTCACCGCGCCCCCCGGCTGGCTCAAACGCGACGTGGCCGGCGTCACCGTGAAGTACGCCGCGCCCACCACCATCCAGGGCTTCCGCCCCAACATCAACGTGGTCGTGCAGACCCTGAAAACCCCCATGACCCTGGCGCAGTACTACGCCCGCAGCGCCGCCGACCTGAAACTCCTCCTGCCCGGCGGCAAGATCCTCGGCAACGCGCCCCTCACCTTCGGCGGCATCAAGGGCAGCCAGACCACCTACCAGGGCCGCCAGGGCGCCCGCACCCTGTACTACCAGAGTGCATACATCCTCAAGGGCAAGAAGGCCTACCTGATCACCGGCACCACCCTCAAGGGTGCCGGCGCCGAGGCCGCGCTGAAAAAAGTGATGACGCCCTTCGTGAAAAGCTTCCGCTTCACGAAGTAAGCCCCACCCGGCCTAGAATCCAGGCACGCCATGGCCGCCAGACCCCCCACCCCCCAGACCGTCAGCCGCGACACCCTGGACGCCGCGCACGCCGGCGATCCCCAGGCCGCCTGGGACGTGTACGAGCACTTCCACGCCTATGAGCGCGCCTTCAGCCTGCCCGCCAACGAGCAGCACGCCCTGCTCCTCCAGGCGGCCCGCGCCGGCCACGCGGACGCGCAGTTCGAGACGGCGAAACTCCTGCGCGGCGGCTGGCTCAGCCTGGACGGCGACACCCTCCGCGAAACCGACGAACACCCCACCCAGGCCAACCTCAACGCCGCCCGCCTGCTGCTCGATCAGGCCGCCGCCCAGGGCCATGATCGCGCCCAGGCCATGCTGACCAACCTCCCCCCCAGCGAATGGCACACCCAGAGCGTGCACCGCAGCCCCTACGGCACCCACCAGCCCCTGCGCCGCGACGAGCACGCCGAACGCCAGGACGACGAACAGCACCGCCGCCGCAACCCGCTGCTGCCGGTCCTGGTGGCCGCCGCCCTGATCGCCCTGGCCTTCATGGCCTGGTTGCTGTTCACCATGAAAGTCCACGACCGCCTGGGGTAGGTGGTGGGTCCTGCGGTATGTCTGCCTTCACCCGGCTTGTCGGTTCGGGCGGCGGGCGCTGCGCATCCGGTACGCTGGGCGGCGTGAGTGTTCTGCCTTCTGACCTGATCCTGCCGGCCGTGACGGACGTGTCCACCGTGGACTGGGCGGCGATTCCCAGTCCGGCGTTCGTGCTGGACGAGTCCCGCCTGCGCCGCAACCTGACCCTGATCGAGTACGTGCAGCGCGAGAGTGGGGCGCAGATCATCGTGGCGTTCAAGGGCTTCGCGATGTGGTCGGCGTTCCCGCTGCTGCGGGAGTACGGGATCACCGGAGCGACGGCCAGCAGCCTGAACGAGGCGATCCTGGCCAGAGAGGAGATGCAGGGGGAGGTCCACGTGTACGCGCCGGCGTACAGCGATGAGGACTTCCCGCGCATCCTGGCGCTGGCCGATCACCTGGTGTTCAATTCCTTCTCGCAGTGGGAGCGCTTTAAGCCTCAGGTGGAGGCGGCCCGCGCGGCGGGGCGGGAGTTGCACGTCGGCATCCGCATCAACCCGGAGTACGCGGAAGTGGAGACGGACCTGTATAACCCGGCCGGGCCGTTCTCCCGCCTGGGCGTGACTCGCCGGGAGTTCCGTGAGGACCTGCTGGACGGCGTGGACGGCCTGCACTTCCACACGCTGTGTGAGAAAGACAGTGACACGCTGGAACGCACCCTGGACGTCGTGGAACGGAACTTCGGGGACGTGCTGGGGCGCGTGAAGTGGGTGAATTTCGGTGGTGGGCACCTGATGACGCGCGAGGGGTACGACATTCCCCGCCTGATTCGGGTGGTGCGGGCCTTCCGGGAGCGGTGGGGTGTGCACGTGATCCTGGAGCCGGGGAGTGCCTTCGGCTGGCAGACGGGCTGGCTGGTGTCCAGCGTGCTGGACGTGGTGCACAACGTCAAGGACGCCGTGCTGCTGGACATCAGCGTGTCGGCGCACATGCCGGACGTCCTGGAGATGCCGTACCGGCCGCGCATCCTGGGCGCCGGGGACCCGCCGGCCGAGGAGCACCGAGAGGCGGTGGACACCCCGCCCGGCGCGTCGTACCTGATCGGCGGGACGACCTGCCTGGCGGGGGATGTGGTGGGGGAGTACGTGTTCCCGGGGCCGCTGAAGATCGGGGACCGGGTGGTGTTTGACGACATGATCCACTACACGATGGTGAAGACCACCTTCTTCAACGGGGTGAAACACCCGGATATCGGCATCCTGCACCTGGACGGCTCGTACGAGCGGGTGAAGACGTTCGGGTACGAGGAGTTCAAGGCGAAGCTCAGCTGAGCCCAGGCAGAACGGCAGAGGGCCGCCCCGACCGGTGTGTGTCGGGGCGGCCCTCTGCTGGAAACTCGGATTCGGAAACAGGGGAGAGGGGGCGGTGAGCGCGGACCGTCCGGCTCGTGGGGGGGTGGATTCGGACCCGGTTCACGCGGCTTGGCGTGAGGCGCGGGAGTCGTCAGGCCGGGGGCGGGGCCGCTTGGGTGGTGCCAGTCGCCCCCAGCGGGAAGGGGTTACTTGCGGTACACCTTGGGCACGCCGTTCACGGTGCGGATGCTGCCGCCCTCGAAGTCGGCGGCCCAGGCGCCGTTCAGGAGGTACTGGTCGCGGGTGGGGAAGCCCAGGAAGCTGCCGGACCCGCCCAGGCCCTGGTAGGTTTTCAGGACCGGGCCCTGGAGCCAGAAGGTGCCGTACTTCTCGGTGCCGTACAGCGCGCCGTTCTGGAAGAAGCCGTACAGGCCGGGGGTGCCGTAGGGGTTTTTGGGGATGACCTTCTCGTCTCCGGCGGCCCAGCCCAGGCGGCTGGGGGGGCGGGCGCCGTTGCTCTCGGTCTTGGCGAGCGCCAGGTACCGTTCGAGCAGGCGGCCGTGCACGGCGTAGCTGCGGCTGCTGCCGTTGGCGTGCACGAGCACGGCGTCCCCGTAGGCGGCCACGCCCTTGAAGCGCTGCCACCAGCCGTCTGCCCAGGGGGTCACGTATCCGGTGGGCGTGCCCAGGGATTCGGGGCCTTTGAGGCGGTCGTAGGCCTCGACCATGGCGCTGTCGAAGGTGCCGTCCTGCCGCTCACCGGGTTTGATCTGGGCGTTCGGCTGGCTGGGGGCCGGCTGGGTCGGCGCGGGCTGCGTGGGGGCCGGGGCCGGTTGTGCCGGGGCAGGAGCCGGCTGGGTGCCCACGCCCGGGGTGTAGGTGACCGTGCCGGTGCTGCCGGGTTTGGGTTTCGGGGCGGGGGTGGTGGCCTGACCGGCGCCGATCTTGAAGAGGGCCACGTCGGTCGTCCAGCCGTCGGCGGGCAGCGGGTTCACCACGATGCTCAGCGCGCGGGCGAGGTTCTCCTGCCCGCTGACCTTCACGTCCGCGAAGCCCTGATCCCCGGCGAAGCGGGCGATGTCGTCGAGATTCAGTTCCTTGGTGGAGGCCAGGGCCAGCACCTTGTCCTGCCCGTTCGGGCCGCCCACCGTGAAGCTGTACTTGGCGTTCTGGGTGGGGAACACGCGGGTCACGCCGGCCTGCATGAAGTTGCTCTCCTCGAACTTGTTCGGGAAGAACAGGTCGATGCTGCCGTTGGCGTTCACGTTGAACAGGTACACGTACGCGTCCTGGTTGGTCTTCACGCCGATGGACAGCTGCTCGCCCTTGCGGTAGGTGGGGTTGGCCTTGCCGGTGGCGTCCTTGTTCACCCAGACTTCCACGTTCAGCTTCGTTTCCACGGGGTTCACGATGATGCTCTGCGCGGTGATCTTCGCGGGGCTGGCCTGGGCGACGCTGGCGGCGAGGCCCAGCAGGGCCGTGAGGGTCATGACAGGCTTGGACGGGTTCATGCCGGTCACCGTACGGGCTGAATCTGACCAGCGACTGAAAAATGCCCACAGGAACATCAATTCTGAAGGTGATGTCAAGGCAGGCCGGGCTGGGTGGGGGGCGGGTGAGGCGAACCTCACCGCAGCCTGATCAAGCGGGCCCGGCCTCGGGGTGGTCCGGGCCCTAGCCGGTCAGGCGGGCGGCCAGCCCCAGCACCAGGGGCGCCAGCAGCAGGGCCGGCAGCATGCTGCCCACCCGGACGCGGTGCTGCTCCAGGCCCAGGCCGCCCAGCATCAGGTTCCAGCTGATCCCGGCGATCATCAGGCCGCCCGTGCCGGTCAGCAGCAGCACGTGCGCGTTCGTCTTCAGCACTTCCGGGCTCGCGCCGCCCAGCAGCCCGGCCGCGAAGCTGCCCGCCAGCAGGCTGATGCCGCCCTGCACGACCAGCACGCTCACGGCGCTGAACCCCACCCCGATGCCGTACGCGCCGGCCAGGGCCAGCGCGGCGATGCCGTCCAGCGTGCTTTTCAGCACGTACGTGGCGCTGTCGCCGGTCAGGCCGTTCTGAATGCCCCCGATCACGGTCATGGGCCCCACGCAGAACAGCAGGCTGGCCGCCACGAACCCCTCCGTGAACCGGCCCCCGCCCCGGAACCGCCGCCGCAGCGTCTCACCCAGCCGCGCCAGCGCCTCCTCGATGCCCAGCGCCTCCCCGAGGGCCACGCCCACCGCCAGCGCCAGCAGGGCCAGCAGCACGCCCGGCACGCTGCCGCCGGTCACGCGGTTCAGGCTGCCGGCCATGTCCAGCGCGATAAACAGCGTGACCAGACTCAGGGTCTGCAGCAGGGTCCGCTGCGTGCGCTCCGGCAGGCGGCCTCCCAGCGCCAGGCCCAGCAGCGTGCCCAGCAGCACGGCCCCCACGTTCACCAGCGTCCCGGACAGTTGCGACAGAAGGCTCATCGCCGCCGAATGTAATGCACCGCACTGGCCGGCGGGTCCGGCCCGTCTGCATGGCCCCGGCTCCACGCTTTGGCCCCACCCATGAAACCCCCCCAGCGGGGTTCCTTCATGCTTGACGCCGCCCTGACCGGCCCTGTGGTACTTTTCAGGTAAGTTGAAACGACCGATGCCGCTTCCGCGCTGCCACATCCCGTCCCGCTCCGGGCCGGGCGACCAGGCCGGAACCCGGTGGGCCCGTCCCGGTGGGGGCGGCTGGCACCACGACCTGAGCGAACTCCTGAATCCTGAATCCTGTGTGGGGCTGCCGTGTGGCGGCCCTGCCCGCTTTTTGGAGGCCTGAATGACCCTAGCCGACCAGTTCCAGAACATGCCCAAACTCATGAAAGTCAGCGAGGTCGCCGACTTCACCGGCACGCACGAACGCACTGTGCGCCGCTGGATCCGCGACGGCCGCCTGGGGGCCGTGGAGCACCCCAACGGCCTGCGCGTGCCCCGCCGCGCCCTGTGGCGCTTCCTCGGACTGGACCTGGCCCTCAGCGCCTGAACCCGCTTTTTCGCCCTGGCCTCCAGGCCGGGCGGGGCCGGTATGCTGCTTCCACTGCATGCCTGCCCCCGCCCCGCCTGATCCCCCGCTCGCCGGCGGCCTGCACGACGCCCTGAACGCGTCCGTGCAGGCCGCCGAAACCCTGACCGCCCCCTGGACCGCCGCGGAGCGGGCCGGGGCGGCCGCGCTCGCCCTGCACCTGGGCCGCCCGCGCCTCGCGGCGCGCTGGACCACCGATCCTCTCCTGCGGGCGGCCGCGCTGCTGCGCCTGGGCGAGCCCGAGGAAGCGCTTCAGGCCCTGGATGACCAGCCGAACAGCGCGCGGCGCAGCGTCCTGCAGGCCCGGGCCCTCACGCAGCAGGGCGCGCAGGACCGCGCCGTTACCCGGACCGAGGAGGCGCGGCGGCAGGCCATCCACGAGGGCGACAGCCCTGCCCTGGCCGCCTGCGCGGTCCTGCGCGGCGAGGCCCGCCTGGACGACCCGCACGCCGCACTGCGCGCGCTGGCCGAGGGCCTGAAGGTCGCGGAGCTGGGCGGCACGTTCCCGGACGCGCACGTGCTGGCCGTGCTGGCGCTGGCCCAGCGCCTGCTCGGCCCGGGAAAGGCGGCGGCCACCGCGCAGAAGGCCCTGGACCTCAGTGCGCCCCGCAGCCCCGCGCGGGTGCTGGCCCTGCATACCCTGAACCGCCCCGACGAGGCGGGCCGCGAGGCGCAGGACGGCGAGCTGCACCCCAGCTGGTGGGCCTGCCTGCACACCCGTCCGAGTTCGGGCAGGTGACCCGAACGGAAGCGCGGCCGGGTCGTCTGCTGACCCGGCCGCGCTTCCGCGCATGAAGCCCTGTCCTGAAAGCCCGCTAGTCGCGCTCGTCCTGACGCGGGGTAGGTTCCGGCGTTCCGGCCGGGTTCATCGCCGGCAGGTCAATGCCGTCCAGCCAGTTCAGCCCCTCGATGGTGGGTGGCCCTCCCTCGGTGGTCGTCGGGGCGACACCCTCCAGCACCGGGCCGTCAACGTCCGGCGCGGGGGGTGGGGTGTGCCCGGGCGGAATCAGGTTCGGGGAGGGG
>JAANMV010000466.1_pt1 | contig 49984 bp, 34 predicted proteins | sample 7279661 | NCBI WGS metagenome assembly JAANMV01 (sample SAMN14094540, study PRJNA606508) | bioreactor metagenome | isolation source: A lab-scale SPAN reactor treating ammonium-rich wastewater day 121 | place: Ireland: Galway | collected 2017-05-16
CGGCCGAGCAACTACCGGCTGATGACCAAGCCGCGGGCGCTGCTGCGGGCGCAGGTCGCGGGTGGTCGGGCTTAAGGAACCAGCATTCGGGACAGTATATCTATTTCCGTCCCCGGAAATAGATATACTGTCCCCGCGTTTCCGGAGATAGGTATACTGTCCCCATGTTGCCGGAAATAGGTATACTGTCCCCAGATAGTCTCAAGCCGTCGGGTGTCAGTCGCCGTTCTGGAAGATGGACAGGATCCCGGCGCCCTGGGCCGGCTGCCACCGCTCGATGTCGGGCGCCAAGCCTTCCGGCTCGAAATAGTCGCGGACCAGGACCTGCCGGACCTCCCCGGCGATCTCCTCGCCTTCGCGCGCCACCAGGAGGACCACGCCGCCGCCGCCGGCGCCCATCAGACCGGCGCCCAACACGCCATCGACGGGCGCGACCAGGTCCACGATCTGATCTAGCTGCCGGATGCTGGCGCCGTAGAACCCCGGCTGCCGGCGCAACTGCGCGGCCTCCCAGGTGCTCGATCCGCGCGGGGTGGAGGCCATGCCCATCAACTCGCGCACGCCGTCGTCGGACAGGCGCTCGTGATGCCCGTTCCATTCGACCATCTGGCCGGTGGGTTCGCGCTGAAAGAGCCGGTCGCCGTCGTGGGTGATGCTCATCAGCCGGCCGAACTCGGTCATCGCCTCCAGGCTGCCCTGGCCGAGGAGGAGGTCCTGCACCATGCCTCGATCGGCGCGACCGATGCCGTACATGGCCGCGCCCCGCAAGGGCACCGACTGCGGCAGCAACGACAGGTCGGTGGTGTCGAAGAAGCTTTGGGTGAGTTGCTCGAACTGCTCGGGGTACCGATCTCGGATCTTGGTCATCGGGCAGTGTTCGTCGAGGTGCAGCAGGAGTTCCAGGATCCTTGACAGGGCCATGCGGTCGGTGTTGAAATCGGCCAGCCAGTGGGTGCCCTCGACCACCTCGGAGGGCATGCCCCACTGCCCGTGGCACGCGGTCAGGGCGCGGTGCATCTCGGCGTAGGCGAACTTGTAGGCGAACACCCCGCGGTTGAACATCCGCTTGGCTTCGCTGCCCTTTTCCGCGCGCGTGCCGGAGTTGACGATGATCACCTGATACCCGTCGGGAAACCGGACCGTGCGCAGGTCTCGGAAGCGCAGCGGCGGAATGAACTGAATGTTGGTCAACTGGTTCCGCTGCCCGAGCAGCATCGCGGCCTGGTCGCCGGAGCCGCCCCGGGTTCCGACGTACCACTCGGCCTCGCCGAGCAGGCGGACCAGTTCCTTGCGATCGAACCCGAGGTGGTAGACCGCATTGACCGCCAGGGCGGTCGCCACGACGATGGCGCTGGACGAGCTCTGCCCCGCTCCGTAGTGAATGTCTCCGGCGACCAGGAGATTGAGCCCGTGGTCCAACTCGCCCGGCCGGGCGTGGGCCAGCCGCAGAATGGCGCCCTTGACGTAGTTGAGCGTTCCGGTCCGGCCGGCCGGCCGCTGTTTGCGGTCCTTGTACTCGGACACGGTCGCCTTGACCGCCGGGGTGTCGAGGTACTCGACCCAGCCGCTATTCCAGCCGGCGGTGCTGCGGGCGATCTCCTCGTCGATACTGAAGTGCAGGCCGCTGGCGAATTCCGGCGCCATGTTGGCCAGGTAGAACTGGTCGTCGTCGCGCCAACCGGCCACCAGGATGATCTCCCGCGCGTGGCAGCCGTAGAGCACGAAGCTGCCCTGGTGGTCGGAATGGGGGTTGAACGACAGCCGGGCCGGCGAGCGGCTGATCATCACCGGACCGGCGCCGTAGTGCTCGCGGTAGCCGCCGAGCGCCTGGCGGATGAGCTGGCAGCGCTCCTTCCAGCACTCGGCGTCGTCTCCGTAAAGGTGGGTGAGCGTGGCCCTGACGGTTTCGTCGAACGGCGGCGTGAAGACGTTCAGCCACTGATCAACCGGCAGAAAGACGGGAATCATGGGGCCGAGAGCTCATGCCACTGCTGGACCGTGTCGATGCCCTTGCCTTCCGACGGGTCGCTGAGGCGCTCCGTCTGCACCGGCAGACCGTCGCGCAGGAAGATCTGGACCAGATCGGTCACCAGGTACTCTCGTTGCGGGTTGTTGTCGGAGAGCTGGTGGGCCAGCCGGCGCAGGTGCCGGAGCGACCAGGCGTAGGTCGACACGTTGACGTCGGGAATGGCCAGAAGCTGGTCCCGCGTGAAGCGATGCGCGGCGCCGTTGTACAGACGGAACGTCTCCGCCTCGTTGATGGCGTCGATCACCTTCCGCTCGACGATGCCCAAAGCGTGAGGCTCGCCGTCGTGCTCGATCCGAACCACGCGGCCCTGGTAATTGTCGAGCGGGTCGCCCTGCACCTGGCCGGTGAGGAACAGCATCGCGGCGGAACTGGCCTCGAAGCGGTGTCGGAACCGGCGGACGGTCTCGCCGCGGAGCAGGGGCTTGTCGCCGCAAAAGAAGTACAACGCCCCCTCGGCTTCGTCAGGGAGCGTCTCGAGGGCGGTCAAGAGCGCGTGGCCGGTGCCGCGCGGCTCGGCCTGGTAGACAAAGTGCCGGTGCGGCGCTTCGCCGATGGCGGCGCGCACCCGCTCGGCCTGGTGGCCGATCACGACGTATTGCTCGTGCTCGTCGAGCCCATGCTCGACGGCCTCGACGACCCGCTGCAAACACGGCGTGCCATGCACGTCGGCAAGGACCTTGGGCAGGCCGGCCAGGTCCCGCTCGAATCGCGATCCTTTGCCGGCGGCCGCGATCACGGCCACCCGACGACTTCGTGCCCCTTGCAACGTCGTTCCGCCTTTCCACCGCTTGTTCGGCCAGATACCACACCGTGCAGGCCGAGGCAGGCGCGTCAACAAGCGTCGAGTCCCCCGGGGCTGATGCGACCAAGGCCCCCGGCGGCCGGCGCCACGACCACTTCCAGTCCTTTTGGACGCCGGTGGTTGATTCCCTCCAACCATTGGCAGTATAGCACGACGCAGCGGGGCGTAAAGCTATTCCCGGAGTCCGTGTTAACGCCGCCGCAACCTGATTGGCTAGCGCAGGATTAGGGTGCGCACGGCCCGGACCAACTCGCCGTCGGCCGAGCGGGCGACCAGGGTGACCTGGTAGGTGCCGCGCGGCACGGGCCGGCCGTCGCGATCGAGACCGTCCCAGGCCAGGGTGGTCAGCCCTTCGCCGGCCACCGGCCCGACCTCGGCCACGACCCGCCCGGTGAGACTGCTCACGCGCAGCAGCAGCTCCGCGTCGGCGGTCAGTTGGGCCTCGAACGTCACCGCCCGGCCGCGGGAGGGAACGGCCCGGAAGCCGGTGACCCGCAACCCGCCCGCCGAGGGCGGCAGCACGGTCAGGTCGAATTGCCGCTCGCCGGCCTCGCTCAGGTACCGGAGCTGGCTGCTGGTGTTGAGCAGCACCCGGCGGCCGGTGGTCAGGTCAGTCAGCCGCACTCGGCTGCCGGCGGGAAGCTGGCGGTTGAGATACGGCCAGGACAGCGTCACCTCGCGCCCGGCCTGGCGGGTCCGGACCGCCACCCGCCAGGTGGTCGGCTGAGTCACCGGCCGGCCGAGCCAGTCGGCCGCCGCGCGCGTCTGGTCGGCGGTGATCAGCTCCATCGCCACCGGCGCGCCATCGTCGACCGCCGGCGCCGGGGCGCAGCGCAGCGCCTGGCGCTGCGCGCCGACGATGACCGAAGCGCGGGCGTCGTCGGTGGCGGCAAACAGCGAGACGCCGAAGTTCGCCGGCGAGATGGGCTCGGCGCGCTCGGCGCGGTTGCTGTTCGGCGTGTAGACCACCCCCACGCCGTTCTTCAGCGCCAGCCAGAGAAAGCCCTCGAACACGCCGATCTGGTTCCGCAGGCCCTGCCCGCCGGGGATGTTCGGGTCGATCACCAGCTCGTACGCGTGGCCGCTGTAAGCCCAGACGAACGGGTTGACGTACTGCCAGGTCGCCGGACTCGACAACAGGCCGACGCTGGTGCCCTGCGCGAAGACTTCGAAGTCGGCCATGTTCCAGTTCAGGGCGCGGGACTCTTGCGGGTTGCCCAGCATGTGGTAGCCCATGCCGGGCAGGGGCAGGTTGTAGGTCGGCCCCTGGCTGCGCTGACCGGTCAACTCGAGTGAGCCGGCGGTGGTGGTGCGCAGGAAGAACCCCCGCCCGGGCGCGATCCGGAACGTCTCACTCGGCTTGTCGGCGCGGAAGAACTCGAACGAGGACGAGCCGGGCAGCAGCCGCGCCACTTGCGGCGGAGTCGGCGAGACCTCGAAGTCGCTGATGAGCTGGTGCGAGATGCCCGGGTTGGTCGGCGTGTCCGGCGTGATTGGGAACGACAAGAGGTACAACCCGCGCTGCGGGAGCGGAACGGTCATCACCTGCAGGAACTCGACCGAGGCCTGGCTGATCTGGGCCGGGGCGGTGCCGGCGGCAGGCTGGCCGATGGCCAGGCCATCCAGCGTGGCGTGGAAGGTCACCGTGCCCGGGAGCGACCGGGTGGCCTGGAACGTAACCAGCCCGTTCTGGTCCGTGGCGGTGGTCGGGTTGGTGATCTTCAGGCCCTCCACCGCGGACGGGTCGGTCGACGCCGGGGTTCCCGGAACGCTGGCGAACAGGCCGATGCGCTTGGGGTCGATGCCTGTAATGGGGCTGCCGGCACTGTCGCGGACCGTGACGTAGATCTGGGCGGCCGTCCGCCCGTTGGCCGGGGCGACCGTCGCGGTGACCGGCACCGCCGGCGTCGAGCCGTACCGCCGGACACGCACGCTCGAGGTGTTGAGCTGGGGCTGGACCACGTAGTCGATGGTCTCGACCAGCCCCTTCTGAACGATGAACTCGCGCGCGCCGGAGGCGGCCAGCAGCGGGGAGCCGGTGCTCTGGTCGGTGAAGGCGAGCGGGCTGCCGTTGTCGCACCAGTCCTGGAAGCTGCCCGACAGCCCGGTCACGAGCTGCGACTGGCCGAGCAGCTTGCGCTTGGAGGTGGCGACTGTGCTGTCCTTGTTCGTCCCGTTGAGGATCACTTTCGGCCGGACGAGATGGTAGAACGAAGCGGTGACCTCCGGCTCCTGCTGCGAGACGGTCCCGGTCCGCGGGTCCGACACCCCGTCGCCGGTGGTGTCGGCCGAGGCCCAGCGCTCTTCGGACGTCCCGCCGGCGGCCTCGACGCCGAAGGTGTAGCTCGATCCGGTGTCGGCGTAGACCTGCTTGGCCGTCCCGCTGACGGTGGTCGCCGCGGCTTGGTCCAACTGGACCACGGCCAGGTCGACCGGGTGTGCGTCGGTCACCGGATCGCCCCCGGCCTGGGCGGCGACACGGAAGCTGCGGCGCAACTGGTGGAAGTACTCGCCGGTCAGGGTCTGCGGCTGGGAGCCGACCACCGCCGAGGCCGGGGCGGTGGTGATCCATCGCTGCGAGGTGCCCTGCGGCGCGGCCATGGCGGCCGCGTCCATGGTCGGGAACTGGACCGTCGTGCCCGGCTGCGCGCCGATCTGGACCGCGTTGCCGTCCCACACATTGGCGGTCGAGGCGACCCCACGACCGTTGGTGTAGCTGACCTGGACCGGACTGGCGTCGCTGGTCGCGGTCACCCCCGGCCGCAACGGGCTGCCCAGGTACTTGGTCGACACCTGGAGGGTGATGGCCGTGCCCTTGCCGGCTACGGCGTTGAGCACCGCCGCCTGGGCGTTGACTTTGCCGTAGCCGTAGTATTTGCTGCGGCCGTTGACGTACGCGCCGCCGGCCGGGTCGATCTTGTCGGCGGTGTTCTGCAGCACGGCCTGAACCTGCTGCCGGGTCAGGGTCGGGTCGACGCTGAGCACCAGCGCCGCCACTCCGCAAGCCAGCGGGCAGGCCGACGAGGTGCCGCCGAAATCGTTGGTGTAGTTGCCGCTCTGGTACCCGCCCAGCCCCATCTGGTCGGTGGTGGTGATGCCGTTGTGGAAGTCGTCGCTGCTCGGCGCGCAGACGTCCACCGAGTTGCCGAAGTCGCTGTAGACCGAGCGCTGGTCCTGATCGTTGCTGGCCGCGACGCTGATCACCTTCGAGTACGACGCGTACCCGTCCAGGTCCGCTGACTCGTTGCCGTTGCCCGCGGCGAAGAAGATCACGCACCCGCGCCCGCCGCGGCCCTGATCGGCGGCGTAGTCGATGGCCGCCCGGACAACATCGGGCAGTGGCTGCGGCACGCCAAAACCGTCCGGCGGGCCCCAACTGTTGTTGATCAGGTCCGCCCCGCTCTGCGCGGCGAAATAGAACGCGTCGGCCTCGTCGTCCTCTGCAAAGCCCATCCGGACGCCCGTCAACCGGGCCCCCGGCGCCGCGCCGGTCACGCCCCGGCCGTTGCCCTGCACGGCGGTGGCCACGCCGGCCACGGCCGTCCCGTGCTCCTCGCCAGACGAGCTTTCTGGGCTGGGATCGTTGTCGCCGTCGATCTGATCGAGTCCCGGCAGGAGCTTGCCGCCGACGTTGAAGTCCTCGTGGCTGTAATCGACCGCGTCGTCATTCACGCAGATGGTGATCGAGCTGCTGCCGGTGGTGGTGTCCCAGGCCTCCGGCGCGTCGACGTCGGCGTCGTCCTTGGTCCCGAGCTGCCCGGTGGCGTTGAGGTGCCACTGGTCGGAGAACAGGGGGTCGTTGGGGATCAGGCGAGGCTGCCGCCCGCCGCGGTACTCGCGGGTGCCCAAGAAGTTCGGGTGGGCGAATTCGACGGCCTCGTTCTCATGGATGGCGTTGGCCACCTGCAACGCCGAATCGACGTTCGGGTCGAGCACCCGGCATAGCCAGCCGTCGGTGCAGTACTGTCCCAGGTGGCGAAGGAACTCGATCCGGTACCGGGCGGCCAGCGCCTGTCGCTGGGTGTCGGTGATGGGCATGCGGAAGCTGACCACCAACTCATCGGTCTCGACCAGGGCATAGCGACCGCGGCCGTAGACCGGCAGGACCCGCAGCACGCCGGGCTGCCCGCGCAGCGCCGCGCCCACCTCGGCGCCGGCGGCGCGGGAGCGGGACATGGCGGCGACCAGCGCCACGGTCCGGCCGCCGAAGACCTGCGAGGCGCCGTGATCGACGCCGACCATCCGTCCGCGGCGCCCGGCGACCAGCTCACGGGCGCTCTCGGCCGAAGCCATCTGCGCCGCGGCGAAGGTGTCCGAGTAGCTCAGCGGCGTGCGCACGCCCGCCACGTACCAGTAAGGGTTCTGCGCCCAGCTTGCGCTGGCGTTCAGCGCGGCAACCGCAAACAGCGCGACCGTCACCGGACGGTTCACGTACCGCATGGCCATACTCCCACGCTTCCCGAACCAAACCGCTGGTTCGGCTCCCAGGCTCGCGCCGGCTGAGGGGAGCAGCCGACCCCGCGCCGCTGGCGCCGACCCAACCCAGCTCCGGCAGTAGCGGAACTGCCGCGCGTGCCGTCCAGGGCGCGGTAGATCCCTCCCGGTTCCGACATCGCGGCCGGCCCGAGGTTGTGCCACCCAGGCCGGACCACACGCCGGGAACAGATCCACGGCCGGCACATGCGTCCCATCACCCGCCAACGGCCGCCGGGCAAGCCACCGCCGCGGGTGCCACCTTGCACGGGAATCCTACCATACCCCCGGATCCCCCGTCAACAAGGCTCTAATTGGGGACGGAGCCCTTATTTACCTGGCGTTGTTTCCGGACGCGGCCGCCGGCGGGCCGCTTGGCCGCGAGCGCCCAACCGGTCAGTTGACGTCCCATAGCGCCAGGCCGGCGCTCAGGCCGCCGTCGACCGGCAGGATGGCCCCGGTGACGAACGAGGCGTCGTCGCTGGCCAGGAAGGCCGCCGCCGCCGCCACCTCCTCGGGTTGCCCGATCCGCCGCAAGGCGTAGTGCTTGGCGACCCGGCTCAAGACGTCGGGATCCTCGCGCTGGTAGACCTCCCAGACCGGAGTCTCGATGGAGCCGGGGCAGATGCCGTTGACCCGGATGCCCTCCGGCCCGTACTCGTGCGCCAGGGTCCGCACGTAGCTGAGCACCGCCGCCTTGGCCGCGCTGTAGACGTGCAGGCGGCCGACCGACAAGAGGCCGTTGACCGACGAGATGTACACCACCGACGCATGGCCACTGGCGCGGAGATGCTCCAGCGCCGCCTCGAACACGTGACGACCGCCCTTGACGATCACCCCGAACCCGACCTCGTGGTCCTCGTCGAGCAGGTACTGTACCGGCGGGATGGCGTTATTGACGACGATGTCCAGCCGGCCGAGCTCCCCGACCGCGGCCGAGACCATCTGCTCGACCGCGGCCAGGTCCGCGACATCCGCCAGCCCGGCCAGCGCCGTGCCGCCGCCGGCGCGGATGGCCTGCACCACCTCGTCCGCCCGGTCGGCGCCGAGGTCGTTGACCACCACCGCGGCGCCCTCGGCCGCCAGCCGGTGACAGATGGCCCGGCCGATGCCGCCGGCGCCGCCGGTGACCAGGGCCACCCGACCGTCCAGTCGCCTCGCCGCACCGTCCATTCAGTCCTCCGGCATGCTGCCCTTGATGGGCTCGATCCGCCCGGCGTCGTAGGCGTCCAGGAAGGCTTCGACGCACTCGGGGTGCCACTGCCCGCCGCAGCCTTCGCGCAGCTCGGCCAGGGCGACCGAGTCGTCCAGGGCGTCGCGATAGGGGCGGTCGCTGGTCATCGCGTCGAAGGCGTCGGCGACCATCAACACTCGGGCCTGGGGCGGGACGTCCTCGCCGCGTAGCGCGTCCGGGTAGCCCTTGCCGTCGAACCGCTCGTGATGCCAACGGACGCCGGGCAGGATGGGGTGAAGCTGCCGGATCGGCTCGACGATTCGGGCGCCATAGATCGGGTGCCGGCGCATCTCCTCACGCTCGGTCGCGGTCAGCGGCCCCGGCTTGCGCAAGATGTGCTCGGGCACGCCGATCTTGCCGACATCGTGCATCAGGCCGGCGATCCGCAGCAGGTCCAGCTCCTCGGCGGTAAACCCCAGCCGGGTGGCGATCTCCAGGGCGTAGAGCGTGACCCGATGGCTGTGGCCGGCAGTGTACCGGTCCTTGGCGTCGACGGCCTTGGCCAGCGTGCTGACCGTGCCCAGGAACAGGTCGCGCACCTCGCCGAACAGGCGGGCGTTCTGGATGGAGATGGCGGCCTGGTTGGCCAGCGCCGAGAGGAAGTCCAGGTCGCGTTCGCTGAACACCCCCGGCCCGGTCTTGTTGCTGATGTTGAGCACCCCGATGATGTGGTCCTGGACCCGCAGCGGGACACACAGCGCGTCGCGGACGCCGGCCCGGGCCGAGCCGGGCTCGAGGGTGTCGATCAGCCGGACACCTTCCCCGGTGGCGGCGACGCGGCCGGCGAATCCCTCGCCGAGCCGGATCCGGGTCGAGTCCACGATGGCCGCCGGCAGGCCCCGCGCGGTCTCGATGCGCAGCTCGCCACTGTCCTGATCGAGCAGCATCAGCGACCCGCGCTCGGCGGCCATGAGGGCGATCGCCCGGCCCAGGATCTGGTCGAGCACCTCGTGCTGGTCGAGCGCGACCAGCGCCCGGCTGACTTCCACCAGGGTCGACAGCTCCCCGGCGCTGCGGTTGAGATCCTCGCTCTGCTGGCGCAGGCTGTGGCGCAGCCAGGCGTTCTCCCAGGCGGCGCCGGCCTGCTCGCCGAAGGCCACCAGCGCGGCCCGCTCGTCGGAGTCCAGCTCGCCGGCCGGGAGCGGGCTGAGGAAGGTCACCCGCCCCACCACCCGGTCACCTTCGCCGACCAGCGGGAGCTCGACCACCGACCCACCGTGGTCCAGCGAGCGGTGCATGCGCACCCCGTCGTCCTCGCCGACGGTCTCGTCCGGCGCGACCGGCAGCACCCGCTTGGCCGGCGGCTCGGGCCCTCGGCTGCGCGAGGCCACCGGCTCGAGCCGGTCCCCGGTATCGCTCAGCACCGACAGGGTGGCGGCCCGATAGGCGGTGATCTCGAAGGCGGCGTCGAGCACCACTTCGGCCAGCTCCTGGAACCCGACGTCGCGGCGCATCACCGAGGCCAGCCGGCCGAAGGCGATCTGCTGGCGGTCGAGCCGCAGCCGGAAGGCATGACGGCCTTGCCGCGAGGCGGCGTCGCGGACCAGGAGGGCCAGGCAGGTGGTGGTCAGCCCCACCTGAACCGCCACCCCGGCCCAGGCGCCGAGCGCGGTCTCGGTGGTGGACGGGCCGACCCGGAAGGCCAGCCCGGCGGCGGCGACCAGCGCCAGCAGCCCGGTGCCCAGGACCATTTCCAGGTCCAGCCGCAGCGCGGCATCGAGGATGGGGACGATTAGGAAATGCGCCAGCGGCGTCTCGAGCCCGCGACCGTCGAGGGCGCAGAGGATGGCCAGCACGAGCAGGTCGAGCATCAGCCGCGGCCGGCGCGCGCGGCTCGGCCGGCGGGGCGAAAGATCGGCGGCGAAGCTGATCGCCGCGTAGCCGATCCCGAGCCCGACCAGGGCCGCGCCCAGCGGCCCGCTGCTGCGCACGAAGGCGAGCAGCAATCCGCTCAGCAGAGCCGCCGTGCGCACGCCGGCGATGGCGTACCCGACGGCCGGTCGATCGGTCCAGAACGGGCTCTCCTCCAACCATGCCTCCTGCCCGGCACCCGCCGCCAGCGTGGGCCGGGGACCGATGGGTTCCATACGACGGATAGGACCCATCCGCGCCGGGGACGGTTGCGGCCCGTGGCCGCGCTACGCCGGCTCGTAGGCGACCACGTCCTGATTCGTCTCCATCGCCTGCCGCAAGGCCGCGTCGGAGGCCATCAGCAGGCTGTTGACGTCGTCACCGGCGGTCGGGTAGACGGCCATGCCCAGCCGGGCGGTCAGCGCCGCGTCTCCGTCGGCCTGCCACTCGCGCGCGGCCACCGCCCGGCAGACGCGGTTGCACAACACCGTCGCCTGCTCACCGGTGTGCGGCAGCAGGAGGATGAACCGGTCGTTGTCGTAGCGCCCGATGCGGTCGATCCGCCGCGAGCAGTCGATCAGGATCTCGGCCAGCTCGCACAAGACGTGATCTCGCTCCAGCTCGCCGTTGGTCTCGCCGTACCGGGTCAGATGGTCGACCGCCATCAGACAGACCGTCAACTGGTTGCCGTAACGCACGCACCGGGCGATCTCTTCGTCCAGCCGGTCCATCAGGTAGCGCCGGTTGAACAGACCGGTCAGCTCGTCCTTGATGGTCTCTTCCTCGACCCGCTGCTGGTAGTGTTCGAGCTGCCCTTCGATGCTGCGGAGCTGGCGGCGCATGACCTGCCGCTCTTCGGTCAGCAGCGTCTCCTTCAGCTCGCGCAAGGCGCGCCGGAGGATATGCGAGACGTGGCTGATGCTGTACCCGAGCTGCTTGGCGATCTCGGTCTTCGACAGGTCGTTGAAGAAAAAGTCGAAGACCACCTGCCGTTCGACCTGGCGGAGGCCGTCGAGCGCTTCCTCCAACGCCAGCCGGTCGACGACGGGGAAGTCCTCGGTCTCCGGCCCGGCGCCGCGGGCCTTCTCGCGCTCGGCCGGCGCCATGCCCGTGTCGTTCTCGTCGCCGGGCGGCTGTTCCAGCGAGCTGACCCGGAACACGTCGCGCGCCCGAACCGCCTCGGCGACCTGCCGGTCCGGCAGATTCAGCTCGGCGGCGATCTCCTCGACCGTCGGATCGCGGCCGAACTGTTGGTGCAGCTTGGCCATGGCCTTGTTGATCTTCTGGTTGAGATCGTGCAGCCAGCCGGGCTCGCGGATCAGCTTGCCCTTGTCGCGCAGGTAGTGTTGGATGGCGCCCTGGATGGCGTGCGAGGCGTAGGTGGTGAACTTCACCCCGCGGCTGGGATCGAACATCTCGACGGCGTTGATCAGCCCGATGTAGCCTTCCTGCGCGACGTCGTCGAACGGCTCGCCGGTGAACCGGTACCGCCCGGCGATGTGCTCGACCAGCTCCATGCAGGAGAGCACGATCTCGTCGCGCACGGTGGTGTCCCGCGTGCGCCCGTACTCCCTCAAGAGAGGGGCTAGAGGATCGTCCAGCCGAGTTGTCACGCGTTCACCGTTCCAACCGCGAGCGGCCGCCCCAATCGGATCATCGTTTTCCCGGCTCCCCGGTCAACCACGCAGTCTAAGGCCCGCGCCACCGGCGCGCGGTAGACAGATCGTTACGCCCGGTCCGAGCCGAATCCTCCCCGGTCGGTTACCCGCCGGCCGGGCCGGGCGTCTGACCCGCACCCGCCTCGGTGGAGCGGTCCTCGATCTGCTTGGCCAGCGCGCGCCAGGCCGCCACCTTGTCGCGCTTGCCTTGAACCAGGACCAGCGTGCCACGCTGATCGGTGTGCACGACCTCGACCCGCAAGCCGGTCCGGTCGGCCAACGCCTTGAGCTTCTCGCCGGGAATCAGCGGCACCCAGAGAGCCTCCTCGATGGTTTCGGCGCCCTCGCGGTCGAGCTCCTGCAGCCGCCGCCGGGCCGCCGCCACGGCCTCGCGCGGACCGGTCAGGGTGACCCGCCCGAGCGGCTCGTCAACCGCCACCTGAAGTCTGGGGAACCCGTCCCGCGCCGCCTGCGCCAGCTCCGTGGGGGTCAGGTAGCGAGGAAATAGCTGGGTGCTCTCGTCGTCCTTGACCGCCGGGATGGGGGCGAGGCCGTCCGGCGAGGGCGGCAGGGAGCCGACCCGGCGCCGCGCCGCGGCCACCGCGCGCAGCGGCCCGGCGACCGGCAGGGGCTGGTCGTCGGCCAGCGACTCGGCCGGCACGCGCAGCGTCAGCTCGGGCTGCTCGGCCGAGAGCAGAGGCCACAGGGCCGCCGCCTTCCAGCCGGGCGGCACCGGCAGCAACTCGTCGGCCTGTCGCTCGCCCAGGTCGGACAGCGTCCCGACCAGGTAGATGCGGCCGGGCAGCTCGACCCAGACCAGCCGCCAGGCCTCGGCCAGCGCGTCCAGCGCCTGGCGCAGGGTGACTTCCTTGAGCGACAGGCTGTAGCTGCCGGTCAGCCCGGGCTGGAGGATCACGTTGGCCCCGGTCTGGGCCATCAACGCCTCGACGATGACCCGGATGTCGGTGTCCACGAACTCGGCGGTCAGGCGCTGGTCGAGGCTCTGCCAGGGCGCCGGCGCGTCGGCCTGGTCCGGCTTCGCCGGCGGGTAGGCGCAGTCGATCAGCACCGCCTTCTCGGCGGCCCGGGTGTAGGCCCGGCACTTGACCGGAGTGTTCAACCTCACCTCGACCAGGCAATCGGCGCCGTCGGGCCGGACCACCACCTCGGCCACCGCCTGCTTGCCGACCGCCAGCCGGGTCACCGCGCCCGGCTTGCCGTCGGCGATCCGTACCCGGAAGGTGGCCTGACCCTCGAAGCCGCTCTCGACGGTGGTCCGGGCTTCGCTCAGGGCGACCTTGACGCGGACCAGCTCGTCCGCGTCATCGCATTCGGCGGTCAGCGCGGTGACCGCGGTCGCCGCCTCGGCCAACGGGGCTGGCTCGTCCTCGGCCCAGGCCGACACGCCGCAGACGAGCAGGGCCAGCCAGGCGGTCGGCCGTCGGAGATGGTTCATGGCAGGGTTCCTGTCTCGTCGGCGGGCGAGGGTGGGGCGACAGGTCCGAGCGTCGGCCGCCCGGCCGGGGCCGGGCCGGCGGGCCGAGCCTTGGGCGCCGAGGCCGGTTTGGCGCTCGCACCGCCCGCCTGGCGGCGGGCGAGGCGGAGGCTGAACCGGTGGCCGCCTTCGACCAGGTAGGCCTCGCCGCGAGTGACCCGCTCCAGCCGGTAGCCGTCGACCTGCTCACCGACCCGAGCGCGGAGGTATTCGCCGCCGCGGCGGAAGACCGCCTGCGAGCGCGACGCGACAATCACCGCGACCAGCTCCAAATCGCCGTCGGGCGTCGTCGGCGGGGACCAGTCGGGCGGCTCGGCCGCCACCGCGACCGGCTTCTCGACCGGCTCCACGACCGGGGTGTCCACGTCCGGAACGACCTCGGCCGGCCTCGGCTTGGGCCGCTTCTTGGTCGGCTGGCGGACGGACGGAAACGGCGTCGCGCGGCCCTCCGATTTCGGCTTGGGCTTCTCGACCACCACCGGCGCCTCGGGCGTGTCGTCGGCCATCGGCTCGACCGGGGCGACCTCGGTCGCCTCGACCCCTGCCGTCGCTTCGGCAGGCTCGGTCTCGTCCGCGGCGGTCAGGCCGGGGGCGAACGGATCGCGATCTTCTTGCGCCACCGGCGCCGCGGCTTCGGCCGTGGCCGGCGGCGCAGTGGAGACCGCCGCCACGGCATCGCGCGAGCGCGGCGCCGGCCCGCCCGGCCAGGCGTTGTGGCGGGCGATGACCACGGTCAGGACGACGGCGACCAGCAGCCCGCCGACCGTCCACCCGGTCGGGCCACGCCAGTTGCCGCTCGTCCGCTTAGCGCCCATCAGCTTTGCCTGTCGTCGCAACTACTCAGCCACCAGTTCCCGGCCGGAACCAGCCTTTCCCCTCCTTGCAAGGAGGGGATCAAGGGGTGGTTCGCTCCGCGTGGCGCGCGCGATGGCGAACCACCCCTTAGTCCCCTCCTTGCAAGGAGGGGAAACCCGCTCCTCGCCGGGGTTAGCGGTGCCTGAGCGGTTACCTGTCGTCTAGAACACCAAACCCTGTTCCGCCGCGGAATCGCTGGTGCCGCTCGATTCGTTTGGAGTCGCGCTCGTGCCCGCCGGTGGCGGTACGGCTGGCTCGGGCTCCGGGACCGGCGGCTGCCAGGCTTCCGGCTGCGCCGCGCTGCCGTCGGCGGGCAGCGCCTCGTCGAGCGCCGGCGCGACGGGCTCCGGCTCGACCACGCCCGGCACGGGCGACTCGCCTGGATCCTCGTCCGCCGGCTCCTCGGTGCGCAGGATCAGCGGCCGGGGCGGCTCGGGCACCGCCGCGTCAGAGGCGAGGATGCCCGGCGCCGAGTAGGCCGCCAGCTTGAGCGAGGCGATCACCGTCCCGTCGTCGACGTCGGTCGCGTGGCGGATCTCCAGCCCGAGGACACTGACCACCCGCGGCGCCTGCTGCAACGCCTCGACGAAGCTCAGGACCCCGGCGTAGCGGCCGCGGAACAGGGCCGTCAGCTCGCGCCGAACGACCGGGCCGACCTCCGCTCCGGGCGGCGCCGGATTGGCGCCGACCATCGCCAACTCGTGCGCCTCGGCCAGTCCGGCCAGATCGGCCAGCAGCTTGGGTCCGAACGCCTCGGGGGCCTCGGTCGGCGCCAGCGAGGCGACATCACCGGTGACCGTGGTGTGCTGCTCCCGCAACGGCTCGATCCGCTGGGCCAGATCCCGCTCGGCGTACAGCCGGTCGAGCTGCCGGACCAGTTCCCGGCGGACCACCATCAGCCGACTGCCGGCGATCACCGAGCCGGCCACGCTGAGCACCGCCCACAGGGCGACGGTGGTGCCGTAGAGCGCCACAAGCTGACGGCGCGTGAGTCGGTCGAGGCGGGTCATGGCGCCGGTGCCTCCGTGGCCAGCTCGGCGATGGGCCGGCGCAGCACGGCTTCCAGGCGGTAGGCGATGGGCAGCTTGTCCTGGTCGGACGGCCCGCTCTGGACCAGCGCGGCGCCCGCGAAGTGGGGGGAGCCCTGCAACGCGGTGAGGAACTCGCCGATGGCCGCGAACCGCTCGGCCCGGCCCTCGATCACCAGCACCTGCCGGGCCGCCTGCCCCGCCGGCCGCACCGCCGGGTCGATGGCCAGGCGGGTGTACCACATGCCCTCGGGCAGCAGATCGCGCAGCTCGCGCAGCAGGGCCAGCCAGCCGGCGTTGTTGGCGTGCGCGCCGACCGCCAGCCGGCGGGCCGGGCCGAGGCGCTCGATCTCGCCGGCCAGCCGGGCCGCCTCGCCTGCGGTGTCGACCAGTTGCCCGCGCTCTTCGCGGACGCTCAGCAGCCGGGTCGCCATCCGCGCGGTGGAGTCGAAGATCACGAGCGGCGGGAGAAGCAGCAGGACGCCGGCCACCAGCGTCGCCCAGGCCCCGGCACGCGCGAGTCGGCGGTGGCGCCGGCGGGCCGCCACGGACTCGGCGATGAAATTGGTGTGCAGCAGCACTCAGGCCTCCACGGTCTCGTGCCGCATGGCCAGTCCCAGGGCCAGCGCGAACCCCGCGCCATCGGCGCTGATGGCGCTCGGCGCGGCGCCGCAATCGATCCACGCGAATGGGTCGGCCAGCCTGGTCGGGACCCCGGTCGCGGTCTCGATCCTCTCACGGAGACCCGGCTGCCGGGCGGCTCCCCCGTGAAGTAGAATCTCGGCGGGCGGGTTGGTTTCGGTTGCCAGCAAGGCCAGCAGTGGATGGACTCGCGCCTGAACGTGCCGCTCGACCACCGCCATGGCCTCGGTCAGGTCACTCGCATCCCCGCCCTCGTCCAACGCCAGTTCCGCCCGCTTGGCCTTGTCGGCGGTGCGCCGGTCCCAGCCCATGGCCGCGGCCAGGGCCTCGGTCAGCGCCTCGCCGCCGCCGGCCACCTGTGCCACCGCGACCAGCTCGGTCCCGGCCAGCACCGACCAGGTGGTCTGGACAGCGCCCCAATCGCCGACGATCCGGCGCTGCTCGCGCTGACCGGCCGACGGCCGGGCGGCGACCAGGCTGAACACCGCGCCGTACGGGGCGGCCTCGATGGCGACCGGCTCGAACCCGGCCCGGTCCAGGACCGCGGCCAGCCCGTCGGCCAACTGCCGCGGCACCGCGCTGACCATCCGCCGCACCAAGTCGGACGACTCGCCTGCGGGAGCCAGACCGGGCTGCCAGGTGACCACCATCTGGTCCCACGGCAGCGGCAGCCGCTCGACCGCGGCGGCGCGCACGGCGGCGGGATCGACGGCTTGCGCGCGGGGCAGCAGCAGCGGGAACAGCGTCAGCCCGGCGCCGCCGATGGCGGTCACCACCCGCGACCGCGACAGGCCCAGGTCGGCGGCCAGGTCGGCCAGGCAGTCGGCCAGCGCGTCGCGGCCCAGGAGGGAGCCGTCGGTGGCGAATACCCCGGCCGGGGCGATGGTCAAACCGGCGGCCGTCAGGGCTGGTCGCCCGTCGGTGAACTGGACGCAGGCCATCCGAATGTTGTGGCGACCGAGATCAAGTCCGACCACGGAGTTTCGGTCGCGGCCGAACCGCGGCACGCGGCCCATGGGTGATCACGCCTTCCGCTGAGGTCTGTGGGGAACGATTATACCAGTGGAAGAGTCGCTCCGTCAACGCGCGAGCCCGCTTCATCGGCGGCTCACACGAGGGCAACGGAACGGTCATGAAACCATTGCGCGCGGGTTGGCTGCTGGCCTTGACCAGCCTGGTGGCGGCCGGGTGGGGGGCCGACGACGGCCGCTGGGCGGTGGCGGTGGCGCCGTTCGCCTTCGACGGCACCGGCCACGACTACGGCCGCCGCTTCGGCGAACGGGTCGCTCGCGGCGTCGAGCGGGCCAACGAATCGTTCCAGGTCCTGGCGCCCAAGAAGGTGTCCGAGCGGCTGGCCGGCCTGCCGGCCGAGGCCGCGGGCGCCGCGCGCGAGTGTCTGGCCGGCGGAGTCGACGCCCGGACCGCGCCCGTGACGGCGGCGTTGGTGGGCGCGCACTGGCTGGTCCTGGGCGGCGTCAGCGCCGACGGCGAGGCCGCCGCGGCCGAGCTGTGGGATTTGCGCCAGCCGCGGCTGGTGGCCCGCTCGGCGGCCACCGGCGGGAGCAGTGGCGAGCTGCTGCCCCGGGCCGACCGGGTCGGCGCGGTGCTGGCCGAGGCCGTGACGCTGGAGGCCCGCCTGGTTCCGCGCGGCGGCCGGTACGTGTCGGGCGACCAGTTCGAGCTGGATCTCGGCCACCGCCACGGCCTGCGCGGGCAGGACCGGCTGTGGCTGCTGGCTGACCTGACCCGCGACGAGGTCGGCGGCTGGGCCGGCGTGGTCGGCCTGGGCCGGCTGCTGACGGTCTCGACCCGGACCAGCCGAGGGATCGTCGACGCCATCTGGCCCGGTGCCGAGATCGCTTCCGCCCGGTTCGCCGTGCCGATTCGTGAGCACGGTGGATACTGGGGCGGGTGGCTCGATCCGTGGTTGGTCGGGGTGGTCGGGCCGTCGCCGGTCGGCCGGCCCGGCCCGTGCCTGGAGACCTGGTGGAATCCCGCCGGCGAGCTGCTGGGCGGTCAGATCCTCTACGTCCGGCCGCCCGCCGACGGATGGCTGGTGGTGCGCAGCCCGGCCGGCGCGGAGACGCGCCGGTATCTGGTCGGCGGCGTGGCCAACCCGATCCGCGTCCTGCCCGGCTCGGCGGCGCCACAGGTCACCGACCTGAGCGGCGAGGTGCTGACCACCGTCCCGTTCCGGTTCGGCCCGCGGCTGCCCCAACAGGGTCTGCTGACCTGGACGGGGCCGCTGGACCTGCTTGCCGGGACGCCCTTCCAGGTGGCCCTCTCGGCGCCCTTCGGGTGGTACGCCGAGCTGCTTCACGAGCCGCCGGGCGGGCCGGTCCGCGCGCTCACCGTCAGTGCCGGCGGGGGCAGCCTGGAGCGCTACGTCGGCCTCGCGCCGCCGCCGGCCGGCGAGCACAAGCTGAAGGTCCGCGCCTACGGGCCGACGGGTGGCTACGAGTCGGTTATCCGTTTCCTCGTCCGCCCGCCGGCGATGTAACAATCCGGGTGCAGTATACCTATTTCCTCGGCGCAATTCCGGGTGCAGTATACTCATTTCGGCGGCGAGACGGCGTGCCGCCGAAATGAGTATACTGCACCCGGAATTGCGCCGAGGAAATAGGTATACTGCACCCGGATTGTTACATCGCCGGCGGAACTCCAGCCGGGGGTTGGCTCCTTATAATGGCAGAGGAGCGCCATGACCGGCTCGACCGTGACACCCGACCTGGCCACCGCCCGACTGTCGGTGCTGGGGATGAAGTGCGCGAGCTGCGCCTCGTCGATCGAGCACGCGCTGGACGCCCTTGACGGAGTCGGCTCGGCCGCCGTCAGTTACGGCAACGAGTCCGCCGCCGTCAGCTACGACGCGACGCGGCTGGACCTGGACGCCCTGATCGCGGCGGTGCGCGCCGCCGGGTTCGACGCCGTGGCGGGCGAGGAGTCCGAGGACCGGCTCGCCGCCGAGCACCGTCGCGAGCTGCGGCGATTCGGCGTCAGGCTGATCGTCTGCGGGCCGCTCTCTCTGCTGCTCATGGCCGCCATGTTCGGGCGCGGCTGGCCGGGCTGGCTGCAGTTCGCCGTGGCGCTACCGGTCTGGGCCTGGGGCGGGTGGCCGTACCACCAGGGCGCCGCCAAGGTGCTCCGCCGCGGCCACGCCGACATGAACGTGCTGATCAGCCTGGGCAGCAGCGTGGCCTTCGTCGCCAGCACCGCCGAACTGCTCGCGGGGCGGGCGCACCACACCTATTTCGACACCTCGGCGATGATCGTCAGCTTCATCCTCCTCGGCCGGTATCTCGAGGCGCTGGCCCGGCGGCGGACCACCGGCGCGTTGCGGGCGCTGCTGGACCTCCGCCCGCGCCGCGCGCGAGTGGTGCGCGACGGCGAGTTGGTCGAGGTCGACGCCGCCACGGTCCGAGTCGGCGACGTGGTCGAGGTCCGGCCGGGCGAGAGTCTGCCGGTGGACGGGGAGGTAGTTTCCGGCCACAGCACCGTCGACGAGAGCGCGGTGACCGGCGAGAGTCGGCCGGCGGACAAGCTCGAGGGCGACCAGGTGGTGGGCGCGACCCACAACCTCACCGGCCGGCTGCGAGTCCGAGCCACGGCGGTGGGCGCCGACACCGTCCTCGGCCGGATGATCGCCCTGGTGCGCGAGGCGCAGGGCAGCAAGGCGCCGATCCAGCGAGTCGCCGATCGCGTCGCGGCCGTGTTCGTGCCGGCGGTGGTGGTCGTCGCGGCGGTGACGCTGGCCGTCTGGTGGCTCGCCGCGGGCGACGGTTCGGTGGCGCTGACTCGCGCGGTGGCGGTGCTGATTATCGCCTGCCCCTGCGCCATGGGGCTGGCCACGCCGACCGCCATCATGGTCGGCACCGGCCGTGGGGCGCGGCTGGGGGTGCTGATCAAGGGCGGCACCGCGCTGGAGACGGCGGCGCGGGTCGACCTGGTGGCGTTCGACAAGACCGGCACCCTGACGCGCGGCAAGCCCGAGGTGACCGAGGTCCGACCGGCCGACGGCTTCACCGCCGACGAGCTGCTGGCCCTGGCCGCGGCGGCCGAGTCCGCCAGCGAGCATCCCTATGGCCAGGCCGTGGTCACCGAGGCGCGCCGGCGCCAACTGAGTCCGGCCGAGCCCGAGGCGTTCGAGTCCGCCGCCGGCCACGGGGTCAGCGCGTTGGTCGGCGGCCGGCGGGTGGTGATCGGCACCGCCGCGCACCTGGCGGCGGCGGGAGTCGTGGCCAGCGCGCCGGACTCGCTCGAGGACGACGGCGTCACGCCGCTGCTGCTTGGCGTGGATGGCCGGCCGGCCGGCCTAATCGGGGTCATGGACGTGCCGCGCGACGAGGCGGGCGAGGCCATCGCCGCGCTGCACAAGCTGGGCGTCGTGGTGGCCGTGCTGAGCGGCGACGATCAACGGGTGGTGGCGGCGGTGGCGGGCCGACTCGGGCTGGACGAGGCCCGCGGGCGGCTGCGGCCGGAGGACAAGAACACCGCCATCCGCGCCTGGCGTGAACAGGGCCGGGTGGTGGCCATGGTCGGCGACGGGATCAACGACGCCCCGGCGCTGGCCGCCGCGGATCTGGGCATCGCCATGGGCGGCGGCACCGACGTGGCTCTGGAGACCGGCGATGTGGCCCTGGTCCGCGACGACCTCCGCGACGTGGCCGTGGCCGTGGCGCTGAGTCGGGCGGTGCTGTCGACCATCCGCTGGAACTTGGTCTGGGCCTTTGGCTACAACGTCTTGATGATCCCCCTGGCGGCCGGACTCCTGGAGCCTGCGTACCACCTGTCGATCAGCCCGATGTGGGCCGCCGCGGCGATGGCGCTGAGCTCGGTCAGCGTGGTCGTCAACAGCCTCCGGCTGCACCTCTGGCGCGCCTGAGCGGCAGTCGGCAACCGACAGTCCCACTCCGTCCACTCCGTCCACTCCGTCCACCACGAAACAGACCGGCCGGAGGGCGAACCCTCCGGCCGGTCTGGCACGACTTGCGAGTTGCGGATCCGGCGCTACTTCTTGGGAAGCACCGCCAGGATGCGCTCGGACTCGTCCATCATCGCGTCGGTGTACTGCCAGTTGTGGATGCCGTCGCTCTTCTCGGCGACGGACAGGTCGTAGTTCCACTTGGCCACCTGCCGGCCCATGAGCTGGACCGGAGTCAGCTTGTTCAGGTCGACCTTGTCCAGCGACGCCTTGACCGCCTTGAGACGGTCCTGCTGGGCCGTCTGCCGGGCGTGGTAGAAGGCCTTGACGTTGTCGCTGGCGCCGTCCTCGATGGCCGAGGAGTCGAGCACCGGCTTGACCGGCGCTTCCTGCCGCCCCAGGTTGCTGTGGCAGCCTGTCTGGCCACAGGCCAGCAGGTTGGGCCGGAAGTCATGCCCGGTCTTGTTGGGCAGCGACTCGGTCGGCTTCGCCTGCGTGATCTTGTAGACATGGCAGGTGGAGCAGTCGCCATCCAGCGCTTCCTTGTGCGTGATGCCGGCGGTGGAGTCGAGGGCCAGCGCCGTGAAGGCCTTGTTCGGGTCGGTGGCCTTGTCGTTCCACTTGAACCCGCCGTTGGCGTTGACCACCTCGCCCATCGGGTTGTGCAGCGGCCGGGTGTTGAACTCCGAGACCGGCGTGGTGCCTTGCTCCTCACGGAAGGTGTGGCACTTGCGGCACAGCGTCTTGACCGGCTCGCGCAACTGCGCCGGCACGTCCGCCTTCTTCTCGTGCGGGTTGTGGCAGGCCCAGCACTCGACGTTGGTGGTCGCGTGCAGCGGCTCGGAGTCCGAGCGCGCCACGATCGGCGCTTCCGGATGCAGGACCTGCGACTCCTGGATCAGGAATCCCTCGGCCGTGTGGCACGTCACACAGTGGTCGGCATGTACGTCGAACGAGCCGACCGAGTGCTTCGAGAGCTTCCAGTCGTCGTACTGCGGGTTGTGCGAGCCGGTGTGGCAGCCACCGCAGGTCTTCGACTGAACGATCCGGGTGATGTTGCTCTTCGACGGGCTGGCGACGTGGTCGCCGCCCGCGCCGTGGCAGTTCTCGCACTGCACGTTGGCCAACCCGGGCGTTGCCGCTTCGCTGACGAAGCCGCCCTCCTGCCCGAACCCGAGGGTATGGCAGGGGAGGCAGGCCGGGTTGGTGTCGTTCCCGTTGTTCTTCAGGGACGCGAACGCGCTCGCGTGCAGGGTCCCCGACCAGTGTTCGCGAATCCCGGCGTGGCAGCCCTTGCAGACCGCCTCACCGACAAACGCGGCGCGGGTGGTGGTCCCGCCGGTGGTCCCGCCGGTGGTACCCCCGGCGGTGCCGGCCGTGGTGGTCCCACCGCCGGCGTTGGTGCCTCCGCACCCGACCATCAGCAGACCGACCACGGTCGCCACCGCGGTCAGCGCTTTCAGCCATTTCCTTTGGAGCATCTGTCTCCACTCCTCATGTCAGCGCTCCCCGCCATCCGCCTCAGCGGGCCGGGAGAGTCGCACTCCGATCCTTCCGCTCGCCGACTCCTAGAGCGCGCCAGGTCCTGCCCAGCAGGACTCCCCTCCGCGCCTGACGGCGATCCGCTCCGCGACGACTAGACCCGCCGGGCTCGAGCCCGGACGAGGATGACCGAGAGCGGCGTCCGGCGCGCGACCAGAGACCAGGAACGCGGCTTCGCCGACGTCGCACCGACGCCGGCAACCGCCACGACTCCCGCCTCCCTCGCTGCCTCGGGCAACGTGTCGTCACACCGTTCTCCCCGCCTGGTCCTGCCGGCCGTCCCGCCTCCAAACGGTTCAGCCGGCCAGCAGACGGCCGTCAGCGCTCCCTCGACCGCCGCCGGCTACCCCGGCTCGGCGGCCGCCGCCCATCGATCCGGACGGACAGGCGTTGGGACTGCCCGGCTGCAAGACCCCTGCCAGCCGCCGACCGGCCCCCGACCGACCCGCTGTGTCAGGGAGTGAATCCGCTCCCAGAACCGCGTTGAACGGCATCTCGGCCGCTCCGCGAGCAAAACCCCAGGGGGTTTCGCAACAATCTACTTGTGGATGTAAGGACGAATAGGACGGGAAATCCGACAGGGGCGTTGACGGATTCTGGATGATCGGACCTTGATCACCTGTCTTCTGTCGCCTGAGGGATGGGGGTCCTGACCAACGGAACGCTCACCGGGCGCCTCGGCGAGTCCTGGCAGCATTCTTGCAGCCGGAGCAGAAACCGCCTTTGCGGAGGGCTAAGGCGGCAATTGGCGGGGTGAGAACGAGGGAACGAGACTATGTTGGTCGGCAAGATACTGATCGCCGCCGGCTGCGTGTTGGCCGCGACAGGGATGATCGCTGGTCTGTCCGGACGTCGCGAGCTGCTCAAGGGACTGCTGACGACGGCCATGGCCGCCAGCGCGGCCGCGGCGACGTTGTTGTTGGTGGCCCTGCTGGGCAGCAACTTCTGGCTCGACTACGTCGTGCGACACACCTCGCGCGACCTGCCGATGATCTACAAGGTGGCCGCCTTCTGGGCCGGGCAGGAAGGCACCGTCCTGCTCTGGACGCTGCTCCTGGAGGCGGTGGCGCTGGGGCTCCTGGAGACCCGGAATCGCGCCTTGCAGGTGCCCGCCGCGACGGCTCTGGCGGCGATGATGTTCGGCTTCACGCTGCTGCTGGTGGTGCGCAGCCCGTTCGCGGCGGTGACCGACGGCGTCCCGGCCGACGGCCACGGGCTGAACCCGTTGCTGCGCAACCCGTGGATGGTCGTCCATCCGCCGGTCCTGTTCCTGGGCTACGCGCTCCTGGCGGCGCCGTTCGCCCTGGCCTTGGCGGCCTTCGGCCGGGGCGAGTCCGATGACTGGGTGGTTCCGGCCCGGCCCTGGCTGCTGGCCGGCTGGGTCGCCCTGGGCGCGGGGATGATGCTGGGCGGGTACTGGGCCTACATCACCTTGGGCTGGGGCGGTTTCTGGGCCTGGGACCCGGTCGAGAACAGCTCGCTGATCCCGTGGCTGTTCGCCACCGCGCTGATCCACGGGCTGCTGCTCCAGCAGCGCTGCGGCGCCGCGCGGCGGATGAACTACGTGCTGGCCATGCTGAGCTTCGTCAGCGTGGTCTACGGCTCGTACCTGACCCGCAGCGGCGTGCTCGGCGACTTCTCGGTTCACAGCTTCGAGAGTCTCGGGCAGAACTACAACGCCGTCTGGCTGGTCCTGCTGGCCGCGCCGCTGGCCGCCGGGATCAGCGTGCTGGTCCGGCACCAGCCGGCCGAGTCCGCGCTGGTGCCGACTCAGCTCGGCTGGATGCCGCACGCGGTGTGGGTGCTGGTGGGCATGGCCACGTTCGTGCTGGTGGGCACCTCGGCGCCGTTGATCACCAGCCTGGTCGGTCACGGGCAGGCGGTCGAGCAGAGCTTCTACAACCGCACCCAGACCGTCTTCTTCGCCTTCTCGGCGATTCTGCTGCTGCTCGCGGTGACGCCGCGGACGGTGCCCGGGAAGGGCGCCGCGGCGCTGCTCGCCCTGGCCGCCGGCGCGGCCGCGGCCAACCTGGTCAACCCGGCCCACGAGGCCACGGTGCGTCTCGGGCTGGTGCTCCTGGCGGCCTGCTGTGGGTTGATGGCAGCCATCGGCGGGCAACGGACCCTGGTCGCCGCGCGGCTCGGTCAGCGCGCCGCGGCAGGCGCCGGGCTGGCCCATCTGGGCGCCGCGCTGCTGGTCCTGGGCGCGGTCCTCAGCGGGCCGGGCGAGCGGTCCGAGCCGCTGATGCTGAAGGTCGGCGAAACCAAACCGGCGGCGGCGGCGTCGAGCTCGGTAACGTACCTCGAGAAGGGCACGACCGCCGATGGGAAGACCCGCTTCGCGCTCAGGCTGGCCGACGGGCGGACCGGCCACGGGCTGATGTTCGAGACCAACAACGGCCAGATGCGCAACCCGGCCATCTTCCACGGCTGGAGCGGCGACATCTACCTCGAGCCCGAGGAGCTGTCCGAGGCCACCGGCGGCGGCGAGACGGTCAAGCTGGCCAAGGGCGAGAAGAAGCAGGTCGCCGGTCTGAGCATCACCTTCGAGAAGTTCGAGATGGGCGCGCACGGCGAGTCCGGCGACGTCCAGGTCGGCGCGGTGCTGGCGGTGGACGCCGGCAGCGGGCCGGTCAAGACCACGCCCAAGTTCATCGTCGGCGATAAGGGGATCGAGACCCCCGCCGAGACCGTCGCCGGACGGAAGCTGCGGGTGGCCAAGGTGATGGCGTCGGAGGGCGCCATCGAGCTGGCCGTCGAATCGTCGGGCGCGAAGGCGGGGGCCGAGACGCTCGTTCTGCGGGTCACCCGGAAACCGGTCATCTGGCTGGTGTGGCTCGGCACGGTAATCCTTCTGGCGGGTGGCGTGATCTCCTCGACCGCCCGTCGCGAGGGTCAGGTCAACGGAAGAACAGGCACGAAAGGAAGGGCCTCATGAGGCCAATGGGCCGTGCAGGAGGCATGTTGCTGGCGGCGTTGCTCGCGCTGGCGGTCGTCCCCGGGCTGTTCATCACGCCGGCTCGCGGCGATGATGCCGAGGCGACCTACATCGGCGACGACGGCTGTCTCGAATGCCACGCCGGGTTCGCTTCGGCCTGGCAGAGCTCGCGGCACAACGCCTACCTGCAAAGCGATCGGTTGAGCCAGCAGCAGCGCGGCTGCGAGGGCTGTCACGGACCCGGGAGCAAGCATCTCGAGGATCCGGACTTCAAGTCCATCAAGAACCCCAAGCGGGTGGAGGGTCTGGCGGCGGTATCCTCCTGCCTGACCTGCCACGGGCCGGACGTCAAGGCCCCGAGCTGGTTGAGCAGCGAGCACGCCCGCGCCGGGCTGAGCTGCGCGGCCTGTCACGAAGTGCACGGCGACCCGATGGGTCCGGCGCGGCTGAAGAAGCCGGCCACGGAGCTGTGCTTGAGCTGCCACGCCGAGCAGTCGGCGGAGTTCAAGATGAGCTCGCACCACCCGGTTCTGGAAGGCCGGATGGAGTGCACCTCTTGCCACAACCCGCACGCCAGCGAGATGGGCGGCCGATTGCACAAGAGCGGCTCGGACCTCTGTCTGACCTGCCACCTGGAGAAGCGCGGTCCGTTCGCGTTCGAGCACCAGACCTCGCTGGGCGCCGGGGACGACGGCTGTCAGGCTTGCCACAAGCCGCACGGCTCGCCCAACTCCCGGCTGCAGCAGTACTTCGGGCGGGGCACCTGTCTCCAGTGCCACACCGACATCGCGGCCGACGCGGCGCACCAGCCGCGCGGGGGTGACTGCTGGACCGCCGGCTGCCACAGCCAGTTCCATGGCTCGAACCGCAACCGGCTGTTCCTGAACTAGGAGGTCAACGATGCGCGTGACACGATGGGCAGCGCTGGTCGGCCTCCTGGCCGGCGTGGCCATGGCCCAGGACAAGAAGGACGACCTGCCGCCGCCGCCCGCCGCCTCGGCGGTGGTGGTCCCGAGCTGGACGATGAGCACGCCGTCGGGGAACCGGCGCCGCGCCGGGCACGATGTGCTCATCTACAGCGGCGCCAGTATCGACGTCCGGGAGCTCGACCTGCGCACCGACGACGGGTTCGACGTGGTCGATCTCTACGCCGACAACCTCTGGACCACCAACTACCGCAGCTCCATCGGGCTGTGGAATCCGGGTCTCCCGGCGATGATCGGCGCGAGCTGGAACCGGGCGGCGTTCGTCAGCGATCCGCTGGCCGGCGGCCGGTCGAGCAGCCGCAGCCAGACCGGGCTGGTGGCCCGGGTCCGCCCGTGGCCGAACTGGCGGGCGCGGGTGGCCTACGACACCGACACGCTGGGCATTCCGGCGCTCCAGCGGACCGCCAACCTGGGCTACCAGGCGCGGGACCTCAACGCCTCGCTGGATCTCCCGCTCGGTCCGGGCATCCTCTCGGCCGAGATGGCGCAGCTCGACTTTGCCGAGCGCAGCGCCGGCGGGCGCCCGAGCGCCAGCCACCACTGGGGCTTCGGCTACCAGGCGGCGCTGGGCAAGACCTGGGCCGTGGGCGCCAAGCTCAACTGGGCCAAGGTGCGGCAGCCGGCGGTGGCCTCGGCCGACCTGTTCACGATGGGTCTGTCCGGCACCTACCAGCCGCTGAGCAGCTTCTGGGCCGAGGGCCGGCTCCATGTCCGGGACCTCAACCTGGGCGCGACCCGCAACGGATATGTCACCAACAGCACCGGCGGCGGGCTGCAGCTCGGCTGGCGCCCGTGGCAGCCGGTCCGCTTCCAGACCGGCTTCGACTACAGCGGCCTGGACCGCCTCGACGCCGTCCAGGCGGTGGTCGAGCATCCCACCGAGACGCGCTTCTGGGCGCGGCTGGACTACCGCGGGCCGAGCAGCCTGCGGCTGGTCGGGAAGTACGAGCTGCGCTCGTACGGCGGGATTCGGCCCAGTGCGGCGCCGGCGATCGGCCAGCCCGCGGCGCTGTTCTTCGACTCCGAGCACAAGCTCGACCTGCGGGCCAGCGCCATGGTCGGTCAGGGCGGGCTGGCCTATGGCTTCTGGAACCGCCGTTGGCGGGACAACGACAGCCGGGCCATCAACGAGACGCTGGACAACGCCGGGGTCGGCGTCAGCTATCCGGTGGTCAGCCAACTGACCCTGGGCGGTGACATCTACTACCGTTCGGTCCAGGCCAACCAGGCGGTGCTGGCGAATCTCGACGCGGACTCGCTGGTGCTGCACCTGGGCGCCAACTGGACTCCCCACCCGCGCTGGCGGGTGTGGGCCGACTTCCATCACGCCGAGACCTACTTCGGCGAGGACGCCGACCGCAGCTTCGTCGCGGCCGGGGTCAGCGCCGGACTGGGCGGCGGCCGATCGCTGGTGGTCGGCTTCAATCGCGAGGACTATCAGAACACCGCGTTCCGAGCGTTGGACTACGCGCTGGACGTGCTCAACGTCAGCTACGTGGCCCCGTTCTAGGCGCGCAGCGGAGGGAGAGGATGATGACCGTGAAACGACTCCTGGCCTCGCTGCTGGCCCTGGGCGCCTGCGCCCTGGCCGCGCACAGCCAGGTCGAGGGCGCGACGTATAAGGGCAATCGGCTCTGTCTGGTCTGCCACAAGAAGACCAACCCGGAGATCGTCGACAGCTACCAGAAGACGGCCCACGCCAAGGCGTTGCAGGAGCCGAGCGACGAGAGCATCGTGGCCGACTTCGCCAACGCTCCGTTCCCCAAGGACAAGGTGGCCTGGGTGCTGGGTCAGGGCTGCCGCGAGCAGGCCTTCCTCGACGCCGACCTGAAGGTCCTGCCCGGCCTGTGGAAGGTCAAGGACAAGAAGTGGGTCGAGCAGGCGGCGGTCGACGGCGCCACCGAGTGCGTCGGCTGCCACACCACCGGGTTCGATCCGGAGACCAAGAAGTGGGTCCAGCCCGGCGTCTCCTGCGAAAGCTGCCACGGGCCGAGCAGCAAGCACAACACGGCCAAGAAGGAAGACCGCAAGAGCACCATCGTCAACCCCAAGAACCTGGACGCGCAGCACCAGGCGATGGCCTGCGGCCAGTGCCACAGCAAGGGTCGCTCGAAGGACGGCAAGCTGGCCTATCCGCACGGGTACCTGCCGGGTCAGGATCTGGGCGCGGTGTTCACCGACGCCAAGCCGACCACGGCCGGACGCAACCAGCAGTTGTCCGAGCTGATGCAGAGCCCGAAGCACTGGAACGCCGGGGTGGTCTGCGAGAAGTGCCACGACCCGCACGGCAACACGGCCGAGGAGCACCAGCTCCGGCTGCCGGTCAACGAGACCTGTCTGCAGTGCCACAAGGACAAGGTCAAGAGCCTCGACGAGCATGTCGCGGCGAAGGGCAAGAAGGCCCCGGCCGGCGCCACCTGCGCCACCTGCCACATGCCGAACGGACAGCACCTGTTCGACAAGACGCTGGCGGACGGGTGAGTCGAGACGACTGACAGGACGCGGAGCGGGGAAGGCTCATGAGCGAGACGGCCACGCTGAACGTGGAACGGTCCGGCCCGGATACGGTGCCTCGGCGCGCGTTTCTCGATCGCTTCATCATCGGGTCGATGTTGGTGACGGCGGCCAGCTATGTGGTCGGGATCGTCGCCTTCCTGTCGCCGGCCAAGAAAAGCGATCAAAGCGCCGAGGCGCCGACCGACGCCGGGCCGTTGGCCGACCTGCCGGTCGGTCAAGGCAAGGTGGTCCAGCACGGCGACCACCCGGTGCTGGTCATCCGCCAGGAAGAGGGGGTGGCCGGCCTGTCGGCCGTGTGCACCCACCTGGGCTGCATCGTCCGCTGGGACGGGGAGGGCAAACTGGTCCGCTGCCCCTGTCACGCGGCCGTCTTCGACGCGCGCGGCAACGTGGTCTCCGGCCCGCCGCCCAGCCCGCTCCCGGCTGTGCCGGTCAGCGTGGTCAAGGACCATATCATGGTGGGAGGGTCGGCATGAACCAGACACGCCGAGGCCCGGCCGCGCGGCTACGCGGCTGGCTGGCCGACCGGGTCGATACCAGCTCGCTCAAGCGCTGGTTCAGCTACGCCTTCTTGTACGGGCAGTTGGACGAACGGCTGGACATCGACGAGGCGGTCCAGCACCAGCTCCACAAGCCGGTGCCGGGCCGCGCCATCCGCCAGCTCTGGTGCATGGGCGGCATCTCGCTGCTGCTGTTCATGAACCAACTGGTCACCGGGGTCCTGCTCCTGGTCTACTACAAGCCGGGTCCGACGCTGGCCTACGACAGCGTCAAGTACATCATGAACACCGTGCCGCTGGGCTGGCTGGTACGGCAGATGCACGCCTGGGGAGCCCACCTGATCGTGATCACGGTGCTGATCCACATGTTCAAGGTGTTCATCTCCAAGGCTTACCGCCCGCCGCGCGAGTTCAACTGGATGATCGGCACCTGCCTGTTCCTGTTGACCTTCTCGTTCGCCTTCACCGGGTACCTGCTGCCCTGGGACCAACTCTCGTACTGGGCCACGACGGTCGGCACCGACGGCGTCACCGCGGTGCCCATCATCGGGGAGCAGTTGCTGCTCTACATGCGCGGCGGGCCGACGGTGACCGATGCCACCCTGTCGCGCTTCTTCGCGGCCCATACCGTCGTCCTGCCCTGGATTACGGCCATGCTGCTGGTCGGTCACTTCGTGATGATCCGGCGGCAGGGCCTGTCCGAGCCCCTGTGAGGCAAGCCAAGTGAGCGACGAACGCCAATCGACGGCCGAGCCGCACGGGCACGCCACGCATCCGGGCGATCACCCGTTCTGGCCGGCGCACATCCTGGACGAGGGCATGATCGCCTTCGTGCTGCTCGGCATCCTGCTGACCATGGCGGTGATCAACCCGTTCGGGCTGCACGGCAAGGCCGACCCGCTGAACACTCCCGAGGCGATCAAGCCGGAGTGGTACTTCCTGGCCGTCTATCAGCTCCTCAAGTACGTGCCCAAGACGCTCGGCATCATGGCCGTCGGGGCGTTCTTCGGGTGCATGTTCCTGTGGCCGTTCATCGACGAGGCCTTGGCCCGGAAGATGGGCCACCGCAAGGTCTCGACCTTCGTCGGGTGGGCCGTGCTGCTGGTGGTCACCACGCTGACCGGGCTGGGCAAGATCTGCGAGACCACCATCCAGATCGCCGGCACCACGGTGAGCTTCGACATCAAGGCGATCCCCCATCTGGGCGGCGAGCCGCATCAGGAGGCGCATCCATGAAGCGGCTCGTCGGCTTGACGGCGATGGCCTTGTGGCTGCCGACGACCGGGCTGTGGGCCCAGGCGCCGGAGCCCCGGTCGTCGTGCGAAGTCTGTCACAGCACCGCCGCGGCCGCGCACGCCGGCAGTGCCCATGCCAAGGGCAAGCTGTCGTGTGTCGACTGCCACGGCGGCGACCCCAGGGACTTTTCGGTCACGTCCATGTCACCGGCGCGCGGGTTCCGGGGCAAGCCGGCCCGCCGCGACATCCCCGCGTTCTGTGGTAGCTGCCACTCGCGGCCGGACCAGATGCGGCCGTACGGCTTGCCCACCAGCCAGCTCGCGGAGTACCAGACCAGCAACCACGGCCAGGCCGTGGCCGCCGGGCGGACCCGGGCGGCGGTGTGTACCGACTGCCATACCGCGCACGCCATCCGGCCGGCCTCGGATCCCCTGTCCTCGGTGGCGCCGGCCAAGGTCCCGGCGACCTGCGGCCGCTGCCATGACGACGCGGCGCTGATGAAGTCGGTTGGGCTGACCACCGAGCAGTACCGGCCGTACCTGAACAGCGCCCACGGCAAGGCGCTGCTGGAGGGTGGCAACAAGGCCGCGCCCAACTGCGCCTCGTGCCACGGCAGCCACGGCGCGGCGCCGCCGCGGGTGGCCAGCATTCAACACGTCTGCGGCCAGTGCCACCCGAACACCTACGAGGCGTTCGAGGCCGGCCCCCACGGCGCCGCCGCGGCGGCCGGCAAGATGACTCCCTGCGTGAGCTGCCACACCGCCCACGACAACCAGCATCCGACCGACGAGATGCTGCTCACCAACTGCGCCAAGTGTCACGACGGCGACCCGGCCGTGACCGCCCTGACGAAGAGGATCCACGACGAGGTCGCCCAGTCGCGCCAGCTCTACGAGGCCGATAAGAAGCTGGTCGAGGAGGGTCTCGGCGGGGTGCTCAACACCGAGGCGATGCAGGCCGAACTGGGCGAATCGAAGACCGCCCTGTTGCAGGTCCCGGTGGCCCAGCACTCGGTCCGGTTGCGCGACGTCGAGCGCCTGACGGTGGTCGTCAGGGCCACCGACGAGGACATCCACGAGGCGGCGCAGGACTACCGCGATCGGCTGCACCTCCGGTACGCCATCCTGCTCTACGTGTGGGGCTTCCTGGCGGTTTCCGTGACCGCCATGCGCGTCAGTCGGCAGCGCGGCATCCGTGACTGGTGGGCGGGCCGCAACGCCGATCCTGGAGTGCGCTGATGAGAGCGCGGGTGGCCCGATCGGCGAAGCGGTTCCGGGACTTCCTGACCGGTGCCCGGGTGATGCTGCCCACCTGGCAGCGCCGGACGCTCAAGGTGGCGGTGGTCCTGCCTTTGTTCGCCCTGGTCTCGTTCCTCGGCTTCGTGCAGTTCAGCAACCAGCCGCGATTCTGCATCTCGTGCCACTACATGAAGCCGTTCTACGACGCCTGGGCCAAGTCGTCGCACAACCACGTCAAGTGCGTCGACTGCCACATCCCGCCCGGCGCCAAGAACTGGCTCCAGCACAAGATGGCCGCCGCCAATCAGGTGGTGCGGTACGTCACCCGGCAGTACGGGATGCGGCCGTGGGTCGAGGTGGACGACAAGAGCTGCCTCCGCTCCGGCTGTCACGAGACCAGGCTGCTGGCCGGCAAGGTCCAGTTCGGCGGGGTGACCTTCGATCACGGGCCGCACCTGACCTCGTTCCGCCGCGTGACCCGGCTGCGCTGCACCTCCTGCCACGCGCAGATCGTTCAGGGCGCCCACATGACGGTGACCGAGGGCACCTGCTTCCTGTGTCATTTCAAGAACACCAAGACCGAGCCGGACATGGCCCGCTGCAACCGGTGCCACGAGGACATCAAGCCGCACAAGCGGACCGACATCTCGGCCGAGGCCTGGGTCGACGAGCTGCCCGAATCGGGGCACCAGCTCGACGTGCCCAAGTACGACCACCAGGAAGTCAAGGAGCGCAGCGTCGATTGCCGCTTCTGCCACTCGAACGTGGTTCAGGGCAACGGTGAGGTCCCGCGCGACCGGTGTCTGACCTGCCACCTCGAGCCCGAGCGGCTGGAGCGGTTCGGCGACACGGAGTTCATGCACCGCCACCACGTCACCGAGCACAAGGTGGACTGCATGCGCTGTCACGTCGAGATCCAGCACCATCTCCCGCCGTCCGAGGAGACGCCCAAGCTGGATTGCGCGAGCTGTCATCCCGATCAGCATGAATCGACGAGGCAACTCTACCGCGGCGACGGCGCGGCCGAAGTGGGCGCCAAGCCGAACCCGATGTTCGACGTCCGGGTCCCGTGCGAGGGGTGCCACCTGGACCACAAGCCGGTGGACGGCAAACGGATCACCACCCGCGCCACGGCCGCCGGGTGCATGATGTGCCACGGCGAGAAGTACGGGCGTGATCTGGCCCAATGGCGGGCCGAGGCGGCGAGCTGGACGGCCTGGGCCGAGGACTCGCTGGCCCGGGCCGAGGCCGCGCTGCGCCAGACCGGCGCCGGCGACGCCTCATTGCGGCCGCTGGCCAGCGCTCGAGACCACGTCCGGCTGGTCTCCGGCGGCCACTTCGTGCACAACCCGGACTACGCCAAGAAGCTCCTCCGCCAGGCGCGCACACAGGCCAACCAGGCGCTGGCCAAGGCCGGCGCCGGGTATCGCTGGCCGCCGGAGCCGAAGGCGATCGATGTCCGGCATGCCGAGACCGCCTGCGCCGACTGCCACACCGACATCGTCAGCCGGCAAGGCTTCGTCTACGGCACGGTGTTCGAGCACTCGGTCCACGTCGGCGAGGCGCAGCTCTCCTGTCTCACCTGCCACGCCGCCGGCAACCAGCCGCAGGCCAAGGGTCACGGGAAGCTGGCCATCGACCGCACCGCCTGCCGTACCTGCCACGCCCAGAAACGGATCGACTCCCCACACGAGCCGGGCTGGCGGCAGATGCACGGCGGGGCGGCCAAACACGACTCCAGCTCGTGCCAGACCTGCCACGCCCAGTCGACCTGTGACTCGTGTCACGGCACGCGCATCCCGCATCCGGCCGATTGGGTCACCAAGCACCGGGGCACGAAGAACACCGGGACTTGCGCCAAGTGCCACGGGCAGAGCTTCTGCTCGGCCTGTCACGGCGTCAACCTGCCGCACTCGGCCGAGTTCCGGCGCGGCGGGCATGGCCGCGAGGTGGCCCGCGACCCGGCCGCCTGCGCCCGCTGCCACGAGCCGAACGACTGCCAGTCGTGCCACGCCAAGAAACCGCCGGCGAATCATGTCGCGCCGGGGTGGGACAAGCGCCATGGGCCGGCCGGCCAGCGCCAGGCGCAGAAGTGCGCCTTGTGCCACGGCAACGATTCGTGCCAGCGCTGCCATCAGGTGACCATGCCGCACGCGCCGGACTGGACGCTGCACGGACATGCCGCCGTGGCGGCCAAGAAGCCGGCCGCCTGCCGGCGCTGCCACCAGACCAGCTACTGCGCTCAATGCCATGTCGGGGAGCCAGGGAAAAAGTCATGAGAAAGGGCCTGCCGGTCCTCGTCACCGCGCTCGCGATGCTCTGCGCCCGGGCCGACAACAACGGCAAGGTGGCCTACGTCGGGACGCCGGTGTGCCTCAAGTGCCACATCGACTTCGCCCGGCGGTGGGCCGCTCTCGACCACAGCAAGAAGATGGTCGATCCGGCGCTGCCGCGCGAGCGGTCTGGCTGCGAGGCCTGCCACGGACCCGGCGCCGAGCACGTCACCGGCCGGCGCAAGACCATCGTCCGGTGGGAGCACCTCGAGCTCGCCGACCGCTCGAAGACCTGCCTGCAGTGCCACCAGGGCAAGGTCGAGGCGGCGCTCTGGGGCGACACCCTCCATTCCGAGCTGATGTCCTGCGACCACTGCCACGAGGTCCACAAGCCGGTCAAGTCCGAGCACATGCTCAAGGCCGCCGACGGCGACGCCTGCATCGAGTGCCACCAGGACCTGGCGAAAGAGGTGGAGGCCAAGACGCACCACACCCTGGCCGACGGGGCGCTGAGCTGCGACATGTGCCACACCTTCCACGGCTCCGAGCACGGCCGGCTGCTTCACGCGCCGCAGGGCGAGCTCTGCGCCGAGTGCCACGACCAGGTGCCCAAGACCGAGGCGCACCAGCGGCCCGACTACAAGCTCAAGCACAAGGCCGAGGCCAAGGGTCACGAAGAGCAGTGTTACATGTGTCACGAGGAGCAGACCTTCTGCAAGTCGTGCCACCAGGTGCCGTTGCCGCACAAGGAAGACTTCGTCACCGAGCACGGTCCGACCGCGGCCAAGATCCAGGACGCCTGCCTGCGCTGCCACGAGGCGGACTTCTGCCGGAACTGCCACGACACCGTGCCGGTGAAACCGGGGGGCAAGAAAGAGTAGGGCATCGTGGCGCGGCCGTATTACCTTGCCCTGGGCCTGACCCTGTCCGCCGTCCAGGCGGCCGGACCAGTGGACCCGATGGCGGCCACCAACGAGTGTCTGGTCTGCCACAACAACGAGTCGTTCGCCATCCGTGAGCCCAGCGGCTCGGTGCGCTCGTTGTATGTGGAGCCCCGGCGCTTCTTCGACAGCGTCCACGCCGCCAAGGGCTGCGACGCCTGCCACGCGGGGTTCGGCACCGGCCCGCACAACCACGTCGCGCTGGGCGACCTGCCGCCGGAATGGCAGCCCGTCCTGGCCAATCGCCCGGACCGCGAGCGGTCGGCCATCGCCGCCTGCATGAACTGCCATCCCAAGGAATCGAAGGCCTACCTGGGCAGCATCCACGGCGAGGTGGCGGCCAAGGGCAGCACCGACGTGCCGTTGTGCAACGACTGCCACGGCAACCACTACATCCACCCGCGCGACGACCTGGAGAGCCAGGTCAACCCCGGCAACGTCCCGGCCACCTGCGCCAAGTGCCACGCCAACGCGCTGGTCATGGCTCGGTACGACGTGCGGACGAACGTGGTCCAGACCTTCGAGGCCAGCTTCCACGGGCAGAAGAGTTTGCTCGGCGAGCAGCGCGCCGCGGTCTGCGTGTCGTGCCACGGGGTGCACGACATCCGCAGCCCGGCCGACCCGCTGTCGCGGGTCTACTCGGGCAACCTGGTGACCACCTGCGGTCAGTGCCATATGGGCGCCAGCGACCGCTTCGTGCGCAGTTTCAAGCACACTGTGCCCGACAGCGCCACGGCGCCGCTGGTCTACTGGGTCAGCCGCTTCTACGTGGTGATGATCTACCTGACCATCGGGATGATGCTGGGCTACGTCGCGCTGGACTTCCGCCGGCGCCGGCAGGTGGGAGTCGGCCGATGAGCGAGCGCGTCTTCCGGCGCTGGGACAAGAGCCAGGTGCGCCAGCACCAGGCCACCATGGTCTCGGTCTGCCTGCTGGTGATCACCGGCCTGCCCCTGCGCTATGCCAAGACCTCCACCGCCCAGACCTTCGTGACAGTCTTCGGCGGGGCGGGAGTGGCCGGCATCCTGCACCGCGTCGGCGCGGTGGGGCTGATCGCCTGCTCGGTCTGGCACCTGCTGTACCTCCTGCTGCGCGCCCGGCGCGGCGGCCTGAGCACGGCCATGCTCCCGGCGGTCAAGGACGTCCGAGACGTGTTCTGGCAGCTCCGGTTCCTGCTCGGGCGCGAGGACCACGATGCCCGGTGGGAGCGGTACAACTTCATCGAGAAGTTCGAGTATTGGGCGATGGTCTGGGGCACGCTGGTGATGATCGTGACCGGCGCCATCCTCTGGTTCCCGACCGTCTCGGCGCGGTTCGTGACCGACCTGGGGATCGACCTGTCGACGGTCATTCACGGGTACGAGGCGCTGCTGGCGACATTGTCCATTCTGGTCTGGCACATGTACCACGCGCACCTCCGGGCCGACGTGTTCCCGATGAACCGGATGTGGTTGACCGGGACCATGACCGAGTCCGAGATGCGCCACCACCACCCGCTGGAGCTGGAAGCCATCCTGCGGGCCGAATCTGAGGCGGCGCGAGCCGCCGCCGCGGCCCAGCCGCGGCCGGGCGAGACCGATGAGCCGACGACGTTACGCCCTGCTGCCGAGCCTGGCGGTAGTGCTCCTGGCCCTGGCCTTCAGCAGTTGCCGGAAGCCGCAGGAGACCCCCCAGGAGACGCCCGAGTCAGCGACGCCGGCGACCGGCCGGCCGCAGACGGGAGTGCAGGTCACCGGCATTAAGGGCTTGGTCTGCTTCGACTGCCACAACCCGCTGACCACCACCGATCGGGCCATCAACTTCTCGCACGAGAAGCATGCCGAGCGCGGCGCGCACTGTACCGTGTGCCACGGCCAGTACGACCACCAGTCGCCGCCGGCCGATGCCCAGCCGCATGAGTACGGCATCGGCGGGACCTGCCTGGACTGCCACGACGGCCAGAAGGCGCCGGGCGACTGCATGTTGTGTCACCGCGACCGGCACATCCTGATGCCGGCCACGCACCGCCGCGAGGGCTTCCTCCGCGAGCACGGGCCGGTCAACGACCCGGCCACCGACTGCCACCTGTGCCACGCCGCTTCGTGGTGCCTCGGCTGCCACCAGGTCGAGGTGCCCCACGCCAGCGGGTTCATGGGCCGGCACGGCAGCGAGTTCAGCAAGAACCCGAAGATCTGCTACCAGTGCCACGAGCCGCAGGGCTGTCACGACTGCCACGGCGTGCCCGTCCCGCACGACCGGACCTTCATCGGCAAGCACGGGCTGTACGACCTGAGCACCTGCGGCCGGTGCCACGAGGAGTCCTACTGCCACCGCTGCCACACCACCCAGGACCCGCACGAGCCGAATTGGGTGGCGGTCCACGGCCGGCAGGCCGGGTACCGGCCGGAAGGCTGTCTCGTCTGCCACCAGCGCTCGTGGTGTCAGGGCTGTCACGGCCTGCCGCTGCCGCATCCCAAGAACTACCAGCAAACCCACGGCCCCATCGCCCTTCGCTCGGGCGAGGTCTGCGCCCGGTGCCACAGCCAGGAGATGTGTTCCGCCTGCCACGGCATGGCCATGCCGCATCCCAAGAACTTCCGCCAGGTGCACGGGACGTATGCTTTGGAGAACGGCATCCGCTGCCTGCAGTGCCATACCGAGAGCGAGTGCCGGCAGTGTCACGGGACGCAGATCCCGCACCCGGCGGACTACACCATCTCCGGGCACAAGGGCGAGGCCAGCTTCGAGAAGGACGCGATGTGCTTCAAGTGCCACACCACATCGTTCTGTGAGAAGTGCCACGTCCGAGCGAAGCCGGGGGCGTAGCACAAGAGGGCCGGGCCGGTCGGTGGCCAACCCGCCGGCAGTCGGTTGCCGCGAGGTGTCGCCATGCCGCGGGTCGTCCCTCTGTTGCTCTGTCTGTCAGCCCTGCCCGTCGCCGCCGCCGAGCGGGTGGTTGCCTCGGGCGGTCGGTCCGACTACGCCATCGCCTGCGACCCGGCCGCGCCGGCGACCGTCAAGCAGGCGGCCGAGGAACTGCGCCGGGTCCTCGCCGCCGCCACCGGCGCGAGGCCGGACATCGCTCACACACCGCGTCGCCCGATGCTCTGGCTGGGCGCCGGCGAGCCGGCGCGACAGGCGGGGATCGACCCGGAGCAACTGGCCTGGGAAGGCTACCGGATCGTCACCCGCGGCGCGGACATCCTGATCGTCGGGCGCGACACGCCGGACGAGCAGCGGACGCCCGAAGGGGGGTTCAGCCGCGGCACCGAGTTCGGGGTGTACGAGTTTCTGGAGCGGATCGTCGGCGTCCGCTGGCTGCTGCCCGGCGAGTTGGGCGAGGACATCCCGCGCTCCGCCAGGTTGTCGGTGCCCGATCTGGACCTGACCGGCCGGCCCGCGTTCCTGTTCCGGCAGGTCAACGTCGGCAATCGCACGCCGGTCGTGCAGCAATGGCTCACCCGGAACCGCGTCAGCGGGTTCTCGACGCTGGCGAATACGGCCTGCTCGAGGCTGGTCTTCGACACCCACTCGTGGGCCTGGAACCTGCCCGAGGAGGTGGTCGCCCAGCATCCCGAGTTCCGCGCTGTCCGGGGCGAGCGCAACAAGTTCTGCACCAGCAATCTCGAAGCGGTCGAGCTGTTCGCCGCGGGCGTGGGCAAGTGGCTGGACTCACGTCCGGACTACTGGATGGGCAGCCTCAGCCCGTCCGACGGGCAGAGCTTCTGCGAGTGTGAGCGGTGCCGGGCCGATTACGAACAGGACTGGTTCGGCCACGTCTCGGTCACGCCGCGGCTGCTCAAGTTCTACAACGAGGTGGCGCGGCGGGTGGCCCGGACGCACCCGGGCCGGATGCTCGGCGCCTACGTCTACGGGTCGTACAGCTACCCTCCGACGCACCCGATCGCCATGGAGCCGAACGTCCAGCTCGATCTCTACCCGCTCGGCACCTACGGCTTCGGGCTGTACAAGCCGGCCTACCGCGACATCTTCGACCGGCTCCTGGCCGAGTGGCGGAAGGTCACGCCGGAGATTGGCTACGGCAACTACTCGACCTGGCTCCGCGACGAGTGCGGCGCGCCGTACGGTCCCGGCCTGGAAATCCTCGCCCTGGAGCTCCCGGCGGTCCACCGGCACGGGTTCAAGACGGTCTCCCTGGCGGGCTCGCCGGCCTGGGGCTACGCCGGCGTGACCAACTACCTCACCGCCCGGCTGGAGTGGGACCCGACCCAGTCGGTCGAGGCGCTCTACCGCGACTGGCTGCAACGCGCCTACGGCGGCGGGTGGCAGGCCATGGACCGGCTGTACCGGACGCTCGACGACGCGCTCAAGCAGTACAAGGCCACGGTCGAGCCGGTTGAGTACCGAGGCAGCAACTACGAGCTGACGTACGACGTCATCAAGCACGTCCACCTGCCACTGTGGAGCCGGATCGAGTCGCTCTGGCTGGAGGCGATGCGCCGGGCTGGGACCGACGCTCAGCGAGCCCGCCTGCAACTGTTCGGTGACAACCTGATCGTCTTCCACCACGCCCTGCGGCAGGTCGAGCTGGTGCCGGAGCCGGAGAAGTCGCCGTTCTATCGGACGGACGAGCAGTACGCCGAGTGGGTGAAGCAGCACGAAGGCAGCCTGGCGCTGTGCGCCACCACCGAGGGCGAGACGATCATCTCACCCATCTGGGCGCCGGAGCGGCGCGTGCTCCGCGTGCCCAGGCTGAAGCCCGGCGCGGTGGCGGTGGTGGACGGACGCCTGGGCGCCGACGAGTACCCCGGCGCGGTGCCGGCCGACGCCTTCCGGATCGCCGGCGGGCGCCGGCCGGCGTCGTATCAGACGACGGTCCGGGCCGTCTGCGACGAGCAGCGGCTGTATCTGGCCTTCGACTGCCGCGACGACCAGCCGGTGGCGGTGACCGACGCGCCGCGCGACGACGCCCGGCGGATCTACGCCGGCGACACCGTCGAGGTGTTCTTCGACGCCGCCCCGGACGATCCCGCCAGTCCGGTCTGGCACCTGGCCCTGACGCCCGGCAACACGCAGTGGGACGGCCACGGCTCGAACAGCACGCCGAACCTTGAGTGGACCAGCGCCGCCGCGGTGACGGCCGACGGGTGGGTGGCCGAGATCGCCATCCCCTGGAAGTCGCTCGGCCTCAAGTCCGCGCCGATCTTGTGGCGGGGCAACTTCGGCCGGTACGCGCCCAAGCACAAGCAGGTCAGCTCGTGGTGCAGCGTCGAGCAGTGGTTCCACGAGCCGGGGGCGTTCGGCGTCTGGCTCTTCGCGCCGTAGCGAGGTTTTTCGGTCGCGGCACAGGAAACCCGCGGGTCGGCGGCGTACCAACCCGTTCGCGACCGTCCGGGTGGCAGAAGCCGGGCGCGCCGAGGTTTCACAGGAGGCTCCAGTCCATGGCGAGCAAACCATCGATCCCCAAGTCCGAATTCGCGCAGCGTTGGGCCGTTTTGCAGGCGAAGATGGCCGAGCACGATCTCGACCTCGTGATCACCCACGGTGACGAGGCCGATCCGGCCAACGTGCGCTACCTGTCCGACTACTGGCCGTTGTTCGAGACCGGCGGCGTGGCCATCGGCCGGACCGGCGAGCCCGTGCTGGTGATGGGTCCCGAGAGCGAGACCTACGCCCGCGACCGCTCCAAGATCCCGCAGATCCTGCAGATCCTGGAGTACCGCGAGTCCGCGGAGCCGGACTACCCCGGCATCAAGCTGGACACGTTCCAGGACGCCTTCCGGCACTGCGCCGGGCGGAAGAAGCTGAAGCGCATCGGCATCGCCGGGCTGTCGGTCATGCCGGTGACCGTCTACCAGGGCATCCAGGCGGCCGCCGGCGAGGCGGAGATCGTCCGCGCCGACGATCTGCTGACCGAGATGCGCCAGGTCAAGAGCCCGGCCGAGCTGAAGTGCATGCGCGAGGCCTTCCGCATCTGCGAGGTGGCTACCGAGGCGGTGCTGAATCAGATGAAGCCGGGCATGACCGAGCAGGAGGTGGTCGGCCTGGCCCAGGGCGCCATGTACGCCGCCGGGGCCGAGTACGAAGGGCACCCGACCTACGTCCTGACCGGCAAGGCCAGCACCCATGCCATCGGCCGGCCGAGCCCCAAGGCCATCAAGGCCGGGGAGATGATCCAGCTCAACATCGGCGCGCGGGTGGCCGGGTACACCTCCAGCGTCGGCCGGCCCTGCTGTTTCGGCAAGATGCCGCCGAAGATGCGCGAGCTGGTCGAGGTCGGGCTTGAGGCCCACTACCAGACGATGGAGTTCATGAAGGCCGGCGTGCCGGCCAAGGAGGTGGTGCTCAAGTTCGAGCAGTTCCTGAAAGACAAGAAGTACATCCAGTACATGCTCTACGGCCCATGCCACTCGATCGGCCTGATGGAGGTCGAGCGGCCGTGGATGGAGAGCACCTCCGAATACCCGCTGGCCGAGAACATGACCTTCCAGATCGACACCTTCCTGTACATCGAGGGGAAGTACGGCCTGCGCTGGGAGGACGGCGTCCGGGTCACCAAGAGCGGCGTCGAGGTGCTCTCGTCGGCGCGCAGCGAGGTGATCGAGCTGTAGGAAGAAGGCTGCCGTGAGCGAGCGGGACGAGCGCCTGCGCTGGTGGCGCGAGGCGCGGTTCGGTCTGTTCATCCACTGGGGTCTGTACGCGGTGCCGGCCGGCTTCTGGAAGGGCCGGCCGGTAGCCAGCATCGGCGAGTGGATCATGCGCAATGCCAAGATCCCCATCGACGAGTACGAGGGGCTGGCGAAGCAGTTCAACCCGGTCCGGTTCAACGCCGAGGAGTGGGTCTCCCTGGCGGCGCGGGCCGGGATGAAGTACCTGGTGATTACCGCCAAGCACCACGACGGGTTCGCCATGTACGACTCGCCCTGCACCGAGTACGACCTCGTCGACGCCACGCCGTACGGGCACGACATCATGGCCGACCTGGCCGAGGCCTGCCAGCGGCACGGGCTGAAGCTGTGCTTCTACTACTCGCAGGCGCAGGACTGGCACCACCCGGGTGGGGCGGGTCACTGGGAGCACGGCGCCGACTGGCACCAGTCGGCCATCGCGCCCGAGGCCTTCGCCGCCTACTTGGAGGAGAAGGCCAAGCCGCAGGTGCGCGAGTTGTTGACCCAGTACGGGCCCATCGGCCTGATCTGGTTCGACACGCCGGTGACCATCACCGAGCCGCAGAGCGCCGAGTTCGCCGCGCTGGTCCACGAGCTGCAGCCGGACTGCCTGGTCAACGGCCGGGTCGGCCACGACCAGGGCGACTACAGCTCATTGGGCGACAACCAGATCCCGCGCGGGCCGGTCACCGGCGACTGGGAAACCCCGGCGACGATGAACGACACCTGGGGCTTCAAGTCCGACGACCACCACTGGAAGTCGGTCGGTGACCTGCTCTACTTGCTGGTCGATCTGGCCAGCAAGGGAGTCAACTACCTGCTCAACGTCGGCCCCACCGCTGAAGGGCTGATTCCGCCGGAAAGCGTCGAGCGGCTGGAGGCCATCGGCCGCTGGATGGACGTCAACGGCGAGGCCATCTGGGGCACCACCGGCAATCCCTGGCCGTGGGAGTTCGAGTGGGGGCGGGTGACGGTCAAGCCGGGCCGGCTGTTCCTCCTCTGCTACCGGTGGCCGGGGACGCTGCGGCTGGCGGGCCTGCGCAACCGGGTGACCGGCGCGCGCCTGCTGGCCGATCCGTTGCGCGCGGTGCCGTTCCGGCAGGAGGCTGAGACGCTGGTGCTCGATCTGCCGGCCGACCGACCCGACCCGCTGGTCTCGGTGATCGAGGTGAGCCTCGCCGGCGAGTTGGACGTGGACACCACCCCGGCGCCGCAGAGCAGCGGGCTGGTGGTGCTTCCGGGCTACCTGGCCGACCGCGCCGCGGCGCCCGAAACAACCATCAACCGCGGCGGATCCGTGACCGACTGGCGGCAGCCCGGCAGCGCGCTGAGCTGGACGCTGAAGCTGACTCGGCCCGGCCGGTACGCCGTGCGGGTGGTGCTCGGCTCGCCCTGGCACCGCCGGCCGCCGCCGGGTGGTCAGACGGTGACGGTGACCGCCGCCGGTCAGCGACTGTCCGCCATGCTACAGAACGATCAGTTGGTCGAGTCGCCGCGGGCGCAGTACTACCCGGAAGCGGCCACGGCCCTGGGCGAGCTGGTCTGTGAGGCGGGCGAGCACCAGTTGACGCTGACGTTGAACGACTGCGGCGAGGCCGGCGAGGCCGGCCTGCCGCTGGCCGAAGTGCAATTGCTGCCGGCGTAACGCCACGGGAGAGAATCGTGAGCGACATCACCGTCGTGTTCGGGTTCGATATGGAGACGGATGTGGGGAGCTGGTCGCCCTTCTACGAGGGGCTGAAGACCGCCACGCCCAAGATGCTCAAGCTGCTGGACGACAAGGACTGCCCCTCGACCTTTTTCTTCACCGGCGAGGCGGCGCGGGAACACCCCGCAATCGTCCAGTCGGTGGCCCACGCCGGGCATGAGGTGGGCACGCACTCGCTGTTCCACGAGACGGTGGGCGACCCGATCTTCGACATTCCGGGGGTGAAGACACTGCTGCCCGAAGAGGTGCCGCTGCGGTTGCAGCGCGCCACCGAGTGGGTGGCCGAGAGCCTGGGCGACCAGCCGGTCTCGTGGCGCTGTCCGCGGCTGTGGTGCAGCACCGCGGTGCTCAACGCGCTCAACGACCTGGGCTACGTGGCCGACGCGTCGTACCCGCTCTACCACTACGCCAAGCGCCTGGTGCCGTACCACCCCAGCCGCGATGACTGGCGCGAAGAGGGCGACCTGGCGATCCTGGAGATCCCCAACTTCGCCGACATGAGCATCGACAGCCAGGACCCCTACGGCCGCGACCGCGACCAGTGGCCGGTGTTCCGGACCGAGAGCGCGGCGAAGCTGCTGGAGCACATCGACAGCTTCGTCGGCTACGTCCGCGAGCGCGACCTGCCGGCGGTGCTGTGCTTCTACTTCCATCCCTGGGAGTTCCACCCGATGCAGTCCGAGTTCCACTACGGCGAGGGCTCGGTGGTGCCCGATCCGTTCCTGGTCAAGAACTGCGGAGACTACGCGCTGGAGCAGTTGGGCCTGTTGATCGACGGGCTGGACGAGCGCGAGGCGCGGTTCCTGACGGCGCGGGACCTGGCGGCCGAGTGGTCGTGAAGGAGGGTCGCGATGAGTGAGGGCAACGGCAAGCTGGTCTGGATCTTTCCCGACGGCGATCTGCCGCCGGCCGGCGAGCCGGACCTGCCGCTGGAAGGGCACGAGTCGCTGATCGTGCTCAACACCGGAGACGAGCGGGCGGACATCGAGATCGACGTCTACTTCTCGGACCGCGAGCCCGAGCTGGGGCTGAAGGTCAGCGTCCCGGCCCGCCGGGTGCAGTGCTTCCGGGTCGACCAGCCATTGGGTGACCGGCAGTTCCAGGTCCCGTTCGGCCAGTACGCGCTGCGGCTGCGCTCGACCCGCAAGATCATCGCCCAGATCGGCCGCGCCGACGTGCGCCAGCCCAACCTGGCCTACTACACCACCATCGGCTACGGCTGCGACTGAGAGGGACCGGAGGTTACTGCGCAGACACCAGTTCCCGCCCGGTACTTGGCTTTCCCCTCCTTGCAAGGAGGGGATCAAGGGGTGGTTCGCTCCGATGTGACGCGCACGGGCACGACCACCCCTTTGTCCCCTCCTTGCAAGGAGGGGAGAGCGCGGCGACCTCTGTCGCCACGTTGTGAGCACTTGCCTCCGTCTCCGTTATCGAGGCGGTTGTCGGTGCGGAGACGATCATGAAGTTGGCGGACACGATCCCGTTTTCGGCTGAGCTGCTGGCGCCGCTGCATGCCGAGCGGTTCGCTCGGGAGGGGGCCACGGCCGGGCCGTATGAGGTGACCATCGACGAGAGCTGGTCGGTGCGGCCGGTGGGCGGCGAGCCGGCGGTCCGGGTCGCCGCCGAGCTGTTGCGCGACCATCTCGTCCACTCGCTGGGCGGGAAGATCGGCAGCGGGGCGACCGACCATCCCATCGTCCTCCGCGTCGAGCCCACGGTCGGCGAGCACCCCGAGACGCACCTCTTGCGCATCGAGCCTCAGGTGATCGAGGTCCTGGGCGCCGGCCCGGCCGGCGTGCTCCACGGCGTGCTTCGCCTGATCCACTGGATGCGCGAGCGCGGCGGGCCGTTTCTGCCCGATGGCGAGACGGTCCACCAGCCGTTGTTCAACCACCGCATCCACCGCTCGCCGCTGTCGCCGTTCTATGTCGAGGAGCTGACCGGCTACGTCGGTCCGCCGTTCGAGTCGCGTTGGGGCGAGATCACCTGCCGGTACCCGGCCTGGGTCGAGGAGGACGCCGGCCCGGACAGCTTCTACCACGACCACCTGCTGCTGCGCCTGGTCGAGCACGGGTTCAACGGCCTGTGGCTCCGCGGCGCCTTCCGCAAGTTCGCTCGGGTGGACGTGTTCCCGGAGTTCGGGCCGGACGCCGAGCGGATCCTGGCCGCGCTGCGGCGGCTGACCGAACGGGCGGCGCGGTTCGGGCTGAAGGTCTTCCTCTATGTCAACGAGCCGATGGGTCTGGATGTCGAGGACCCGTTCTGGACCCGGTACCCGCACCTGCGCGGCAAGGAGTGCCGGATCAAGCCCGTCAATTACCTGTGCAGCAGCACCGACGAGGTCAAGGAGTACCTGCGCGCCGCGCCGCGCTACATCTTCGGCCAGGTGCCCGACCTGGCCGGGGTGATGATGATCACCGCCTCGGAGTACCCCAGCCACTGCTGGAGCCACCAGCGGCTGCCCGACCGCGCCGAACAGATAGGGGAACTGGTCGCCGACGGCGAGTTCTGCGAGCGGTGCGCCTCGCGCACGCCGCAGGCGGTGATCGGCGAGATCGTCGGCCTGGTGCGCGAGGGCGCCAAGGCGGCCAAGCCCACCGCCGAGGTGATCGCCTGGAACTGGAGCTGGAACATCTACGAGCCGGACCCGCAGTCCGGCGTGCTGTCGAGCCTTCCCGACGACGTGATCGTCATGGGCGACTTCGAGCGCGGGCAACCGACCCGAGCGCTGGACTTCGACTACACCAACGACGAGTACAGCACCAAGGTGATCGGCCCGTCGCCGCGGTTCACCGGCGTGGGCGACTTCCAGCGAAGCCGGAATCAGCCGGTCTACGCCAAGATTCAGATCGGCACCACCCACGAGAATCCCAACGTGCCGTACCTCCCCACGCTGCACAAGATCGCGGCCAAGTACCAGGCCCTGGTCGGCGCCGGGGTGACCGGGATGATGACCTGCTGGAACTTCGGCAACATGCCTTCATTGGCGACCGAGGTGGCCGGCGAGATGAGCTGGGCGCCGCAGCCGAGGGAGGTCGACCAGGCGTTGCTGGCGGTGGCGACCCGGCACTTCGGCCCGGCCGGGCCGGCAGCGGTGGCCGCCTGGCGGGTCTTCTCGCGCGCGCAGGACGACTTTCCGGGGAGCATCCCGGTGATGTACTACGGCCCCATCTCGCGCGGCCCCGCGTTCCCGTTCCCGTTCGACCGGATCGACCGCAAGTTCCCGCGCTCATGGATGCTTGACGAGGTGATCGACGGCGACCGGCTCGACTGGGTCGGCCCGTTCGGCGCCGAGAAGGTGGTCGAGTGCTTCCGCGCCGTGGCCGCGCGCTGGGAGCTGGGCGAGATGCTGATGGTCGAGGGTCTGGCGAAGTGCGCCGGCGACGACCGCCGGCGGCTGGAGCGCGAACTCGGCGTGGCCACCATGTGCCGGCTGCAGATCGTCAGCGCCGCCAACGTGGTCGAGTTTATCCTCCACCGCGACGCCTTTCTGGAGGCGGCCGAGGCCGACGAGAAGCGCCGCCGGCTGGAGGCCATGGCGGACGTCTGCCGGGCAGAGGACGAGAACGCCCGGCTGGCCATCCCGTTGTGCGAGGCCGACTCCCGGCTGGGCTGGCACGGCGAGGCGTACGGCCACATGATCAGCCGCGCGCTGATAGAGCGAAAGCTGGCCGGACTGGACGACATTCTCAACCGCCGCATCCCCGAGGAGCTGGGCAAGCTGGACTGACCGGCCCGTGGCAGGAAACCCGCGGCCGGCGCGAACACTGTGGTTCGACCTACGGAGGCCTTCGCCGTGAAGATCTGTGACCGGTTCCCCTTCGCCGCCGAGCTGCTCGGGCCGCTCAACACCACCTCGTTCCGTCGCCCCAGCGCCGCCGCGGCCGCCGGCGAGGTGACCATCGACGCCGGCTGGTCGGTCGTCGTTCAGGGCGACGCCCCGATCCTCGAGACTGCCGCGCGGTACCTGTCCGGTTTCCTCTCCGGGTCGATGGAGCTCGGCGGGATGGCGCACCAGGGCAAGGCCATCGTGCTGCGGGTCGACCCGGCCCTGGCAGAGGTGCCGGAGACGCACCGCGTGACGGTTGCCGCGGACCGGATCGAGGTGGTCGGCGGCGATCCCACCGGCGTGCTCCAGGGCTGCTTCCACCTGGCCCGCCAGATGCAGGAGCGCGGCGGGCCGTTCGTCCCCGCCGGTGAGGTGACCCGCCGGCCGCTGTTCCAGCACCGGGTCCACCGCTCGGCGCTGTCGCCGTTCTACCTGGACGAGCTGACCGGGCTGGAAGGCCCGCCGTTCGACATCAAGAGCTGGGGCATCGAGACCGATTATCCGGCCTATATCGACGACGACGCCGGCCCGCAGACCTTCTACCACGACAACCTGCTGCTGCGTTTCGCCGAGCACGGGTACAACGGGATCTGGGTGCGCGCGTGCCTCCGTCACTTCGCCAAGTCGTCGGTCTTCCCCGAGTTTGGCGAGCGCTCGGACCAGATCCTGGGCGTGTTGCGGGACCTCTGCGGGCGGGCCAACCGCCAAGGGATGAAGGTCTTCATCTACATCCAGGAGCCGATGGGCTTCCGCACCGATCACCCGTTTTGGGTGGCCCATCCGGACGTCAAGGGCGCCGTCACGCGGGTCGCGCCGATGTACACCATGTGCACCTCGGTGCCCAAGGTGCGACAGTACATCCGCGAGGGGACCGAGTACGTCTTCGCCCGCGTGCCGGAGCTGTCCGGGCTGATCACCATCTCCTGTTCCGAGTTCCCCAGCCACTGCTACTGCCACATGCGCCGGCCGGCCGAGGCCGCGGAGCGGGCCAAGCTGATTGCCGACGGCGTGCTCTGCCCGCGCTGCGCCGAGCGGCTGCCGCAGGAGGTCATCGCCGAGGCGGTGACGCTGCTCCGCGACGGGGTCAAGGCGGCCAATCCCGCGGCCCAGGTGATCGCCTGGAACTGGAGCTGGTCGGCGCACGAGCCCGACCCGCAGACCGGCATCCTCGAGCGGCTTCCGGCCGACGTGATCGTCATGGGCGACTACGAGCGTGGCGAGCCGGCCCGGGCGCTGGACTTCGACTACCAGAACGACGAGTACAGCATCAAGGTGGTTGGCCCGTCGCAGCGGTTCCGCGGCGTGTCCAAGTTCCAGCAGGAGCGGGGTCGGCCGGTCTACGCCAAGCTCCAGATCGGCACGACCCACGAGTACCCCACGATTCCCTACATGCCCACCCTGCACAAGATCGCCTGGAAGTACCAGGGCCTGCCGGCGGCCGGCGTGACCGGGATGATGACCTGCTGGAACTTCGGCAACATGCTCAGCCTGGGCACCGAGACGGCCAACGAGTTCGCCTGGTCGCCGCAGGAGCCGGACGCCGACGCCGGGCTGCGGCGGATCGCCTCCCGCTGGTTCGGCGCGGCGGCGGCCGCGCAGGTGGTCGCCGGCTGGGCCCGCCTGTCGGCCGCCCAGGACGACTATCCGGGGAGCATCCCGGTGATGTACAACGGGCCCATCGCCCGTGGCCCGGCGTTCCGCTTCGAGTTCGACCGGATCGACAAGGCCTTCCCGCACTCGTGGCTGCTCGACAGCGACATCCGCGGCGACAAGCTGAGCTGGGCCACGCCGTTCGGCCCGGCCAAGGTGGCCGAGTGCTACCGCGCCGTGGCGGCCGGCTTCGCCGAGGGCATCGCGCTCATGGAGGCCGCCTTGCCGCTGACCTCCGGCGGCGACACCGAGCGGCTGACCCGCGAGATTGGCGTGGCCCGCTTCGCCCGCATCCAACTCGTCAGCAGCGCCAACGTGATCGACTTCCTGCTGCGCCGCGACGAGTTCCTGGACGGCGACGATCGGTCGGCCAAGGCCGGCCTGCTGGACGCCATGGCGGCCATCTGCCGGGACGAGCAGGCCAACGCGGTCGAGGCCATCCCACTGTGCGAGGCGGACAGCCGGCTGGGCTGGCACGGCGAAGGGTACGGCTACATGATCACCCGCGAGCTGATCGACGAGAAGCTCGCCGGCCTGGACGACATCCTCAACAAGCGAATCCCGGAGGCGAGGGCGTCGCTGACGTAGGCGACGGAATGCGACGGATAGGCCGCATAGGACCCATATGTCCTATTCCGTTGCGGTCAGCGGCGCCGCCTTCAGGAGCTGCTCGACCAGGTTTCTGTCGCCACCGCGCTCGATGAAGGCGGAGAGGATCACCACGCCGCCCTCGCGCGTCTCGCCGATCCCCACGGAGCCGTCCAGCCGCAGGCCCGGGGCCTCTTCCCAGAGCTGCTCGACATCGTAGCGCAGGCCGGCGGTCAGCCCTTCGCGGGTCCAGGAGACCGGGCCGGTGACGGTCGCCCGCCGCCGTTGGATCGAGCGCCACACCTCGTGCGCCACCCAGGGCAGGAGATCGCCCTTGGCTTGTTGCCGCAACCCCTCGGCCTGCTCGGGCGAGAGGCGCGACACGAGCAACACTGGGGCGGCGGCATGCGGCGGGTGGTAGGTCCGGGTGATGGCCCCGTCG